>SMTZ1_10007890_pt1 | contig 10639 bp, 11 predicted proteins | sample DeeMarSWOR136_30_FD_25667 | JGI IMG/M metagenome (IMG submission 25667) | reverse complement strand
GCCTATTTTTCGCCTTGAAAGTTTCGCTCCCAGATTATCCTCATGCCTTCCAGCACCAGCTCTTGATTCACTGTATCTATCATCTCAACCTCTGGCGCTATGAGAGTGGCGTATCCACCGGTAGCCACAATTTTGGGGTTCCCTCCCATCTCTCTCTTTATTCTGGAAAGTATCTCTCTCACCTGTCCAATCGAACCATATACTATTCCTGCCTGCATACTCTTTCTGGTGTTCTTACCAATTACACTTTCTGGTTTAGCCGGTTCAACATGCGGCAGTAGAGCTGCCTTTTCAAAAAGCGCCTGGGAGGAGATACCGACTCCCGGCGCAATTACTCCCCCAACATATTCTCCTTTCTCGCTGATTACATCAAAAGTTGTGGCAGTACCGAAATCGACTACTATAAGCGGTCCTTTATACAGTTCAAAAGCAGCAATACTGGTGGAAAGTCTGTCTGCCCCTACTTCCTGGGGATTGTCATACAGAATAGGCATCCCCAGCTCACCCTCCCCGCCAACCACGAGGGGCTTAATGTGGAAATATCTCTGCGAAATCTCTTCGAAGACAGGTAACAGGGGAGGAACTACGCAGGATATGGCAATCCCCGAAATATTTTTCTTGTCGATTTTTCCAGAATCGAAGGAACCTAATATTTCTGCTCCGTACTCCTCTGAAGATTTTTCTATACTTGTTGAAATTCTCCAGCTCTCCATCAGTTTCTTGCCCCTGTAGATACCTAAGGAGATACTCGTATTGCCGATATCAATCACCAGAAGCATACATTTTCCTTTCAAAGCTGATATCTGAAAGATAGTTTGTGAAGAGCTATTGGAATTTTAGGCAAAAAACGAGGACGATTTCTTATCTTTCAAGCAAATCATTGTTTGAGTCCCGCTTGGCGGGACGAGTTTTGATTTGCGCCCTTGCAGAGTCCGAAGTTTTTTGGTGTTAATAAATTCCCCCGCGATGAACAGACTATCTTTTAGATATACTCACATCCCCGGCAACGACTCTTTTCCTACCATCCTCTGTCTCTACAATCAAAGCCCCGTACTCATCTATATCCAGGGCTTTGCCTTCAATAATCTCATCCGCGCATTCAATCTTGACTTTCTTATCCAGCACAGCCGATATCCTTTTACACTCTTTCAAGATTGGATCCATCCCTCGTTTCTTAAAATCCCAATAATATTTATCAAACTCTTCCAGCACCTTTCTCAAAAGTTTCTGTCGGGGTAAGCTGCGACCCATTACCTCCTTGAGAGAAATTGCTGCACCCTGCAGTGCAGGAGGAATGCGATTATTCACATTGATTCCCAGACCCGTAATAACGTAATTAACCCGGCCAATTACCGAGACCGCTTCCGTCAGCACCCCACACACTTTCTTAAATCCAATACCAGAAAAGGTGCGAACGAGAACATCGTTTGGCCATTTAAGCTTCACTTCCAGCCTGAAGAGTTCGGCTATAGCCTTTGCTACAGAGAGGCTACCAATCATCGTCAATTTTGGCGTTTCCACTGGGGTTACTTCAGGACGGAGGATAACAGATAGCCAGATACCACCTTTTGGCGAAACCCATCTTCTCCCCAGGCGACCCTTTCCCTGAGTCTGGATTTCTGCAATAATAGCCGTGCCCTCAGCAAAGCCCTTCTGTGCTAATCTCTTTGCCTTATCCTGGGTGGAAGTAATCCTCGCATAACTAAATATTTTCTTCCCTATAATTCGTGACGACCTGCCAGAAATTCTTGCGCCTGCTTTTTTCACTTTTCCACCCTGCTTCCTGGTGGAACTACCAGGCTGTCTATTCCACTGTCAATATGTTACTATGCTACAATATCCAAGCTTATATCCAGGGCCCTCGCTGAGTGAGTAATCTCTCCTATTGATATCCTATCCACTCCCAGTTGAGCAATCTTTTTGATACTCTCCAAATTTATTTTGCCTGAGACCTCAATAGCCGGACTCCTTGTCCCCTTTCTTTCCCGTGACATTCTAATCATCTTTACTGCTTTTTTCAAAACAGGGAGTCTCATATTGTCCAGCATAACAATATCCGCATCCATAGCTAATACTTTCTTCAGTTGCTTGAGATTATCTACTTCTACCTCTATTTTAATGCCTCGGGGAATCTTCTTCCTTATCTGTTGCAAATTCCAGTTGCCAGGAACTCTCCCTACGCCTCGAGCACCTGCTATGCGCCAATGGTTATCTTTAATCAATACCATATCATAAAGGCCCATCCGGTGATTATATCCACCGCCGCAAGTCACTGCATACTTATCCAGGTACCTCAAGCCGGGAGTTGTTTTCCTCGTATCATAGATTTTTGTTTTTCCTCCAAGGATAGTCGATTTAATAGCATTTACATATCTTTGCGTTAGTGTGGCAATCCCTGAAAGGTGCTGCAAAAAGTTTAGCGCTGTCCTTTCCCCTGTGAGGACCACCTGAGCACTTCCCTGGACTTCTGCCAGAATCTCTCCATTCTTTACTTCTTTTCCATCCTTCACCATCTTCTTGAATTTGATTCCCTTCCTTTTCTTTTTACCTCGAACAATCAGGCTCCCTACAGCTTTGAACACCTCTTCTGCCACCGCTAACCCGGCAACCACTCCAGACTCCCTGGCTACTATCTTTGCTTTCACGCTTCTCGTTTCCGGCACAAGCAAACCCGTGGTAATATCTCCCGTTCCTATATCCTCCCGGAGCGCATCTTTGACAATTCCTCTTGTCTTCTTTAAATTAATGCGCACTTCTTTTTCCTCCTCGCTCCGATTAATCTATGTTTCAATCATAATTTTTTTGCCCTGTGGTTTTCGATTATTTTCTTGATTGTCTGTAAAGGCAGGCGTTGCTTTTCGATATCCTTAATCATCCGAATCCTACTCAATGTATCTTCTTTGTCGTAAAGTCTTTGACCTCCCGGCGTAGTACCAGCTGGTTCTACTAAGCCAACTTCTGTATAATACCTTATAGTTGATGGTAATACACCCGCCAATTTAGCCATCTCACCAATTTTTAGTAAATCCTCTCGTGGCGATTTCTTCCGACTCATCGTTTCCCATCTCCTTTCGTTTGAGAATGATTTGTTTTTGTTTATTGGTAGTGTAGCCCTTTATGGGCGTCCCGATTTATCGGAACGGGCATAAAGCCCTACACTACAAAATATCGGAGTGACTACCTGTGAACAACTCTTTTTCTACGTGGTGACCCTTTTAACTCAAAAATCTTGTCCCTTAGTATCGCCGCCAGCTCAAAATCAAGGTTGTCTGCAGCTACGCGCATCTCGCGCTCAAGCTGCTTCAATACCCGGGGCGCCTGCTCTTCGGTTAAATAATCGTAACCCCTCTCACGTAGAATTCCGTAAGCTCTCTGTTTAGTTTCATCGATAAATTCTTCTTCTTCCCTGATTGCTTTCTGAATTGTCCTGGGAGTAATGTGTAACTTCTTATTATAATCTAACTGTTTCTTACGCCTGCGGTCCATTTCTCCGATGGCGCGGCGCATCGACTGAGTCACTCCATCTGCATACATAATTACCTGGCCATTTACGTTGCGAGCTGCCCTGCCACAAACCTGTATCAAAGAGGTTTCAGACCTTAAAAATCCTTCCTTATCCGCATCCAGTACAGCCACTAAGGAGACCTCTGGCAAATCGAGCCCTTCCCTTAACAGGTTTATCCCCACCAGACAGTCGAATTCGCCTTTCCGGAGGTCTTTCAAAATCTCCACCCTGTTTAAAGTCTCAATCTCGGAATGGAGATAGCGCACGCGTAAGCCCTTCTCCACAAGGAAAGAACATAAATCTTCTGCCATTCGCTTGGTTAAGGTAGTCACCAAAACCCTTTCTTTTCTTTCCATTCTTTTCTCAATCTCTTTAATCAAGTTATCAATCTGACCTTCGGTAGGCGTTATCTCCACCGCCGGGTCGACCAACCCGGTCGGTCTTATTACCTGTTCTACCACAACGCCTTTCGCCTTCTTCAGTTCATAAGGAGCTGGTGTAGCTGAAACATAGATTACTTGATTGACCAACCTTTCAAATTCAGCAAACTTTAAGGGCCGATTATCCAGGGCACTGGGCAAGCGAAAACCATATTCCACAAGGGTCTCTTTTCTGGAACGGTCTCCGTTATACATACCGTTCAGTTGAGGAATAGTAACGTGAGATTCATCGATAATCGTCAGGAAGTCCCGGGGGAAATAGTTAATCAGACAGGATGGGGGCTCTCCCGGCTTTCTCCCCGAGAGATGTCGGGAATAGTTTTCAATTCCAGTACAATAGCCTACTTCACGCATAATCTCAATATCGTAATTCGTTCTGGTTTCTAACCTCTGGGCTTCCAGTAGCTTATTTTGAGACTCCAGCTCCCTTAATCTTTCTGCCAGTTCTTTCTTTATCGCTTTTATGGCTTCTTCCAGCCTCGGCCTGGTGGTGACGAAATGTTTCGCCGGATATATATATACTTTATCTTTGTCTGTCAGAACTTTACCGGTTAAAGGGTCTATTTCCGCTATCCTTTCAATCTCATCGCCAAAAAACTCTACCCTGAGAGCGGTTTCCAGATAGGCAGGATATATTTCCACAACATCTCCCCTGACCCTGAAATTTCCTCGGGCGAAATCGATGTCGTTTCTCTGATACTGGATATTTACCAGATCCCTCAGCAAATCCTGACGGGGATAGGAGTTACCCTTAAGAAGAACCGCCAGAGACTCCTTCCATTCCTCAGGGGAACCAATGCCATAGATACAGGATACAGAAGCCACAATGACGACATCTCTCCTTTCCAGAAGAGAGCTGGTGGCTCTTAGCCTCAGTCGGTCAATCTGTTCATTAATGGAAGCGTCCTTCTCAATATATGTATCGGTCTGGGGAACATAAGCCTCAGGCTGGTAATAGTCATAATAGCTCACAAAGTATTCTATACTATTTTCCGGAAAGAATTGCTTAAATTCGGAATAGAGCTGCGCTGCTAATGTCTTGTTATGGGAGATTACCAGTGTAGGTCTATTAACATTAGCTATCAAACTTGCAACAGAGAAAGTCTTTCCTGAACCAGTTACACCAAGTAAGACCTGATTCTTTTCTCCTCGCAGAATACCTTCAGTCAGCTCCTTAATTGCCTGGGGCTGGTCTCCCCGAGGAACAAAATCTGAAACCAATTTGAATTTCAAGTCAATTCTCCCCTGAGAGCATCTTTCCAATCAAGATGCCACCGCTTCAAAGTTTCCACCATCCTGTAATCGGTGCGGTCGAGAGACAGTGGGGTAATCGATATCTTATTATGCTCAATGGCGGCAATGTCCGTGCCCTGTTCAGATATCCCGGAGATATTCTCACCAGCAATCCAATAGTACTTTTCTCCACGAGGGTCCATACGCTCCTGAATCTCTTTACCGTATATTCTCTTTCCCTGTCTGGTTATTTCCATTCCCCTAATTTCATCCAGAGGCAAGTCGGGAACATTCACGTTAAGGTAGACGCTCTTAGGTAAGCCTTGCTGGATAATTTTTTCAGCCAGAAAGCGCCCAAAATTTGCTGCCACTTCAAAGTGGTATCCACCCGTGACAACTAAGGATATGGCAAAGGAGGGAATCTCCAACAGAGTTCCTTCCAGGGCTGCTCCCACTGTTCCAGAATAAGTTACATCATCACCAAGGTTGGGACCATTATTTATTCCCGCAACTACTAACTCCACATCCCCCTTCATCAAACCCAGTATACCCAGTCTCACGCAATCTGAGGGAGTTCCGTTCACCAGAAATTTCTTCTCTTCCAGTTTTTGGATCCGTAGAGGTTTATCCAGGGTCATAGAGTGACTGGTAGTCGACCTCTGCTGGTCGGGCAGGACAAGATAAACTTCACCAAGTCCTGATAATTCTCGCACCAAGTACTCAAAACCTCTGCCGTGTATTCCATCATCATTGGTCACCAGAATCCGCATTTCTATTTCCCGCCTCTTCTTACAGTTAAGAGTTTATAATAACAAAACTCTTAAACAAAATCAACATAAATTTAAGTTGACAGTAGTAGCTAATTTATGATATTTTTTCTTTAACCTGAGCAAAATCTACATAAGATTGCAGGTGTTGAAACTATGACAAATGGACTTTTTGAGGAAATAAGAAGATTGGCCCAAAAGGCAATTGCTCCGGACGGAAAGGAGTATCAAAGCCTCTCTATCGAGGCTGTAAAAAAGATTGCTAATAACAAGAAAATTCTCGGAAAAGAAGTGGAAATCGCCGCCTTAGAACGTGCAATAGTTCCCGAACGGTACCAGAGAAATATGGGAACAGTGGGAATCGAGGGACAAATTAATCTACTCCGCTCAAAAGTGGTCATAGCCGGCGCCGGAGGTCTGGGAGGAACGGTTACGGAGCTTCTAGCTAGAATGGGTGTGGGACATCTCATAGTAGTCGATGGAGACTCCTTTGAAGATAGTAATATCAATCGGCATCTGCTCTGTCAGGAAAAGAATCTTAGACAGAATAAGTCTCAGGCAGCAGTAGAAAGAGTAGGGCAGATTAACTCAGGAGTTGAAGTGACAGCTATTTCTCGTCATGTTACTGAAGAGAATGCCACCCAATTGATAAAAGGTGCAAATGTCATCGTGGACGCTTTGGGCGAAATAGGCGCCCGTTTTATCTTAGAGAGAGCAGCTAAAATGAAAGGTGTCCCCTTAGTTCATGGCGCTATAGCCGGATTCTACGGACAGGTCACTACCATATTGCCGGTAGATGAAGGATTGATAAGGATTTACGGTTCACGCGATAGGGCTCCAGAGGTGGGAAGTGAGAGCGACCTGGGAACTCCTCCCACTACAGCCAGTATTGTTGCTTCGTTTCAAGCCCAGGAAGTCATAAAGGTCCTGTTGGGCAGTAATAAACTCTTGCGTAATAGATTATTGACAATAGATACTGAATCAGGAAGTGTGGAGATAATTAGCCTTTCCCCTTAAGCCCGCTCGAGCATATTCTCAAGCAATCAAGCATAACAAAAAGGATAATTAAGTATTGTGTCCCCATAATTCACTTTTCACTTGACAAAAGATTTTGAATTTGGTAAATATAATTTGAGATGAAAAAGAGAAAAAAGGCCAAAAAATACAGGAAATTAACACCCTGGCAGAAACTGGTCAGTAAATATGGAGTAATGGGGGCAAAAGAAAGGTATAATAAGATTATCTTTAAGGAAGAAAGCGAGCCAGAAACTGCCAAAGCTTCTCTCCAGCCACCTTTACCCGAAAAAGAAGAAAAGGTAAGTATATTCATTGACCGGGGTGCATCCCTTGAGGAACGGTATGGGGAGACCAAAATAGCTCTTTTACCGCGTGATCCCAGATGGATTTATGCTTATTGGGAGATTGCCGAAGCAAAAAAAGAAGAAGTCAGGAGGAAACGAGGAGCGGAGATATTTTCCAGGGGCAGTTTAACCCTGAGATTTTATGATGTGACTGATATCATCTTCAATGGCAGAAATGCTCATAAGCAATTTGATGTGAAAGTATATTCAGAAATCGGTAATTGGTATTTTCAGGTGCCAGAAAGTGGCCGTACCTACTTGAGCGACATCGGACTTCTAACTGCAGAGGGTGAGTTCATCGTCCTTGCCCGTTCCAACGCGGTTTCCCTGCCCAAAGGAAAGATATCCGAAATCGGCGACGAGGAATGGATGATTGTAAAAGAAGAGTTTGAGAAACTGGTAAAAAAGATGCATCTTGATAAGGCTGGCTTAAGCACTGAGGAGGCAATGAAAATCCTTTCCCGGCGTCTGGAAGAAATCTTACCTCTTGGCGCAGGCTCTCCTATCCCTACCTCCCGTAAGCCCAAATAGCATTTACATTATGACCCAGGAAAAAACTATGGAAAAAGGATACTTGTGTCTTCTCCTTCACGCCCATCTTCCTTTTGTTCGCCACCCTGAACACGAGGACTTTCTTGAAGAAGATTGGCTCTACGAAGCTCTAACTGAAACATATATTCCTCTAATTAGGGTTTTAGATGGATTAATAAATGACGGAGTAGATTTCAGACTGACCATTTCCATTAGCCCAACCCTGACAGCAATGTTTTCCGACCCTTTACTTCAGAGTCGATATTTGCGTCATTTGTCTAAGTTGATTGAGCTAACGGAGAAGGAACAAATCCGCGTAAGAAAACAGCCTGAGTTCCGGGAAGCTGCCCAAATGTATGAGAAGAGATTGAAAGAAGTGCGGTTTATTTTCGAAGAGAAGTATAATGGGAATCTCCTAAACGCTTTCCGTAAATTCCAGGACCTGGGAAAAATTGAAGTCATAACCTGTTGCGCCACTCATGGATTTCTCCCTCTTATGGTATACCGCCGTGCTGTTCGAGCTCAGGTAAGGATAGCAATGCGAGACCATCTATTTAAATTTGGTCATCGGCCAAAGGGAATCTGGCTGTCGGAGTGTGCCTACAATCCAGGAGACGACGAAATTCTAAAAGAAGAGAATTTGCGATTCTTCTTTCTGGACGCTCACGGGATTATCTACGGCACTCCCCGACCCCGCTATGCTGTCTTTGCTCCGGTCTATTGCCCTTCGGGGGTGGTAGCCTTTGGTCGCGACGTTGAGTCCTCGCTACAGGTGTGGAGTGCCGAAACCGGTTACCCGGGAGATTTCCGTTATAGGGAATTCTACAGAGACGTTGGTTACGACCTTGATTACAACTACATCCGACCATATCTCCACTCTGATGGCATAAGGAGAAATATAGGAATCAAGTATTATAAAATTACAGGGAAAGTGAGCTTGGATAAGAAGGAACCCTACCGTCCCCAGGAAGCTCTGGAGACTGCGGCTGAGCATGCGGGAAATTTTATGTTCAATAGAGAAAAGCAGGTTGAGTATTTATACGATTTTATGGGACGTAAACCGATTATCGTCGCTCCTTACGATGCTGAACTCTTTGGACACTGGTGGTACGAAGGTCCTGATTTCCTTAATTTCCTTTTCCGAAAAATTCATTATGACCAGACTACACTTAGACCGATTACTCCTTCAGAGTATCTAATTGAGAATCCAAAAAATCAGGTAATCAGACCCTCTATGTCCAGCTGGGGGGATAAGGGATATAATGAAGTCTGGTTGAACGGAAACAATGACTGGATTTACCGACACTTGCACAAGGCGACAGAGAGAATGGTTGAAATAGCCGACGAGAACCCGGAGGCAAGGGGAGTGAAAAGGCGAGCGCTGAATCAGGCTTCCAGAGAACTACTCCTGGCTCAGGCTTCAGATTGGGCATTCATTATGACCACTGGCAGAATGGTGGAATATGCTGAAAAGAGAACGCGTAACCATATACACCAGTTCAACCGATTGTATGAAGAGATAAAAAATAACAGAATCGACCAAGACTACCTTAACGACCTCGAATATAGAGATAACGTCTTTCCTGAAATGGACTACCGCGCCTACCTCTGAAAAGGGGACTGTCCCCCTCTTCTTGGCTTTTTGTTTTTGAAAAAGGGGACTGTCCCCTTTTTTATGCAGAGTCATTTTTGTCCTGCGACCAAGAGGAAAACTTAAAAAATCACTCTGACCCCTTTTTTATTTTTACCCAGACTTCCCTTCGTCTGGGGCCATCAAATTCGGCAAAGAATACTCCCTGCCACGTTCCCAGGACAAGATCTCCCTTCTCTACAGGAATTGTCTCCGAGGAGCCTACCAAACTGGCCTTAATGTGGGCAGCAGCATTCCCCTCCAGGTGACTATAATCACCCTGCCAGGGAACCAGCTTATTCAGCTCCGCCAGAATATCCTGCCTGACACTGGGATCCGCATTCTCATTGATGGTAATCCCGGCAGTAGTGTGGGGAACGAAAACATAACAGACGCCATTCTCAATCTTGCTCTTGTGCACTACATCTCTTACCAGTGGCGTTATGTCCACTAATTCCGATCGTGAGTGCGTTCTGATGCTCAATCTATTCAACATCTTTTTTGCCCTGAGAATAGGTTGCAGAAGTGGTGTCGCTCTCCCACACAGTCACCTTGCTCACCCTGTATTGAGAACCTTTCAAGTGGAATTTTAAATCATTGTAAATAAATCTGGCTATGTTTTCAGAAGTCGGATTAGTCACTTTAAAATGGGAAATTTCATTTAGATATTTATGGTCCAGTTTTTCTATAATCTTTTCCAGGTAGTCTTTCACGTCTCTGAAATCTATCAGCATACCGTACTTATCCAGCTTTCCTCCCCGAATTCCCACCCTTACCTTCCAATTGTGACCATGCAATTTCTCGCATTTTTTCCTGTAGCCCCGTAAATTATGCGCTGCCGAAAAACTTCCCTCCACCATAACCTCGTACATTTTTTACTCCATCGTCTCCAGATTAATTCTTTCCGCCTTCTCTACGTTCTTCCCCAGAAATCTCCTCCCCAGCTGAAGGAACTTCTCCGGGTCGTCGCTGACAAAAAATTTGTATACTGCCTTACGGCTTCCCTTTCGCAACAAGTTTTTCTCTCCCAGCCTTCTCTCTACGGCCTTAGCTGTAGCTTCGGCCGTGTCTATAAGAGAAATTTCTTGTCCCATTATTCTCGATAGCAATTCCTTCAAAAGTGGATAATGGGTGCATCCCAAAATAAGAGTATCTATGCCTTCATCTTTCAT
>SMTZ1_10013153_pt1 | contig 10640 bp, 9 predicted proteins | sample DeeMarSWOR136_30_FD_25667 | JGI IMG/M metagenome (IMG submission 25667) | reverse complement strand
TAGGTATTCCAACAAAAACTAATATTGGTTACTATACAACGTACTTTTTATGGCGTACATCTAATCAATATTCTTTAGTTAATCGGAGAGGTATGTCCTACTGGATTAAAGCATTGAGCAATAAAGCAATATATCATTTCTTACAAGAATATTATAATACTTCAGTAATAACTATAGGTGCCCAAACATACAATTCTAGATTAAGCTATGACCAACTTGATTCAATACTAGCGTGGATAGTCGATATCAGAGAAAATTTTGTATTAAATAATATAAAAGTTCTAGGAAATTTATCAACAGACAATTACACGTTAGGCAGTAATATCTCCTTTGTATTTACAATAACAGGAGGAGTTATTAGTGCAATCGGAGTTCTTGGTATTGTTGTATTACTCATAACGAAAAGAAAATAATGGATTATCTTTTTTTTTGCTTCTTTTTATGTTAAATTTAGGAAAATTAATTTATTTTTCTCATTATATAATCATCTTAACTAATTCTAATAATTATATTTACCAAAATTAAATTGATGAAAAAAGAAAAATGGAAATTAAATATTAATAGATTGATAAATTATTATAAGGCTTTATTGACATAAGGCTAAAAAAGAATAAAATTGAAGTTTTAAATAAATAAAATTTGATAAATGATTCATCATATTTAATAATTAAAAAAAATTATTTTTATAAATAAGAATAAAATGCTCAATTCGTGATTTAATTATAATGGATATTGTTGACCTCAAAATTTTGGAATTACTTAAAGAAAATAGTAGGATGTCCTTTAATGACATATCTGAAAATGTAGGGAAAACTGAAGCAACAGTTAGAAGAAGAGTTAAAAAATTAACTGAAGAGGGAATTATTAAAAAGTTTACTATTGAATATCGTATCGATAACAAACCACGTACTAGAGCTACGGTAAAAGTGGAACCTGATTTCAAAGAAATTAAAAGAATTTTAAAAGAATTATTGGAAATTGAGGAAATTACGAATATTTGGAGACTTTCTGGAGATTGTGGATTATTTATGAAAGTAGAAATTGAATCGATTGAAAAATTTAATCCGTTAATTGAAGAAAAGATTTCCCAAATAAAAGGAGTAAAGATTGTAGAAACTTGCTTTATAACAGATGTGATAAAATAGCATTTCTAATAATAAAAACTAAACAATAAAATTAGATAAAGGAAAGATTTTAAAAAAGGATTTTAAAAGCTTTTCATGTTTAAATTACTTTTCTAAAAGCTTATCTATAATGTCAATTTTTTTTTTAGTCTTTTTTATATCGCTTTGAAGCTTTTTAGAGCGTTTTTCATATTCATTATTATCCATTTTTCCTGAAGAGTGTTTTTTATCAATGAAGTTCATTAAATCTTGAACTGAAGTTAATTTTGATTCTAAACCTTGTTTTTCATCTTTTAATTCTTTTTTAGTTTTAGCCTTTGTTGTAAGTTTGGGTGGTGGTTTTAAAGATACGTCTAATTCTGTTTCTTCTTTTTTCAAACTTTTTGGTTTCGGAGGTAATTTGGTTAATGCAGTTTCTTTTTCCGTTAATTTAGCATCACTAGTCTTTTCAACAACTTTAGGGAGTTCACTTTCAATTGATCTAATAAGGTCAGAATCTCTAATATTTTGTGAAAGTTCTAAACTTTGCATTTCATAAATCTCATCTTCTGACTCAATCGCTTTTTCAATCAATTTATTTATCGTAGATTGTATTATATTAATTTGATTTTGAAATATTTTCAATAATTCTACTAATTCACTTTTTTTAGTAATCTTCATTGAAAAATCAATATCAATTGCTCTTTTTTCTGGGGTAACATAAGAAGATGAAAATTCTGTTGGTTCTACTATTTTTTGGGGCGTAACAGATGTTTGTTGGGTAGGAACTGGTACATCTAAATTAGCTCTTAATTCTATTCGATAATCAGAAACAAGCCATTTAAAAATATTTAATACTAATTGAGAATTATCATGACATTGGAAGCCACCTCCTATTTTATCCCTAAATAATTCATAACTTCCAATACAACAAACTCTTCCTTTTTCTTGTTCAGAAACACAAATAAGTGGACAAGAAAATGGTTCAGATGTTTCATTTGAATCTGCTATTGAAAAAGCCCCACCTCCGATAATACTAAGAGAGGATCCTGATCGATAACATATAGTATTTATTCCTGTATTAATTGGATGAGGTATATTGAATGTAGAAATTAAAGGGATATTCTCTAATCCTAAATTTATTTTATTATCTAAAACTTGATCGTTTTCAAAAACAATTCCAAACTGGTCTGAAATTTCAGATAAATTACTTCCACGACCTTTATCTCCTCCAGCATGTGATAATAATAATAGACCTCCTCCAGAATTCTTAACCCAATTAACAATTGCTGTAATTTCCAGAGAAGAGAGTCTGGCAAAATCAGGGCATACAAAAACAAGAATATCATAAGGTGTTAAATCTCGAAGCTCAGTAAGATTTTCATCAATCCTACCCCTTGGTTTATGAGAAATATCAAAAGCGATATGGTATGGCATTATTGATCAATATTTTTTTTTTTTTACTCAATTTCTTGTTATTATTATGTAGTATTTTAATATTTCTAAAATTAATGTTTGATGGTAATATATAGAAGTATTTATTTAATATACGCTTTTATCCCCTATTATTAAATTATCTTTACTGATATTTTCAACTTTTACATTACTACCAATAATAGAATTATTCGATATTATATTATTAAGATAAGAATTTGTTTCTATAACACAATTTTCCAAAATGCTATTCTCAACGTGAGAATCTTTACCAATAGATACATAAGGGCCAATTACAGAATTTATAATCTTTGTATTTTTTCCAATATAACATGGATTTTTTATGAACGCTCTCTCCATCGTTATATTATATTTTTGAAAATCTTCAACCCTAATAGAATTTTCTTCTAGAAGATATTTATTTCCCCTCAGAAGTTCCGAAGGACGACCAAAGTCTAAAATGCCTTGCTTTAATTCTACAGCTGCAATAATAAATCCTTGATCTATGAGATCTTGTAAACTTTCCGTCATATAAACTTCTTTCGAATCATCTTTTCTCTGATCTAAATACTTTTTAAGATTTTTGAAAAGTGCGTATGTAGTCGTATTTGAAAATGAATATATTCCCGCTATTGCTAAATTTGATACGAAATCTTTAGGTTTTTCTACTAATTTTGTTATTAGATTATCTTCATTTACGACTACAACACCGTACGAACTAGCATCTTCCTTAGGAACTTTCATTACTGTTATTATTCCATCTACATCAGATTCCCAATATTTATACATCAAATAAGAATATTCATCTAGGGGTAGCATATCACCTAAAAAAATAAGAGATCCTTCTCTTTTATCTTCTTTTATGCTTTTTAGTTCTGTTTTTTTGAATCTTGAATGTGCTAAATAGATTGCTTCTCCTAATCCCCAATAATATGGTATCCCTTCTTCAAATCCTCTTGGTATTTGCTCAATAAATGTCAGTTTAAATTTATCGCCGTAATGCTTTTTAATATATTCCATTATTTGTCTTTTTTTATAACCTACTATTAAAATCAATTCTGTATTTTTATCAAAAGTTTTACTGAATTTAATAAGGATATGATCTAATACCGTCTTACCTGCAATTGTTAGGAAGGCTTTTGGTTTGTTTAAGGTAAATGGTCGTAATCTTGAACCGATACCAGCAATTGGCCCGATAATTTTCATTATTTTAGAAATTTTAATTATTTTAATAAAATTTAGATTTGTCTGAGTCAAAAACCCTTTGTAAATATCCAAATAATAAATCAAGTCCATTTTCTTCTTTTATTGAACAAGGTATTAGTTCTGCGGTAGAACCCATTTGAACAAATACCTCGGATAAGTCCATTGATAATTCTCTAATCAGTCCACTCTCTCTCTCACTAGTAGATTCTTCTAATTCTTTAAAGTCTTGGCTCCAATTTACAATCATTTCAATTTGATCCTCATCTAAAAGATCTGATTTTGATAAAATATTAATTTGTGGGATATTTCTAAAGCGAAATTGAACAGACGCAGCTAAAAGCAAGGTAGATATAAAACCGTTTGGTCTTAAAACAAAATTTGAATCAAAAAGAAAACTTACAGATCTTTGTATTGAACCAAACCCTAAAGCACTTGCTATGAGGGGACCAGTTTCACGAAAAGCAAATAGCTCCAACTGCCCTGCAGTATCTACTAATATCCAATCTGCATTAAATTCATCTATCTCCTCTTTAAGCTCATCTAAATAATTTACCATTAAATCCGAGGCTAAGATCATAGCACCATTAGGGCCTAATCCATATTCTTCCATAACATCTTCAAGAATTATATAATCACGAATATCTATTTCAGGATTATACCCTAAAACCTTTACCCCCGGATCTAGGTTTATAGTAATTGCATTTATTTCTGGATCTCTATTTATTATGTAGTCTTTTAATTGTCCTGTAAGTGTAGATTTTCCACTTCCAGCAGTTCCTATAAAATAATTTAATAAAATTTTTTTTTCCCTCGATTGAACTAACAAATCCTAATATTAATTTAATAATGGATTCAAAAAAAAGATTTATCAGTAATTATTTGGCTCATAATAATACAAAAATATTTTTAAAATTATTCAAATTAAATAAAAGAATAAAAAATAACAATCATTTTGGCTTTTTTAATTTCTCTAATGATAAGTCTTTCTCTTTTTTATTCTTTAGTCGTTTTATTTGATTTTTAATAGATTCTTGTTCTTTCTTAAGTATTTCTTCCTCAGAGTAAGTAATAGCATTAAGCTCATCTTCACTCATAGGTTTTAGAATGTCTTTTATATTAAATTCTGTACTTTTTTCAATTGATTTTTGAAAAATGGTTTTCATTTCTTTTATTACTAAAAGCTTTACAGAAGAAACTCCATTTTGAAGCAAATCAGACTTTAATGGGAGGTTTGTTATTCTCTCAATAGCTGGCTCTTGAGTTCTTTTAACAGGAACTGAAGAGAGATACGTATTATTATTGAAACTCATACTTTTCAATATAACAGCTAAATTTTTTAATTGTTCTTCAATATTTTTTAAGGTCTTATGACTTTCTTTGACTATTGAAATAATGGAATAATCCTTATGTAAATTTTCAACTTTTTTCTTTTCATATATTATAGTTCTTTTTAGTTTATGCTTATCAAAGTCTGTTTCAATTTCTTCATATGTCTTTTTTTGGGTAAATGTACGTCTTAGATTTTTCTTTGAATTCAAATCTTCAAATTCAAATCCTATATAACATTCCTCATTAGATTCAATCTCTGATATTTTAAAAATTTCTTCGAATGAATGTTCAATTCGTTGACCTGAGTTTAGAAAAATGAATATTCGTAAAATTCTAATTTGGAGATCCTGAAGATTATTGAGTAAATCTAAATTAACGGTGAAAGCAAAGGTTTCTTGTGAATGATATAATTTTTTAATAGAAATAAGGTAGGGAGGTTCTTTATATATAACTTCTTCTTTTGAAATTTCAAATTGCAGATTTAAACGCCTAATTTTATTAGGGAGATAAACTTGTTTTTCATTTTCCTCTTTTTTAAATTCTAGAAAAAGCATCTTTTGGCCGTCCCAAAAAACTTGGAACAATTCCATTATAGTTTATGATCCTCAATCTTTTACTTTAGACATACGTCTATCAATTTCATTTTTATTTAGTAAATAAATCATAAAAAAATATTGAGATGTTTAAATTTTTGATTTTTAATTATTTTCAAATAATAATTTTAGGAAAAAATGAGAGAAAAAGGACAATTAGAATTTTTTAAATTTCGATGTATTAAATTTTTATACGAATAGAATTAATTATAATACTAAAAATTTAGCTGTAAATGCTATAATCTATTAATGTAACAAATTTCAAAATCCAGAAGTAATATTCTTTATTGTCGGAGTTGAGTGGCTTGCTTATTATTATGAGGATACACTATCTCTTTCCCTCAATAAAAACATAAAATATCCCGAAAATATTAAAATGATTAATCAAAAAATAATTTACAGAATATTTCAGCTAAATTACCAATACAAAAATGAATTAACAGAAATTATTAACTTAAACGATAATTCAGAGTCTTTAAAGATACTAAATGAATCTTATAAAATAAAATTGCATGATACCATAGAATTGAAAGAGGAACTCAAACAAATAGGATGATTTTTCTTAATTTAATTTTCGTTCTTTTTTAACTTATTTTAAATAATATTTTTAATGGCAATTAACATTGCTTTCAATTGACTATGAATTTCTAACTGATAATCATTTCCAATCTTAAAAAAAATTATTGAACCCATTTTTCTTTCTAATTCTTCATCTATGCTAAGTTGTTCTAACAATTTTGACCAATTATTTCTTTCTGATATCTGAATACCTATTATTAAAACTTTATTTTTCTGAACATATTCTATAATTTTACTAATTATATATCTCCATTTAGAATTAATACTTTCTTTATCTCGTGCATCGAATATACAAAAAATTCCATCTGAATCAGAAACATCTTTCAAAAAATAAACGCAATTTTTTAAAACCAAACCATTTGAATAGTGATAAAATTTTTCATCTTCGTCATCCTTAAAATCTACAATATTTTTATCGTCATTAATTCCAACCATCATTTGTAAAGCAGGATTCCACACAGGATTTTCAGTTATAAAGCTGAGTATCAATTTATCTTTAATTTGTAAAATAGATCTAATTTCACTTAATAATTCTTCATTTCGTTCTTGTTGAGCAACTTCTCTACATTTAGTTATAAAATTATGAGATATTAATCTAAATGCATCTTCAATATTTTCTCCGGTTAATGCGCTAGTTTCAAGATATAAAATATTTGTAATGAAATTTTCAGCTAAACTTTTTGTTAACTGGAGAGCATCTTCATTGTTTACTATACGTTCAATAACTAGGTCTTTTTTATTTCCAATAATTATTATAGGGAGGCTTTTATTGTCAATAAATTGGATTAACTCATTAAACCAGTTTTTTATATTTTCAAAAGATCTTCTGTTAGTAAGATCAAAAACGATAAATGCCGCTTGAGCTCCGTTATAATATGTTTTTCTATACCTTCTAAAATACTCTTGTGCTCCTATATCCCAAAGAGATATATTTATTCTATTTCTAAAAGATTCAAAATTATGTGAAGTTATGTTAAGACCAATAGTAGCTCGATAATCTAGTAAAAATCTATGTTCAGAAAATCTACGGATAATTGAGCTCTTACCTACATTATGATCTCCAATGATTATAAATTTAAAATTATATAATCCATTAGAATCTACACTTAATTGATACAATTGGTTTTTAAGTCGCTTTGCTTGCTGAGCTTCATAATCAAAATCTGGAATAATTAATTGAATTTGACCTTCATCCTCAATTGAAAGAATTTGCGCCGTTTTTTCTGCGAGAAAATATCCATAAGGAGCCATTTTTTCAATAGAAGCCATTGTGTTTAAAACAATACTGAGCATGATATCTTCATTTACAGATATAAAAATTAATCGATGATTTTCAGTTTCAAATGAACACGCCCCAAATTTTTTGAAATCAAATTCATAACGAATTCTATCTAGAATTGGGTTTATTATAGTTGTTAGCACTGATACTATTTCCATATCAATATCTTCTCGTTTCTCTCCCGCAATGATTAACCCTTCTTGATCAGAGACAATAATAGCTTCAGTATCTTTATTAATTTCCATAAAGTTGCTCAGTAATTTAGTAAAAAGTAGATTTTTAGTTAATGGCAATATTGTCTCTCCGTATATCATTCACAATTACAATTATTAAAAAGATTATTATGATTCTATTTTCCCTTGATTATATAATGAAATACCAATTATTTAAATATGATTAAGCTTAAATTCATTACAAGAGTAATTACCACTCCTTTTATTAAGCTCTAATCATAATTACTCATTTTTTTTATTCTTAAAAAATTTATTTCTGAAATCAGCCAAGAAATTCTTATTTAATCGTTCTTTTTTCATAATATACCAGTCTCAATATGCTATCATTAACTCTTATATGAAAATTAATTCCATTTATTTAGCAGAGAATTTAGATTTTTTAAAACAATTTGATTCAGAATCAGTTGATTTAATTTATATTGATCCTCCATTTTTTAGTGGAGTGGATTATAAAGAATTCTCTGATTTATGGAGTTGCATCGATGATTATTTAGGTTTCATGAAGGAAAGATTCATAGAAATGTATCGAGTTCTTAAAAATACTGGAAGTTTCTATTGTCATTGTGACCCAAATGCTGTTTTTAAAATAAAGATTTTGTGTGATAACATATTTGGAAGAAAAAATTTTAGAAGAGAAATTATCTGGAATGTAGGAAGTGTTTCTGGATTCAAAAGTCAAGTAAAAGGATGGGTTCGCCAACATGATACTATCTTATATTATACAAAATCTGATAATTTTACGTTTAACAAACAGTATACACCATACAAAGAAGATTATATTAATAAAATGTTTCGTTATAAGGATGATGATGGACGTCTTTATAGAAAACGAAGAGGCGGGAAGCAATATTTAGACGAAAAGCCTGGTAATGCTTTGGGTGATGTCTGGAATGATATCTATTCTTTTCAAACAATTACTAGATCAAAAGAATATCTTGGTTATCCTACTCAAAAACCCGAAAAATTATTGAAACGCATTATACTAGCATCATCAAATAAAGGAGATCTTGTTGCTGACTTTTTTTGTGGAACAGGTACAACTTTAGCAGCAGCAAATAAATTAGATAGAAAATGGATAGGAGTTGATAATAATCCAAAAGCTATTGAATTGTGTAAAAAAAGATTAAATATTAATGACAGTGATATCATCAGTATTTAATAAAGATATTAAAAGAAGAGATTAATCTTTTTCGATTATTATTTCACCAATATCTACCCATTTTTTAGCATCATCAAGATTTCCAACAATCTTTCTTTTTGGAGAATCTGCTCTATCTAATAAAATCTGAGCCTCTTTATCTAGAACAGGATTATTTGCTATAACATAGGAAGACTTGATTAATTTATCATTATTCTTTATAAGGAATTCTAACACAATTTCAAATGATTTGAGATTTAATAATATGAAATCTAATCCATCAACAATTACTGAATACTGCTTTAAATTTGCTGTCTTTTCTTCAAATTCATTAATAAATTTCATTGCGACGGAGGGCGGAAATGTACCCAATATCTTTATATAGAGATGGTGTTTTCCTATTTTCTCAATTCTATACATAATCTAAAGATCGATATTTTATTGCGTTATTATTTATATTTATCAAATTACTTTATTTGTTTTATTGTGTTTAAAATTCTTAAAGATTTTAATTTTATTTTGAAATGGAATGGTTTTTTATTACTGTTTTTTCAATTAAGTTATAACTCTTCCAATCACTTTTATTTGTTTTTCTAATTGTATTTCTACTCCCACATCCTTCACAACTTAACTTTTTTTTCCATTGAAAATATCCACATTTATCACAGATATATGGATATGTTTTTTTAAATAATTTCCAATCTATTTTTAAGATAAATCACCTCCAATAATAGACTTCTCGTGGATGAGAAAATAATTCACTCTAATTAATTAATTTGTTAAGTTTTATAAGAAAATCCTACCATTTAATTAAAAAAGTAAAAGATATGCAAATATTCGCTTAATTTTAAAAATCTTTATAGTGTTCTTTAATATAATTTAAAGATCGATATGTTGCCTTTAAATTAGCAGGCTTTATAGCATTGAGATTGTTCAAACAACTTTTTCTCTATAATGCTAACAATCTTTATAACTAACTTATAAAAGCTATAGAAGACTAAATAAGACTTATTGTTTCATGTGATTGGATTAAATTTCATACGAGTTTTCAGATGTATTTAGAATCATATAAAGCAGGATCTTGGTGAAACGCAGCGAAGTCGTGTCATGCACTATTATTTCTCAACTATTCCTTATACATTCCGTTGATGTCGCAGCAATAATTACCTTCGGGCGTCTCAACTATGATGTAGTAGTACTGTCTGGTTACAGGATTCTCTTTCAGAAACGCTTGTGCAGAATCTGCATCAGGACCATTGTAAATCCGATAAATCATTGTCACTCCAGATATTTGATTGCGATCCTCTCGAACAAATACAACCTTATTTGGTTGGGCTCCATTTACTTTTGAAATCGGGGTGGTACGTCTCTTCGGTTCCAAGTCGTTCTTTCGACTCCCTCCATATTTGGAGAAACTTGATTTGGCTTGTTCCCATAGCTTATGTGTCAGTCCATCTCCGCAGACGATTGCTTCATATTTCACCCCCGCCATACCATAATCTATGGGATAGTAGCCAAATTCCAACACCTCTGTGCAGATCAGCTTTTGAGAATCCTCGGCTACATAGATACAAGGCAGTTCTAATAATGCCTGTCGTGCATCTTTCTCGGCGTCGAATGTATATATCACGAAGGGATCCTTCTTAGGTGAGCTACGGCGGGCCGACCAATACGCCATCGCCTTGCTCGTGGTGTCTTGTCTTGTTCCCATATTGTCCTTTTCAGTGAAAAACTTGTGATTTTGTT
>SMTZ1_10014728_pt1 | contig 10642 bp, 13 predicted proteins | sample DeeMarSWOR136_30_FD_25667 | JGI IMG/M metagenome (IMG submission 25667) | reverse complement strand
TATTGGAGCTTTTTTATTTTTGTGACAAAGGGAGCGTGTCATCATGACTCAAAAACCAACCTATAAAGAATTGGAACAAAGGATTAAGGCTTTACAGAAAGAAGCTGTTGCGCGGCAACAGGCCGAGGAGGCGCTACGCGAATCAGAGGAAAAGTACACTACTTTAGTCGAAAACTCCCTAACGGGTATCTACGTCGACTGTGGTGGAAAGATCGCATTTGCCAATAACAAATTTGCCGAGATTTACGGGTATTCACGGGACGAATTAATGGATATCGAAACGTGGAGGCTGATCCATCCTGAGGACAGGGCCCTGACCAATGAGATGAGAACAAAGAGGCTAAAGGGAGAAGAGGCTCCATCGGAATACGAGGCAAGGGGTCTAACAAAAGATGGTAAAAAAATATGGATTGCCAGAAGAAACACCAGAGTAAGCTATGGCGGACAGCCCGCCATATTGGGTAACATCGTCGAAATCACTGAGCACAAGCGAGCACAGGAAGCGTTACGAAAGGCTCGCGATGAGCTGGAACAGCGTGTTAAGGAGCGGACCGCCGAGTTAGCCAAGACAAACGAAGAGCTTCTTGAATACGATCACATCGTAGCCCACGTTCTCAAAGCGCCCCTGCGGGCCATCCACTACTACACCGACTTTTTGCGCGAAGAACTGGAAGGGATCCTCAAAGAAGATCAGAAAACCCATCTCGACGGTCTCACCCGAACCGTCCGCCAGGCTGCAGGACTGGTTGATGATTTGTTGGAATTCTCTATGGTCGGCAGAAGGACCGGTCCGATCGAGACAATCGACATTCTTTCTTCAGGAACTGATAGTCTCTCTCGATTTGCCGTCGGATGTCGAAGTTGTGACGGGGAAAGAATGGCCCAGCATTGAGGCTGAGCCGGCCCTTGTCCAGGCGATCTTTTCCCATCTCATCAGAAATGCGGTCAAATTCAATCATTCGCCATGCAAACGCGTCGAACTCGGTTGGCTTCCGGCAGACACTGAGCGTTATGAACTATTTGTCCGCGATAACGGCATTGGGATTGAGCCTCGCTATCAGGAAAAAATATTCCATATGTTCGAGCGGCTCCATACGCATGAGGAGTACGAGGGAACGGGCGTGGGTCTTCCAATTGTCAAAAAGGCAACGAATAAATTGGGCGGGTCGGTTCGTGTAGAATCGAAACCTGGCAAAAGGACCACGTTCTTTATTGTCGTTCCCAAGACACAAAAGCAAATATAGACGTAATCAAGAAACCTTTTGTGGTCCTTTGCGCTGAGACAGTTAGCACAACGTGAGAGGTGGGGACATCCATAAATATATAAGCAACTCAGTGAGAGGTACTTATTTAAGTAAGATCGCTTGGTCCGGCTTCCTTTTCGGTATCATTCAGCCATAAAGTCATGCTTGTTGTCGTGCAAAATCGCCCGATTTTTCTTGGAAAAGAGAATATGGTCGCATCTTAAATATTAACTAATTGTGAAGAAGGGACATTCTTAATATATAACGACATATTTTTATGATCACAAGGATAGAATTCATAATGTGCAGATTTTGACTGTTACTGCGAGTGTCTTATGATTACTTCCAACATTTACTCAAATATACCAGAAGAACTTCCCAACGAATTGTTTGAGAAGATTATCTATAACAGTTCATTCAAACTTGAGCGAATCATATCCAAGGGCCACTCAACCGCAAAGGGTCAGTGGTATGATCAAGAGAAAGACGAGTGGGTTATCCTTCTTAAGGGAAGTGCGGGCATAGCAATTGAAGGGGAAGCAGGAACCCTAGTTTTGAAACCGGGAGATTACATACATCTGCCAGCGCACCTAAAACATCGCGTTGAATGGACTGACCCCGCAACCGAAACCGTATGGCTTGCCCTTCATTACGAAAGTTGAGAGTGAAACGACATGGGGTCGAATCTTGCATGTCAACTATTCGACTTTTGGGCTCAGCCACTATCATTAACATTTCGCGTTTTCAGAAATATACTGAAAGTGTCCAACAAATCGAGTTGAGCGAAATGTTGGGCACCAGAAGCTAAGGGAGAGGAAGCGTCTGATGGCAACTGAGGTGTGAACATAGGGGACATCGTTGACTATGTTGAATTACTCACCTTCGCCAGAATGCCCCGTGCGGCAGCACGGGGATGAGCCGACTTCGCCAAAGCACTGGCTGCGACGGCTTAGCTTCGGCGAAGGCGGGTTATTGCTTCGGCGAGTTCCGCCGTCCTGAGACAAACTCAGGATGCCCTGTGCGGAAGCACAGGGAGGCTTCACTTATGTTGTTCATAAATCCATTAATATGTTGTTCATCGCCCACTCTACCTTTGCCCAATGTCCATCTGCTTCGGATCGTAATTTGATTCTCACCGAAGGCATAGCCGAGGTAACGGGCCAAAACGATTCAGCCAAGATTTCCATTGCCGTTGTGAGCGACGGGCGCAATTTGGAACAGGTTAGCTCAGATAATGCTAGCAAAACCAAAGCGGTCCTAGAGGCCATCAAGGGTTTGAATATTGAGAATCTTAAACTTAAGACCTCCAATTACCGGGTGACGCCTCAGAAGGACTATAAAGCCCGACCGCCTGAGATCAAAGGTTATGAAGTGCACAATGCGATTGAGGGTACGCTGGAGGGATTTGAGCCTGAGCATTTATCCAAGCATGTCTCCAAGATTGTCGGGAAAGCTCTGGAAAGTGGTGCCAACGATATTCATCATATTCAATTGTATATAAAAAACAAAGAGCTACTAGAAAAGGAAGCTTTGACCCAAGCAACACAGGAAGCCGTGGTCCGGGCAAGAGTTCTGGCCGAGGCAGCAGGCGTGAAGTTAAAACGCATCGTTTCACTCAGCACTCATCCGATTTACACGCCGCCAGGGCCACAGATATTTCGGGAAGCCGCTATGAAGACTGAAGCCGGCGCACTGGCACCGCTATGAAGACTGAAGCCGGCGCACTGGCACCGCCGATTGAGATAGGGGAAAGCCAAATCCGTGCCCAAGTCACTGTAGCGTATGAAATAGAGTGAGCGTAGGGGACGTTATTGATTATGTTGAATAACTGGCTTAGCTCATAGCTGACGGCTTCAAGGCAGGCTCTCGCGGAGCCCTCAGAGCCCCAGAGTTTTGATCAGATTTCCATTTCCAGGAAATCTGCTAAGGAAGGCTGGGGTCATATCTTCATGAAAAAACAAGAAGGAGGTTGCTATGAAACTGAACGTAAAAGCATTTGCCTTAGCAGTCGGCATTGTTTGGGGTTTTTCGATTTTTCTCCTTACTTACTGGTTTTTGATTTTTGGATACGCAGGCGAGACCCTATCAAAGCTTGCAAACGTATATCTTGGCTATTCAGTGACATGGTATGGAGGGTTTGTGGGGTTGATCTGGGGTTTTGTTGATGGTCTTATTGGTGGGGCATTACTTGCCTGGCTCTATAATAAATTCGGAAAAGATAAAGGGGGACATCCTTAAGTTAGTCAGTTGCCATTTCTGATACGATGGTGGTAACATGGGAAGATCCGGGACGTTATTGACTACATTGAATAAGTCTGATGTACCATTTTCAAAGGAAGTGTTCATGAGAAAAAAGGGGGACGTCCCCTCAGACACTCAGACACTGGCCACTTACGAGATCAAGAAGGTAGACACCGACTACTTCCTTGGGGGATGAGGGCAATCGGATACATACGAGAAAAGAATGATTGAGGGTGCCAGAACACGAGGTTCAGACAAATAGGCGTTTATACGGGACTAGCTGGGAAATGGGAGAAAAGGAAGGAACACAATGATAAGGTTTGTCGCACCTTCATGCCTTTTGATCTTGGTTCTTGGCGTGGCAGCACTAGGATGCGCTGGATTGTTGTCTCAACGGATTGACCTGAAGGATTTACCCGAAAGTCGTTTTGAAGTAACTGTCTATAGAAGCGTGATTAAAGGTTTAGCTATCATCCTAGATGAGCCAAGCGACGGTGTTGTTGCAACTGTTAGTAATGAGAAGTTTCGGACTAAGAAAGAGGGATTAAAGGTCCCGCAGGGATACCTAAAGGACTTTATCTGGACTCCTGATGCCTATGTGCTTCGAGATAGGGAGAGTGATAAGGTGTTGGGCTATCTACTCATATCGCCGGAGCTCGAATGGTTGGTGCATTACGAGAAAGGGAAGGAAGTCTTTGATTTTTGGATAGAGTACCCGTATGACGGTGATGGTGGAGACGGTCAGTAAGGGACATGCGTAACAGAAGTGAGAAGCCAATGACGCTTTGGGGAAACAGGAGGGTCGCATCTTAAATATTAAATATTCGTAAGAAAAAAGGGGGGTCAGACCTACACATTTGACAAAACAAAGTGAACACAGGGGACGTTGTTGACCCCAGTTAAATAAAGGCGAATATGATTTCACCCCGGTACGATCATACCGACCTACCCCAGTTAAACAATTTCCGGTTTAACCCCAGTACGATAGTTCCTACCTACGGGGCTGGCGGGGGGAGCAGGGCGGGCAGGGTATGGGGTCGGGTCTACGTTTGACTCTTGTTGGCCTTTGGGAAGAGTCAAACGTAGACTTGACCCAACAGGAAACATATCTGGGCGTTACTGATTCAGGAGTTAAATAGGGCCATTAAATATGCTGCAAGCGATGATTCACGGGAAACTTACTCGAGAAGAGGAGGGTTTGGAAGATCTTCTGACCTCCAACACATTTGGATTAATGAAATATTTACCTCCTAAAGCGGTGCTCCTTCCATTTCTCTCTCTTGCGAGAGATCCCCTGAGAGATCGCAGTTTGGCAAGCTGGCTGCAAGGCGCCGTTAAAGTAGAGAGCTTCCGCTTCTGGAATAGTCTGGAGCATCCAGATTGTTTTAGATGCGAACCTGATGTTCATATCGTATTCTTACATGATGACGGAGCTAAAACGTGGGTCCTGATTGAGGCAAAGTATCGAAGCGGAAAATCGTCAGAGGCAGTAGAAGACACAGAAAGACCGAACGACCAACTTGCATGTGAATTTGATAACCTGAAAAGTATTTCACAACAGAAAGGGATTACACGTCATGCACTTGTTTATCTTACAACAGACTATACGTGCCCCGAGAAAGAGCTTCAAGAATCGGCGGATGAATACGAGAGAAAAAGAGGTTCAATCCCAAATTTGTACTGGCTTTCATGGAGGATGCTCTATGATGTTCTCGAATCAGCGGATTATTCTGATAATGGTATGATAGAGGACCTAAAGAAGCTCCTGTTGAACTTGAATTTAACAATGTTCAGGCGATTAAGGTTCCCGGAATTAAAGCGGCCCGAATGGAGTTTTGAGCGAATTCCTAAATTCTGGGGTTGGAGGATCATAAGGCCAAACTGGCTTTTTAAACGTAGAGAATTGTCGTGGACGTGGGCTCCAATGCCTAAGCGTGGAGAATGGTATTTCCAAAAATGAGGCAATGTGCCAATGGGCATAGAGACTAAGGGGAGGACGGTGTGAGCACACAAGGCGAGGAGTTGCTGAAGTCGATAAGAAGTATGCGTGGCTTTTTCGGGGATGTTAGCCAACTTCTGATGACGGCTGACGGGATTATGAGCGAGAAATCCTGGGAACCAATATGGGCATCAAGCTGTTTAGGTGATATGTCTTATCACGTCTCATTTGGGCATAAGTGGATGCCGAGGGAAGCATGGCGTCTATACAAGAACACGGAATTGTATCCGAAGGTAATCGCGATAGTTACAGTTTTTCTCGATGACTACCAGAGGGAATATAATCTGAGCGAGCCGATTGTATCAGGTTCCTATTTCGTCTTTCCTGAGGAGCAGACTGAGGAGACGATAAAGCTGGATTACTGGCATACACGGTGTCTGGGATGGTGTAAGGTCAACCTTGATGGGACCCCTGATTCGGTAGACAATCATAAACCTGATTGGAAAGCCACTTATGGTTGGGAACATATGGAGGTCTTTGGATGGCCTTTAGTCGAGATCACAGAGGAGAACATGCTGAAGCAGAGAATCATAGACCCTTTACTGGAAATGATTGACGCGTATTGTGGAACTAGGGACGTCCACAAATAAACAACTCGGGTTAAGAGTGGAGGTACTTATTTAAACCAGATCGCTTGGTCCGACCTTCTTTTCCCCTTCATTCGGCCATAAAGTTATGCTTTTTATCGTACAAAATCGCCCGATCTTTCTTGCATGCAAATAATGCCTGAAAACAAATCCGGCTTATAGACAGACCAGATCAAAGTCTGGTTCACACGATGAAGTGCAAAAGCTGCGGTAAGAGATATTCGGCCTCCATAGGTCAGCCCGCCCCTGGCGGTTCGAGCGCTCCAGGCGTGTTCTTTATCCTTGCCATTTTGCTATATGCCCTTGCTGGGTTTTTGTTCGTGTTTAACGCAGGCTTTTGGAAATGGATTGCGCTTGGAATTTCAGTCTTCGTTTCACTAATAGTGCTCATCGCATGGATGGATTGCCGCGAGCCTGGCGGTCTGCATGAGCACGGTGGGGAGAAATGTCCTTTTTGTGGGGAGACGAACACTGTGTATCCGTGGTCTCTCTGAGGGGAGCCGAACCCTTCAAAGTGGAGTTGGAGTCAGGCCTTGATATTGAGACAAAGGGGGGGCGTCCTTAAAATGATAAGTCTTATCCAAGCCGGGCATATTTCGATGTCTTTTTGGTATCGTAACTTCCTGAAAATTACAGATGGTGGCAAGCGATCTCTAGTCCAAGGGGTTCTGAATAATCCACTATATGTTGCGTAGTATAGGTAATTGAGGATGGCAGATTGAGACTTTATAGCGGATTGTGGTTTAAGCACATGTGGTGCCTATAAAACAACCGGGAACATGACCAAAGCCGGGGAGAAAGTCCTTATAGGACTGGTAGAGGCTCATACATTGTGTGAAGCATACCAGTGGTACGGGTCCTTTTTTATTTCTTGGGCGATGGGAGGATTGTTGTCATGGGTAATAGACCGACATGTGAAGAATTAGAACAAAAGGTCAAGCAGTTGGAGAAAGAAGTTCAGGATCTCAAGGGTGTGGAGGATGCTTTGAAGGATTACATCGCATATCAGTCTGTTCTAGCGGTACTGCGCGGTGTCGGACCAGAGCAGCCAGAAGAGATGCTTTTTCAGACCTTTCTGTCGGAAATAGTGAAACAATATGGGTTCTGCATGTCGTGGTATGGCCAGTATTCAAGTGGGGAAATCAGACCAATTCTGTCTGCCGGTCGTGTGGATCGCTATCTGGACAACCTAGTTCTCGAGATTAGAGAGCCGACATCACCTGACGCCCAATGTGCCATGAGCCAGACGATTTTGACGGGGGCCCCTTTCACCTATGCCGACCTTGAAAGAGACGAAGGCTTCCGCCAGTGGAGGGACTATGCGCTTGAGTTGGGATACCGGTCAAATCTGGCTTTACCGCTCGAGGTCGATGGCCAAATCGAGGGAGGATTCATGGTATATGCTGACACCCCGAATGCCTTTCCTGAAGAGCGGATCGAACGTTTACAACTTCTGAGGTTGGAAATCAGTGCTATCCTCAGTGGACGCCGCATTAGGCAGAAGGCAGAGGAGGCTTTGAGAAAATCTGAGCAAATGTATAGAACGTTGGTCGAAACTAGTCATGACATAATATTTATTGTGGATTTTAAGGGAAATTTCCTGTTCACTAATAAGGCATTTGAGTCAATCCTGGGGTATTCAGATAAGGACACAAAAAGAATGAATGGTTTTGAATTGGTTCATCCTGAGGATCTAGATAGCGCAAGAAAGCGGTTCGCTGGATTGATTGAAGGTAAAAGGGAAAACAACATTGAATACAGATACAGAACTAAGGACGGTTCATATATCTATATACTAAACAACGCGTCACCGATATTTGATTCTCAAGGAAACGCGATTGCCGCGTTTGGTATTGCAAGAGATATAAGCGAGCTAAAACGGGCGGAGGAGGCGCTGCAAAGAGCTCGTGACGAATTAGAAATTCGGGTTGAGGACCGAACTGCCGAGCTTTCAAGATCTAACGCTCTTTTGAAGCAAGAGATTGCCGAGCGCAAGCGGGCAGAGGTGGCACTGCAAAAGAGAGAAGTGGAGTTGGAGGCGCAGTCTAATCATCTTCAAGAAGTAAACACCGCCTTGAAAGTCTTGTTGAAACAGAGGGAAGAGGATAGGAGCGACCTTGAAGAAAAAGTGTTATCCAATGTGAAACAATTGGTTAGTCCACACCTTCAAAGACTGAAAAAGAGCGGATTGGATACCAATCAAAAGTCCCTTGTCAGCATCCTGGAATCAAATCTGGATAACATTGTGTCTCCGTTTACCAGCAAATTGTCGTCGAAATCTGTCGGTCTCACACCCATGGAGATTCGAACTGCTGATCTTGTCAAGGAAGGGAAAACGAACAAGGAAATAGGGGAAATATTGTGCCTTTCTCCGAACACTGTAAAGTTTCACCGATACAATCTACGAAATAAGCTCGGATTGAAGAACAAAAAGATCAACCTCAGGTCTCACCTGCTGTCGCTCGTCAAATAGTGGAAAACAGTGGGGGCAGGTCTTCATTCCTACCGTAACCAGATTGAGGCGTAGGGTCAGATCTTTTGATTTGACAAATTGCGCTTGCGCCCTGTCCGAAAATGGTGTGCGGGAGGGGGACTTTGCTATGTGAGTAAATAGGAGAAGAGGGGGCGCCAGTATGGATTCATATATCCAGGTGGTTACGACAACCGAGACAAGAGAAGACGGCAAAAAAATCGCTAAAGCCTTAGTAGAAAAAAGATTGGCTGCGTGCGCCCAGCTTGTCGGGCCGATTGTCAGCACCTATTGGTGGAAGGACAACGTAGAGACTGCCGAAGAATGGCAGTGCCTAATAAAGAGTAAAAAGAGCCTTTACGGCGAAGTTGAGAAAGCAATCAAGATGCTCCACCCTTATGAGACGCCGGAAATAATCGCTTTGCCCATTGTCTCGGGCAGCGATGACTACCTTGAATGGCTAAATGGAGAGCTCAAGTGAGACTTTGAGAAATCTTGGGGCCGTTGTTGAATTTGTTGAAAAAGCCTGATGCACGATTTTCAAGGAAGTGTCTATGGGCGGTAGATTTGGGAAATATGGTGATGCCAAGCGGAAGCAGCGATTGCGGAAGGCCCGCCTCAGGCCACCTGTCCCTCAGCAACGGGGAAAGGGCAAACCTGTAAAAAGGTCTGACAAGAGAGGCGCGAGAGGTCCTGTTCATCGAAAAAGCTCAAACAAGACAGAGGGATCGGGGGAAAATGCAAGTGGATAGAGATTTGATGCATCCAATATATTTGCCGTTTACTGAAGAGCAGCTTAGAGCGCGCTTTGCTGAGGTTGGGAAGAATAAAGATTGTACTCCGACAGCAGACAAACACATTGAATACTACAAGAAGAGTGTGCGGAATTATGAGGAGTATCTTAGAAGAAATCCAGACCGAAAGGCTAAACCCATCTCAGAGCTCAAGGTGCCTTGCCAAATAGAGAAAGACGAGAGGTTTTGGATTGCAGCTTGCATGATGACCATCCTGTTGAGCGAAAACAGGTCGCAGGAGCTTATTGATGTTTTCAAACGTGCATATGGAACCACGCCCCCAATTCGTGAAATAGATTCTTGGGAAGAATGTTTTGAGGGTCCATTGGACCTATTCTTCGAGCCGAATTTGCCATCTCCGGAGCCGTACAAACAGTGGCTATCCATAAATCGAAATAAAAGGCACCTGATTCCCTATGTTTTAGACAGCGCCTATGGAAAAAAGAATCTTGAAGGCCCCACGAATGTTGACGCTATGGTTTTAAATGTGTCAAATGGATTTGCCGTCGTTATTGAAGCAAAGGTGCTATCCGATATATCCTACCAGATTACTTACGATGTGATCCGTAATCAAATAGCTCGCAATATTGACGTCATGCTGGAAAATAATCCTGAACTTTGCGAACCTCTGAAACACAGGGACCCGGAAAAGACGCTGTTCTTACTAGTTACACCGAGAATCTTCAAAAACAATCCTGCAACCCGGCTGTACGGCTACAAATTTAATGAATATAAGAACGATCCAAGTTGCATAGGTCGTGATCTCCCGCATAGAACAGGCTGTGATTTGGAAAGCATATCCAGGAGATTGGGTTGGCTCACCTGGGAAGATTTTAAAGACGTGAATCAAAATTGCTGTAAATGGTTAGAGTAGTGTAAAGGGGTCGAAATGGGGTCACCCATTAAAGGGCGGGTCAAGGGAAAAAACACCATGCCAGACGAGGATAAGAAGGTCTGCCCCTCCTGTGGTGCTGAAGCTGAATTCATCATTACCTGCGCTGATTGTGGTCATACCTACTGCCCCTGGTGTCGTATTCGTCACATGGACACTCATAGGGTTCTTATCCCAGAAAGCCTAACCAGTTGTCCAAAATGTGGCAGTGACAAACACAACATAGGAGATAGCAAGGACGTCCATAAATAAATAACAACTCGGGTTGAGAATGGAGGTACTTATTAAAACCAGATCGCTTGATCCGACCCCGTTTTCGACTTCATTCGGCCATAAAGACAATGGGGTCCTACACATTTGACAAAACTACCCTTTTCACTCTTGACAAACCCTTAAGGGGTGACCCCGCTCTCCC
>SMTZ1_10009735_pt1 | contig 10642 bp, 10 predicted proteins | sample DeeMarSWOR136_30_FD_25667 | JGI IMG/M metagenome (IMG submission 25667) | reverse complement strand
AGAGAAAATGTGTTACTGCAACCCTGTTATATTCAGGAGTCAAGAGAAAAATGGAATGGCACAGCTATGAATTGGGTTAGTTATTTATTTTACCTTGAAGATTGACCCGTGCCCCGGTATGATGTAGTCTGCACTATCTATAATCTTTTTCACGCTCTGTTCGGAAGCCTCATCAGAGTAGTAATCCTGGTTGTAGCACCAGAATGTGCCTTTCAAGAAGTATGTCAAAGAGACAATAACATCACCAGCAACCACTATAGTATCCTCAAGGTGCACCTTTACAGAACTGTGTCCTTTGGTGTGCCCCTGCGTGTACAAGACGGTAACACCTTCCATGATTTCATCGTTGTCATCTACAGACTCACTGCGCGGTATGTGGCATCTTTCGTACTCGTACGCGGACATGAAAAATGTGGCATTGTCAAACAATGCGAAATTCCCTGCGTGATCCCTGTGTAAATGGGTGAGGAAGACGTAATCAACATCTTGAGGGGTTAACCCTTCCTGCTGGAGTAACCATTTTAATTTTTCATGGTTTTTCTCCTCGTTGATTGGGGTTGTATCTCCCTCTCGTTCAAATCCAGTATCTACCAGTAGGGTTTTCTCTCCTTTTAATAAGGTGACTGTAGATGCTCCTGTGCCTCCATATTTCATTTTTTTCATATATACTGACCAGTCTGGCTCTTCAGAAACTTCAAGCAAAAGATCACCTATTATAAAAATTTTCAGGTCCATGAGACAACTCAACTGCATACTTTAAAACTCTTCAGGGTTACTGGTCCAATTGGTTTTCATTGTTACACGTGTAACATGACACAGTTTCCAGGTTGACCAGCAGTGCTGCCCCAGAAATTTAAATATCCCTTTTCTTACTACAACCCATGAAGATCATCGCATCGGGAACATTTGATCGTTTCCATGAAGGCCACAAATACTTCTTGGAAGAAGCCTTTAAGAGAGGGCACGTCATGATCGGATTGTGTGCAGATACTATGCTCACAAAAAAGGTGTGTGCTGAAAAGATCTATCCTTATGAGAAAAGAAAAAATGATTTGACAGAAGACATTGATGCCATTCTAGTCACTCCAGAAGTGAGAAAGAACGCAGAAGAAATCAATGAAGTCAGAAAAGCCAAAGGATGGAACACACTTGAGATCGTAGAAATCTCCTTCTTGAAAGATGAAAAAGGTGTTATCTCTTCCACGAGGCTGCGCCAATCAGAAGAAAGAGACTAACTTCTATACATACTATAGAAGATTGTACACTTCTATATATTTTTGACAAAACATTTATATATTGAATTGTCGAGAACCGTCTCGGTGATTGTATGATTCCAGAAGAGAAAGGAGAAAGCGGATTCACGATAAGAGCCTTATTCATTGCTGTATGTTTGACTTTATTTTTGGTTTCTGCCTCCTCTTACATCGCGTTACGGTTAGGTGCACTACCTTGGCCCATCATTTTTTCAGTGATCGTTTCAGGTGCTGTCCTCAAGCTGTTTAAGACCAATGTGCACGAGATTAATGTGGCTCAAGCAGGAGGAACTATTGGAGGATTGTTAGCATCAGGAGTGGTGTTTACCATTCCAGGCATATTATATCTGCAGAGAACAGAAGGGCTGACCATTTCTATTCCTTCGTGGTGGGTTTTAGCCTTGATATGTATAGCTGGCGGTACCTTAGGTGTGTTACTGTCTATTCCAGTGAGGAGAGCCTTTGTCGATGAAGAGGATCTTCCTTACCCTTCAGGGGCTGCAGGAGCAGAAGTGTTGAAAGCAGAATTCTATGGTGGAAAACACGCATACCTGGTGGCCTTTGTGGGATTACTCGCGGGAATATTCGCAGTATCTAGAGATATGTGGTTTCCTGCAGGGTTCGCTTTGACTGGGTTAGCTGCTTACGGTATCTTCTTCAGTGTGTATCCTATGCCTTTAGGGGTGGGCGTAGGATACATTTTAGGACCCAAAGCATCTGTAAATTCCTGGTTTTTTGGATCAGTTGTTGGATGGGTGGTCATTATACCATTGCTGGTTCGGAATGCGTGGGGAGGAGATCCTATCAAACTGGTACAAGAGCTGGGAATGGGATTCGTTTTAGGTTCTGGCATTGGCTTTTTTGTGGGATATGCAATACCCAAAGCGAAAGCTATCTTTTTGCCCTTGTTTACATGGGAAGGTTCCCCCTGGTATACCCGGTTTACCCCTGTTTTTTCTGTGATTGCCTTTGTGGTGCTGGCAGCAGTAGGAGTTCCACTACTTGCTTCTCTTTTGTCAGTGGCAGGTGTCTGGATCATGGCTACAGTAGCTGCCAGAATGACAGGGGAGACCAATATTGATCCTTTAGAACAGTTTGGCATCATTATTGGGTTGTTGTGCTTGGGTGTGTATGCAGTACTGAACAGAGAATTAGGGTATTTACCTGCCTTTTTACTGGTGTGCTTCGTGTCGGTGGCTGCAGCTTTGGCGGGAGATATTGGACATGATTACAAATCTGCCAAGATTTTGGGAACCAGACCCAAGGATATCATAAAGGTGGACTTCATCTGTGCTGTTGTGGCAGGAATTGCTGCCCCCTTTGTGTTAGAGGTCATTATAAAGGGATACTCTGACGTGATGTTCACCGAAGCGATGCCTGCTCCTCAAGCAGTGTTAGTGGCAGGGAGTATTTTTGGGTTTAAATATCCATCTGTGTTCTTAGCTGGGTTTGTGATCGCTTTTGTCATAGAGATTATACAGAGAGCTTCCAAGAAGTTTCTGCCCATGTCGTTCATGGCCTTTGGCATCGGCATGTTCCTGGGGTTAACATTAGGGTTTTTGCTGTTCATTGGTGGTATTATCCGCTGGATTACCGATGTGAGAGCACCTGATAAGTATCAGCAAGGTGTGTTAACTGCTGCCGGATTGATGGGAGGAGAAGGTATTGCTGGCTTTGTTACTGCTGCCTTGTTCGTGGCAGGTGTAACCATGGCGACTGCTCAGAAAACGCTTTTGATCATATTCGTGATATTCTTTGTGGTAACCACAGCCTTATATGCAGTAAGAGGCAGGGGGACGCAATGATCGTTGGCATAGACATTGGCGGTACGACCACAGATGCAGTGGCCATCAAAGGGAAGAACGTGGTACGAGTAATTAGCATCACTGCCTCAGACCCTGTGGCAGCAGCTTCAGGTGCACTGGGGAAATTGATTACCACGTTAGGATGCTCTCTCACCGATATTGAAACCATTGTAGCTACGGGAGGGGGAGCATCCTCCATTGACAACACAATTCTGGGTATTCCTTTGAAAAAGATAGATGAGATTTCAGCCATTGGTATTGGTGGAAGAACATTGGCTGGACTCGATGAAGCTTTAGTAGTCTCCATGGGGACTGGCACTCCTTTTGTATCAGTTAAAAATGGTAAGATCGCCCATTTTGGCGGTACTGGTGTGGGTGGTGGGTGCTTGCTCGGTCTGGCAAAGCACATACTGAATATTAATACATTGAAAACGCTGGAAGCTTTGGCAGAAAAGGGGAATTTGCGAAATGTGGACTTATCTGTGGGAGATATTGCACGCGGACCAGTGGGTTCAATTCCTGCAGATGCTACTGCTTCCAATTTCGGAAAGGTTGCAGAAGATTCTTCAGATGCAGATAAGGCGTTAGCTATCATCAATTTGATTGCAGAAGCCCTCATGGTCATGAGTGTTTTTGCAGCCCGTGCGTGTCATCACGAGAATATTGTCTTGACTGGAAAACTGGTAAGGGTAAAAAAACTGGTGGACATCATGAAAGACAGGGGGAAGATGTTCGAAATGAAATTCAGTGTACCCAAGTATGCAGAATATGCCACCGCAATCGGAGCTGCAGTGAGTGTGAAAAATATGTTACTGGAGTAACCCATTACAAAATGGAATTTTTGCAACTCAATGGTATACACTGTTGAAAGGAAAAAAGTTGTAAACGTAACATCTGCAACGAAAAGGGGCTGTCACCTCGGATGTCAAAATGCACTTTCCTCAATCAATCTCCCATAGTAATTCACATGTACCATGTTACACGTGTAACAGATGAATATCTGGTCAGCACGTAACCACGTGTCAACCAGAAAACTCAAAATGGAGAATGTTGCCAGAACACACCTGTCACTGAACAACACTTTAACCAAAGCTATATAAGTTTAATTCCTCAATGTACCCCAATGGATATCTGCGGGAAATACCTGGACGATGCACGAAAAGCTCTCAAAGGCTCAATGTTTTCCAAGCCGAACCCTGTAGAAGCTGTAAGAAGTTTCGAGGGTGCAGCCCAGTGTTTTGAAAACTATAAAAAATTTGAAAGGGCAGCCCAGTGTTACATGGAGACTGCTAACCTGATCATAAGGATGGATCCCCTAAAGGGGGCTGAAATGCTTGAAAAAGCAGCCATATGCACGGAAAAGGTGGGAGGCTCTGCAAGCGAGTACTACTTAAAGGCTGCTGATATCTACAAGAATCATGCTATCGCCAAATATCGAACAAATCCAGATCAAGGATTACAACTCTTACAGAGGGCAGCAGAAGGATTTGAAAAAGGTGGAGATAGACAGACTGCTATCCAGTGTTACGAGGTGGGGGCAGAAGCTTCTGTAAAACGGAAGGACTACTTAAATGCAGTACATTTCTACGGAACTGCAGGCCAGAGTTTTGAACGGAACAAAGAGTACAAAAAGGCTGTAAAATACTACCATAAAGTGGCCAAGCTATGGGAAATCCAGAAAGTACCAGAAAATGTGGCTGAAAACTACTGGAGGATGGCCACCTGTCTTGCAGCTCTGGAGGAGCACGAGTACGCGAGTCAATTCTTTGTCAATGCAGCAGAAAAATATGAAGAAGCTCAAGAAACTTACAAATCCATGAAATCTTACGAAAAGGCATCTAAAACATTGGAATCAGTACAAAAATTCGTGGAAGCAGCTGAATACTACAGTAAGGCTGCAGAAATTATAAAGTCCTTGAAAAACATGGAAAAGTTCGAGGAATTATACAGTAAGGCCTCTGAGTGTTATACAAATGCAGGCAATACTCAGAAAGCAGTCAAAATCCGCTTACTGTTGGCGGAAACTTTTGCCGATGATCCGTATCGGAGCAGCAGCCACTTCCAGAGTGCAATCCACTTTGCAGAAGATAATCCTCAGTTGAAGGTGGATCTGCTCAAAAGGCAGGGGGAAATCCTGGTCCAGGTTCGGGACTACTCCAGGGCAGGGCAGAGTTATAAGGAAGCTGCTGAACTTCTGAAAACGTTAGGGGAATCACCTTCTGATTGCTACAGGAGAGCAGGAAATGCGTACGTAGAATTTGCAAAAGGCATGTTAAAGGTGAAGAATCAATCCAAAGCAAAAGAAGGGTTTGAAAACGCCTCACTCTGTTTTGAGAAGGCAGGCATGCCGGAAGAAGTGGAGAGGGTTCATCAGCAGATGAAACCAAAACAGGGGAAAAGAGAAAAGCAGGTATTAGATGAATTAACCCGATTGAAAGAGGATTTTGAGAAAGGAATGCTTCCGGGGAATTACTACCAGCAAATCAAGGAAGGGTATCAAGAACTGCTTCGCCGTCTTAGACGATGATCTGCATTTCCGGGATCTTCATGTAGGGAAGAACCATTTTGGGGTATCTTAAGGTCTCTTCAGATACATCAGTTATTCGAGGAAGAATCTCAAATATGTTCCCTGCAATGGCAGCCTCCTTTACAGGGTGCTGAATCTCTCCTGATTTTATGTATTGGGCTCCCTTGACAGCTCCTGAAAAATCTCCCGATATCCGTTCAGCTGTTCCACTGTACCGGGTGATTAAGAGGCCTGTATCTGCCTCCTCAACAATGGTATCCAGGGCACGGGACGTTTCATCAACGACAAAGTTGGTGACACCAATCATAGGTATCTCTCTGACTGTACCGGTAGCATTCCCCGTAGGGGAGACGTTCTCTCTGTTGGCAGCCAGTGAATCATACATGAACTGGGTTAGTACGCCATTCTCCACTATGGTTACATTCTGGTGAGGGGTACCTTCCCGGTCAAATGCACTCGCATTGAAGTCACCGGGGAGAACAGCATGATCTCTGATAGTCACCACATCTGACGCAACCTCTTCAGTGAGTTTTTGTGCCAGAACAGACTGCCCTCTATAAACGTTGTTGGCATTGACAGAGGAAACAAAAGGATCAACAATCAAATCTACCACAGCCCCCGGACCTAAAATGATATCTCCTGAAAATGATTCTATTTTCTGAGGATGTAAATTTGCTGCTGCTTTTTCAGCGATCATGCGCGCCGTTTCTTCAGCGTACACTTCTTTTACCTTGGTGGTACACCCGTACTCGTATTCAAAGGAGCCCACTTCATCTTTTTCCCGTGCTATCGCGATTAACAGCCATGAAAGCCGGGATTTTTTCTCTGCAGCAGAAATCCCTGTAGAGGTGGAAATGGCCTTCTCTCTCACAGAAATGGAAAGCTCTCCACTATCTATGAATACTCTGGGATCTTCCCGGATTGCTGTAATCATGTTGTGCGCAATAGATATGGCATCCTCTTCATCAATGTTCTGTATTTCAGGATCGTACAACCCTGGAACATCAGGTAGCCTCCCAGGAGAAGCCAGGGTACAGAATGGTAAAGGCGGCGTTTTCCTGGACATACTGACTGCTTTTTCAGCAGTTTCTGTTGTTATACGTTCATCGAGTGAATTGCAGCTTGCAAATCCCATAGAATTTCCTATCAACGTGCGAATACCGACTCCTGTTGTGTTCTGTTTGATACACAATTTGATATCACTTCTCTCCATGGCGACGATGACCTCTTTGGTTTTGATGCCTGAAACCTCTGCTTCAGCCCCCCTGTTCTCGCAAAAGGTCACCACATCCTCCACTGTACCTAACAAATCCATGCTACCGACCTCCCACCAACACGTCACATCGCAGCCAGGGGCCGCCGCCATCCACCTTTGCAGGCTGGCCTTTCCCGCACCCGCCAAATCCCATGTCAAAGTCAAGAGTGTTCCCCACTGCATCCACTGTTTTCAACACATCAAACGCGTTCCCCGTCATAGTGACGCTCCTCAATAAATTACCGAGTTCGCCGTTTTCAATCGTGTACGCTTCTTTCACCTGGAACATGAATTGTGCATTAGAATCTGCCTGACCTGAACCTGCACCCTTTAGTAAGTACCCCTTTTTGGTGTTCTCAATTATTTCTTCTTTTTTCCAGTCCCCTTCTTTGATGTAAGTGGTTCTCATCCTGATTAAAGGTTCCAAATCATATTCCCAGGCCCGGGCATTGCCTGTGGGTTCTGTATCCATGATGAAAGCAGTTTCCCTGTTGTGAAGGAACCCTGTTAAAACTCCCTTCTCAATCAATGTTACATCTTTACATGAAACCCCTTCATCATCCACAGGAATCCATCCTCCTGCTTGGATTACCCCTGAATCCACCATGGTCACGCGCTCTGAGGCCACCAATTCACCGATTTTATCCCTGGTGACTGCTCCCGTCAGTGCAATATCTGCTTCCATAGTATGGCCTACTGCTTCGTGGCAGAGCAATCCCACCAATGCAGGATCCAAGATGACGGTAGCCTTCCCCCCCTTGGGGTATTTGGCCTTTAACAATTGCTGAGCAAGGGATGCAGCCTTCTCCACCATGGCTTCAGGAGGGCTTTTTTCAAACAATTCCCATCCTGCTGTGGTTCCAAAAGCATCAATATAGGAAACGAGATCACTCCCACTTCCTGCAACAGCGCCCACATAAAACTGTGGTTTTGAATCAGAGAGTGAAATACAAGACCCATCTGAGGTGACAATACATTTTGAGTCAACCAGCTCCTGGTAGTAGATGAAAGAACTCTTGATATCCTTGTGGGAGCGAACCGATTTATCTGTTTCCACACATAGTTCAATCTTCTCTTCTAAACTGTGATTGGATAAAGGATCTTTAATATCAGGTTCAAATTTTCCAGTAACGGGGGTTATTTTTTGTAATTGTACTTTTTTTTTCTTTTTGCGAGAAGCAGCTTTCGCCATTTTTACAGCAGTTTGTAATGCTTCCTCTAAAAGTGACTCATCTGTGGAGTTGACGGAGGAGAATCCCCAGGCACCTTCATGTAACACGCGTATGCCCACCCCCTGGTATATCTCACTGGTGATGTCCTCTAATTCTCCTTTTCGTAAAATGATTTGATTTTTTTCTCTTTTGTGAAATCGAGCTTCTGTATATCCTGTTGGTGATTTTTCAATCAACTTTTCTATAATATCCATGGGCTGAAATTTCCAGTGAGGTATAAAACCTTTGTGTTCAACATGGAAAGGAGGTATCAATTACTGGTGTTTATCTCAGGTTTGTTACACGTGTAACAATTTGTTGCTTTAAGGTGTATCCCAATTAATTCAATCCCGAATTCAACGATTTTCCATTACCAGGAATTGTCATAGGTTTCCCTGTATGCTATTTCTGTAACGGATTTTCTTTTTCTGGGTTCTGGAATTTCTTTGGGATACCCTAAGGTAATTAAAGCTATAACTTTGGCTTTTTTGGGAAGGTTTAAAACAGTTTTGACACGATCTTCTGAAAACCAGCCGATCCAACAGGTGCCCAACCCTTTGGCGTGAGCTGCCAGCAAGAAATAAGTGAGGGCATTGGAGACATCTGATACTTGGTACCTTTTCAACATGAGGGAAGGTTCATACCATGCCACAATAACCACAGGTGCTTCTAGAATGTGCTTGCTGAAGGATACAACAGCATCTCTTAAGCCGCCTCGTAAGCGGGCCTTTCTTTCTTTGTCTTTGATGATGATAAACCTCCAGGGTTGACTGTTCGTTGCAGAGGGAGCCCATCGGGCAATGTCCAGGAGTTCCTCAATGATATCATCAGGTACATCCTTCTCTTGGTATGACCGGATACTTCTTCTGGTTCTCAATCCTTCTATTAATTCCATGTAATCACCTAGTACGGTATAACCGGTGGTAGTGAAATAGGTAATGGTTGGCATACCCCGCATACTCTCCGAAGTACTCCCGACCAAATGCTCTCACATTTGTGCAGGGTCCGTAAAAGCGGTTCACACATTTTTGGATGTTCACATCACAGGGAAAGGCTTCCAGTTTGTCCAGGGAGAATAAACAAACGCAGTCTGCCACTTTCTGGCCCACACCGGGTAGTTCCAAAAGAGTTTCTTTTGCTTTTTCATACGATAAAGATTTCAATTTCTTGAGATCTAACCCTGATGTAATAATTTGAGCTGTTTCCAGAATGTATTTGTCTCGGTATCCTAACCCGCACTTTCTCAATTCTTTCACGGATGCTCTAGCTAGAGCTTCAGGTGCAGGAAAAGTGTACCCCTGGTGAAATTTCGTGCCAAATTCTCTTGATAAGTTTTCTACAATTAATTTGATCCTGGGGACATTGTTAAAGGATGAGCAAATAAAAGAGATTAAGCACTCCCAAGGGTCCTGTCTGACCAATCGTAACCCGTATAGAGCAGTAATAGCTTTGTGGATGTTTTCGTCTTTGTCAATGGAAGATAAAATTGTGTCTAAATCATCATTCAGTCTAAAATAGGTGGACAAAAATCCTTCATTACAATTACAGTGGATACTACCATTCTGAGAGATTTGTATCAACTCGCCGTTGACGATTCCTTCCCACACGTGTCCGTTCTTGTGCCATCTGAAGACCTGACCCGAATCTAACGTGTGGTCCAAGTGGAAGGGCTGTTCAAGTTGAATGTGATGCATTACTGAAAAGTGAATTGAGTGCTTTTAAAATTTTCAATGTTGAGTTTATAAGCTCAGGAGCTTATACACCATATTCATAAGCCTTGAGGCTTATATGTTATATCTATGATGAACCTTGTTATACATGCTTCTCTTCATTCTTTCATGTAATCTGATTTTCCAAACGAAATAGTTCACATCTCTTCTATTATTTCTTCACTCAAAATATAATCTTTTAAGGCGGGCTTTATACCTTCTTTCAGTACGAGATCAACTTTTAACCCTAACAAATCATTGAGATATTCCTCAAGTCCAGCAAATTCAAATAATCCAACAGGCTGGGTGAACTCAACGAGAATATCAATATCGCTCTCCCCTGTGTGTTCACCACGAACATACGAACCAAATACGCCTATAGTTTTCACGTGGTATCTCTCAGTAAGAGTGTTCCTATGTGTAGATATTATCTCTTTTATTTCTTCAATTTCTTTCATGGTTCCTCACAATTGTTTCTATATAGGTCTATAAGTTAACCCTTTCCCTCAAATGGAGTTGTAAATTTGTCGGGCGATCGTCTCACAAGTGTTACACGTGTAACAATTCATTGCCCCTTATCGTATCATTCATAAAATAGATGATATTAAAGAAGATTGAAGTTCTTCATCGCCTGAAGACTTGACAATCTCCCTCAAATGTGTACTGCTCCAGACGCTGCCTGATGCTCAATCCAAGAATGTATGAACTCTATTTCCAGAAGGGTTGATCACTTACGCAGAAAATCATACAGTAATCCACATAAAGCTGCCATCATTATCACATAAACTATCCCCTTGTTAACTGTTGCATCAGGAATATCTACCATTTTCTTCTCAGGAGCCCTAAACACCACCCATCTATCTGTTTCTCCGATTTTCACCA
>SMTZ1_10007888_pt1 | contig 10642 bp, 11 predicted proteins | sample DeeMarSWOR136_30_FD_25667 | JGI IMG/M metagenome (IMG submission 25667) | reverse complement strand
CAAGGAAATCAACGATTTGATAAAAGGAGGGAAGTAATGGCTATTACAACGAAAGATACCATTATAACCCAAGAAATGATTGATCAATACACGGCTGCTGGATATTGGACGGGGGAAACTTTGCTGGACTATCTTGACAAAGCCATAGGCAACTATCCTGACAAGATAGCGCTCGTCGATAAAAAGGAGCGGGTGACCTACAGGGAACTGGACGCCATCACAACGCGACTTGCCTTGGGATTCCTGAATATCGGAATAGGAAAAGGCGATGTCATTTCATTGCAATTGCCTAATTGGAACGAGTTTGTTTATGCACACCTTGCTGCTGAAAAAATTGGTGCAGTGACAAATCCTATCATCCCCTATTATCGTCAAAAAGAACTGATTTATGAGCTTACATTGACGGATTCGGTGGCATTGATCATTCCTTCTGAATTCAGGCGCTTCCAATATATCAGCATGATCCCCGACTTACGTGAAAGCGTTCCGAGCCTGAAGCATGTTTTCGTGGTCGGGGATGACGTTCCTCAGGATGCCATCTCTTTTAAGAAGTTCAGCGAGGAAAAATGGGAAGAGAAATACCCCGAAGACCATTTAAGGTCATTCAGGCCAAAAGGAACAGATGTGTTTTTGCTTTTGTTCAGCTCTGGAACAACGGCTCTACCTAAGGGGGTCATGCACACACACAACACGAATATCTGGGTTATGAGAACGCTTACAAGGGTTCTCGGTCTATCGAGTGTGGATGTTGTTTTTGTGCCCTCCCCCATCTCTCATGGAACAGGGCTTCAGTGGGGTGTGAGACAGGCGATGTTCTTGGGTAGCAAGTGCGTTTTGATGGAAATCTGGAATCCTGAAGAAGCCTGCCGTTTGATTCAGAATGAGCGATGTACGTATTGCTTTGCCGCAACGCCCTTTATTACGGATCTGGTGAAGTTCGGAGATCTGCACAAGTATGATTTGAGTTCATTCAGGCTATTTGGCTGTGCTGGCGCTCCTATTCCGAGTGAACTGGCCAAGCAAGCTGAGTCAAAGATCGGTTGCAAGCTGGTCCCCGCGTATGGGGAGACAGAGCATTTTGTGTCCACTGCTTGCTACCCAAGTGATCCCCTTGAAAAAATCACCGGGAGTGACGGATGCGCACTTCCTGGAGAAGAGGTTGGTGTTTTTGACGACAACAGGAAGGAATTACCCCCCGGGCAAACAGGAGAGCTGGCCATAAGGGGCCCAGGCGTTGCAGCTGGATATTACAAAAGGCCGGAAGAAACAAAGGAGACCTTTACGGACGGTGGTTGGCAGTTCAGCGGGGATTTGGCCGTTAAGTATGAAGATGGATATATCAGAATCGTGGGGCGCAAGAAAGACATTATTATTCGGGGCGGCTTTAACATCAGTCCAAGTGAGGTCGAGGATATCCTGTTCTCTCATGGGAAGATAAAAGATGTGTCGATCGTCGGTATGCCGGACGAAAGGCTTGGGGAAAGAAGCTGCGCCTATGTGATTCCAAACGAAGGCCAAACAATTACTTTAGAAGAAATAATCTCTTTTCTAAAGCAAAAGAAGTTGGCTATACAGAAACTTCCTGAGCGATTGGAAATCGTAAAGGAACTGCCGATGACGGCCTCGGGGAAAGTGCAGAAGTACTTGTTGCGAGAAGATATTGCTAAGAAACTGGAAAGGGAGAGAGCTGAAGCGGGCAAGAAATGAGGCAGGTTCTGAGTGTGGCCTGGTTGTGAGAGAACGCTAAAAGGAAGAAGGAGGCTCCAAAATGGTAGGCAGATTCTTTGAGGAATTCACGGTCGGCGAAGAACTCATTACCCCGGCCCGGACAGTGACGGAAACGGATATTGTATTATTCGCAGGCCTCTCCGGCGACTATAGCCCCCATCATACGGACGATGAGTTCTGCAAAAACTTGCCTTTCAAGGAAAGGATAGCTCACGGCCTGCTCGGCGTTTCAATCTGCTCCGGGCTGATCGTCAGTTTAGAATTGTGGAGAGAGACCGCTTTAGCTTTGATGGAGATGAATGTTCAATTCAGGGGACCAATAAAAATGGGTGATACCGTAAAAGTGATGGTAAAGGTGGCGGATAAAAAGCTCTCAAAGAAGGGGGATAAAGGCGTTGTGGGTTTCGATTTCGTGGTGAAGAATCAGAAAAACGAGACCGTGACTGAAATGCGATGGGTCATGATGATCAAGACACGAGAGCTAGCTTGAGGGAGGAAATCATGGCGGACTTGAGGAGGTCGATACTCTATATTCCCGGTCACAATCCCAACTTCTTGAAAAAAGCGAATAAAACGGAGGCCGACGCCGTCATCCTGGATCTTCAGGAATCTGTGCCGGATAGTGAGAAGGAAAACGCCCGAGATCTCGTAAAAGAGACGCTGCTCAATGAGGACTTTGGTCGGATTGAAAGGTTTGTTCGGGTGAATTTGTTGGATTCGCCGTTGGCGGAGGAGGATATCAAGGCGATGGTTGAAGCGCAGCCTGATGCGCTCATCATTCCAAAAACGAATTCAGAATTTGAGATTCGAAGAGCCGAAGAATTCCTTTCAAGATATGAGAGACAATCTCAGCGGGACAGAAAAACCAAACTGATACCTTTGATTGAATCAGCAAAGGGGGTTTTCTTTATTAAGGAGATTCTTTCCTGCAGTGACAGAATTGTGGCCATCTGCTTTGGGCGGGAAGACCTATACGCAGACACCGGCGCTGTAATCACGGAGGATGAGCAGGAGATGCTCTATATAAAAAGTAAGCTTGTGCTAGCTGCGGCAGCATTTGGAATTGATGCCATTGACTCACCGTACTTGTATATCAATGACCCTGACGCTGTTGAAAAAAAGGCTAGGAAAGCATTCATCTTAGGGTTTTGCGGGGCTCAAGCTATCCATCCCAGTCAAATCGCTCCCCTGAACCGTGCGTTTCTTCCGTCCGACGAAGAATTGAAAGAGGCTTTAGAGATTACATCAGGATTCAGGAAGTCTTTACAGATGAATCAACCCATACACGTTCATCAAGGAAAGATGATGGACTCCCCCATAGTGGAAGTCTATGAGAAGCTTATTGAAAAAGCCAGAAAAGGCGGCATGCTCTCTTAGGGTGAGCCAAAAGAAAAACAAGATTCTTTTATGAGAAGGAGAAGGGGATTGCTTTTTGAGCTGACTGAAGAACAAAGAATGATAAAAGAAACGTCCAAAAAGATCGCCGAGGGCTACATCGCTCCCAGGATTCCTCTTATGGAGGAGACGGAAGAGTTCCCTTGGGATATTGCTGAAGTGCTTGCAAAGGAAGGGTACTTCAACCTCCCCATCCCGGTGGAATATGGTGGTTTGGGAATGAGCATTCTGACGATATGTATTGCCTATGAGGAGTTGGCAAAAGTATCTGGTTTTGCGCCGGACCTGCTTTTCGCTGCTAACGCTGTTGTGACCACCTTGAAGCTCTTTGGTGATGAGGAGCAAAAACAGAGGTATCTTCCCCTCATGGGCGATGAAAAGGGCATTTCAGCATGGTGTTTGACCGAGCCGAGTGCCGGCTCTGATCTCTTAAGCATAAAAACCAGTGCCAAAAGAAAAGGAAAGGAATTCACACTAAATGGAAGAAAAGCATTTGTCACGAATGCTAATATTGCGAGATTTTACCTTATTGCTGCTCATACGGGCGGCCAAGAGAGAAGCAGAAACTGCCTTTCGGTGTTCATGGTCGAAAAAGGGACGGAAGGACTGGATTTCGGGAAAAACGAAAAGAAGATGGGCATGCATGGAATGGCAACGGCTGATGTCATCTTGGACGATGTCCGTATCCCTGAAACGAACCTCATTGGTGAGATAGGTCAGGGATATCATATTGCAACCAAAGGCATGAGCGTAACCAGGTTATACGGCGCGGCAACCGCGTTGGGCTTGGCCGAGGGAGCTATACGATATGCGACCAATTACAGCAAGGAGAGAGCACAGTTCGGAAAACCGATTTCAGATTTTCAGGCAGTTAGACTGATGCTTGCTGATATGGTGATGGAAACCGAGGCAGCTAGGGGTCTCGTTTACAGAGGTGCCATGATATTGGACAAGGAGTACTTTGCCCCTGAGGCCACGATGTACTGTTCCATGGCTAAGTGCTATGCCTCTGATGTGGCGATGAAAGTGGCCTCGGATGCTGTTCAGATTCTGGGGGGTTATGGTTATATGAGGGATTACCCCGTGGAAAGGATGATGAGAGATGCCAAACTCTGGCAGATTGGTGATGGGACGAATCAGATTCAGAGGCTTATCATAGCCAAGCAGCTTCTAGAGGGCAAGTGGAAAGACTGATTATAGGGGTCACCAGAAGTTGAATCCTCAGGTTTGAAAGGAACTTTGCTTATGGAAAAAGAGAGGCTTTGTCAGATTTATAGGACGATGAAAAAAATAAGGCTTTTTGAAAAGAAGGCGGGTCAGCTTTTCGCCGAGGGTAAAATTCCTGGCTTCATCCATGTAAGTATAGGACAGGAATCCGTTGCAACGGGTGTCTGTATGCAATTGAGACAAGACGATTATGTGCTTACAAGCCATAGAGGCCACGGCCACATGATCGCCAAGGGAGCCGATAGTCGGCCCATGATGGCTGAAATCTTTGGTAAAGCGGATGGATATTGCCAGGGAAGGGGCGGATCCATGCACATCGCCGACTCCGATATCGGCGTATTGGGTGCAAACGGAATCGTGGGTGGGGGTATCCCCATTTCAAACGGGGCAGCGTTTTCTGCACAATATCGCGGCACAGATCAAGTGGCTGTGTGTTTCTTCGGGGATGGAGCATCCAATCAGGGAACGTTTCACGAATCACTAAATCTTGCAGCCCTTTGGCGATTACCGGTTATATTCGTTTGTGAAAATAACAGATGGGCGGAATTCACCTCCCAGGAGGATTCGGCCTGCATTGAAGACATATCCATGAGAGCGCGAGGCTATGGCGTGCCAGGAGAGACTGTTGATGGCCTAGACGTCTTTTCGGTCATGACCGCTGCTGGGGAGGCCATAAAAAGGGCGAGGGCGGGAGAGGGCCCTACGCTTTTGGAAGTTAAAACGTACAGATGGCACGGCCACTACGAAGGCGACCCACAAAAATATCGCCGTGCTGAAGAACTCGAAAGAGCAAGGTCGCATGATCCAATAGAATTCTTCAGAAGCCATGTACTCAAAGAAAAGCTGCTTGAGGAAAAGGATATGGAGAAGATTGAAGAGGAAGTTGAAAGGGAACTGGATGAGGCGGTGGCGTATGCAGAAAAAAGTCCTGTTCCGGAGTTTGATAAGGAACCGGAAAAAGTTTATGCATAAAGGGGGAACACATGGCAGTGACGCGGTATATGGAAGCGCTTAATCAAGCGCTCGTTTCAGAGATGGAGCGGGACCCAAGTGTTTTTATCGCGGGCGAGGATGTGGCTTCAGGGGGCGTGTTTGCAGTAACACAAGGCATTTTGGAAAAGTTCGGCGGAAAAAGAATTCGAAATACCCCGATCAGCGAGTCTGCTTTAATCGGCTTGGGGATCGGTGCGGCATTAACGGGCCTGAGGCCGGTTGTGGAAATTATGTTTATGGATTTCATGGCGTGCTGTATGGATCAGATTGTCAATCAAGCTGCAAAAATGAAGTACATGTTTGGGGGCAAGATGAGTGTCCCTATGGTTGTCCGAACGCCAGCAGGAGCGGGTCTTGGAGCGGGCCCCCAGCACTCACAATGTTTGGAGGTGTTGTTCGCCCATATCCCGGGATTAAAAGTCGTCATGCCGAGCACGCCGTACGATGCCAAAGGTCTTATGATCTCCTCTATCCGGGACGATAATCCAGTACTATTCGTTGAGAACAAAATGCTTTACAGGGTAAAGGGTGAGGTTCCTGAAGAATCTTATGCTATCCCTATTGGAAAAGCGGACGTTAAGAGAACGGGAAAGGATATCACGATTGTGGCCACGTCTCACATGGTTGGAACAGCGTTGAAAGCCGCTGCGGAGCTGGAAAAGGAAGGTGTTGATGCAGAAATCATCGACCCCCGCACCATCAGCCCTTTGGACAAAGGGGCCATATTAGAATCGGTCGAGAAGACGGGAAGACTGCTGGTTGTGCACGAAGCCGTCAGGAACTTTGGGTTTGGGGCAGAGGTTGCAGCAATAGTTTCAGAGGAGGGATTCGATTTTCTAGATGCACCCATAATGAGAATTGGCGCTCCTTTCATGCCGGTACCTTTCAGCAAGCCGGCAGAAGACAGGTATATACCAAGTGTGGGAGAAATCGTCTCTGGGGTCAAAAGAACATTGAATGTGTGAGATATCTCTTACGCCTTCGGAGTCGGCGGGCCAAGAGCATAGCTGGCAGAGTGATTCATTTAAGCTCCAGAGGGTATTTCGATTCACAAGTTTTCTGAGTTACCCTCCGTCAAATCATCTTCCGGGTGACGCCTTCCGAAAGAAAAAAACTTGTCAATACAGCTTTTATTGTAAAAGACGTTTCCTTGATTTGTATTGTCGGAGGAGTGGAATATGAAGTCTTATAAGAGGATACTTTTGTTTCCTTGCAGAGGGTTTGGTCGAAGGCATAAAGGCCTTTTTGGAGAAGCGTAAGCCCCGTTTTAAAGGTAAGTAGAGAAGGAGGCAGAGATGCCGGTTGAGATCGTCATGCCAAAACTTGGTCTCACTATGAGCGAAGGTTTGATCATCGAATGGAAGAAAAAAGAAGGGGATCAGGTAAAGAAAGGTGAAATACTTTTCGTGTTGCAAACTGAAAAAGTGACCTTTGAGGTGGAATCCCCAGCGGACGGCGTATTGGGGAAAATCCTGGTTGGAGAGAATGAGACGGTTGCGGTCAGTACGGTGGTTGCCTACATCCTAGAGCCTGGAGAAGACATCTCGCATCTCGGAGAGGTAGCAGTGCCTCCTTTGGCTGGACGCATCCAAACAGAGGAAGCGGCCGCTCCTCATGCTGGCGGGGGACCTGTGCCTGTTGAGCATGCAAAGGGCAGAGAAGGTGGTCGAGTGAAGGCTTCGCCGCTGGCCCAAAAGATAGCCAAAGCACACAACATGGATATCCGAAGTATCCTGGGAACAGGACCGGCAGGGAGAATTGTTAGGGAAGATGTCGAAAGGGCCATCGAAGAGCAACAAAGGAAGGCTGCGCCGGTTTCAGAACCGATTGAGGAGGCAGCCTCCCAAAGGCTGGTAGCCTTTACAGGCATGAGACGAGCTATCGCAAAGAACATGATGGCAAGCAAGTTAGAAACAGCCCAAACCTATATGAGCAATGCTGTGGATGCCTCCAAGATCGTGGAGCTTAGAAAAGATCTTCTGCCCTATATGGAAGAGAGATTCGGAGTGAGAATCACCATTACCGATGTCATCATGAAAATAGCGGGAGCAGCTATACGTGAGCATCCCATTATGAACAGCAGGTGGACTGATAATGGGATCTTGTATCTTCAAGAGGTACACATGGGAATGGCTATGGCCCTCCCTGACGGGCTAATCGTCCCAGTCATCAGGGATATCAACAAGAAAAGCCTCGGTCAGATAGCCCTTGATCGTGTTGACCTGATACGAAAAGGGAAAGAGAAGCAGTTTCTGCCGGACGATATCAGTGGGAGCACGTTTACTGTATCTTCTATGGGGATGTACGGCGTGGAGTACTTTACTGCGAATATCAACGTGCCCGAAAGTGCCATTCTTGGAATCGGAGCGATCATAGACAAACCTGTAGCCATTGATAAACAAGTTGTCGTCAGACCCATAATGAATGTCACCTTGTCGTACGATCATCGTATAATCGACGGGGCCGAAGCCGGCAAGTTTATGCGCACGCTGAAGACCCTGATGGAGAATCCCATTGTCATGTTTGCAAAGATTTTCGAAAATGAAACCTGAGCAGGCAGGGAGACAGAATTAGAAATTTGAGTCATTTCACTTGGAAATAACCTTCAAAAGAACATTTTTGCAATTTCTATATGCGAACTTTCCTTTTCGTCACGTAAGCCATGAAGAAAGGAGTCGGTGAGATGGCGTTTACAGAATACATAACAGGGGTGAACGATGAGTATGCCAAGCCGGGATTTGTTCCTTATCACTGGATTAAGAACATCACGGCACCATGGACACCGTTTACCAAGAAACTTTGTGATTGTCGTGTTGCGATGGTAGGAGGAGGCGGCATATCCCTTAAATCCCAGAAACCTTATAACCCTATGAGCTTGAATGATCTTTCTTATCGGGAAATACCCGGGGATGCAAAGGCCGAAGAGCTCATCGTGAGCTCTGCCTATATCAGGCATGAAGATACGGACAGGGATATAAACAACCTGTTCCCTATCGAGCTTTTACAGGAAATGACAACGGATGGGTATATCGGGGATGTGTCGCCAGTGCATTTTATTTGCGGCATCGGACGGATTCTAGAACCCTACCTTGGTGTATTCGAGGATAAAGTTGTACCCGAAATTGTCGACAAGTTAAAAGCATCAAAGGTAGACGTTTTGTTGGGATGCGGTGGATGACCGTTGGAGCACCAAACAGTTTGTTTGGTTGCGAGGAAAGCTGAGAGAGAAGGTATTTGCACTATTGTTGTTGGTTCAGGCTACGATATACTGGAGTGTTTAAAGCCGCCAAGAGCTGTTTTCACGGATTTTCCAATGGGTCATCCATTCGGGAGGAATGATAAACAACAACAGCTGTCCATTATTAAGGATGCCTTTAGGATCTTGGAACAAGTGCAGGAGGCGGGCACTTTGGTCGTGTTGCCTTACTATTGGGGAGAACCTTGGGAGTGGATTCCAGGGAAGGTAGTCGAAGACGCAGGTTTCGTAAACATTCTGAGTGATGATGGGAAGAGACTGGATGAGTAAAGAGTATGATATCTGACGGTTTATGGCGTGGGTGAATCGAGCGGGAAATTGGTTAAACAGGGAAGTGATGCAATCCTTTTTGGCAGATTGCCCTTTCTTTCATATGACGCTCAGGTGGATATACAATCTGGACGATAGGTCTGGAAGGTGGCTCAGATGTTGTGGTTTCGGTGGGTTGCATATGAGGACGATATTTTCAATTTTGCAGGACAGGGGGAGGAAAAGCATGGAGCTCAGTAAACTGGATAGGTACAAGGATAAATCTGAATTTGTAGAAGACCTCAGGAAAAAGGCTTTTGAGACCGAAATGACGTACCATGGATGCGCGCAGGCGGTTCTCAAACCTTTTCTGGACATCTTTGAGGAGGACAATAACCTTGTGATGATGGCGACAAGCCCTTTCGCCGGAGGATTGGCATTGACCGGCAACAATTGTGGTGCGTTGACCGGAGGGCTTATTGTTTTGGGTCTTGTGTTTGGTAGAAAAGATGTTAACGAGGGTATGGATGGTATTCTTGAGGGAATTCGTCCTATGAGGAAACTGGTAAGATATTTTGAAGGAGAGCAGGGCACGGTAAACTGTCGTGACATCACACAAACGGACGTGGCTGACCCGGTCAAGTCCGTCGAATACTTTGATCACGGTGGCCTTGAGAAATGTGCCCGCATAATTGCGGATGTTGCCGCTTTTGTGGGTGATATCCTTTATGAGGAGAAAGAGGCACGACAGTGAAGCTCTCCGATGATCAGGCGGAGCAGGTTGGGGATCGGGAGGTCGGATGTGCCTGCACCATATCCGATCCCTTGAATAGTCATTGACGGCATTGGGCCAAAAGCAGAGGATAAGCTCATAAGGACAGCTGCACCGGTCGGGGTCAGGAGTTCGGCATTTAAGCCGGTTGAATAAACCGGAATTCCCCTAAGGATTTCCATGGTGGCGGGGGCAGGTACAGGCAAAGTCCCATGGGCGCACTCCACAGTCCCTGTACCGATGTGAATGGGCGAACAAAAAACCTCTTCAATGCCCAAGGCTGCAAGGCCCGATACGGCTCCTATCACATCAACAATAGAGTCTATGGCCCCAACTTCATGGAAATGGATATGGTCAACTTCTTCATTGTGGACTTTTGCCTCTGCTTCCGCCAATCGGCCGAAAATGGCCATCCCCTTTTCCTTGATCGATTTGTCCAAGTCGCTTTCTTCTATGATGTTCCTGATATCAGACAGATGACGATGGGGCTGGCTTGGATTGTCTTGCTCCACCATCACCAAGGCTTGGGTGCCGGCAATGCCCTTTTTAGTCACCTTTTTGACTTTTAGGTCATAGCCGGTTAGTTGAAGCTTTCCCAAATCCTTTCTTAATTGTGCCACATCCAGACCGGCGTCGATGAGAGCTCCTAGAATCATATCGCCGCTGGCGCCTGAAAAACAGTCAAAATAAGCCACCCTCATGATTTGACCTCAAATTAGAAACAGCAGGGTATTGACCGCCGGGTATTGCCGAAAATGTGAAAATGACTTCCCGACAGCCCCGTGAGAAAAAGATCGATATTGAGGGGGCCGTGGGGAGGTGGTCTTACAGACCCGCAACCCAAATTCCCTCGGAGCTTGTTGGACGCCCCCATCATGTCAATATGGGCAACGTGCAGGCCCAGGAGATCTAGGGCGTTGGATAGACTATCTTATGGGGCTGCCCAGCGACAGATATTAGGGACAGGGGGCCCTTCGACTTTGCTCAGGACTATGATCCGTTCCAAAGGCACGGGAGATATG
>SMTZ1_10007887_pt1 | contig 10643 bp, 10 predicted proteins | sample DeeMarSWOR136_30_FD_25667 | JGI IMG/M metagenome (IMG submission 25667) | reverse complement strand
GCGAAGAATATGGGGAAACACGTTGAAAATGCGTACTTTTCCAAGGGACACTCCGATCAGTTAAAAAAAGCCTGCGATAAGACAATCCTTCTGGATAAAGACTTCTTGAGAGATTGCTGGCAATCATAATGCGCAAAGTAAACAAAAATCCTGGTGTCAGTTCTGGTGCCAGTTCGGTGTCAATTTCCATGAGAATCCATCAATCTCAGTAAAAAACTCGAAAAAGGCTAAATCTTTGATCTAACTTAAAAAATCAAACTAGATAAAACTCCGTGAAACTCGACAAATGAGGTTTTTATTGGACTGAAAATCCCCGTGTCGGTGGTTCGATTCCGCCTCCCGGCACCTTTGTTAATTTATTTTAGGGTAGGGTCAGCAATGGCGCTGCCTTTTTTCTTGTAAACACTATTCTGCTCTGATACCATAGGTCCGTCAGCTGGTCCAACCAAAAAGTATCACTTCAAATCAGAGATGCTATCGCAATAGGGTTCTGGTTAAAGATTTTTAAACGGGATGGATAAGTAAACTTCTACAGAAATCCTGAATGACGAGAAAGCCAACAAAGACATCAAAGGCAAAGAGGGCCCAAGATGGAAGGAGATATTATTGGATTAAGAAGGAATTTGTCGGAGCACGAATTGTCTATTTTGGGCTCTGAGCTTGCAAAATACAAGAAAAGCACCGCCCTGGCATATGTTCTCTGGTTCTTTCTTGGGGGTTTAGGAATTCATAAATTCTACATCGGAAAAACCGGATTGGGGATTTTCTACCTCCTCTTGGTGAGTGGCCTTATGGTGGGATCTATCACAGGAATGTCTAAAGAAATGGAGCCAGCAATGATTATCGCTGGCTCGTGTGGTCTCGTTCTTGGGATACTGCTCCTCGTCGACCTTTTCACGATTCCCCGCCAGATCAGAAGAACTTACATCCAAGCAGAACGGCAAATATTGAGAAAAATTAAAAGTATCTCGAAAGACAGTATTTCAATAACCTCAGACAGCTCAATGGAGACCGACATTGGGGCACTTTCAGCTGAAGCCAAGGCCAGAATTGCAGAGACGGAGAAATACAGAGCGGAGGTCAAAAAAAAGGCAGGGAGGAAAAGGATAGGTTGTCTCCCCCTGGCACTCATCATACTCTTCGTGGTAGGGGTTATGGGCTACTTCGCAAGTAGACCCCCATCTCCTCGAAAATTCCCTTCTCCAAGGACTGTAATACAGAGTATTCTGGATAAGATTCGCATGAGGGTATCTCCAAAGAAACCACCTCGTCTCGTTTGCGCAAGAAGTACATGTAACATAAGGAGCGGACCAGGTACGGACTACCCTATCACACGAAAGGCGGCCAAGGGTGAAAAGCTCGAATATGTTTCACTTGAGGGCAATTGGTATGGGCTGAAAGTGGCAAAAGGTAAACCTCAAGAATGGGTCCATAAGAGTGTTGTTGAATCGGTCATCTCGGAGCCCGAAACTCCACAACTCCCTCAGGTAATGAGGGAAATCACTGTGAGAGGTAAGAGAATTAAGGTCGGCGATTTAGCTGATGACGCACTGAAAATACTGAAGCCGGAAGATACGCTGAAACTGGAAATAATACAAGATCCGAATAATCCTCAGAGCCTTGTTGTAATCAGATATTGTAGAGTCGAAGGAAAGGTTTTTGCCCTCGAACTAAAAAGGTCAAAAGACCCAGGGCCTTATAGATTGGATAAAATCATCTTGGATAAACTACCGCCCGGGGCATCGGCAAAGGGGAAAACGATCAAGAAATAGATGTTAGATTTACGAGTCCAAGCCAGGTGGGTGTGGGATTCTTCTCAACACCGAGATTATCAACCAGGGCCATGGGTTCACTTATACTCGTTGTCCTTTTAAATACATGGACGAATTCAGGCGATACGAAGGGGAACCGAGGGAGTATAAGAGGAATTGGTTACTGGAATCTGTAAGACTTATAGCTAAGAACTTGCGGAGGCAAAAATGACTGACATTGAAATACCTGGAATAACCGAAAAATTACCAGAATTAGAGCCAACTGTAATCATAGCGATCTTAATAATCATTTTGATCTGGGCAATTCTTTGGTTCTTCGTCCCATTCTGGGTGTTTGGAATTTGGCGTAGGATGAAAAAAATCGAGGGATTGATAAGGCAACAAGTAGAAGGTAGCCGTCCTCATAACTTCCATGCACGACGTGAGAAAAGGCCATTATCAAAAGCTGAAAAAAAACACGAGGGCAAACAAGAAATAGATGAGGAGACAAAGAAAATACTGGACGAAATGGGCTACCGAAAAAAGGATCAGGACGATACAGAAGATTAGAAGCGTAAATAATCAAAGCGGGATGGTAAACAAACAAAAGGTGATCGCTCCAAGGTAGCGAGGGTGAATAAGAGATGGTTATGGCGAAAATTACTATTATAATCTTTCAAATGTAAGGAAACAAAAAGGGAGAGTGAAAAAATATGGGTAAGAGAGAAACGTGGATCATCTTGATATTTATGGCCTTAGCCTTGGCGCAGCTGATATTTATGGTCTTGGTGTTAATGGAGTTGCGTTCCGTAGAGCCTGCATTTGCCCAAAATGATGAATTAAACCGTCAAACCCTTAGTGGCCGCCAGGAAGTCCAAGTAGTGATAGAATCCCTAAAACCCGAAATCAAAGGAGGTGGGTTGACCGCGGGCCGGTTACGGGCGGACACGGAGCGAAAACCTGAGATGGCGGGAATCAAGGTTCTATCTGAACCAGAAAATCAAATGACGCCTGGCAGGTCATACGTATATGTACATTCTAATATCTCTAAATACAGATACCTCCTGGGATACATTTACACTAATAGGGTTGAGCTTGTACAAGATGTTTATCTGGTTCGAGCTCTTAATATTAAGACAAGGTCGGTTACTTAGTCAATCAGCACAACTGGTATCGCTCCCAAATTGGAAGACATCAGAACCTCAATGGAAAACTTGGTTGACTACTTTATTGAGGCCTATTTATCCGTCAATCCGAAAGAGAGGGAGTCTCACGAGGGCTAAAAAAGCAAGAATAGGGCCTGACCCTTAGAAAGTGGTTGTGATAAAAAGCTTTATGCCTCGGCAAACTAGATTAGATGGCCCTAGGATTCTTCACCATATGATGATACACGCAATTAACCGGCTCGGGGATAAAAAAGGAAGAACTTCGTAACGGGGGGGGAGGAGGAGAGTTTACCAAGCCAGGCAAGCGTATCGTATCATTTGAGTCATGACTTGGGGATACCATCGGTAGTGATAGCGAGACATTTGGGGGTTTGCACTTCGGCCATTGTCAAGGCTATTCAGAAGCTAGAATCATAGAAGGAAAAGTAACAATTTTCAACTACGTCCCCTTTTTTCTGTGAGCGAGACGATGGAGAAGTTGACCGACGGGATCAAGCGGCGAATCGCCGAGACGCTGGCCGAGGACGTCGGTTCCGGCGACTGGACCACCAAATGGTGCGTCGAGCCCGGGGCCAGAGCCGAGGCCGAGATCGTCGCCAAAACGGCTGGTGTCATCGCAGGGCTCGCCGCCACTACCGAGGTCTACCGGCAACTCGGCGGCGCCGAGCTGCAGCCGCTGGTCGATGACGGTGACGAGGTCGCCGTCGGCACAACGGTTGCCCGCGTTAAGGGTGACGCGCGCGCAATCCTCACCGGCGAGCGGACGGCGCTCAATTTCCTCGGGCACCTGTCGGGTGTGGCGACGTTGACGCGTCGCTTCGTCGCGGCGGTGGAGAAGACCGGCGCGCAGATCATCGACACCCGGAAGACGACCCCGCTATGGCGGGAACTCGAGCGAGCGGCGACGCGGGCGGGCGGTGCGGTAAACCACCGTCGCGCTCTCGATGACATGGTGCTTATCAAGGAGAACCACCTCGCTTGCGCCGGCGGCATCGGAGCTGCCGTGGCGCGAGTGCGCAAGTTGAACCGGCGACACCTCGCGGTAGAGGTCGAGACGACTAACCTGGAAGAGGTGCGTGCCGCGCTGGCCGCCGGGGTAGACCGGATCATGCTGGACAACATGCCGGTGGAGCAGGTGAGTGATGCGGTGCGGCTCATCGCCAGCCACGATCCGCGGCCCGAGATCGAGGCATCCGGCGGTGTGACGCTGGCCAACGTGAGGGAGCTGGCGGAGACAGGGGTCGACTACATCTCGGTCGGTGCCCTCACCCACTCGCCGCCCGTCCTCGATCTCTCACTTCGTCTGCGGAAGCTGGAGCCATGACGCGCAAGGGATCGAGCTGGGAGGGACAGAAGCTCCCCGCGCTCAGGGAGCCCTGGCACCGGCCTCAGGTTCACGTCTACTCCTCCATCGACAGCACGAGCACCATGGCGCTGAAGCTGGCGGAGGAGCAGACGGCCGGCCTCGAGAGGTGCCGAACCCTGTCCTCATCCCACTGCTCGCGGGTCTGGGGACGGCGCGGGCGATCGAGACGCTGGTGAGCGGTGCCTCGGTGGGGGTCAAGTGGCCCAACGACCTGATCGTCGCGGACCGAAAGGCCGGCGGCGTCCTCACCGAGGCAGCATGGTCCGAATGCGAATGGGAGGTTGTTGAAAACTGACACTTTTCATGCAGGGCGTTTCAATTCCACCTCCCGGCACCTTTTTATAGGCAGCCATTTCTGGTTGCCTATTTTATTTCTTACGAAATCTCACTGGAACCCGTTACTGGACAAAGAGAAGAGAAAAAGTAAAGGGGGGAGTAACAAGGCGATCTAGTCTGCCATCTCGAATACGGATACAGCTTTTCGGAAACAGCCCGGCATTTAGGGCTTCACTACACAACCATAAACAAAATAGTAAAGCAGAGTTTATCATTAAGTAATAATTCAAGGGCCTATTGCTCAAACCTCCTGGAGCGAATATTAAAGAATTTTTGCTAACCATTCTTAGTGAAGCGAACTTTAGAATGGTCAAAAATTCTTTTCGGTGAGCGAAAGGGGGTTTGGGCAACAACCTGTCAAGGCCTGACCCTCATCTTTCTCATCTTTTTTATATGACGGGTCAGTTCTGGCGCTCACGGGGGGACGCGACCGAAAAAATCCAACTGGTGGGCGATGTATATGAGTGTGCCTTGTTCAACTTGGTTGTGACGCTCTCTGATCCATGAGGTAAAAAGATTCGCGTCTAGCTCGGGAGATCCATTCAAGGCGATATGTATTGTGTGGATAATATGGTGGAGAAAGTAGGCCTCGTCCTCGGGGTAACCATCGGAATCGGCAAACAACACCCAGTCTGAGCTGCCGGCATCGAGGAGCTCGACCCCACAGGCTCTCAGATTGGCAAAAAGGTGGCGTCCGGTGCAGCTGTCGCCAGAGTGTTTTCCAGACGTGACCCTGTTGTCCATCGTTCGATGGTAAAGGGTAATGATTTGTCTATCCAGAGCTGGATCAATCTCTGGCTGTAAGATCGTGACCCCGTCAAAGTTGATGGTAAAGTAGATTAACCCACCTGGTCGAAGAAGGGAAAAAAGGCGGGGCAAGGCCGAAGGGACTTCTATGAGATCCAAGAATGCATTGGCAAGTAAGAGATCCCATGATCGACGGCCTCTTTCGCGCTTGACAAAATCGCCGAATTCGATGACCTCAAATTCCACAGAAATATCTTGATCGGTCTTTTTCAGAACCATCTTTTCTGGGGATTGTACACTCAGATGGTACCCGCAACCGGTTGCCCACCGTGGGAGGCGACGGCAGGCTTCGACGATGACATCGGGATCGCCGTCGATTGCGGTGTAGGCCGCGCTTCCTAAAACCTTCCAAGCCAACAAGCGCTCCACCATGGTGCCGATCCCCGCGCCGACCTCCAAGACTTCAATAGGTGGCTTTGCCATGTCGTTTGATAATTCACGAGTGAGACTCCCTAAGACACGCCGGTTGAAGCTCCGATCGTCAACGGTCTTCTTTGCCGCAAGGTAGCGGGTAAAACTATAAGTCGGCGGTATCACTATCTCTCACCTAATAGAGGAATACAAGAATTCACGAACGCTTTCGGTACATTCGGTCCATGTAGGATGTTCTCTATAGCGTTGGAGCGCTGACAGGCTAACCTGCGCCAATCGGTCTCGGTCTCGGTGTAGCGCCTCTATATGTTGGGCTAAGCCGGCAGTATCACCCGGACGAATCAGGAACCCCTCTCGACCATGATTGATGAGCTCGGGGGCGGCTCCAACATTCGATGCGATAACCGGAAGGCCGAAGCCCATAGCTTCAATGTAAACGATACCAAAGCCCTCGTATGAAGAGGGCACAGCCAGGACTTGGCTTTCAGCAAGGTGGCTAGCGAGCTCTCTGTCTCCAATCGATCCGACCAGTCTGATCTGATCGGCTAAATCTTCCCGAGTGATTTGCCGGCGAATAGCACGGGCATAGGCAGGGTCTCTGGTTAAGCTGCCAACCACCTTGAGTCGGCAGGTATCTCGGGGCAGATGACCAAGGGCGGAGATAAGGAAAGCGAGGCCCTTGCGAGGAATCACGTTACCCACAAAGATGATTTGTAGCGGCATCCGCTTGCGTGCTCGTTTAATTATCCGCGCTGAATCCATTTTCGGATGCAACCGGTCCCCCCCCGGACGGGCAACCACGGCTGGTCGCTTTGAGCCTATCAGTCCTTCAACCACACGGGCCGTGGTCTGACTATTGAATACAAAACCATTAACAGAAACGAGGTAAAGGCGTTCGATCCACCGGTAGAATCGGTTTTTCCAGACCGGCCTGTCTTCGCTGCAGCGCAAATGGTGCACAATGGACACGATTGGATAGGACATCTTATCTTTTACCCATCGGTTGACCCAGAAAAGGGAGGGATGGTTGAGTTCGTCCTGCAGGAGAACATCCAGGGGAAGCCGAAACAATTGGTAACGCAGCAAACCGGAGATGTTATCGCCCAGGTGGCGAAGATAACCCCGCCAGGGTAAGGAAATGATTTCCACATGGTCTCCCTTCCGACGGAGGTGCTCTACCACCATGCGATCGTAAATATACCCGCCGGAGGTATTTTTAAGGCCACCGTAAATGATCAAACCGACGCGCATGAGAGATCCTGTCGATAGAAAGCCCAGGCGTTTGCGCCCTCCCATACTCGGATCGTCAGGGCATTGAGATTTGGTGCCTTAAGGCGATCCGGCAAGGCCTGACAGAGTATGCGAGCGAAGTGCTCGATACTGGGGTTCAGGTCTCGAAACTCGGGAAGTTCATTGAGTGTTTTGTCTTGATAGCAAGCCAAAAGCTCCTTGAGATGGGACTCAACCTCGACAATGTCGACCAGGTATCCCTGCTCATTCAAAGTGGAACCTTCGAGTTCAACCTCCACTCGATAGCAGTGAGAATGCCGCTGTTTCTCGGGCTCCAAGGCATCTCCAATGAGGTAGTGTTGGGCAATAAAATCTTGTCTGATGGCGACAGCATAAAAACCGCGAGGTTTCTCCTCCACGTCACGTATCATTGTCACTTACCCCCGTATGTGAGCAAGATCTGTATGGTTTGTTCAGGACTTCGGTCAAGGAGTGAATAAGCCTGGGCCGCCTCATCAACGAAAAAGCGGTGGGTCACCAGGTGCACAGGCCTAAGTCTTTGAAGCATCTCGAAGGCCAATTGCCAGCGGCGAGTTTTATTCCAACGGCTCTGCAATCCTGGCGAAATCGTGCTTACTTGACTGCTAATCAGAGATATACGACTCCGGTGAAACCTGCCGCCCAAATCGAGAGGTATCTTTTTCTGCCCATACCAGGACCCGATCACAACCCGTCCGTTGAACCCGGTTGCGGCTATGGCAAGGTCCAATGCTGCTGGATTACCTGAAAGTTCGTACACTAGATCCGCTCCCTTGTAAGGTCGCCCTTGCTGCAGTGCCTCATGTAACCGTGAAAGGGCATCGGGGACTGTAGTATCCAGGGCATGATGGGCACCAACTGACAGTGATTTCTCTCGACGAAGGGGAATAGGGTCAAGGGTGACGAGACTGGCTAAAGGAAACTGGGTCAAGAGACTGGTTGTTAAGAGGCCCACAGTTCCTTGGCCGAAGACTGCTACCTGTTCGCCTACAAGGGGACCGCCGTCCATAAGGAAATTGACCGCCGTTTCCATATTGGAAAGGAGGGTCCCCTCTTCCGGTGAAAGTATCGAAGGAAGGGGAATCAGCTCTTTTGGACTGGAAATAAAATGGCTTTCATGTGGATTGTAAGCGAATACGCATCGCCCTTGCCACTCTGGGGAAACCTCTGATCCCACTTCGATCACCCGCCCAACCGCGGCATATCCGTATTTTAGTGGGTAGTCGAATTTTCCGGTGAGGGAGGGGATCGTTTCGTCAACGGTTATCTCGGTCGGGACTTGGCCCCGGTAGACCAGAAGTTCGGTTCCAGAGCTGATGGCAGAGGCAAGCGTTTCCACCAAGACCTGGCTGGGTTCAAGGGGTGGAAGGGGTTCATCCCTTACAGCAACTTGGTAGGGGGCTTCGAAACAGACGGAAAGGCGCTTCATTGGTCTTCCCAAACCGGTTCACCCCACAAGACGATGTCTTCACCAAACCGCCGATAGCCGACATTGGACAAACGAGGGAAGTAGTTTAGGTCGCCTTCCCCCAGGGTCCCCACAGCCCGAAGTCCCCCAATTAAGAATGGGGCCACTGTCAGCACCAGGCGATCGACCAGCCGATTTGAGAGAAAGCTCGTAATGACACGTGCCCCTGCTTGCTCCAAGTCCCGCTGACGCTGTTCTTCGGCGTTCTTCCCAGTGGCAATCAACGGTGATCTCGGATGATCTTGCAATACATTGGAATCTATCGGCAGGCGGAGTTTGCTATCTAAAATAATCGGCAATGGATTTTTGCCCGTAACCAATCTCACGGTGAGGCGCGGGTTATCGGCAAGAACCGTGCCGATACCTACCAAGATGGCATCATGGGCGGCGCGAAGTCTGTGCGTGAAGGCAAGCGACTGCCGACCGCTGAAACTCAACGGTTTGCCTGGATGGAGGGCTATGCAACCGTCCAGGCTCTGAGCGTAACTCAGGGTAATGCCCGGCCGCTTTCGGTACCGCCGGGATTTGTTTATTGTTCTGAATAAATCGTAGGTATTACTCCCCGATCCTCCGAGACGTTTCAAAGGGGAGAGGTACAATCCGACCCTCCTGGTGCTTTTTCGCCCATGCATGGATGATTCACCCCTATAGCCACCGATCGACAGGCCTCGAGACGGGTCCCTGAAGAATCACAGTTTTCTTGGCGCTAGTCGTCCCGCTTTCCTTGATTAGGCCGGAGCATTGAGGCTATCTTGGCTCTCCAAGCGGACCAACGAAAGACCCAAGGATAAATAGCATTAAAGGAAAGGAGTTGTCAAAAGTCAAGAGAAACCTGAGGTCCTTTTCCCGGTATCGCACAAAAAAGCGCTCAGACCTCTGATCTGAGTGCTTGATTTTGCTGGAGCGCCGAGGATAACATCCTGACTAAAACGGCGTATAAGTCATTCAGGACATCAAATCTCGATTCCGCTTTATCATGATTCTGAAAGAATTACCACGGGTTTGATTTGGAGGCGACCGATGAGTCTGAGCCGGGGGGATTTCCTCAAGAGAGGTAGTGTTTTCTGTCTGGGTCTTGGGATCGCGGATTGAAACCACTTACGGAATCAATCGGGATTTGTGAGTTGTTTCAGAGCCGACTTCCCCTACTTAATAGCCCAAGGGTATGCCTTTGACAAGGTTGTTGATCGGGTAGCAAAGCTTCTTACGATGAGAGCAGAGTAGATTCTGAGTCCAGGCAAACAGCCGCAGCGGGTGAGAGCGAGAAGCTTGGTATGTTACTGGGCAGTCAGGGAGCTGGGCATAAATGGTACTGCAGTCGCCAGATTGCTTGGTATAATTCAGTCTTCGGTTAGTAGGGTGGTACGGCGCGGAGAAAGACTTGTCATGGATAACGGATATAGCCCGGAGGGGTAAGGAAATGGATAAAATCATGACCGTCACCCTCTGTAGTCCTAAGCGAAAAAAGGAGCTTGACAACAGGCGGCCTCATAGAAGAACTAAACAGTCTCGGCCGCATAAAGAATCCCTCCCTGGGAGAATTTCCTGGATGCTTTGCTGGGATAAGAGTGTAGGTTTTGATATGCAGATCATATCCTTAAAGCTTGAAGAGTATTGATCCTGGCAAGATATCAACTACTTTGGCCTATCGTTACGTGCCATCGTATATTGGATCCGTTCATTTCGCCGCGTCTGACGTCAAGGCGCAAATCAGCTTGACAGAAATACCACAACATTGTATTAAACTTTAATATCAGCTCTCCACAAGTGACAAGCTGAAATTATGCTGTTGGATTTAAATCCTCGATCTGATCTGCGCTTAAAGAGTTAAGGATTATGTTGCCCCGAAGATATCTCCATGGTTAGTTTTGATGATCATGACTAGGCACCACTTTTTTCGCCGTCCTTAACCGTAGTTCGGCAGCCTACTTATCGCTTAGGACAAACAGCAGTCAGCCTGCTGATGCGGCTTGTCAAAAAAGAGGAAATCGAAAGACCTGCCTCGTTACCCGTACAGTTAGATCCTATGTAGGCCTGAAGGCCTAAACAAAGTGGGTCGCTAGTGGTAAGCTCCTTTGAATAAAAAACAAAAGGAGGGAGCTATGGAC
>SMTZ1_10007886_pt1 | contig 10643 bp, 6 predicted proteins | sample DeeMarSWOR136_30_FD_25667 | JGI IMG/M metagenome (IMG submission 25667) | reverse complement strand
CGACCACGCGCTCGTGGTGCCACAACTCGCTTCGCGGCTACTTGCTCGGCTTGCGCCTGTGGCCCTCTGCCGCACGCCATGGTCCTTTGAGCAGCCCCACGCCCCCAGCGGCCCGCTGGCCCGTGGGGCCCGGGCAGCGCCCTCACCGGATGGATCACTCGACGCTTGCCTTCTGCCTGGCGGTCCTTGCGGAGAGCGCTTTGCCCCCGGCTGGCCCGGAGCGGTGGGTATGTGGACTCCACGAGCTGGACGCCAGCAGCTTTGAGATGGACGAGGCTGGACATGGAGGTCAGGATGCCGATTCTGGAGGCCAATGGTCTGCGAAAGGAATACACCCTCGGTGAGCACACGGTGCACGCTCTGCGCGGCGTGGACTTTGTGGTGGAGAAGGGCCAGTTCATCGCCATCATGGGACCCTCGGGGAGCGGCAAGTCGACGCTGCTGCACCTGCTGGGTGGCCTGGACACACCATCAGACGGTGAGGTGACGTTGGCGGGCCAGCGCCTCTCTGTCCTGGATGACAACCGGCTAACCCTGGTGCGTAGGCATAACATCGGCTTTGTGTTCCAGTTCTTCAACCTGCTTCCCACGCTGACGGCGGAGGAGAACATCGCTCTGCCGCTGATCATCGATGGCCAAGACATGCACAAACATCAGCAGCGTATTGAGGCGCTGCTGGAGCTCGTCGCGCTGGCCGATCGCCGTGACCACAAACCCGATCAGCTTTCGGGCGGTGAGCAGCAGCGTGTGGCCATTGCACGCGCTCTGGTGACCGAGCCGACCATTGTGCTGGCCGACGAACCGACGGGCAATCTGGATTCCAAGAGCGGGGCGGCCATCATGGACCTGTTGCGCCGCTCTTGTGACGAGCTCGGCCAGACCATCATCGTCGTGAGCCACGATCCGAGGGCGGCCGCCTATGCCGACAGCGTGGTCTTTCTGGGAGATGGTCAGATCAGCGGGCGGGTCTCCTTTGCGGATGTGAAGGAGATGGCAAAACGGCTGCGCGTGATCATGGAGACGATGGAGAAGTTGCAGGTTCAGACACGCTAAAGTCATCTGTGGTTCGATAGAAGTATCTCTGTGGCGGACCGATGGAACGGCCAAGCGGTACGCGGCGCGGATGCGCAGCCGCCAAGCGAGTCAGCAACGACTGCTGGGGGCGGGCAGCCTGGCCAAGCCGATCCCGGTCTGGTTACTACTGCATAGGAGGTTGAGCGAATGTTGGAACGTCGAGCTCTCTCAGCTCTCGTAGCCGCCAGCCTGGTCATGAGCCTGGCCGTCTCCGGCTGCAGCCAGGCGGGGTCGACTGAGCAACAGACCCCCAGCCCGACGCCCTCCACGCCTGGCGAGGAGGTGCCTGAGGTCATCTCTGCTGAGGCTGTCGTGGTGCCGTACAGGGAGGCCAGCCTGAGTTTCAAGGTAGGGGGACGCGTACAGCAGATATTGGTGTCCGGGGGCGACACGGTGACTGCCGGTCAAGCGCTGGCCAAGCTGGACACCCGCGATCTGGCCCTTGCGGTCCGTAGGGCCGAAGCGGGCCTGGCTTCGGCACAGGCGCAATTGGCGAGAGCCAAGGCTGGCGCACTCCCGGAGGAGGTCGCCTTGGCCGAGGCAGATGTGTCTATCGCCGAGGGCAACTTGGCCTCGGCCGAAGCCAGCCTGGAGAGTGCGGAAGCGAGCCTGCAAAAGGCCGTGGCGGGTCCCACCGCGCGTGACATCCAGATCGCACAAAAGCAGGTGGAGCTGGCCAAGAACCAGCTGTGGGGGGCACAGGGACAGCGCGATGCGCTCGGCGCTCAGGTGAATGCCAATCCTCCTCTGGCCTCTGCAGCCGAGTACGAGGCGGCCAAGGCCCAGGTAGCGGTTTGGGAGACGCAGGTAACGATCGCGGAATTGCAGCTAGAAGAGGTCCAGGCCGGAGCGCGTGAGGAAGACCTGGCCGTCGCCAGGGCTCAGGTGACACAGGCGGAATCAGCTGTGCAGGTCGCTGAGGCACAGCTGGAGAAGGCCAGTGCGCAACTGGCCCTGGTCAAGGCGGGTGCCCGAGCGGAGGACGTTGCCGTGGCTGAAGCCGCCGTGGCCGAGGTCCAAGTGAGCCTTGCAGAGGCAGAGAACGCCCTGGACGATGCTGTCTTGACGGCCCCGTTCGCCGGCACAGTGGGGACGATCCTGCTCGATGAGGGAGAGGTGATTGCTCCGCAGGCGCCGGCCATCGTCCTGGGCGATCTGAGCACCTTGCTTGTGCGCACCCTGGATCTCAGCGAAGCGGACGTCAGCCACGTGAGCCTGGGGCAGGAGGCAATGGTCACCATTGACGCGCTGGGAGGAAGGCAATTGAAGGGCACGGTGGTGCGCATCGCCCCCGTGGCTACGGAGCGACGCGGCGACACGGTGTACGCTGTGACACTAGACCTCGAGGTTGGCCCTGACTCCGGGCTCAGATGGGGCATGACCGCGTTTGTAGAGATCACGGTGCGCTAGAGAAACCGCATGCGCATTTGGCGGATCATGCGAGAGCCATTTGTGGGCCGTGAATGGCCGATGGAGGCACAACCCGATCGATTTACCAGCGAGGAGGCACGGTGTCGCGACCGCCATCCCTAGCGCTGCGCTCGCTGCGGGCGCGCCTGTCGCGTACGGTGCTTACCGCCCTGGGTGTCGTCCTTGGTGTGGCGGTCATCATGGCCGTTCAGATCACCAACCTCAGTACCTTGGAGTCGATCACAACGCTGTTCAGCGAGGCCTCCGGCAAGGCTGATCTGGTGGTCATCAGCGCCAGCGAGGACAGTCAAGGCTTTGATGAGGACGTGCTCCGTCGCATCCGCAGCGTTTCCGGGGTCAAGACGGCGGTCCCTTCGTTGCACCTGCAGGTTCTGCTGGCCAACGAGGCTGCGCCCTCGCAGCTGGATCTGAGCCTCTTTGGCACGGTCGCTGGTGGGCTGACGGTCTATGGCATCGACCCCGCGCTGGACGCGGAGGCCCGCGAATACAAGATTGCCGCTGGGCAGTTCCTCTCCCCCGACTTGGGTGCCTATGACATGGTCTTGGTGAAGGACTATGCTGAGAGCAACGAGATCGAGGTGGGAGATGACGTGCGCCTTGTGACTCCTGCAGGTGTCGAGTGGGTACGGCTGGTGGGCCTGCTGTCCAAGGAAGGAGCAGGGCAGCTCAACAATGGGGCTTTCGGCATCCTTCCGCTGGTGGCCGCACAGGAGATGTTCTCTCGCAGCGGCGATCTGGATCAGGTGGACATCCTGGCCCGCGCGGAGGTGGCTGGGGCCGCAGGGCTGGATCAGCTGAAAGCCGCCCTGCAGGAACGACTGGGAGCGGATTACAGCGTCACCTACCCGGCGACCCGGGGGAGGCGGGTGACCCAGATGCTGCAGGGGTACCAGCTGGGCCTCAGCTTTGTCAGCGTCATTGCCGTTTTCGTCGGCGCTTTCTTGATCTACAACGCCTTCTGGATGACGGTTGCGGAGCGCACCAGAGAGATTGGCATGCTGCGGACGGTGGGCATGACGCGGCGCCAGGTGATGCGACAGATCCTGACCGAGGCCAGCATCCTGGGCGTTGGCGGCTCGGTGCTGGGGATTGGGTTCGGCATTCTGCTGTCGCGAGGCTTGATCAGACTGATGGAAGTGCTGCTGGCACAGGAGGTGAAGCAGGTCGAGGTGCCGCTGCAGGGACTGGCCACAAGCCTGCTGGTAGGCCTGGGGGTCACGCTGGCGGCGGCGAGCATTCCCGCCTGGCAGGCCGGTCGCATCTCGCCGCTAGAAGCGTTGCGCATCCGCGGAAGTCCGCGCGAGAGCTGGATCATCCGTCGGGGTTGGATTCTGGGATTCACCCTTCTGGCCTTCTCGTACGTTGTATTGTACCGAATACCGTTGCCCGCCGATGTCAGCTGGATGGGTCATGCCTTTATTCTGGTACTGCTTGTGGGTGGCACACTGCTGGTCCCAGTCGCCGTGGGCCTCTGGGAGCGGGTGGCGCGACCATGGTTCGGCCGCGTGTACGGCAACGAGGGGCAGCTGGGCACCCGCAACACACAGCGCGCCAAGCTGCGCACTACGCTGACCGTGGCCGCGCTGCTGGTAGGTGTGGCCATGATCCTCAGCATCTCGGCCATCATGGCCGCCTTCACCAACGATATCAGCGCCTGGATGGAGAACTACATTGGCGGTGATTTGTACGTCTACTCCACAGTACCCATGCGTGCTGACCTGGCCTGGCGTTTGGAGGCTGTGGAAGGCGTGGCTGCTGCGACACCCACGCGCTACCACGACGTCAAGCGGCTGAAGCCGGATGGTGGAGACGAGCGCCTGACCTTCACTGGGGTTGACCCATTCTCCTATGAAAGCGTTGCATCCTTTGCCTTTGTGAGCGGCCAGGGTGACCCCGATCAACTCGTCGGTGGCCTGGCCGCTGGAGATGTAGTGTTTATCTCCAGCGTGCTGTCCGAGAAGTATACACTCAGGCAAGGAGATACCATCCGCCTGGCCACAAGGCGCGGCGCGCAGGATTTCGAGGTGGCCGCGGTTGTCGTTGACTTCTACAACCGCGGCTTGGTCGTGCAGGGGAGCTGGAAGGACCTGCGGCGCTACTTTGGACTGAACGACGTGAGTGCCTTCTTGCTCAAGCTGGAGCCTGGCTACTCTGCAGAAGAGGTGCAGGAGCGCATCGACCATCTCTACGGCGAGCGTCGGCACCTGACCGTGGAGTCCAACCAGGCGCTGAAAGGGCGTGCCCTCAGCCTGCTGGCGCAGACGAGCAGCTTGTTCGACGTTCTGGCCTTGATCGCCATCATCGTCGCCGCGCTGGGCGTGGTCAACACGCTGACCATGAACGTGATGGAGCGCACGCAGGAAATCGGCATGCTGCGCAGCGTGGGCATGACGCGCCGGCAGATCGGCAAGATGATCCTGGCCGAGGCCGCGATGATGGGACTCGTCGGAGGCAGCGTGGGCCTGGTGTTTGGCTTGTTCTTGTCTCACGCTGTGCTGAGCACCATCAACAGCATGATGGGCTACGAGTTGACCTACGCCCTGCCAGTGCAAGGGATTGTCGTGAGTCTGGTCATTGCCTTCATTGTGTCCCAGCTGGCGGCCCTGTGGCCGGCCAGGCGGGCAGCAGAGATGCAAATCATTGAGGCAATTCAATTCGAGTGACCGTCCACTACCGTGGACGTGCGCGCAGCTGCGCGCCGAGGGATGGTCAAAGGGGGGGGCTGAGCAACGACCACAGATGCGCGAGTCCGTGCGCATCCAGGAAGTACAGCCTGACGCTGTCGTCCCAGGGTCGATATCGCATACCAGCGCTCTGCATGCCGTTTATTGCAGGCTGATTGCGGAGGGAGGATGCCATGCGTCACTATGTGGTCGGTCTGGACAGCAAACCCGCCCTGCAGGAGCAGCACGCGGGTGGCAAAGGGGCCAGTCTTGCTTGGCTGCGCAGGGCTGGCTTCAAGGTTCCGCCCGGCTTTGTCGTCACCAGCGCTGCCTTTGAGGACATGCTGGACGCCGCGGACATCAAGCTGTTGTCCCACAGAAAGACGTGGACGCCGGATGAGCTTGAGCAGATAAGGCAGCGCATCACCGCATGTCCCATGCCGGATGGGCTCGCGTCGCAGATTGATAAGGCCTACCGGGGGCTTGAGAGCGTGGCTGTCCGTTCCTCCATGGTAGGCGAGGACGGACTAGTCGCTTCTTTTGCCGGACAGCTCGATACCGTGCTGAACGTCCAGGGCCTCGACAGCGTCCTCGATGCGGTCAGGCAATGCTGGGCCTCGCTCTTCAACTGGCGGCTGTTTCAGTACCTCAATCAACGCGAGCCCGACTTGCAGCATGCCCTCCTTCAGACCCTCTCTATGGCCGTCGTGGTGCAGTGCATGGTGGACGCCGAGGCAGCGGGAGTAGCTTTCAGCGCCGATCCCGTCACCGGGCAAAGCAATGTCATCATCGAAGCAGCACGTGGTCTGGGTGATGCGGTCGTGCAAGGGCTGGTGCAACCAGACCGCTATGTCGTCGATGCGCGCAACATCGTCGCCGAAACGGCTGTGGTCGAGAAGGGCAGTCCGGTCCTGGAAGATGACCTGATTCTGCGCCTGGTGGGCTTGGTGCGCGATGTGGCTGAGCGGCGAGAGTGCCCTCAGGACATTGAGTGGGCATGGGATGGGGCAGACTTCCACCTGCTGCAGTGCCGTCCCATCACTTCGCTGGTGGGCAAGACCGTCTATTCCAACAGAATGGTCTCGGAGATGGTGCCGGGCTTGATCAAGCCGCTGGTCTGGCATACCAATACCACATCCATTGTTAGGAATGTGTTCGGTCGCATGTTCACCGAGCTGCTGGGCGACGCCGACATTGACTACGAGTCGATGATCAAGCGCATCCACTCCCGCATCTACGCTAACGTCACGCTGCTTGGTGACTTGTTTGACCGCCTGGGGATGCCAGTCAACTTCTTTGAGATGGTCACCCGCGATGAGACCGCTCAACGGCGCAGGCCCAAGCTGAGCATCAGGAGCCTGGGCGCCATGGCCCGTCTGCTGCGCTTTGCCTGGCGCCACTCACGGGTCGTGGATGCCACGACGTCCTTCGTACATCGACACCATCAGCAGCTGGAGCCCTTCCGTCGCACCGAGGTGTCGGATCTGGAGCCTCAGGAGTTGCTGGCCCGCTACGATGAACTGGCACAACTGCATGGAGAAACGCAGTGGTTCGTGTTCATCGGGCCGGTCAACATGAACGTCCGCAACAGAATACTCGACCGCCTGGTCGAGCGGTCCGCACCTGACGTGGTGCCCAGCGATCTGATCCGTGGCCTGGTGGGGCTGAAGGCGCTGGAGCCGAACCAGGAACTGCAGAAACTGGCCTCCACGGCCGCGGCGCAGGACAGCGAGACGCGGCGCCTGCTGGCCGAAGGCGACGACGACACCATCCGTCAGGCACTGTCCACCTCAGAGCAGGGTCAGGCCCTTGTGCATGCGGTGGATGCTTTCCTCGAACGGTACGGATTCCTGAGCAGCAGCGGCACGGACTTTGCGGGAACGTCGTGGGTCGAGGATCCCACCGTGATCTGGCACTGCATCGGGCGCTCTGCGGCCCACCCAATGGAACGCAGCGCCGACGATGTGGCGGCAATCCGGGAGACAACGCGCCGGCGAGTCCGCAGCGCCCTCAATCCGGTGGAGAGATTGCTCTTTGACCGCCTGCTGGCGTCCACCGTGGCGCTGATTGACCTTCGCGAGCAGGTGAGCCTGTTGATGTCCAAAGACGCCTTCCAGATGCGGCGCATTTTCCTTGCCCTGGCCGACCACCTGGTCGCACGCGGCCACCTGACGGAGAGAGATGACATCTTCTACCTGACATATGGAGAGCTGCTGCAGCTTGTAGATGGAGAACTTCCGTCCGACCTGGCCAAGGAGACCGTCAGGGCCCGCAAGGCCGAGATGGAGCGGGATGCCCAGATCGAGCCTCCCGACACGGTCTGCGGTGATCATGTGCCGACGCAGCCCGTTTCGCTGCCGGAAGACCAGCAGTACCTCGTTGGTATCCGCGGAAGCTCTGGCATGGCTAGGGGCCGCGCCCGCATCGTCCTCGATCCATCCCAGGCACCGGTGAGCCTCAGCCAGGACGACATCCTGGTGGTACCGTTCACCGACGTGGGCTGGACGCCTCTGCTCTCCGGAGTCGGGGGCATCGTCGCCGAGACCGGCGGGCAGCTATCGCATACTGCCATTGTGGCCAGGGAGTACGGTTTGCCGGCCGTGGTGAGTGTCAAGCAGGCAACGCGTTTGATCCAGGACGGACAGCGCGTGACCGTTGATGGTGACAGCGGCAGAGTCTACCTGGGCCGCTAGCGCATCTCGCGAGGGGTGAGACATGAACACCATACCTGCACTGCTCTCTGGCGTCTTGGGCTATCTGATCGGCTCCATTTCATCTGCGCGCATCGTGAGCAGGTTGGCCGCCCCGCAAGTCGATCTCAGCAAGACCGAGTTCGGGATCGCAGGCAGCGAGGACAAGGTGGAATCGGGGCTGGTCAGTGCCACCGCCGTGTCCATCCACGCTGGACCCAGGCTGGGCTTTGTCACGGTGGTCCTGGACATGCTCAAGATTGCCCTGCCGACGCTGCTGGTCAGGAGCGCCTATGCCGATGCACCCTACTACCTGCTCACAGCGGCGGCCGGCATGGTCGGACACATGTGGCCGCTCTACCACCGTTTCAAGGGAGGGCGCGGCATGTCGGCGGTCTATGGCGGCATGTTGGCCATCGATTGGATGGGCGTGTTTGCCACATCTCTTGGCGGTATGCTCTTCGGCCTGGTCATTGTCCGCGACTTTCTGGTGGCCTACATGGCCGGATTCTGGTTCTTGATCCCCTGGCTGTGGTTCCGGACCCACGACGTGGCACACCTGCTCTACGCTGTCGCCGTCAACGTGATACTCCTGGTAGGCATGATTCCGGAGATGAAGCAGTACCTCCGCTTGAGACGGGAGGGCAAAGGAGGCGATCTATCGGAAGTGATGCAACTGACGGCCATGGGCCGCGGCATGTACAAGATGGCCAAGCGCTTTGGCTTGCTCAAGGCGCAGCCTACAGTAGATAACGAAAGGACAACAGAGGATGGGTAACAGACTGCGACTTCTGCGCATGGCATTGTTTCAGCTGGGCTTTGGCCTTCTCAGTGTGACGGTACTGGGTGTTCTCAATCGGGTGATGTTCACAGAGATCGGCCTGAGCGCCGTCCTGATTGGCTTCCTCCTGGCAATTCCATCCATCATCTCGCCGGTGCGCCTGTGGCTGGGGTATCTGTCGGACAGCCATCCCATTCTGGGACGGCGCAGAGCTCCCTACATTGTGGTCGGCACGGTCCTGGCCGTGTTTGGCGTCCTCGGCGGGACCTGGAGTGCCTTGAACATCCCTCGTTTGCTTGCAGGAGGCGTGCTGGCAGCGGTCGCCGCGTTTCTAATCTACGGGATGGGAAAGAATGCCATGGCGACTGCCTTCCAGGCCTTGATCGCCGACGTGTTTGACAAGGAACAGCGTCCGCAGGCAACTGCCGTGCTTCAGTCGGCGTTCATCATGGGCATTGTCGGTGGCAGTGTGTTCTTGGGTCGGCTCCTCGACCCCTACAGCCCGGACAGACTGCTGCTGCTCGTCGCGGCGGTGGGAGGACTGGCCATCGTCCTGGCAGCGCTGGGCTGCATAGGCGTGGAGCCGACAGGGATGGCCGTCGAGGCGGTCAGCGAGCGCGCCCGTGCAGTTCCCTTTGGCACCACCCTCAGGCTGACATTCCAGAATCGACAGGTACGCTTGTTCTTCTTCTTTATGGGTGCGACGTTACTGGCCACGCTGAGCCAGGACATCTATTTGGAGCCGTATGCAGCAGAGCTATTGGACATGTCAGTTGGCCAGACAGCTCGCTTGAACATGTTCTGGGGTGTAGGAACGCTTGCGGCTCTGCTGTCGTCAGGCATGTGGCTGGTCAACCGCTTCGGGCGCAAACCCACAGCTGCCACCGGCCTGCTCATCGTGGCCCTCTCCTTTGTGGGGCTGATCCTGAGCGGGGCCGTAGAGAGCCGCGGCCTGTTCCTGATAATGGTCTTTGTCTTGGGCGTCGGCAGCGGCCTGAGCGCTGCGGGCGCGCTGACGTTGATGGTCGACTTTACGATGCCCGAGCAGGCTGGGCTCTTGATGGGTGCCTGGACCGTTGCGCACCAGTTGGCTGAGGTGGTGGGCAACATCATAGGCGGAGTGGTTATCGACACAGTCTTTGCGGTGAGCAACAGTCACCTCGCAGCGTTCAGCACGGTGTTCGGGTTGGAGGTTGTGGCTGCGATCGCGGCGCTGACCTTGTTGTCCCGGATCAGCGTTGCCGCTTTCCTAACCAGTGAGCTGGGCTCGGCGGAGGCCTTGGGTGCCACACCCTCTTGACGAGCAGCCCGTTGTCATCTTCGGTGGGTTCCTGAGCGTTCCAACAGTCTACCGGTCCATGCGCCGTCAACTGGCCGAAATGACCGGGCAGCCTGTGCGGATTGTGGATGCGTGGATCCACGACTGGACACGGAGCACCACGCGCGCCGGACGGGCGGGTGGGCTTGCTGGTGGCCGACGTGGTGGACAAAGGCGTAGCGGCAGCGTTGTTCATGGCCCTGAGCTGGATACTGGTGCGCACCTATGCTGAGGAATACCCGAACCAGCCTGACCTCGTGCTCAGCGCGGTCAACGATCGGATCTTGAGGGACACGGCCGCAGATCAGTTTGTGACCGCCTTCTACGGAGTGCTGGACCCGGTAACGGGGAACCTTGTGTACAGCAATGCGGGGCACTGTCCACCCTTCCTGATCAGCGCTCAGGATGGGGAAGAGCCACAGCAGCTCGTCAGGACCGGCATGCCGCTGGGCATTCTGGAGGACGCAAGCTGGGAGTCGCGGTCCGTTCATATCAGCCCCGGTGACGTCCTGGCGCTGTACACGGATGGCATAACCGAAGCGGAGGATGCCGACAGCGTGTCTTTCGGCGAGCAGGGTCTGCTCACTGCTGTGCGAGCGACCCTGGGCGAGTCGGCCTTGGCCATTCGCGACGCCATACTGGCAGAGCTTCGCCGCTTTGTGGGCACGGCGGCGCAGTTCGATGAC
>SMTZ1_10023424_pt1 | contig 10644 bp, 8 predicted proteins | sample DeeMarSWOR136_30_FD_25667 | JGI IMG/M metagenome (IMG submission 25667) | reverse complement strand
GGTGCTGAACTTGCAGCCGCGACGGTAGTCAAACTTGTCCACGGCCTTCATCAGACCCAGATTGCCCTCCTGAATCAGATCCAGAAACGGGACACCCTGGCCCATGTAGCGCTTGGCAATGCTGACCACCAGTCGCGTGTTGGCCTTGATCAGATGAGCTCTGGCGCGCTCCCCGATCTCAGCGTACCGCAAGTAGCGCTCACGCAACTTGGGGCTCTGACCGCCTCTCTGCAGCCGCCGCAACGCGATCTCGCCGCGTTCCATCTGCCTGGCCAGGTGTCCTTCTTCTTCGCGGGTGAGCAGAGGCACCACGGCCATCTGTTTCAGGTACAGGCTGATAGAGTCATCACTGCTGATGCCGCTCAGGTCGACAGCCCGCTCTGGCTCTTCCTTCTCCTCCTCTTCTTCGTCCTCCTCGTCCTGCGCAGGTGCTTTTGGCAACGCTCGCTTGTCGTCGTCCCCATCATTGCTGATAATCTCAATGCCCTCATCGTAGAGGAACATCATGAGATCCTCGATCTGGGGCAGGTTCTTGTCAGCCTCCGGGAACAGCTCGAGCACGTCATCGACGGTCAGGTAGCCCTGCTCCTCAGCTTTTTCCATCAGTTCGTGCATTGGATCCAGAGGCTTTTTGGCCTGGGGATTGGCTTTGGTCATTTCGCTACCTCAGCAGCTGGTTGGACGCGGACAGGCCGGGCTGTGGCTGTCGCACTCGCTATACGTTGACATGGACGCTTGAACACTCCGTGCGCCGAGGAGAAGGATTCGCAGCGCCAAAAACAGATGCCGGGGCAGAACCTGCTGAGGCCCAGACGGCAACCACTTGGAGCAATCAATCGGAGATGTGTAGGTACAGAGCTTTCTGTGTGACTGGCGCTATTATAGCACATTCTGAGGGACCATGTCAATGGTGCTGCCGCTGATCGGAGCTGCTGCAGATGTGGCTGTTTGCGGTCCGTGCCTATTGATGTGACGTGCGGAGTGGTACCTTCCTACGCGGGCGCTACAGTGCCTCGACTCTCTCCTTGAGATCGGCGAGGCGCTGCTCGGCGTGCTGACGGGCGTGGCGAAGGGCATATAGCGCGCCAAATCCTTCAAGGACGAAGGACGCAGAGGCTGTGCCGTAGCACGCGGCGAGGACGGGGTCCTCCGTCTCATCATAGCCCACCATGTAGCCGCCGCAGTATGCGTCACCGCACCCTGTGACATTCACCACACTAGAGGGATAGCCGGGGATTCGCCAGCGCCGTCCCGAAGCGCGATCATAGACGAGAGAGCCCTTGCTCCCCTCTTTGATGACCACCACTTCCGGGCCGGCCTCGGCGAACTGGGATGCGGCTTGCCAGGGATCCACCTTGCCCAGCAAGGACTCGACTTCCTGCTCACTGGGCAGGAAGACGTCCACCCAACGCAGAAAGGAGAGCACCTCGTCCATCAGTGTGGGCTTCATGTATCTCTCGCCTGGATCCAGGTGGATGCGGATTCCCCGCCGTGCCAACGCCGGACTCAGGCCGCGGTGGGAAGCTAGTTCCAAGGGAGAGAGATGGGCCGCCCTCACGTCGAAGTAGGATGAGGGCACCTCATCTGGACGGGGCGAAAGCGGCGCATACTCCTGGCTGTCCTGGCCCGGCGTCGAATCGACATAGCCGTGGAGTTCGTCAGGGAGGGGGAGGCCCAGCTTGGAGAAGTGGCGCTCGGGCTCGGTATCGTCACGCGTCTCCAGGTCCAGATAGGCGTAGAAGGTGCGCATGTCCTGCCAGCCAGGGACGCGGACCACGCCATCGGTGCGGATGCCTGCTTTCTCGAGCTGGTTCAGCCACCGCTGGGGGTAGTTCTCCCCCACGCGCGCCAGGACGCCCACATCGGCGGACCAGATCTTGGCTCCCACGGCGGCGTAGATGGCGTTGCCCCCCATCTGGCGGAGATGAACCTGCTGGTCGGCGGTAATGATATAGTCGATCCTCAGCCCGCCGGCGGCGAAGTATGGCAATGTCATGGGCGTGCTACACCTTATGCGCCGCTACCTCAGTAACCCCTATCGTGGTCTGGCTGATCACACTGTCAACAGGAGGCAGGCACTTGCCGGCGATGACGCGCATCTTGCCTACACCGCACTGCACTCATGTTTCGAGCTCGTCCTGTATGGCGCTTGTCCGTATGCGGCTGATGCCGCCGCCGCCCTCCGCACTACGTCCACCGCCAAAGTTGCGGAAGTACGTCTCATCCACCGCCTGCCTCCGATAGTCCGCAAAGAGCATCCCGGCCAGGCCGTAGATCAGCGGCGAGAGAGCCTCACGCAGCTCTCCATGGACAGGCAGCACGGCCTGTGCCTGAGAGGCGATGGCCGACTCGCTCGCCGGGACAACCGCCGCCACGCGTCGGCCGATGCACCTGGCGGCGATGGCCGCTTCCTGTGCCCGGGTGTGGCTTCGACCAGCGGCATCGATGAAGAAGGTCGGGGTCATCACCGCGCTGGCGAAATACTGCAGATGGGTCCACTCCTCGACGTCCTGTCCGAGCGCCGGATCGCCGCTGGCCTCCAGCAGCTTGGCTGCGCAGTACAACGCTGTGCCGTAGTTTGGGCCGCCGCCGAGGAAGACGAACTCGACGGCATCCTCCCAGCGGGCAACGAGTTGCTGAATGGCAGTCTCGTTGGCGTCGATGGTGGCTTCAATGGCCTCGGGTGCGCGCTGCAGCTCTTCGCGCGCAGCACGCGCAGCGGGTGCCTCCAGGAAGCCGCGCGCCTCACCCACCTGGATGGCGGTCACATACAGCATCAGCAGCGAAGCAACAAAAGATCGCACACCTGGTGTCGGGGCCTGCGCGGTTGCTTGGGGAATCGTGGCCAGGAGCACGGATGGCGCGGATTGAGCCAGGCGACTGCCCCGCGTCCCGGTCAATGCAAAGGTGTGTGCGCCAGCCTCGTTCGCCAGGCGCAGGGCCTCCACGGTACGCGCCACTTCGCCGGAGACGGAGATGCCAATGACCGCGGCGTGTTCAGGCGCGGAGATGAAAGGCACAGTGTAGCGGGCAAAGGCCAAGCTCGACAGTGCGTGGGCAGGGACTCCGGCCAAGGTGTGAAAGGCCAGTTCCGCTGCCAAAGCGGCGTGGTGGGAATCGCCGCTGCCGGTCAGGTAGAAGCGGTCGATGGAAACACAGCGTTCCGCGGGCAGCACCTGCTCAGCTTGCTGCACAAAGGCTGGCAGGCATTCGCGGATCAACTGTGGCAGGCTGTGGATCTGCTCCAGCATCGGTGTCGAACCGCTGGTCATGTGTGCGCTCTTTCCGTTGTGGTTGTTCGACTCCACGACTTATCCTCAGCGCGGGGTTTCGGGACCTCCAGATGCCAGTTGGCGCACCAGACCCTCTGGGGTTGTCTGCCTTCTATATGAGCGTAGCGCGGCCGTGCAGGTGGAATGCTGCGAATGGCGGTTCGGCAGCCACAACGTCCGAGGTCTGGTTGCACTATGGTGCGACAAGCGCCTGTGCGATGCGCGCTGCCACACGAGCGTTGTTGATCAGCAGGCTCCAGTTGGCTTGCAGGCTGCGCCCTGCGGTGAGCTCCGCGGTCCGCGCGAGCAGGAAAGGTGTGACGGCCGCGCCGTGCAGGTCCATCTCATCGGCCTGGCGTACCGCCTGCGCGATAGCCGCCTCCGCCTCCTCGCGAGGCAACTCGTCGGCCGCGGGCACAGGCACCGCCACCAGCAACGCAGCGGTTAAGCCAAGGTCGGCCTGGGACCGGGCGATGGCCACCACCTCCTGCGGGGTGTCGGCCCGTGCATCCACCGCTAGGCCGCTCCGGCGCGAATAGAAGGCTGGGAAGTCGTCGGTCTGATAGCCCACTATGGGCACGCCGCAGGTCTCCAGCCGCTCCCGCGTGGCCTCCAGGTCGAGGAGCGCTTTCGCTCCCGAGCACACCACCACCAGCGGCGTGCGGGCCAGCTCTTCCAGATCGGCCGACACGTCAGAGGGATGCCCGCGATGGACGCCGCCAATGCCACCGGTGGCAAAGACGCGTACGCCAGCCTGGTGGGCGAGGATCAGCGTCCCTGCCACCGTGGTAGCACCATCAAGCCCTTGCCCGGTGACGACGGCCAAGTCCCGACGGCTGCATTTGCGCACCCCCTTGCTCCTTGCCAGGTGCTCGAGCTGCGCTTCGTCCAAGCCGACAACCGGCTCACCCTTCAGGATCGCGATCGTCGCGGGGACTGCGCTCTCCTCGCGGACGGCAGCTTCCATCGCGTGCGCCACCCTTAGGTTTTCTGGATAGGGCAGGCCGTGGCTGATGAGCGACGATTCTAGTGCCACCACCGCCTTTCCTGCGTCCAGAGCGCGCCTGACATCAGGGCGTAAGTGCAAGCTGATCTCCTTCCCACTCAAGGCCTCTGATGGCCACGTCCTGCACGTGCGGTGCTGCCCGCTCCGCCATCTCCTGCAGCAGCTCGGCTGAGGGTGCGCTTGCGGGCCCGTCTCTCCCCCAGCCAACGGTCTCGCCAGGACGGAAGCACTGCAGGTAGTAGCGCCTGGCGCCGGCGATGACCGCGGCGATGGCCTCCACGTCTTGCAGCTCCACCAGCCCTGGGACGACGGTGGTCCGGAATTCGTAGTCAACCGCCCCTTGCATGAGCAGCGCGATCGTTTGCTGCAGCCGCTTCAACTCCACCGGCACGCCAGCAGCCTGTTCGTAGCGGGCGAAGCTGCTCTTGATGTCCATGGCCACATAATCCACCAGGTTGCGCTGCAGGCACTCGTGGAGCACTTGCGGCAGGTAGCCGTTTGTGTCCAATTTCACCGCCAGGCCGAGCTGACGTACCTGTTCCAAGAAGTGCAGCAGACCGGGCTGGATCGTCGGCTCCCCGCCGGTGACGGCCAGCCCATCCACAAAGCCACGCCGCCCTGCCAACCGGTCCAGGACGCGCTGTGACGTGATGTCCGCCAGCCGCTCGGGACGCAACACAAGATCCACGTTGTAGCAGAACGGACAGCGGAAATTACACTCGCCGACGTACACTACGTCGGCGATGTGTCCGGGGTATTCAATCAGGGAAGCAGGCAGAAAGGCCTTGATTTGCACTCAGAACCCTGTGATCGTCCGGCTATACTGCCACCTTCGTTCCGGTCCGGGATGGCAGCCCCCATGGACGCAAACTGAGCCAGCCGGGTTGGGCGCTCAGCCCCGCTCCGGGTCTTCACGTACCGGTGCCCTGGCCAGGGGTTCGGGCGATGGCTGCACTGTCTCCGCAAGCGCATATGTTTTGCGCTCGGCGAACTCCTGCTGCTTACCTTCGTTCCAGTCCTGCACCGGCCGCAGGTAGCCAACGATGCGCGAGTACACCTCGCACGGTACTCTCTTCTGTGGGTGGGAATTGGTTTTTTCAACGTCGTCTGCCATGTTGTACGCTCCTAGCTTCGTGTCAAGACCTGCCGGGCCTTGAAGTGTACTATTCAGCCATCACCGCCCAGCGCTCCAGCTCAGCAGTGCTATGGTTGTACGGACAGAAGCGGTGCTCACCTGCGATGTATCCATGCACTGGGCAGATACTGAAGGTCGGCGTGAGGGTGAAGTAGGGGAGGTGATACCTCTCCGCAATGCGCCTCACCAGCAGGCGCGCCTGTCGCCAGTCATCTATTCGCTCGCCGATAAAGGCGTGAAACACGGTGCCGCCCGTGTACAGGGTCTGCAGCTCATCCTGATGCTCCAGGGCCCAGAACAGGTCGTTAGTGAGACTGACCGGCAGGTGCGTCGAGTTGGTGTAGTACGGAGTGTCTGGCGTCCCGGCGACAATGATGCCAGGATACTGCGTCCTATCTGCTTTGGCCAGGCGGTAGCTGGCGCTTTCAGCAGGCGTGGCCCCCTCTGGTTGGTCGATCCCCGCCCCCAGGAAGTTGCGGCTGCACTCGTTCATACCAACAATGCCTATTGTGGAGAAGTGATTAGCCCAATAGGACCCGAATCTCTCACGAATCGCCTTGAGATAGTGCCTGCTGTACGGGTATAGGCCGCGTTCGGTATGCTGGACAAGCACCTTGCGCTTGATCTCGAGTGAGGTGCGGGCGGCCTCCATCTTCTGCGACAGGAGATAGAAGAAATCGTCCTCCCCCGTGGCCCGGTAGCCAATGCGCGGCAGGTTCACGGTCACCACGCCAATGCTGCCGGTGAGCGGATTGGCGCCAAACAGCCCCCCGCCCCGCTTGCGCAGCTCGCGGTTGTCCAACCGCAGGCGACAGCACATGGAACGGGCGTCCTCAGGCTGGAGATCACTGTTGATGAAGTTGGCGAAATAAGGTATGCCGTACTTGGCTGTAGCCTGCCACACCGGCTCCAGCACGGGGTTGTCCCAGCGAAAATCCCTCGAGATGTTGTAGGTCGGGATGGGAAAGGTGAACACGCGGCCCCTGGCGTCGCCCTCCAGCATGACTTCCGCAAAAGCCCTGTTGATCAAGTCCATCTCGAACTGGTAGTCGGCGTAGGTCTCCGCCTGGGGCGAACCGCCCACGATCACTGGCACATCCATCAATGTGCTGGGCGGTGTGAGATCCAGCGGGGCCAGCAGTGTGTCAAAGTTGGAGATGGCTTGTGCGCCGGCCGACTCTCCCTGCACAGTGTAGAAGAAGTTGACCAGCTGCCCCAGAGCCGTGCGGAAGTGCTTGGGTGGATTGCATTCCAGCTTGGCCGGCACGCCGCCAAAACCGCGCAATAGCAGGTCCTCCAGATCCCACCCACAGCAATACGTGGCCAGCATGCCCAGGTCGTGGATGTGAAAGTCGCCCGCAATGTGACCCTGTCGTACCTCCGCGGGGTAGATCTTGTTCAGCCAGTAGCGGGCCGCAATGCTCGAGGCCACGTAAAAGTTCAGGCCCTGCAGCGAGTAGTTCATGTTCGCGTTCTCGTTCACCCGCCAGTCGGCTCGCTCGACATAATCGTCCACCAGCTTCATGGCGTCGAGCAGGAGCTTGGTGGTATCGCGCACCTGCGAGCGCTGGTTCCGATACAGGATGTAGGCCTTGGCAACCTCGACCTCGCCCTCCAGAATGAGCACTTCCTCGACAATGTCCTGGATCTGCTCAACGTGAGGACAGGCATGGGGCCCAAGGCGATTCACCAGCAGCTCGACAACTTTCTGCGACAGCGCCTGAGCACGCTGCTCGTCCTCGCCCCGGCCGACCGCCTGATAGGCGCGCAAGATCGCTGCGTTGATTCGCTTCTGGTCAAAGGGTACAGTCCGACCGTCCCTCTTGTGCACGGAGGTGATGAGAGCGGTTGGTTGGAGTTCGTGTTCAAGCTGGGGTTCAATCACGTTGGTCATTGGCTTCTGTTGACGTGCCTGCACAAGTCTTGATCGCGCGGCACTGTCGAGGCGCTACGCGAACGCGGGCTAGGCGGTCCGCGCCTTTTTCCTCCGCCTGCGCTTGGCTTTGCTGCTGTCCGCTTTCCACTTGCGGAACTCATTGATCTCTTCGCTGAGCCCATCGATATCCTCGAAGCGACGGTAGACCGAGGCAAAACGCACATAGGCCACTTCATCGAGAGCGCGCAGTTTGTCCATCACCATCTCGCCGATCGTCTTGCTGTCCACCTCGGCTTTGCCCTGGGCGTACAGGTCGTTTTCGATTTGGCTGACCAGGCCCTCGATGGTCTCCTGGGGGATGGGGCGCTTGGCGCAGGCCTTTTGGATACCCTGGTACAATTTGTCGCGGTCGAAGGGTTCCCTGCGATCATCGTTCTTGACGACGGCCAGACTGCCCGATGCGAGGCGCTCGTAGGTGGTGAAACGCTGTCCGCAGCGAAGGCACTCACGACGGCGGCGCACAGTGTCTCGCATCTTTCGGCTATCAACGACGCGGGACTGACCTTTCTGGCAGTATGGACAGCGCATGGCGGTTTTCCTCCAGAACGCGAGACCGATGATTGCGGCGAGTACTATAGGTTGCGTAGCACACCAAGAATGAACACTACATATGGTGAAAGGGCCATAGTCTAGCACAAAACTCGGCTGTTGGCAAATCGTGGAAGCCTTAATCAGTCATTCTCTTTAAGGTTGTTGCTGTAAATGGAACGATCGGGGCCCACTCGGTCCTTGTTCAGCTTCCCGCTGCATCCACGCGCTTTTTGCTGCCGACAGCACGGTGCAAGCAGCGCACCGCTGAAGACCTGAGTGGTCCGCGTGTGCACCGCGGCAGACCTGGCAGAAGGCAGCCGCCGGTCGGACCCGTGCACAAGGGCCGACAGCGGGAGATCGGGACACTATCTCATGCTGCCAGTCGCTGGCCATGGGCGTGGCTACCACGACCCTGTCGCCCACAGTCACTCCCTGAGGCGGTGTGCCGCGACGTCAGGTAGGCAGCTCCTCGGCGTCCTATTAGTGGATACCCCCTGAGCGCGAACCTGCTTCGAGTCGGTATGGGCGCCTGTGGAAGGGTGGCTTGGGGCAGAGCAATGGCAAGATGACTCTGCCCAACGCTCTCGGCACACCCTGTGCTTTGCGTTCGCCTGCCGGCCATGACGGTGCGTTCTCGAAGTCTTCGTCCACGAGCTGCTACATTCTTTTGGCTGCCTTGCCGCAGGCGACAGGCTGCTTCAGTTTCGCAACCGAGGCATTCTCCCGGGATACCTTGTACGTGTTCCAGTGTCAAAAGGCGTCTGCAGTGCCCGGGGCGGCAGCATGGAAATGGACAAAGGAGGTACCATGAATCACAGTCGAGCAGTGAAGCGCTTCTGGTTCGCCGTGCCAGTCCTGCTGTTCTTCGCAGCGTCAGCGACGGTAGCGGCGGCAACCATATCCGGCCTGTCGGTGGGATTGATCAGTAACGACCAAGGTGGTATTGCTGAGCCAGGCCGACCTGATTGGCACACCGTGGCATTCGCGGCCATCTGGGATGCCGTTTGGGACACGGCCCACGGTGACACCAACGGCGTTTCAGGCAGCTCCTCCTACGCGGGGGGCCTGACCGGAGAGAGTGACCCGTCTGAGTTCACGGCCGCGGATCTGGCTGCACAGATCACCATCATCAAGGACGCCGATGCCGCGGATGGCACGGACTTTGGCTTCGAAGGCGACAGCGGCCTGGGGAGCTTCACCCTGGACGATGCCGACCCCGATGATAACGACGGCATTGCCGACACCATCACCTTCGCGGACCTACCACCAGGCACGTACGAGATCAGGGAGTTCGTTCCGCTGGGCTGGGATCTGAGCGACGTCAAATGCACCACCAATGACGCGGGAGACACGACAGTGTTTGATGCGGATACCAGTGCGGTGGCGATCGATCTGGATCCGGCAGAGGATATTACCTGCACTTTCCTCAACCTGGGCCAGCCGATGCTTTCCATAGACAAGGCCCGACCCTACGGCGACGTGCGAGCCACGTGGACCTTCTGGTACAGGATCTGCGTCAGGAACACCGGCACATCGCCCGCCGTCGATTTGGTGGTCGAGGATCAGCTGCCGCCCGAAGTGGCTCCGTGGTCCGTAAAGCCCAGCCACGGGGGCGAGTACGATCCCGACACGCACACAGTGACCTGGTACCGGCCGATCCTGAGCGTGGGCCAGCAGGCTTGCGTATGGATCGAGGCCAAGACCTTCTCGACAATGGCGGAGCAGACGATGGTGAACGGGGCGTGCGTTGAAGCCGCGAACGCCGAAGGTCCGGTGTGTGACACCGACGAGGCGTACGTCTACCCGCCGCCACTGCCACCGCCGCCAACACCCACCCCGACGCCGCAGTGTCCTGACCCGTATGAGCCGAACGGGGATTTCGACCAGGCATGGGTCCTGGTGCCCGGCACGTACCAATCGTACATCTGCTGCCGCTCGCCACAGGATTCTGACTACTTTGGCTTTGCGGCGGGCGCAGGTGACCACATCGAGGTGTGGCTCACCAGTCTCCCGGCCAACTATGAACTGTGCCTGTTCGACCCGGGCCGCACGGAGGTGGAATGTTCCGCTCAGTCTTCCACTGCGGACGAGCACATACAGCACACAGCCCAGCAGTCCGGGGAGTATTATGTGTGGATCTATGGCTTCCAGGCGACGGCCTGTGATTCGGCCGATCCGTATACGCTGCGCATTGAGGCAACCGAACCAACTCCAATACCGACGGCAACCCCAACCACGGGTGGCATCGTGGCCTGTGTGTGGGAGGATTGGAACGGCAATGGTGAGCGCGACACGGGTGAGCCCGGCCTGCAAGACGTGCTGCTGGTGGTCACAGAGGACGCAGACGACATCCGCATCATTGGCACCTGCAGCACTGGGGCCAGCGGCTGCTGCACTTTCGCCGATCTCAACCCCGGAACCTACACCGTCACCGCCGGCGCCGTGAGCGGCTTTTTCTTCACCACGCCGCCCACCGAGGAGGTGCATGTCTCCGCCGGCGTGATGAGCGAGGTTTCCTTCGGCGCGCGGCAGTGGTTCACAATCGTGCTGCCCGTGGTTTTCAAGAACTGACCATCGATGCGGGCTACACTCAGCATGGGGCATGGCTTGCTATTCACCCTCTCCGCGCGCTCATCGACCTTGCCGGATTCGCACTCACCAGCGCGGGGAGAGGGCACGGGTGAGTGGTGGGACCTGAGGTACCTTGGCTCCGGCCCCGGGCTGACGCAGTCCACCGTGGATCCGCCAGGACTCGGAGCTTCGC
>SMTZ1_10021389_pt1 | contig 10644 bp, 8 predicted proteins | sample DeeMarSWOR136_30_FD_25667 | JGI IMG/M metagenome (IMG submission 25667) | reverse complement strand
AGGAACAAGTTGCAAAATCCACAAAATGCGCTATACTCTCAGCGACACAATCACTGCAGAAAGGACCCACACCAAATATGGCTCATTCTTCCCCTCGAATGGCTGCCATCACCTGCCCCAATTGTGGGCAACACTTTTCCACACCGACACACAGCATCGTTGACGTAGGCCAGGACCCAGGAGTCAAAGACAGGCTGTTGCGGGGACAGATCAATGTGGCTATCTGTCCCCAGTGTGGCGTCGGCGGCACATTGAGCGTACCATTCCTGTACCACGACCCGCAGAAGGAACTGCTTTTTGTCTACACTCCTCCCACCGTTCTCATGGATAGCAACCAGCAACAACGATTCATCGGTTCACTGATCAACCGCGTGATGACGTCGTTGCCCCAGGAGCGACGCAAAGGTTACCTCTTCCAGCCGCGCACCTTCCTCAGCATGGAGACCATGCTGGACGAAATCATCATGGCCGATGGCCTCTCTCGCCAGGAGCTAGAGTCCCAGAAGCGCAAGCTCCAACTGTTGGATCGCCTGGTGAACGCTTCTTCTGACGACGTCATCGAGATCATCGCCAGAGAGAACGAAAAAGACCTGGACTATGAGTTTTTTCTGGTGCTCAACAACCTCGTCGAGCGTATGAGGACCGAAGGAAACGAGGCAGAGGCGGCCCGCCTTCAAGAATTGCACCATAAGCTTCTGCGATACAGCGAGGCCGCCCGACAGGGTGACGTTGAGAGTGAACAAATCATCTCCAAAGACGAGCTTTTGCAGCGTCTTTTGAAAACAGACAACGAGGGGCAACAAAAATCGCTGGCAGCCGCAGCCCGCCCGCTGCTAGATTATGGGTTCTTTCAAGCTCTCACGGCCATCATCGAAGAAGCACAGCAAACGGGGGATATCGAAAAGGCAAACCAGCACCTGGATTTGCGATCGAAACTGCTGCAATGGATCAAAGAACTGGACGACGAAGCGCGGAAGTTATTGGAGCGTAAGGTGAAACTGATCCAAGAGGTCCTTCAGAGTTCCGACTGGCGGGCAGCACTGGAACCGCAGTGGCAAGAGATCGATCGTGTCTTTCTGAGCATCCTGGACAGCAACATCCAACAGGCCCAGCAGCAGGGCGACACGCAGACAGCAGCGACACTACAACAACTGGCCGATCTGGCCCTGGTCGTCGCCCGCGACCATGCGCCACCAGAGGTACAACTGCTGAACCAATTGCTCGACGCAGACTATCCAGAGGGCACACAGCGCATCCTGGAGCAAAACCGCGCTCAACTTGGTGCAGGCTTTTTGAAACTGATAGACGCGGTGATCCAAGACCTGGCGGCGCAAGGCAGGCAGCAGGACGTCAACACCGTCCAGTTGATCCGGGCGCAGATAAAAGCCATGAGCAGCGAGTGAAAGCCGTTTCTCCCTGATAGCCACGGCCCCTCGCCAAGTGCGAGGGGCCGTTTTCACTGAAGGAGTGAGCCAAGAGCAAGCGCTCACACCCGGTTCTCCAACCGGAAACCATGACCGCGCACCGTCACCACGTACTGGTGCTCCGGGTCCAATTCGACCAGGCGATCCCGCAAACGGCGGATCAGTGCGTCTATGGCCTGCTCTGTCACGCCGGCAGCTCCCTCCTCGCCCCATACCACTCCGACAATCTCGTCCCGGCTACAGACACTTCCCTGAGCATCGCACAGCAACTCCAAAACACGGTATTGTGCCACAGAGAGAGGAGGCGTCAACTCTTGCCCGCGCACCCACACCCGGCGGCTCACCTTGTCCAGGCGCAAACCAGGCCCCTTTGTATCGTCCAGCACAAGCGGCAAAGTGGCATCCGCACCGACGAACAGCAATTTGACCCGCAGCGCAATTTGTATCTCATCGCCGTCCTGCAAAGGGATAGATCCATCAATCTCCTGCCCATTGAGATAAGTCCCGTTCTTGCTGCCCAAGTCGCGCAAAAGGTACTGATTGCCCTTCCGCCGGATCTCGGCGTGCAGACGCGAGACTGGACGGTGTGGAAGGGTCACATCGCAGTCGTCATCCCGACCAATGACGAGAACGTCCTTTTCGATAGTCCACTTTTGTCCGGCGGGCATTTCATCCTTCATCACCAACATCGGCGATTCACCCCTGATCATCAAGCACCTCCCCACCAAATTCGAGATCTGCCCTTGACAATATTGGAATTATAGGATAAGCTTATGTGCCACACCCCAGGCTCTCGACAATCTCTATGCCTATAAACCATGGGAGGCAAGTGTGCCGGCACCCCTAAAAGTCGGAACCATCTTGCGATCGCGCTACAAAATCACACAACTGGTCGGTGAAGGCGGCATGGGCGCCGTCTACCGCGCGGAAGACTTGCGGCTCGAAGGACGCCAATGCGCCGTAAAGGAAATCTCGCTAGAAATGGAGCCAACCGAATCGGCACGCGCCCAGGCCCACGAACAGTTTTACCGTGAGGCGAGCATTCTGGCGCGCCTGGATCACCCCAACCTGCCCAAGGTATCTGACTATTTTACCCAAGACCAGCGCGAGTTCCTGGTAATGGACTTTGTCCCGGGCCGCGACCTTAAGGACCTCATGGACGAGAAGCGCCGACAGGGAAAGACGCTGCCAGAAAAGCAAGTGCTCACCTGGGCGGCCCAATTGTGCGACGCACTCGACTACTTGCACAGCCAAAATCCCCCGGTGCTCCACCGGGACATCAAACCGGCCAACATCAAGTTGACGCCGAGTGGCACCATCAAACTGGTAGACTTTGGCCTGGTAAAACTGATGGTGCCCGATGATGCCACAACAATCACCATTGTGCAAGGTCGAGGCACGGTGCAATACACACCATTGGAACAATATGGCGGCGACACCGGCCACACCGACGCCCGTTCTGACATCTATTCGCTGAGCGCCACACTCTACCACCTATTGACGAACCAACCACCACTGGACGCCAAGCAGCGCTTTCTGCGGCCCCAATCGCTGGTTCCGCTCCGCAAGCTCAATCCCCGACTCTCCCTCCGCACTGAGCGGGCCATGCTCCATGCACTGAGAATGCACCCGGAGCAACGCCCGGCCAGCGTTGCCCAGTTCCGCGCTGAGCTTCTCGGTTCCGCACCCCTGCCGCCTTTGAACGCGGTTGGCGAACTGCCCCACATGACGCCGCCAGACGATTCCCTGGCCACTGCGCTGCGCGATAACGGCGTTCTGATCGGCCTCACCATGGGGCTATTGCTCGTCGCCCTGCTGGTCACCTTCTGGATGTCTCCCCCTGTACCGATAGGCTGACAGGGACTCGATCCTAGCGCTCCGAGACCCGGCGCCACAGCGCCAAGCCCACCGGCACAGAGCCAAACACCAAGCACACCAGAATCACTCCCCACTCGCTGGCAACCTGTCGCACCCAGGCAGCGCCCGGTACGTCAAGGCCATACAGGCTATAGCCCACTAGACCCCACACCAACGCCCAAAGGAAAGCCCGCACTCCCCTGGACCAGGTCTGCCCGCCGCTGCGCTCTACGACAAAAGCCGTCATGCCTACCAACAGGATGGCCAAAAAAGATCGCCACAGATCGTGCCCCACCACCATCGGTGAGTCCTCCAGCACGGGCGTAAAAGTCGGCGTGGGAGTGGGGGTGGCAGTCGCCGTCGGCGTGGCAGTCGCCGTCGGCGTGGTCGTGGGCGTGTCAGTCGCCGTCGGCGTGTGGGTCGGCGTCGACGTGCTCGTGGGCGTGGACGTGGGGGTTGCCGTCGGCGGTTCCACCGTCTCCACCACAAACTCACCTTCTGTGATGGTAATGAACCATTGCGTTGAGGTCATGGCAGGTGGGCTCTCTACGCTGACCTCCAACTGCCCCGTTCGCTCGACCTCCACCTCGATGTCGGCCATGCCGTTGGCGGTTTCTCTGTCAATGATCTTTGTCAGGCCCTCCTCACGCCACAGAAGCCGAAAGCTAACCGGTGTGCCATCAGGCACCAGATGCCCGTTTCGATCCATCACCGGTCCGGCTACCAGGCGTATCACGTCCCCCACCTCAACGCTGACAGCCTCCGGCGTGCCTGTGGTCGGTTCTATCTCTGGCCAGGTGACGCGGATAACCTGAACCGGATCCGGTTCCAATTGGATCGCCAGGTCGTAATTGGTGCCGACCACACTGACCGGCGAATTGCCCTGCAGTGAAAACTCTCGGAACAGCGCGCGCACCGACGCCTCAATGAACGGCTCCGTCTTGCTGTAAATGCCATAGTAGGCATCGAGCTTGCTGATCTCCGTGGCGTCGAGATAATACGGAACGTTGTAAGCCAGGGCCACGACCTTTTTGCCCAGCATGTCGGCAGCCCGCTCCAGTAGCAACTGGCGCACTGCCCCTGACTGCTGAGGATAATCTCTGGGATTGTAATCCAGCAGGGCAAAGATGATCCAATCCGCCTCCGCCAGCGCAGCCTCGACATCCGGCTGAGGAAGTGGCGTGGGGCTCGGCTCCGGCGAGGGCCGAGGGGTTGACAGAGGTGTCGGCTCTGGCGTAAGCGTCACTGCCTCTGCCTCTGGGGGCGACAGAAAGGTCATAATGTCCGAAAATGTGAGCGACGTGATCCGGGCCGGGTCTATCTGCCCCAGCGCTTCCGGGCCGTAGAGACGCAACATTGTCTCCTGCAACGCCAAAGGATGGATAAAGTAGCAGTCATCCCTCTCCGAAGCCGGACAATCACGCCGCAGCCGGTCATCGGTAAAGATCAAGATATCGTCGTTGACCGTTGGTGGGTTGGGGAGTTCCTGAGAGCCAGGATGGATGAGGGTGATGGCGTCCTTGGCGACACCATAGATCGCCTCCCAACCCTGTCCGATCTGCTCTGCCAATGCTTCGACATCCACCGACACCTGTGAGAGCGTTCTCTGTGGATAAAGGCGCAACTTGAGGCTGAGGATGCGGTAGACCGCTTCATCTACCCTGGCCTGAAACGCTGGGTCCGACTCGTGCTTTTCGCGAAAATAGAGGACCGTATCCTGGATATTGGCCAATTGCTCTCCCCAGTCGTCCGAGACGGCAAATTGGGAAAGCAAGAGCAGGTCATTGCCAGCCAGAAAAGCCTCTTGCGCAATGCGGCGATGAGGAAAGGTGCCCAGTTGATCAAAATAATACTTGCGAATGGCCTCCACCCCCAGGGCGTCGCTCACCAGCAGGCCACCAGCCGCTCGCCACGGGACAAACTCGGGCTCAGACAGAAGCAGTGGCAGGTTTTCAGTATCTAGGCTGATAGGGCGGGTATACTGACGAATGTTCTCTCCCTGGAAGCCTTTATAGCGGATATGGGCTGTCACCATGGCGTCGGCCATGCCAAATGGATCCTCATCGTCAAACCGGGTCACGGCAAAGAAAGGTGGCAACTCGATGCGACGCAATGTCTCGCGGGACTTGTCTACTGTCGCCACTTCCTGGTCTGCATCCCGGTCGCTGGCGCCGAAACCAGGGAAACGTTTGGCGACGACCGCCACGCGACCCTCACTGCCAATGTGGACGCCCCGCACGTAGGCCCGGCCCAGCTTGCCCACCCAGAAAGGGTCTCCGCCAAAGGTGCGAGTTCCCAGATCCCCTTCCAGGCCAGGCCGGGGATTGTCCAACACATCCAACGACGGTCCCAGGAGCATGTTGACGCCTACGGCAGCCAGTTCTTGTCCGATAACGGTGCCCATTGCCTCAGAATGCTCTTCTTCCCAGGTAGCGCCGATGGCCATATTGTTGGGAATTGGGCTAAACCCATTGGTTAGATGGGTCCAAGGATAGCCGTCGCCGTCGTGGTCCAGGGTCACAAGCAGTGGCACAAAGGGAAGCTGCGGCGAACCAGGCAAGGACAGAGAGAGACTGATCGGCGACGTCTCGGTGATGGCTTGGCTGGCTTTCCAGGCCAGACTCTGCAAGCCATTGACCAGATTGGCCACCTGAAGCGACGTCTCCCCTTCGTTGACGATGTTGCCATTCCTCTCCAACAACACCACGCCGCCGATGTGGTAGTCGGTGATCAGGCTGGCGATGTCCGATTCCGGCCCCAAGTCCTGCCCGATAAAAGGGACCAAGAAGAGCTGGCCTACTTTTTCCTCGACGGTCAGTTGCTCCATCAGGGCCAACACAGGATCAGTTTCTTCGCCCTGGGCAACCAACGGCTGGGGTATGATCAGCACCCGGTTACCCCCACCCAGCAGTCTAAACTCCATCACACCCTATGCCATACGCCTCCATTCTGTTGATTCACTCGGGACATAGTATACTCTTTTCACCCAAATGCGTCAACCCACCCCTTTCCAAAAACGACGCTCTGATCGTAGGTCAATCGTAGGCTTTCCGTCCAGTAAAATACTTGACAATATTGTATACTATATACAGCTTCTTTTTCTCCTCCTTTTCATAGAGAGCCAAGGGAGTGGGGGCATTCCCTTGGCTCTCGTGATCTGTGGCAGAAAGACGCGAAAAGAGGCCATTGCTCGTGGCAATGGCCTCTTTTGCCCCCGCCTTTCCCCCGGCGCTTGGCTATTGCGCTTCCAAAAAGATTTCCAGGGGCAGCTCCTCAACCAACTCTTTGACAAGAATACCGTCTTCGCCGACAGGTTCATATTCTTTGGCCGCGACGATGATGCTGAACTCGCCATCCGGATCCAGAGGGTCCTCCAACTGAAAATATCCGTTGCGATCGGTCTCGCCCAAGGTAAGCACCTGGCTCTCGTCCCACTCGAAATCCCGGAGCAAAACATCCGGCTTCAGGACAATGAACAGTGCGCCACGGATACCCCGCATGGTGTCGGCATCCTTGACGTAGCCCTCTAGAATGACCCCTTCTGGCTCCTCTTTCTTGGGTGGTCTGGTCGTACGGCCCTGGCCAACAGTCGCCTCTCCAGACTGGAGCACCTGTCCTTCCACACTCAGTTCAACCGTGTACGCGCCATCGGGCAGGGTGCCGCTTGAAGAGTAGATGAAATCATGGAAAGTTCCTTCGTCGCCCCACTCCCATTCGTAGGGCAATTCCAGCACCTTCACGTCGTCAATATACCACACCTCGACAAAGTCCAGACCATCCTGCATCCCCTCATAGTCGGAAAAGATGTGCACTTGTTCCATAGCAGATGGAAATTCGTCGGTCTCGTCCACAGGATCACCCCGACGGGTGACCCCCTCGGCAAAGGTGATCTCGCCAAAGGACGCGCCGCCAGTTTTGCCTCCAGTTTCGCCCACCACCCAAAAGTCAGACGTCGCCTTTAGTTCGTCCTCGATATCCAGCTCTAGACGATACCGGCCCGGCCCAAGCCCCGATCTGCTGCTGACACTGGTCCAGAAGCTGCCATCTCCCGACTCGGGCCAACGGCCGCTCTCGGTGTATGCTTCCTCACCATCCACATACCAGGTTTGAGTCCATTCGTCCTGCCCCTTCATGTTCTCGTAGTCAAAGAACGCATAGACTTCTGTCGCACCGGCGGGCAACAGATAGCCAGGGTCGACAGGTTCGTCTTCACTGGTAACCTGATCGGAAAAGACAACGTTGCGGAAAGCGGGGTCGCCGGTCGGCCGGCCACCGATTTCAAGAGAAGCTTCGCCCAGCATCTCATCCTCGACATAGACCTCGAGGTCGTACCAGGCATCCTCAAAGTCAGCTTCGCTCCAGCCGATCCACCACATCCCTTCCTCGCCACCGTTCCACACCGCAGGTGACAGGCCCCAGTCCTCTGCCTCTTCGCCGTCAATGTAGGTCTTCATGGAATAGAGTACCCCATCAACCATCCCCTCGTAGTCAAAGAAGAGATAGAGGCTTGGGGAACCAGAGGGCAGACCGGTGATCACGTCCACCGGCAGACCAATGTCATTGATATCGGAAGCGAAGAACAGACGGCTGAGAGTGGCGTCGCCAGTGTAGTCTTCCCTATCCGGTGCATCCCGCTCGACAGTGACGCCAGACCGGGCCTGCTCGATGAGCGGCAAGGCCAGATTGACCGGTCGTAGACCATTGATAAAGCCACCGATGGGCACCGCCGAGTCTCGGTCGTCAATGACACCGTCGCTGTTGGTATCAGCCACCGGCCGGGCGTCCACGATTTCGTCTGTCACGCCCCCTTGTGTGGGCACGCCAACCAGCAGCCCATCGTCGTTGACCGCTGTGCCGCCGCTGTTGCCACCGGCGATGGTGGCATCGGTCTTGACCCAAGCTCGGCCCTTCACCCCCGATTCGCGGGTGAAGCCGCTGACGTTGCCCGAGGTAAAAGTGATAGTCTCACCACCGATGCCCGGATAGCCAAAGATATTGAGTTGATCGCCTACCTCCAGCATGTCGGAATCGCCCAACTCGGTATAAGGCAACTCAAGGTCTTCAGCATCCACCGGGCTGCCGTCCAACTCGTGCGTCACGCGGATGACTGCCAGGTCAAGAGCAGGATCGTAGGCCGCCACCTCGGCCAGATAAGTCGGGCGCGCCGGTTCATCGGAACTGATCGTCAGCGCGACCACCAACACATCGTACGCATAGTCGCCGGGATAGCCCATGGCCACCGGATAGGCCACATGGCAGTTGGTGAGAATCAGTCCCTGCGGGTCAACAACAGTCCCTGATCCCCACCACAGCGGCGACAGGCCGCCCTCCGCATCCTGGCGACAGGCCGCCCTCCGCATCCTCGACGGTGGCATAAATGCGCACCACCGTTTTGAGCACTTGGCGGCGCGTGCCTCGATCCAGCGCCTGCACCGGCGCGATACCCAGCGTGCCCATCGACAGGGCCAGCACGACCACGACACACAGGACTTTGAAAGTCTGCGCCGGTCGTGTCATCCTTCTCATCGTCATTCGTCTCATGGCTGTCTTCCTTTCCCTCTCACCCGCCGAACCCAGCGTCTTGAATGAAAGCCCTAAAGCCTTTCTCGGCCTCGCCAAAGTTTGCCTCGCTGGCCAGAAGGGTGAAGGTGTAAAGATATTCGCCCCCTACGGCCGTATAGTCCAGCCCCAATACCACCGCCGGCAGTGACTCCCGGAAGGGGTCTGGTTTCTCCTCAACGTATACATAGCGCGACCAAACGGCGGTGGGCGACTGGCCCTCCTCTCCCACCGTCTCGATGTCCAACAGACGGAAGGCCGTCAACTTGCGCGCCCGGCTCAAAGAAGTCGCGTTGACTGCGTCCACTAGGCTCAAAGGATGGGCGGGATCCAGTCCATCGGCCGTGACCTGATACGTGGTCTTGAAAGGCCCAGAGTTGGGATCGCGCACCCTGAACGCATAGTCCTCGGCACTGCCCATCAGCCACCCGGATGGGTAATTCAGGGTAAGATTAACCTCAGGATGCGTAAAACTCTCCATGCTGCCCACTGTCCAGGCCTTGACCGCCCAGCCCAGCAAAAGGGCGACGGCGACGACGCCTATCACGAGCCAATCAGCCCAGCGGTCGCGCCGCGTGCGAAGGGTATTTGCCACCATCATCATCGTTCCTCCTCTCTAGCCTGACGACCTGGCCGCCAATGTGAGCCGGTTGGCGCGCCGCATCAGGTAATAGAGCACGGCAAAGGTCGCCACGGCCACAGCGGTTGCGAAAACGAGACCGTTCACCGGTCTATAGTTCAAGCCCACCGTGACGATCTCGCCGCGCGCGTAGGTGAACACGCCGTTCAACAGAGCGGCAATGGTCACGCCCAACGGCAGCCACCAGGCCGGTTCCTAGGTTCACCCCAGCGTTGGCCGTCACATAGTGGATGTTGAGCATGGTGGCAAAGCCCAGGCCGGCCGCGGTGCCATAGACGACGCCGTCAATCCGCTCATCGAACTCGGGCGAGAGATAGACACTGTAGCGTACAGCGGCGTACTTGAGAAACTCTTGCACAAAGCCGATGACCAGAATGCTGCCCAGAAGGTTCGCCGCCGTGCTGTGGGACATCCACTCCTGTACCTGGAACAGATCGCGAACCACTGGAATGCCAACAGCGCTGGCCAGCAATCCGCCCAGTAGAAAGACGCCCAGGACAAACCCCTTTGGCTCTGGTTCCAGACGGTCCTGCTGGTAGAAGAAACCAAGCCAGAGCAGCGCCGGGATTAGGGCCAAAACGACGCCCGCCCACACCAGTGCTGCCCCGTCCAGCGCCACTCTGGCGAGGGAGACAATGAGTACCACCGCGCTGACAAAGGCCAGCAAACCCACGATTTGCACCACGCCCGACGTCCACACGCTCCGGCGATCCTGGGTTAATTTAGCGTAATGCGTCTCACAGTAGCAGCGCACTCCCAGACGCGGCGCGTCTGGCCCCACCGGTTTGTGGCAGATACAACACATTTGTTCGATCATGAGACCACCTCCTGGCATACTATTTTCTCTAATCGCCATCACGCAAACAAAAAAAGGGCCACGTCCGATTGAGAAAAACCAGGAACAATCGAACGCAAGCCCTGCAAACCATGATTCTGTCCTGGGTACGGTGTGAGGCCGATGGGCAACGGTGACGTCAGATTGAGGCAAAGCGGGCACCCATGTGCGAAGGGCATGTGATATCTCTTGTCAGGTCGGAAAACGAGTATTTGGCACCCCCCTGCATCCTATTTTATCACCAATCCCTTATCCTGTCAACGCCCATAGCTGAAATGACCCACAAATCTACTTTGGGCAGCCCAAGCGGGTTGGCCACCCTCCAATCT
>SMTZ1_10007885_pt1 | contig 10644 bp, 13 predicted proteins | sample DeeMarSWOR136_30_FD_25667 | JGI IMG/M metagenome (IMG submission 25667) | reverse complement strand
TCGTTGTTAAACTAAAGGCCAAAAGAGCAGATGAAACACCAAAGGTTTTTACTGAGATTGATACGGAGGTTTTGGCTAAAGGTAGAGATATCTCCGAGAATTCACTAAAGAGGGCTATTGACCTTTCCTTAGAGAAGTATTGTCCAGTGGGGAATATGTTACAAAGGGGGGGCGTGAAGATTTCTAGCTCTTACAAAATAGAAGGCTAGTTTTACGCTGGTTAGATTCATGTAGCGTAGCAATAGTATGAGCATTTTTAACCTGATGGGGAGGTATACACATGAAAAGGTATGATACAGTAGCCATTGGAGGAAGTATAGGAGGGATGGTTTCAACAGTAACGTCTCGTAGATATTCGCCTGAAAAGAGCATTTTACTAATCAGAAAAGAGAATCGGGCACTGGTTCCTTGTGGCATTCCCTATATCTTTGGGACTTTGGGAGGTACGGAAAAAAATTTACTGCCAGAAGAGGTATATGAAAAGAACAAAATTGACGTTATGCGTGATGAAGTTATTGAAATTAATCCGAACAACAAAACTGTCTACACAAAAAGTGGAGTAGATGTGGAATATGAAAAACTTATAATCGCTACTGGATCACGTCCGACTGTACCACCTATTCCCGGTATAGATAAAAAAAACATATTTACAGTTAAAAAGGATGTCTCTTACCTTCAACAAATCTTGAGTAATCTGAAGGGTGTTAATAATCTTATCATTGTGGGAGGTGGCTTTATCGGAGTAGAGTTTGCAGATGAGTGTAAAAAAAACCGTGATATTAATGTAAAAATTGTTGAGTTACTACCACACTGTTTGATGCTAGCATTCGATAAAGAGCTTTGTATTGCTGCAGAAAATATATTAAAAGAAAGAGGTATTGAAATCCTCACATCTGAGAAGGTTGAAGCCTTTATTGGAAATGATGCCGTAAATAGGGTTAAACTTGCCAGTGGCAAAGAGTTAAAAGCAGATGCTGTTATTTCATGTATTGGGGTTGTTCCTGAAGTAGCACTTGCAGAAAAGGCAGGACTTTCAATAGGACTAACAAAAAGTATTCAAGTAAACCGTTATATGCAGACAACCGATGATAATATCTTTGCGTGTGGAGATTGTGTTGAGAAGATCTCATTCTTTGATAGCAAACCATCTAATCTCAAACTTGGATCTATAGCAGGTATGGAAGCAAGGATTGCAGGTGCCAACTTATTTAGTGTAAGAAGGTCAAATAGGGGAGTGGTCGGTGTCTTTTCAACTTCTTTGAGCTCAATGTGTTTTGCAGTTGCTGGACTCACTGAAATCGCAGCTAGAGAAAGTGGATATAATATTGTTATTGGACAGGCAGAGGCCATTAACCGTCATCCGGGAATGATGCCTGGAGCTAAAAAATTAGAAGTGAAGCTTGTCTTCGAGAAGGGTACTGGTGTTATACTTGGTGGGCAGGTATATGGTGCTGAAAGTGGTGGTGAACTGATTAATGTTATAAGTGCTTTCATCCAGCAAAAGATCACTGCCAATGATATAGCTACCTTCCAAATGGGTACACATCCTGCTCTCACATCATCACCAATTGTTTATCAGTTAGTTAATGCCGCTGAAATGGCAATTAAAGCAATGCGGTAAAACTAAAATGTAGTAAAATCAATATAAGGAGGAAAAGTGGTTAGCGAAGTGAAGGATCAAAATTTTGAGGAAGAAGTATTACAATCGGAGCTCCCTGTACTGGTGGATTTCTGGGCACCTTGGTGTGGGCCTTGCCATATGGTTTCTCCAGTGGTTGAGAAACTATCGGAGAGTTATAGCAGTAAGTTCAAATTCTGTAAGGTAAATGTTGATGAAGCACGAATTACTGCTAGCAAATATGGTATTATGAGTATACCCACCTTAATGTTATTTAAAAATGGTGAAGCGGTTGATAAAATCATTGGTGCGGTACCAGAAACAGTTATCCAGCCAAAAATTGATGAACTTCTCTAAATTCATCATAGGGTACGTTTTATTAATAAACTGAGAGCAAGAGAGATTTGCACTTAATCCACAAGCGGATCAAAAAATGGATCCAATTGAATTATTTCAAGATCATTTTGGGCTAAAAGGTGTAGGTATTAAATTTTACAATGACGAAATTGATACAAGCAAATTTAAAGTCTTAAGGGATGTCAAATTTTGTCAGGCAGTAAGACTAGCTCGTGATCAAAGCGTTCTCTTGGATAAGGATTCTATTACCTGTAAAGGAGCACGATATGCCTTGGGATTTGAAAAAGAAATAAAAGAGGAAATACTCAATGCAATAAAGTTTAAAAGGGGAATATCTAGAGAAATAGCAGAGCGACTTGTAAACAGTATCCCTAGAATAACCAATTCCCCGTATAAATATATAGTATTAAATGTTAGTGATCCTGATATCCTCATCTTTTATATGACTCCTAAAAGATTCATGGAATTCTTGAAAGTTTATCAGAGAACTGGCAATAGTCTGGATCTAAAATTATCCAGTATCACCGCTATGTGTGGAGATGTGGCAGTACAAACGATCCTTACCAAAAAGATTTGTATTTCCTTTGGGTGTGATGATTCTAGGGAATATGGAGACGTTTCAGATGAAGAATTAATTGTGGGAATTCCAAAAGAGAAGATTGAGCAACTTATGCATATGATCTACTAAGAACATTTACGGAGATGAGTGTACTATACTAAAACACCAAAAGAGGTGATAATTCATGGAATATGTTTTTGGGCCTGTTCCCTCCAGAAGATTAGGTATGTCTCTGGGCGTGGATCTTATTCCCCATAAGACCTGTAGCTATGATTGTATCTATTGTGAGTTGGGAAAAACGACTCACAAGACTACTATTCGCAAAGAGTATGTCTCAAAAGACCTAGTCCTCAAGCAACTTGAGGACTACCTACCACTTTTAGACTTTCTCCCTGATTATATAACAATATCGGGTTCTGGTGAACCTACACTCAATTCTAAGATTGGAGAGATTATTGATGAAATTAAGCGAATTACTACAATTCCTGTAGCAGTGATTACTAATGGTTCTCTTTTTTTCATTGATCAGGTGAAAGAAGATTTACTGCAAGCAAACATTGTTTTGCCCTCCCTTGATGCAGTGAGTCCACTGGTCTTTAAGCATATTAATCGACCAGAACCTTCCCTTGATATCAAAGAGATCATCAAGGGTCTGATAGATTTCAGAAAGGAATTTTCTGGGCAGATCTGGCTAGAGATTCTATTTTGCCGAGTGTTAAATGATGATCATGCAGAAGTTGAGAGGATGCGTGAAAAGATAGAGTATATCAAACCAGATAGGGTACAATTAAATACGGTAGTTCGACCCTCTTCTGAGGATTTTGCCTATCCCCTCAAGGAGAGGCAGCTAGTCTCTATTAAAGAAATATTGGGAGCACGCGTGGAACTTATATCAGACATCGTCCCCTCAGAGAGGGGAACATCCTTTGCTAATAAAGAAGAAAAAATTATAAATTTAATTAGTAGAAGACCATGTACCTGTGATGATCTTTGCAAGGCATTGGGTTTACACCACAATGAAGCCCTAAAATATTTAGATAAGTTACTAAAGGAAGGATGGATAAACTACAAATTACATCACCACCGTGGATACTACCATGTTATGAATCTATAAATATTTAGTTTTATAGACTATGAAGGAGTTAATAATGTCTTCAGATTTTGATAAGATGGTTGATCAGTTGCAGGAAAAGATTTTAAATGATTTGAAAAAGGTTTATAGCAAAGAGGTAATTGAACTTTTTCAGCACCCCAAAAATATAGGTGAAATAAAGGATGCAGAAGGGTATGGGAAATTTACTGGTCCCTGTGGAGACACTATGGAGATTTTCTTAAAGGTAAGAGGTAACAAAATCTATGATGCCAAGTTCACGACAGATGGATGTGGAACTACGCTCGTCTGTGGAAGTACTGTTACTTCCTTAAGTAAAGGAAAAACTATTCCAGAAGCTATGCACATTACCAGCAAAGATATCTTAAATAAACTTGGAGGCTTACCGCAGTCAGATGTTCACTGCTCAGTTTTAGCTGCAAACACTCTTAAAAAGGCTATTATGAACTATTTTGCGGAAGGAAAAGATTCATGGAAAAGATTTTATAAGACGAGGTGATTTAAGGAAGAAAAAGGAGATTTTTTAGTAACACCAGTATTTATTGATTATAAAGAGGTGATTAGCCATGAAAAAAAGGATGCTAATTTCTATAGTCACTGTTTTAATAGGAATTGTTTACCTGAGAGGACCTGCCTTTTCCGCAAGTGATAAAACAGAAGAAACAGTAATAACCAAAAAGATTATTGCTATAAATACATTTGATTGTGAAACATCTACCATTTTCGAATCCGAGCCAGGAACCACTATGATTTGGGTAAATCACTCCTCAATACCTCAAGAAATTCTTTTTATCGATAAAAAAGTGGTGTTCGCCTGTAGCTCCCCTATAGATTTTTTTGTTAGTGAAGGTGGAGCTTATGAATCTGATATAATTCCTTCGGGTGGTTCTGCCAGCCTTTGTTTTATGGAAAAGGGTATGTATGAATATAGAATTAAACCTGCTATAACCTTTTATCCTGAAGAAGAGGTGAGGGAACATTACACAGTCATTTGGATAAAATAACACTATTTTACAAAAAAGGGAGTAATTTATAATGGCAACAAAACAACCAAAGATGTCATCTAATACTACACTCTCAAAAGAAAAGAAGATTCAGTTTAATCCAATTGGAATCATCCATTCACCCTTTAAGCAGATAGTGGGAACTCCCATTCAGACTGTTTTTTCAAATGATGGAGAAGGAGCGATAGAGATATTTCCTAGGTTTAAAGAAGGGTTAAAAGATCTGGAAGGTTTTTCACATATTATTGTTATCTACCATTTTCATAAGTCGAAGGGATATCGTCTCTTATGTCGTCCTTTTTTAGATGATGTTGAAAGGGGATTGTTTGCCACCCGTGCTCCTAGAAGGCCTAATCCTATAGGCCTTTCTGTTGTCAAGCTTAAGCAAATAAGGAACACTACCCTCAGCGTTTCTTCACTAGATATCTTAGATGGAACCCCTCTAATTGACATCAAACCTTACATCCCTCATTTTGATTCCCCAAAAACATTGAAAGTGGGATGGTTCAAAAAGGCATTTGAGAAGAAGAAGAGCACTATTTTAGCAGATGATCGATTTACAGAAAAAGGAATAGAGAAGACAGTAGAATAGGCAGCATCTCTTATTTGCAACTATCTACAATAAATAACAAAGAGTATGAATATGATCACATTAATCCTTAATGAATTAAAACACCACTCTCCCCTTTCACCATCTTTGGAGCATTTACAGGGATACCCATTATGGTAATTGTTCACAAAACTAATATTTTCTTAAAAGTTGTTTATTGTGGAGATGTGAATTGTGACGATAGCGAGTTTTTAGCAAATGAACTTTTTAATTTAGGGCATGCACCGCTTTTGGTCTATAAGGGTGGTTTTGAAGACTGGAAATCTCATCAAGGATGTATAGAAAAAGGTGGAGGGGGAAGACAAATGTTGGTGAAGAGGCTACTGTTACATCCTTTGGTGGTTTGGGCTTGTAGATTGATTGTCACAGGTGTCCTACTCTGCGCAGGGGTTAAAAAATCTGGATGCCTTTAGAAATTCCCGGTTGCTTAAAAAACATCATCTCCTGCCGGATCAAACCTTAAAGCATATTAAAGATTTAAAAAAATGTAGAGATGCTTGCCTCAAAGTAATGGAGAAATAGAAAATGGAGAGAGATATTCCCACCGATTTGGAAAAATGCATTAATTTTCATGGTCATCTATGTCCTGGGCTAACCATAGGGTACCTTGCATCAAAGATTGGAATAAAAAAGATGAAGTGGAAGCGAGCAGAAGATGAAGATCTCCTTTGTATTGTAATGTCTGATGGGTGTGCTGTTGATGCGGTACAATATATGACAGGATGCACTCTTGGGAAAGGTAATCTTATCTTCCAGGACTTTGGTAAAATGGTTTTTATATTTCTTAAGAGGAAAAAGGAGGGGGCTGGAAAAGGCATAAGGCTTTCTTTCCAAGCTCCATCTGGCTTGAAAAGGATAAGAAGGTCAAAGCACGTAACCAAAGAACAGGTTGTATTTTACCTGCTCAAACTTCCAGAGGAGAAACTTTTTAAAATTCAACAATTAAAAGATTATCCCATCCCAGAACGAGCCAGGATATTTCCCTCACGAAGGTGTGCTTTGTGTGGAGAACTTACCATGGAACCACGTTTAAGCATAAGTGATGGTAAGTTACTTTGTCACGAATGTGCTCCTGAAGCTTATTCCCGAGGGTGGTAGGTATAATTCATTTACGCAGCGCAGAAATATAAGTACGTTTTGGATCTTTCATAAATCAATTTAAGAATCTACATTGGATCTCTCTGAAAGGGGGGCACACTTATGGAGAAGAAAAATAATCCTGTTTGTAGTATCTGTTCCATTAAGGAGAAGATATGCTTATCGGAATCAGGAAAGGGACCAAAGAACTGTCCTACTATTTCCATGAGTGAAACCATAGAATCAGCTTTGAAACGATATGACGATCCTGAGACGGTAAAGTTTGCCAGAGCTGCTTCCATCCAGGAAGCAGAGTGTTATTTTGATCGTCATTCACGACCTTTAAAAGTCATTCCTATTAAAACCAGGGTAGAGGAGATAGCTGAATTCGCCAGACGAATGGAATATCAGAGGTTAGGATTGGCCTTCTGTGGGGGAGTTATAAATGAAGCGTCACTATTAACTGATATTTTGAAAAACCTTGGATTTGAGGTAATTTCAGTAGTATGTAAGGTTGGGAGAATAGCCAAGGAAAGGATAGGACTTACCGCTGAGGAAAAGATTTTAAAGGATCAATTTGAAGTGATGTGTAATCCTATTGGTCAGGCAGAGATTTTGAATCAGGCTGCTACGGATTTTAATATCATGATGGGTCTTTGTGTGGGGCACGATGCGCTCTTTTTAAAGCACGTGAGTGCCTACACTACAGTGTTCGCTGCCAAAGATAGAGTTTTGGGACATAACCCTATGGCAGCTCTATATCTATCAAAGAGCTACTATCGAAGGCTTTATCAAAAGGGCTAAAGTAGATAAACATTCATCATCTTTTAAATTCACAATATTAAAAATATTTCCAAATAGTATGTAGTTGAAACACTGTGTTATCAATGGGAAACCAAGTTGAAAAGGAGAAAACAAAGCTAGCCTGTAGTATCGGAGAGAAACCAGTTTACTCTACTCAATATTAAAATATAATGAAAATAGCAAGGAGGAATAACTTATGGCTAAAATTAATGATGAAATGAGAACACTGCTTAAAGAAACAGATATATGGGTGCTGGCAACCGCCGATAGAAACGGGGTACCCAACGCTGTTCCTATCCGATTTGTGATGCTTATGGGTAATGACAGTCTTCTACTAGTTGACAACTTTATGAAAAAAACTGTGGATAACATAGGTGTAAACCCTAATGTTGCGGTATCAGTATGGAAAGATAAAACAGGTTACCAGTTTAAGGGAAAAGCAAAAATTGAGACATCAGGGACGAATTTTGAAGCGGGAGAGAAAATGGTAAAGGCTAAAAAACCGGAGCTTACCCCAAAAGGCATAGTTTTAGTAGATATTAATTCAATTTACATAACCAGCCCCGGGGCTGATGCAGGAAAGGAAGTTGAGTGAAAGAATTTGACTCTCTAAAAACACTGCAAGTAGTGGTAGTTCGAAAAGGTATTAAAAAAGAAGAAAAATATTATTATAGCAGATGATCGATTTATAGATGAGGAGCTAGAATAATAGTCAATACTTTTCTATTCACATTGGAAAACACACAAAGTAGAAGGGCTAATAATCTATTACAGTGTGAGAGATAAAAGGGAGCGAAAAAATGGGATTATATGAAAGATTAAACCTGGCTATTGCACAGAGACCTCTCCAACTACAACAGGCAAAGGATAGTGGTACTAGAATAATTGGCATCTCTGGTTTGGGCTATGTGCCTGAGGAGCTTGTGTATGCACTTGGTGCTATACCTATGCGTCTTGTTCGGGGAGGTGATCCAGAGCCGCTCGCTGCGGCTGCAGGTTATATGGATCGGATTCTATGTCCTTTCTCACGAGCGCAATTTGGTTACCGTATTTTGGAAGAGGAGTCTCGCTATCAGATAATAGATTTTTTGATCTGTGCGATTACCTGTCAGCATATGAGAAGAGTAGCTGACGTATGGGACCTTAACACTGATGTTGAGATTTTCCGCTTGGGAGTCCCTCACGCACATAATACCGAGGCAGGCTTGAGATACTATTTGGAAATGGTGAGAAGATTAAAGGAGAAACTGGAAGCGTTTTTGGGAATAAAGTTAAACGAAGAAAGATTAAGGGAGGCAGTCATATTATATAACCGTATGAGGAAGTTGCTTAGAGAAATCAGTTTTTTGAGAAAAAGCACGATACCCTCAATAACAGGAAAAGACATTTTCAAGCTTATGCATAGCTCATTTTATCTTGACCCTAAAGAAATGGTGGAGATACTAGAATCTTTCATTGCTCAGTTAAAGAACAATGAGGGAAAGGAAGGAGCTGCAAAACATAGAATATTGCTAACCGGGAATATACTCGCAATGGGGGATTATAAGGTAATTGAGATGATTGAAGAGGCAGGAGGTATTATTGTGATGGAACAGTTTTGTGGGGGGGTTAGACACTACTTAGATAACATCGATTTAAATGGGGATTTGCTTGAGTCGATTGCAAGAAGGTACCTTCAAGGAAGAGCGCCCTGTGCTTTTATGAGGCCCTCTAGGGAACGCATAAACCTGGTTGTTAAACTGGCGGAGGAATTTAAGGTAGATGGGGTTATCTGGTATCAGTTAAGGTATTGTGATACCTATAACATGGAGTTTTTCTATTTTAATAAGATAATGAAAGAAGTAAGATTCCCCGTTTTACAACTTGAGTCGGAGTATGATGTTGAAGAAGGGGGGAGGCTTATGAATCGAGTTGAGAGCTTTATGGAGACTTTGGAAAGGAGGAAGTAATTGTGTACAGTAAATTTTTAGAAATGTGCGGGTTTGAGCCAAAAGAGATTAACGAAGAAAAAGATCGAATTGAAGAAACTTTTAAGATATTAAAGATAGGCGAGAGGGAGATCACTGCGGCAGAGAAGAGGGTAGAGCACCTTTATAGCATTGAACTTCCCTGTGTGAGGAAGATACTTAAGGTGTGGATTAACGAACTTATTGATCTGGTTATGGCGAAGGAGGAGAAGAAAAAGATTATTTATGCGATTATGCCTTCTCCGGCGGAATCATATTTAGCAGCCATGCTTGCCTCTGATAAGCTGTATGTAGGGTATCCTGATTATGTATTTCAGATTGGTCTTGGTGCTATCTTTGGTAATCTTAATCCCTTGCTTGAAGCGGCAGAAAGATATGGGATGACTCCTGGGGGTGGTCATTGTGGGCTTAATAAAACCAGGCTAGGTGCCCATGCCTTGGGGATCATTCCTGTAGGTGATCTCAGTATGGCCTGGGGGATCGTGTGTGATGAGGGTCCTAAGACAGATGAGCTGATTCACGAAATCTTTGGGACCCCTATAGTTTATTTGGATAGATGTCAGGATGATCCTCTGGATCTCTTTCCAAAGATTAATAAGCTATCAGTTGACTATATGGTAGGAGAAATTAAGAGGGCCTATGCCCAGTTTGCTGAGGTGGCAGGGGTGGAGATCACCAATGAATTGGTGGTGCAAGCAGTAGGAATTCTATTTGGCTATATGGGGTGGTTAGGTAAAGTGCAGGAATTGATGAGGGGTGATCCTCTTCCCTTAAGTCAGGCTGATATGATACTTTTTATTATGGTGACCCAGTTATGTATTAGAGATTATGATGCGGCGACCGAGGCGGTTAAGATGCTTCATGAAGAGGTAAAACAGAGGGTTGAGGATAAGCGAGGAGTTCTCCCGGAAGGAGCACCTCGAGTGCTTTGGGGTAACCACTTCCCTCTTCCTGATCCAGGAATAGTAAAAATGGTGGAGGAAGTAGGTATTGCCTCGCCTCTTAGTGAAATATGGTATCTCGCCACTCAGCCACCTGGGAAGGTTTATGATGATCCGATAGAGACTATAGCCCATAGATTTCTAGAGATAGGGCTTATGACTAGTGTGACTGGTAGAGTAAAGGATGTAATCCGTCTTTTTAAGAGTTGGAATTTAGATGGGATCTTGTGGTTTAATCATGCACCTTGTAAGGTAATTGGTACCGATTCCTTGATGATCAAAAAAGCACTAAAGAGAGAATTAAAGGTGCCAGTTATCGTGGTGGAAGGGGATATATATGATGCACGTTTTTATAACCGACAGCAGATGAGAACCAGGGTGGAAAGTTTTGCTGAAATGCTCAAAACGCATCAGAAAAGGGCTGTATAAAAATGAGCTTTTTGGGTATTGATATAGGAGCGGTATCAGCAAAGGCAGTTGTTTTAAAGGATAATGGTATCATTCACTATGCCATTATGGATACGGGTTCGAATATAGAACTGATTGCAGATAAGATTGTTAAGAGGGTTCTTGAGGAAGCAGAGGTTAATTTTGAT
>SMTZ1_10007884_pt1 | contig 10645 bp, 11 predicted proteins | sample DeeMarSWOR136_30_FD_25667 | JGI IMG/M metagenome (IMG submission 25667) | reverse complement strand
CTCACACCCCCAATATTTAGCCAGTTGAAGCACAATGTGGGCTGAGGCCCCAAATCCGAAAAGCCCCAAACTCTGCCCAGGCTTAATCCCTGAAAGTCTTAAATCTCGAAACCCAATTGCCCCGGCACACAAAAGAGGAGCTGCCTGAGAATCAGTGAACCTGTCAGGAATCAAATAGGCGAAATCTTCTGAGACCACGGTATATTCGGCATAGCCACCGTTAGCCTGACACCCGGTACCTTCAAACTCAGAACACAAGTTTTCATTGCCTTCTTTGCAGAAATGGCATGTGCCACAAGCAGAATGTATCCAAGAAATGCCTACTCGGTCTCCGACCTTGAATTTAGTCACACCCGAACCCAAACTTTTCACTTTGCCAACAATTTCGTGCCCCAAAACTATCGGAAGTTTTGACTGAACTCTTCCTTCAATTTCGTCCAGTTCGGTATGGCAAACCCCGCAGGCAGAGATTCTCACCAAAATTTCTTCTAATTTCGGCCGAGGAGTTGGCAGATTTGCTAGTTCTAGAGGCCGATTTTCAATTGGAGAAATCTCTTTCAAAATTTGAGCTTTTATTCTAACCTCCTCTTCTAGCCTCAGTACAGGAACATAGTCGCGGGTGCTAGCGCTAGCGATGCTTCTTTTTGACCCTCAAAAACTGATAGGTACCGTAAAGCCCAGGGATTTCAATATCCGGCTCGTAACTAAAATCTCTAGAAATGCTTAGGTAATCATAAGGAGTATCACCGGCCAACTTGAAGAAGTTAATTAGTGCCTTATTTTTGATGGTTCTGTTTGGTGGTTCAGAGAAATCCGCCATAGGGTGCTAAGGCTAGCTTCGGGTTGAATACCACGGAAGGATCTAGCTCCGCTGAGTGGACGAAGCCCTCTGCATCCCGGCTCTGGCCATATTTTGACATAAGTTGGTCCAGCGGCCCAGCGTCTAGCGCACGCATGGGGCAAGCCTCTACACAAATAGGGTACTTCCCCTCGGCGAGGCGGTCTATACAGAAGTTGCACTTTTGCATCTTTGCGTTCTGCTCGGTACCGAACTGAGGGGCCTCGTAGGAGCAAGCTTGGAGGCACATGTCGCAGTTGTCCTTGCCCAGGCATATCTCCTGATCCACAACCACCACTCCGTCCTCCTGTCTCTTGCTGATAGCACCTACCGGGCAGGCGGTAACGCATGCTGGGTTAGCACAGTGCCAGCAGCCTGTGACTAAGTAAGCCACAAAAACGTTGGGGAACTTGCCCTTTTCTATCTCCATGACACGCAGCCAATTGGTCTGACCTGCAGGTATGTCGTGCCAGTCCTTGCAGGCCACGCTACAGGTGAAGCAGCCAGTACACCGGGTCTGATCGAAATAGAATCCCATTTGCATTTTCAACCCTCTACAACTTTTGAACTTGAACCAAGACCGTGTTGCCAGGAAATGCCCCGCCTGGTGTATAACCGGTGGCAGTGAGTACGTTGGCGCATCCCCCCGTGTCTATCCCATCCTCATCAGGATCGAAGGGGCCACCCTCGGGCACATGGACTACCCCAGGCATAATTCTTTCCGTTACCCAACAAGGGACAATTGTCCCCCCTCTATCATTGAAGACTCTGACTTGATCCCCATCGTTAATGCCCCGAGCCTGGGCATCGATGGAGTTGATCCAGAGCGCGTGGCGCTCAGCATCTTTTAGCCAGCCAACATTGTCAAGCTGAGAGTGCACCCGCCGCCTAAAGTGACTGCTAATGATCTGTAGCGGATACTTCTTGGCCAGGGGACTATTGTGGCTTTCCCCGCCCTCTATATATTTTGGGACGGGTGGAATCTCAGGATGGTTCATGTCCGCTAGAAGCTTGGAGTAGATCTCGATCTTCCCCGAGGGGGTAGGAAACGGATTGTTCTCAGGGTCTTCGATCTGCTTCTTAAAGGCTACGAAGGGCTCATCAAGGTCAACAGTGTGCACGCCCTTTCTCTTGAATTCATCGAAGTCAGGAATATTTCCGGGCAAAAACTCCCTCAGCCATTCCTCATCTGTCTTATCATTATAGTGCTCGATACCCAATCGAGAGGCCAGTTCAGTGCATACCTCTAGGTCAGACTTGGATTCATACAATGAATCAACACACTTGTTGCTGTAGACAAAGTATGGCGCGCCTAACCAGGCAGCGCTCACATCCTCTCGCTCCATAAAGGTATTAGCCGGGAGCAGGATGTCGGCGAACCTGGCTGTAGCTGACATAAATACCTCATGAACCACAATGAATTCCAGCTTCTTCAGGGCCTCAACGCCCCTATTGGTGTTGGGGAGGGAGCTTAGAGGGTTTGCCGCCATCACGTAAGCCAGCTTCAAGTCGGTGGGATAGCCCCCTGCTTTTCCCTTGAGGATGGCATCCCATATTTCGCAGCAGTGTATTCTAGTAGTGCTCCCTATATGGTAGCCTGGAACGCGATACTTCCGACCTGTGCCAATGAGGCCCCTCGTGCCCCGGGCTAAGCCCCCCATTGTCATATAGTTAGGAAATGCTCCCTCCCAACCGGGAGTATTTCCACCATGGATGCCGATATTGCCCGTCATGGCAGCTAAAACCATAGCCGCTCGGTGATATTGCTCTCCATAGTCAGCGCGTCCTGGGCCCCAACCGGCGATTAGTGCTGCTGGTTTAGCCGTGGCATACTGCCTAGCTAGGTTCTCAATGGTGGCCGCAGGCACACCGGTAATGGCTTCAGCCCACCGTGGGGCTTTGGGCACCCCGTCTTCAACGCCCATAACATATTCCCGATATTGCTCAAACCCGGTGGTATAATTATCGAGGAATTCCTGATCCTGTAGTTTCTCCGTGATTATGGTATAGGCCATAGCGATCAACATGGCAGTATCGGTGCCTGGTTTAATAGGTATCCACTGGTTAGCGAAGATAGCGGCCGAGTTAGTAAATCTGGGGTCTACGCATATGACCTTGATACCAGCCTCCTTCGCCTTAGCTAGAGTGAAGCTAGTGCCGCTGTCCCAGATAGTGTCTGCGGGATTCCAGCCCCACATAATGATGAGGTGGGAATTGAGGAGATCATCACGCGTGTTACCCGTTAACATGCTGCCATAGGTAGCGAAGGAGCCGAAAATAGCCCCTTGGTTAGACACATTGCCCCACAAGTGTATGCAGCCATCGAACATGTTGAGCAGCCTAATGCCAGCCCCTAAACCATGTAAGGTGCCATGGCTGCCACCCAAACCAAAAAAGACGATGGCAGAATTCCCATAGGTTTCCTTGACGCGCCTTAGCTCGCTGGCTACGCTATCTAGAGCCTCGTCCCAGGAGATGCGTTCAAATTTGCCTTCTCCCCTCTCGCCTACCCTCCTCATAGGGTACTTGAGGCGATCGGGGTGATATAGTCTCTGTCGATTGGCACGCCCTCTTAGGCACGCGCGATATGGGGTTCCTTCACTAGCAGCGCCTTCGACCCTTATGACTGACCCGTCTTTAACATGCACTATAAGAGGACACAAGCCTCCACAGTCATAACTGCATCCAGCGCGGATGACTTCAGCCTTACCTTTTGAGATGCCCTCTACTCCACTATCCATGGTCATCGCCCTTTCTTTGGGAGCCAGCCCCATTCTGAGCCGTCAAAGGTCTCCATGACACTGAGACCTCTCGCCTATTCTTTTTATGCTGTTATCATACATTATCCAATGGCTGCTGCCAATTGTGCACATGTGATGGCCGATTATAACCTAGCTTCCTGATTCAAATTTTGTGTGTCGCTCCGGGAATCATAGGCCGCTTCACTCCTCAATTGAGAACTGCCAGCGGCAGCATATGCTGCTCCCCCTTGTCTCAGGAGGTAGTTCAATAGGGGTGGCTATGCCCTTGGGGTTGAAGGACTGGATTATGGTTTGAAAAAGCTGAGGCTCCACCTGTCGGCAAAAGCTATTCTCCCTTCCCATCCCTTCCCGTTTAAGAGCCTGCAGAGTGGGGCATTCCAGCACCGTGAGAGTTAACTTGTTTTCCCCCTCGTGGGTAAGCCTGTAGTTAAGGTTTGACAGCCAGGGAGAGAAGCCTAAGGCAGTTGCGAAAGCTTCCAGGTCATTGCCCGTTATGTTTCTAAACGGCATCAGCCTTTTGAACTCATAGGGTGAATACCTCTCCCACACCCAAAAGTCACAGGCAGTAGCTGTGTCCTCGTCCACCATTTCCTTGACTGCTAGGTACCAGAAACCGTCCACCGCCAGAAACAATTTGGAATACAATCGTACAAGTTCAATAAGCTCCGCTTTGGAGAGCCCCTCCAATTGTGCCGTATATTCTGCTGGCCAGTCGCCATTTGCTTGCTTCAAGCCTGCCCCCAAACCGAGGATGTAGCCAAGTGTAGTATGCTAACAGAGCGTTGCTTATCTGTCAACACTGTGTACTCGCAATCAGGGTTCTTCGGATAGTCTAAAGTAGACGAGATGCGAGGATTACACAGAGTGGACAAATGTGTAGGGCAAATTCATTTAACCATTAAAGACGTTGAACCTAGATTCGAGCTTTCTCTTGTTTACAGAAGCTTTGTGATAACTGCGTTGGCATGTGGCAACCGCAGAGAGGTATTTCGGTTGGTGGCAAGATTGTGGGACAGGTTCGGTGGTTGCACTGGCGTTCCTTTGTTGCTACAATCTTGCTGGGTAGCAGTACAGTGAGCAATCATGTGAGTTGAGGAGAGCACCAGATGATTGAAATTGATGAGATGCGTCAGAGGTTCGATAACTCGCCTTGCGCTGCTCATCTTGGCATGAGTCTCGTTGAACTCTCATCAGGATATGCCAAGGTGAAGCTCGAGCTAAAAAGGGAGTTTCTAAACTGGGATAATATGATTCACGGTGGTATTATCGCCACGTTACTCGACCAGGCTTTTGGCTGTGCCTGTAATACGTTGGAGAATATACACGTTGCTGTCCAAATGAACATCCATTTTCTTGCCGCTGCGCCAGTTGGGGAGATCATCTATGCTGAATCCAGGGTTTTGCATGCAGGCAAGAGAGTGGGGACATCGGAAATGACGGTCTTCGATTCCAAAGGGAAAACAATTGCCCGCGCAACCGGAACAACTGTCTCTATGGGGGCCCGAAGCTGACCGAGTACTAACTGGGGATTTCAGGTTGTTCTTTGAGCAAACAACTTATGGGGTAACATAAGATGATTGTTGAGATGATTAGGGGTGCGACGAAAGAACAAGTCGATCACGTGGTGGATAAAGTCCACTCCCTTGGCTTTGAGGTTCAGTTGAACCTGGGCACCGAGAAGACGGTGGTGGCGATTCTGGGCAGCGATACAGGCAAGGTACAAACGGATGTTATCGCTGTTTTGCCAGGTGTAGAGAGGGTCACCCGCGTGATGAAGCCATATAAGCTTGCCTCACGAGAATTCCATCCGAAACCAAGCAAAATAAATGTGTCTGGCGTCGAGATCGGGGGGCAGAGGGTGGTAATCATGGCTGGCCCTTGCGCTGTGGAGAGTGAGAAGCAAATTATAGAGACGGCCAAGGCGGTCAAGGAATTGGGGGCTACTATCGTCAGAGGTGGTGCCTTCAAGCCTCGCACCTCACCCTTCAGCTTCCAAGGGCTGGAAAAGGATGCTTTGAAGATGTTGGCTAAGGTCAAATCTGATCTTGGTATTCCCGTCATCACCGAGGTCGTTGACATCCAGAACATAGAGTTGATCACAAAACACGCCGACATATTGCAGGTCGGAGCCCGCAACATGCAGAACTTTGCACTCTTGAAAGAACTGAGTAAGGTAAGGCATCCCATCCTGTTGAAAAGAGGCCTTTCTGCGACCATATCGGAATGGTTGACAGCAGCCGATTACCTCATGGCTGAGGGCAATCGGCGAGTAATCCTGTGTGAGCGTGGAGTAAGAACCTTCGAGGACAGTATTAGGTTTTCTTTGGATATCAGTTCAATTGCAGTCGTAAAGCACTTTAGCCATCTCCCAATCATAGTGGATCCCAGCCATGCTGCGGGACATTTTGCGTATGTGCCGAGCATCGCCAAGGCTGCGATTGCAGCCGGGGCAGATGGGCTTCTGATAGAGGTCCATCACAATCCAGAAGAAGCCTTGGTCGATGGCTTGCAGTCTTTAAACATCCCGAACTTCAAGCGGCTAATGACCGAACTGAGGCCTATTGCAGAGGCCGTAGGCAGATATATCTAGGGCTTGCGGCTGAGCCAGACGGCTGCAGTTGCGCAACTCGCATCGGGATTCATGGAGCGGTTGAAGGGCAAGGCGGTGGATCCACATAGGTGTCGCCTGGATCATCTGCTCTAGCCTTGATTAGAGCTGATGCTACAATCCACCCAGGAGGGGGCGGTAAAAAGCATCTTAACCGACTGTCGTTCGCTCCTACCTTTAGTCCCCCCAGAGGGCTCAAGGGCCGAGGTTAGGTCACGACGGTGCGAAAGACGAAACAAGCAGTGCAACCGAATAACCAGTAACCGTTGAACGATGGAGCAAGTGGGAGGCAGGCCGATGGCGATTTCCCGGAAGCTGCAGCAACAGATGGCGGAGGGTGGGTGGATCAGGAAGATGTTTGAGGAGGGAATCACTCTCAAGAGGAGATTCGGTGAGAGCAATGTTTTCGACCTCTCTCTGGGCAATCCGGTGATGGAGCCACCAGAGGAGTTTCGCCGTGAGCTTCGCAGGTGGGTAAACTACCCGATTGCAGGGATGCACCGATACATGCCTAACGCTGGTTATCCAGAGACGCGGGCCGCTGTCGCAGAGCATATTTCATCAATGACCGGGCTATCCTTCACCCAGAATGAGATAGTGATGACGTGTGGTGCTGCCGGAGGGATCAATGTGACGTTGAAAACTATCGTCGAGGCTGGCGAGGAAGTATTAATTTTTGCTCCCTACTTTGTCGAATACATATACTATATAGACAATGTTCAGGCTATCCCACGTATTGTGCCTACAGATAGCCAGTTTGCACCAGACTTGAAGATTCTGGAGGAAAACATTACGTCCAAAACGCGAGCCGTGTTGGTGAACTCCCCTAATAATCCGACTGGCGTTGTCTATGGCCACGACATTCTAAAGGGAATTGGCGAGCTGCTGGGCAGAAAGGAAGTAGAGTATGGGAGGGAGATCTTCCTGATTAGCGATGATATATATCGCAGGCTGATATACGATGGAGCGGAGTGTCCATATGTGTTTCAGTACCATCCAAGAGCTATCGTTGTCACTTCTTACTCGAAGGACCTAGCTTTGCCTGGGGAGCGAATCGGATATGTCGCTGTCAATCCCCAATATAGTGGTCGAGATGAGTTGGTCAACGGATTGGTGTTCTGTAATCGTGTGCTTGGTTTTGTAAATGCTCCTGCCCTTATGCAGAATGTGGTAAAGAGTCTGCAGCATGCATCTGTTGACGTAGACCAGTATGTGAAGAAAAGGGATCTTCTATATAACAGTCTTGTCGAGATGGGCTATTCAATAGTGAAGCCAATGGGTGCTTTTTACATATTCCCTGAGTCGCCGATTGAGGATGATGTAGCCTTCGTTAAAGAGTTGCAGAAGTACAATGTTTTGGTGGTGCCGGGGAGGGGGTTTGGTGCTCCTGGATACTTCCGCATATCTTATTGCCTGGAGGACTGGGTTATTGAGGGGTCGTTGCCAGGGTTTAGGGCAGCAGCCAAGGATTTTGGCCTTTGCTAGTTTATGCTGGATTGGAGCCACGTTGTGTAGGCCGGTAAGCCTACAGCAGGGATTTGGCAGCTTTGCCTCTCGCACTCTGAGCTGTGATCTCCAGTGTAGATACCTTAAGGGCTTGCTTAGGACATAACTCTACACATTTTGGCTGAGAGCGCCCTTCACATAGATCGCATAGCACTACGGACTTGGTTAAGCGATTCAGAACGATAGCGCCGAAGTCACATGCTTCTATGCACCAGCCACACCCGGTGCAGCGCATCTTGTCAACGCGAATGATATTATTTACTTCGTCCATCTCCAGCGCTTCGCGGGGACAAGCATTTATGCATGGTGTGTTCTCACAGAAACGACATGCTATACTCATGGCCATCTTCTCATCAATGTATACCAGATGAATCCGCGACAACTCGGGACAGAAAACACCCTCCTTTTCTGACGAGCAAACCATCTCGCAGATCCCGCAACCTGTACATAGCTCAGGGTCACAAGTTATATACTTGCGTTCCAAATTCCAGTCCTTTCATCGGCGCAATGGAATCCTCTAGCCCTAATGCCCGCAGTTTATCCTCTGGAATCAAGCCTTTGGCTGTCCAGCCTCGGGCTTGGTAGTAATCATCGATCATGAGTCTGAGTTCCTCTTCGGTTATCACCGTGCTCTTTCCCTCGTCATCTGTTATGGGGTCGCTGAACAGGCGAGGTGGTAGCCAGTCATCACCAGGTTTCCACCCCTCGCGAATATTGAAGGCTTTCTTTATGTTATTGATGCGTTCACCTGTAGCCTTCAGTTCGTTTGGGGTCAAATCCAGACCTGTAGCCTGCTTATAGAGGTAAGCAACCTCGGTATAGAAATCGCCGAAGCACCTGCGGATAAACTTGCAGATAATTAGGGAGTCGAGAACAGCAGCGAAATCTTCCCTTTCCTTTACCTTGGAACCTCTCCCCAGTTCACCCTTAAACCTGTCTACGTCGCCAGACATATCCACTTCATAGGCAGGAGAGCGGTTGTGGCATGCACCTCTGAGACCTACAGCAAATCCCAAAGCTGAAGTTTTCATAGCTCTGGGATCGTAGCCTGGAAACTCAAGGCCTTTGGAGTGCATTGCCCAGTGCTCTGAGTTTCGCCCCAACTTGGATGAAGCTATGCTAACTCCGTCAGCCAGCAGGTTTCCAATGCCGCTGCGGTCGCCGATCTTCTGTACGACTTCCACTAAAGCAGCATGACTGCCGAAGGTGAGGTCTATACCTTCTGTATCCTCCCTTGTCATAAGACCCTTCTCAAAGCATTCCATAGCCCAGGCTATACAACTGCCGGTACTGATGGTGTCTATACCGTAGTAGTCACACAGCTCTGCTGCCTTTAGTATGCCTGGTATGTGATCCACACCGCAAAGTGGCCCTAAGGCGAATAGTGATTCGTAGTCAAGCTCCCATTGTGTTCCTGAATAGGCTCCTTCTGCTACAGTGTATATGTGACCACATGCCACTGGACAGGTCGCGCAGGCCATAACCTTGGCAAGATAGTGCTCAGCGAGGTTTTCACCGCTTACGCTTTCCGCCTTTTCGAACCTGGACTGCTGGAAGTTTCGTGTTGGCAGTGCGGATAAGCGATTTAGCACCAAAATGTTAGCTGGTGTTCCCAGCACTCGGTATTTTTCTGTGGCTGGCCCTTCAGCTTTATGAATTATATCAATACTTATCCTCTCTACTTCCTCGAGATTGTAGACCTTGATTGGCCTAGTACCACGTAAGGCAATAGCCTTTAGTTTCTTATAGCCCATTACTGCCCCTGTCCCTGTCCTCCCTGCCTGTCGGTTACCATCATTGGTTATGCAAGCGTATCGCACCATATTCTCCCCGCCTGGACCGATGGAGGCTACTTTCACTCTGTTGTCTCCGATATCGCTCCGAATACAATGCTCGGTATCTAGGCTTCCCTTTCCCCACAGGTGCTCTGCTTTCTTGAAGTGAACGATGTCATTATCTATGAAAAGATAAATGGGTGATGCTGCTGCTCCTTTTATGATGAGGGCATCGAAGCCTGTTCTTTTCAGAGCTAGCGACCAAAAGCTGGAGGAAATGGAATCTCCAATCAATCCAGTAAGTGGTGACTTAGCAGCTACGGCGTGCTTGTTGGCAGTGGGTATGATTGTGCCAGCTAAGGCGCTGCTGGCAAAGACCAAAGGGTTATCGGGGGAAAGTGCATCCGATGCGGGGGGTAAGTATTGGTAAAGAAGGCGTGTGGCCAGTCCAACGCCTCCGAGATAACCCTTTAACAATGATGGGCTGAGTTCCTCTACTTTGACCTCTTGGGTAGTTAAATTGATTACAAGAATCCTTCCGTGGTATAAGTGCAAATCAGCCTCCACATAGCGTGAGCATTAGTAGAACATGGCTTCCCCTGCGTAGCCTCATCGTGATGCCAAGACCTCCTCTGCCTTCTCTAGATCATCGGGCTTGAATACCACCATCGCCTTGTTCTCCCCGACCTGCTCAATATAGGCGTAGAAGTATTTGATGTTGATACCGGCCTGGGCCATTGGCCTCGCCACGCTGTTCAGTAGCCCGCCAGGAACATCGGGAATCTGCGCGCTGAGCATCCAGTCGATTCTCGTTGTAAACCCAGCTTGTCGCAGGGCTTGTATTCCTTCCTCTGGATTATCCAGAATCATGCGCACTATGCCAAACTCCGCTGTTTCACTTACGGATAGTGCGCGTATGTTAATCTTCTCTCTCTGGAGGGCTTCAAGGATGGCTTCTAACCGACCACACTCGTTCTCCACAAACACTGAAACTTGCTTTATTCTCATAGTTGGGTTCCTCCCTTAGCCATTGCTTCAGCATTTCCAGGGCACTATAGCTCGCTTCGGTCTACTACCCTTATAGCTTTGCCTTCAGAACGTGCGACAGTCTTGGCCTCCACGAGCTTGATACGGGCTGAGATACCCAGTACGCTGT
>SMTZ1_10009835_pt1 | contig 10646 bp, 18 predicted proteins | sample DeeMarSWOR136_30_FD_25667 | JGI IMG/M metagenome (IMG submission 25667) | reverse complement strand
AAAAGTCCCCCCCCCGAAAAAAAGGAATATCTCTATTTAAACAACCAAAAATATTACTTTTCTATTTTTCCCACTAACTTCACGTTTTCACTTCTTCATAACACCATTCTTTTTTATTATTACTTTTTTAAGTCAACTACATCATATTTCCTTTCGCTTCTTCACGTTTCTTTTGTTTTATTATTTTACTCCAACTCCTGCGCAATGTTACCTCCCCTTCGGGGAGGTGTGCTATCACCCTTCGCTTCGCTCGGGCTTGTCCCCCTTCCCCAACGCTTAGTCGCATAGTTTTCATCCTTCGTGCTTGTCATTTGCCGAGAACTATCCAAATCTCGATAATATCCTTTTTATTTAGGTCGCTGGGAACGGGGGACTGATAGCACATTTAAGACCCCTTCCCCCTACCTATCCCGCTATTACTATTACTTCCTTGTGGATAACTTCCCTAAACTTGTGGATAACTTACCAATTATTCCAACTAACTTGTGGATAACTTGTGGATAACTCTGTGGATAACTTGCCTATTTTTAAAGAGTTTCCCCCCTTTACCCCCCTTCAGAAAAAGACAAAGAACAGTAGTAGTAGTATATTACATTAATTTATACTCTCTACTTATCTCTATAAACTACAGTAATACCACGCGTACGCACGCGAACATACTAAAAAATATAAGTTACTATGCTTACGCATAATTCCCTTTAATCCAAAAAGTCAACACCGATTTTATCAAGCTGGTATTTACAATAAATTTTTGCCAAGTATGTTTTAAATTCGTTTACTGCTTCTACTTTCCCCGTTTTTTCTCATTAATCTTAAATTTTCCTATCAATACATCATAAAAACTTTTTTTCCCCCTAAAATCTTCTTTTTAACAAAACTTTTTTTGGCATTAACTGCCATTAATTTCGATGTATGACCTTGAATGACCCGTCATTCCTTTTTTTCTTGACATTGTTTTTTTAAAGAGCTATAATTACATTACTTACAGTATAATATATTTCATTTTTTAGGAGGCTAAAATGGTTGCAATTCGTAGTGCTCGTGAAATTTCAGAAAAATGGTCCAGCGTTACACCAACTCGTACTGGATATTACGAAGCTGGCGTCCGTGCTCCAAAAAAAGACTGGCAAAGATCAACCCTTGCGAGTGAGTCAACTTACAAAGACGCTGTAACCCGTGCTGCACAAGAAGGAAGATTTGGAAAAGGCGTTTCTAAGGCTGGCACTGAAAAATGGCAAAGGAAAGCTATTGACATTGGTGCTGGTCGTTGGGGTCCTGGTGTTTCTGTTGCTGCCCCGGATTTTGAGTCAGGATATTCTCCATTTCGTGATGCAATAGAAAAGGTTGCGCTTAAACCGCGTTTCCCAAAGGGCGATCCTCGTAATTATGAGCGCGTTAAACAAATCGGCGATGCACTCCACAGCCTAAAGATTTCTCGTTAATATTATAATTTTTATTATTTCTTTTTTTAAAGGAGGATTTTATGGGTCATAGATTAGCAGAACTTGTTGATAATGAAAGTATTGCTACTGCTGGTACTCGTACGGTGGATCTTGACATGAATGAACCAATTAGCCGTATCACAGTACAGCTTAGATTGGTGAATAACGGAAGTACACCAACTGCTCATCCAGCTACAGCAGTTTCAAAAATTGAGGTTTGCGACGGCAGCGATTTACTTTTTTCAATGTCTGGTAAAGAGTGCTCAGCTCTAAACTATTATGATAAGGGATTTCTTCCGTTTTCATTGTGTGCTTATGAAGACAACATATATAGTACCGTCGAATTTCATCTTGATTTTGGTCGTTTCCTTTGGGATCCCATACTTGCTCTTGACCCGAAAAAATTTACAAATCTTCAAATCAAGGTAACTCACAATAAGGCTACAGGTGCTAGCTCTCCTGACGCTGGCTACATATCTGTTGTAGCTCACATCTTCGACGATGCTAATATTTCACCTATTGGTTTCTTAATGTCAAAGCAGGTTTATAGCTACGCTTTGTCGGCAAGCGGACAAGAACGAATTGTATTGCCGACTGATTATGATTTTCGGAAAATTCTTTTTGGTAGTCTTTCCGCTGGTAATTCTCCAACGTCTCAGCTTGCTTCGGTCAAGCTCTCCGTTGACAACGACAAGCGTGTCTTGGTGAATAACATTGGGTGCTCAGACCTAGTGAAAATGCTCGCTATTGCAAAAGCTGAGGAGGCTATAATAGGCATGGGTTCTGGTTCTGCAATAAACTTTTTTATAGCTCCTACATATGAGGTATATTGCAATGTTTCCCCCATGAATACGCCTCTTGCTGTGACCGTTGATCTTGCCCAAGCTCAAGGTGGCAGAGTTTCACTTCTTTCTGACGCTAGTGAAGCATTTCAGCTTCGTGTATCTGGTTACGCTCCACATGGTCATATTGCTTTGCCTCAAGGCGATCAACTCAATCCTGATGACTGGCTTAATGTTTCGAAATTTGGCAATATTGCTCTCACTATTACAGCGGGTTCCTCTGTAGGTGCTAGTTCGACGGCAGAGGTTATATTACAGCAAAAACGAACATATTAATTTTTTTTTCTATACTTTCATAATGCGGTATTACTTGTTTTGCTCGCTCTCTCAAAACAGCAACATAACTAATACCGCATTCTTCTTTTAGGAGGTTATAATATGGATACTAACAAACTACCACAACAAGCTCGTCTCTTGGAATCTGCACAAGTATATGACGAATCAGATCACGAGTGGGTGCTTGCCTTTAGGACTGACTTTAAGCGGCAAAAAACTATAACACCTATTGAAGCTATAACTTTCAACGATTCTACTACTACCTATACCAGTAGCTCTTTTGATGTTCGCCCTTACTGCAATGGGTTATTGCTCATTAATCTTGACGTTACTGGTGCGCCTACAGATATTGTCTTTTATCTTGAATTTTCCGACGATAATGCAAACTGGTATATATATGTGATCGGCGCTTTTGGTGATCTTCGTTATGAAGATGGTGCAGGTGATCAAATGGAATGTCTTGATTTTCCGATTCTTGCTCCATTTTTGAGGCTTCGTGCTGTTGCTACTGGCACAGATGCTGTAAAAACTTTTCTCATTACGGCTAAAGCTGTTCTAAACGGATAATATGTTTGTTGATCCTATTTTGGTACGCACTATTGATCTTACTGGAAAAGTTACGGACCCGTGGGGTATAACTTCTGACGGTAAAAACTTCTGGGTTGTAAGCTCTGGCGATGCTACTATAGTTAAGATTGATCGAAACGGCAATGTTCTAAAATCTCTTGACATTAGTGCCTGTACAGATCAACCTAGAGATATTACTTTCGACGGCAAATATTTATATTTTATCGAACAAAATACTAATAATTTTTTCAAAATCGACACCAATGGCATTGTATACTCAATTAAAAGTGTTGATTCTATCGACGATGAACCTACTGGCATTTCGTTCTTTGGAAAAAATCTATGGCTTTGCGGTATGCAATCTAGTCGAGCTTACAATATAGATCGCAACGCTAATCTTATTAAGTATCTTAATTTGATTGGTCTAACTATGGACCCTGTTGCTATTTCACACGACAACCATGTACTTTGGATTCTTACAGAATTTTATTCTCAGTGTCAGCAAATTACTAGATTTGCTAATTATCTTTACGTTATTGATACATTTGCTATTGACGACAATATGCGTGGTGTATATTATGACGGTCATTTTCTTTGGATGATTGGTCAAGAAAATACAAGTTTATACCAAATTAAAATATAATTAATTTTTTCTCGGTATAAAAATATGGCTATTACAAATCAAATTCAATGGAGAGGTATTTTACCAGTTCAACCTCTGCAAAATATTCAAATTCACCCTGGTCCCTTTGAAACCTCTGTTGCTGGTTCTACAAGATCACAAATTTTGAAATATAAAACTGTTACTTTCGGTGAAACCATAATACATACAGTTACAACGGGAAAAACTCTATACTTAACTTCTTGCTCTATTTCACTTTTCAACACTGCGCCCGCTTTCGCTTATATTCGCATTCGTGACGACGGCGATTCTGAGGTTACCCGTCTTTTGCATGTAATGTGTCACTTATGCGCAAGTGCAAATAATTCTAAAAAATTTTCAATGCCTATATCTATTGCAGCTGGTTTTGATGTTACGGTTTATATTGAAGATGGTATGTCAACCGCTTCAATAGAAGGATGGGAAGAGTAGTTTTTTATTATTATGTTATACAAGTTTTCTATTACTACAGATGCTAATACTCCTGTTACATCAAAAAAGAAAACTGTTTTAAAATTAGCACGTGGTATTATACATCAATTAGATGTCCAATTCCCCTCTGGTCCCTCTGGATTATTGCATGTTCATATTAATGATGCTATTCATCAGATTTTCCCCTATAATACTGATGAGAATTTCGCCTCATCTAATGTTAATATTCGTTTCCGTGAATTTATTCCTCTTTTTGAAGAACCATATCAGTTAGAAGCATATACATGGAATGAAGATGATACTTACGAGCATCTTGTTATTATTCGTATTGGGATTTTACCAGCTAAAGTTATCGCTCCCTGGGTTTTATCTTTTGAGGAAAGATTAGAGTCTATTTTTGGAGGGGATTAAATGACTTCAGGTTTTGAGGACTGGCAAGTTCCGGTCAATGTTGTAGGTCAGCTTCTTACAGAATTAATTAACCGTCCAAAATATGGCGTCCCTACAACCCTTTTTTACGGTGATACTGTTTCACCACATACAATGCAAAATATGGGCTTAATTTCAGGTAAGGGTCAAATTTATGGCGGTTTTGTTTCTTGGCATTCTACAGGCGAGTGTAAAGAAACAGGTATTTTATTATATCTTGACGGTGTTCTTACTGCCAATTATTCTCCCTTAACATTATATAATTTGAGTATATTACGTAATGGTTCATTCTTTATTTTCCTTCTGCATTATGATAATACTTACAAACTTTTTACTATTGGTTTTTCATTTCCTATATCTTTTGAAACATCCGTACAAGTTTTTATTGATACTTACGATGATCAAGATCATGAAGTAACAATGAGACTTAATTATGCTGTTGTTTAAGGTTTTATTATATGTATGAAATTAGAGGTTTATCTTTATCATTTCAAGAAAATACTACAATATTAACAATATTAATTTTGAATTTTACTTCTCGTTTATATTCAAATTACATATATACAGGTTTTCAAAATATTAATCGTTCAGAAGTTATTACTTTTGTCTCTAAAGAATTAAAATGTAAATTTTCAGACATAATAATTCCTTTACATATTAATTTTACTTTATTTCAATAATTTATATGATAGATAAATCAACTTTCATCATATGTTTGTTGAAACTTCTCGGTTTAGAAATAATATTAATAGGTATTTTTTTTGCTCTTTTTAGTGCTGCTCCTATATATCAGTCTCTCATCTGCATAGGTTCTTTGATATTCGCTATCGGAAGTAATATATTGCTCGCTATTAATATTCATAAAAAAAATAATTTTCTAAAGGAGGATTCTAATAATGCCAAATCTAAGCATCCAATTAATTGTCAAGCTCCTTCAGGCAATCATTGTGTCAATTTCTCCTCAACTCAAAGATTACCTCAAGAAAATGCTGAAAGAACTTGAAGAAAAATCAATTACAACATCAAATCCTTTTGATGATCTACTCGTTGAGCTTCTCAAATATATTTTTCCTTAATTTTTTGCTTGACATCTATATGAATGACTTTGTATTATTTTGTTATGACGGCGTCATTCATGTTAATTGAGAAATTTTTCCGCTATTGCTTACAACATAATGGTCATAAAATTACTTGCCCATCTTGTTATTCCGATCTTAATTTATTCTCATTATATTTTTTTACAACTCGTTATGACAACATTATCACATTATTTTGCCCGTACTGTTGTGAATCATTTTTACATTTTATTCAATGATTTTTTTATATAATAACAAAATATGGCTATTGAAGAGCTTAAAAAATTGAGTTACACCGGTCATAGTTTTTTTGTTACAATCCCTAAAAAATATGTATATGCTTTGGGGATTAAGGTACATGATCTTTTAGTAATTCGATTGTCACATGGTAAGATTGAATTAGTTCCATATGAGAGGAATAATCAATGTCAGAGAAAATAATCAATTATAAGTTACAGGAAATATCAGTCTCTGATATTATATTCCCAAAAGATGAATTACGCAGTAAGTTATTTTTTGAAGATTTAGATGAGCTTGCTCGTTCCATTCGTACTGTTGGTATTCTTAATCCTCTAACAGTTCGTCAATGTGGCGAAAAGTATGAGCTTATCGCTGGTTATCGTCGGCTTAAAGCATGCGAAATCGCAAATCTTGCTGTTGTACCTTGCAGGGTTGTTGATTCTGATGATACTGTTGCTGATCTTCAAAAATTACACGAAAATATGTTTCGTGAGGATATTAATCCTATCGACGAAGGAAATTTTTTTAAGCGATTATTAGTCAAAAATAATTGGCGTATTATGGATTTAGCTTTGCAGATTCACAAATCACCTTCTTATGTTTCTCGAAGAATTTCCTTAACGGAAGCTGACCCAATAATTGTTGGTGCTTTGGCAGACAATCAGATTAATATCTCTATTGCTGATGAACTGTCCAAGGTTGATGATCCTGACGCTAGGTCAAGATTATTGCATTATGCAATTCACTCAGGCGCAACTTATGAAACAGTCCGCACATGGCGAGTTCAATATGAAATCGATCAACAAATGTCCCCGCCTCAAACTATTAATAATCATAATATAGATCATTCAAAAGAAATACCAAACATAACAACACTTAGTAAATTTGGCAATGAACCATTGCCAAATAAGAAAATTGAGGAGCGCGTTTCAGAAACACGCCCTTGTTTTTCATGTATGCAAGATATTGAAACATCTAATATATATACTTTATTTTTATGCCCTCAATGTAGGACTATTATTGAAAAATCAATTAATCCATCCGTAGATATTGAAAAACAATCTACTCCTAATATTTCTCATGATAAGGAGAATCAATCATGAAAGAAAAAAAACGTACTGCTAGTATTCCTGTTGGGAAGGGTCATCGAATCACTGTTTTAAGCGGAACAAAACAAGTATTTGAGCATTTGCCTGATTCAAAAAATGATGTAATTGTTGACATAACTGTTACTGAAATTCTACCCGAAAATTAACATTTTATTTTTATGATTATTAAAAGTTTTGTCCCAATTACAAAAGTTTGTAACATTTGTGGCAATAATTTTATTGATAATTCTAATCAATTTTACAATCCTTTTTTATACGTCAATGGCTTGTGTTCAAATTGTATGTCTGAAATATTACAAGAATTACTAAAAAAAGGTCATAATATTCTTAAATATGGATGTTCTAAATAATTATTCAGAAGATATTCAATATTATAAATTTTTCATATACACCCATACAAATGATCTTGATTTAAAATTATTAATAAAAAATTATAATTATTCATTAAATGATTTACGGATTATTTCCGAAAATTTATGTCTTCCTAAAAATGTTATATTTACACACATAAAAGATTCTACTTCCCAGTTAAAATTATTACTATAATGTCGCAATTTTACAAAAATATTAGACTTTCTCATTTATCTCGAGGTGATGCTTATCTCTGGTCAAAGTTTATTGATAAATACCCAGATACTTTTTTTGATATTAAATACGATGTTCGTGTAGGCTTAGGTGTTATCTTACCTCAAGAATATCCAGAATGGCTTAAAAAATCTGCTGATTTTTTATCTAAAAAACGTATAGATGTTGTAGGAGAAACTAAAAGACATATTTTTGTTATTGAAATAAGAGTCAATGCAAAATCAAATGTTATAGGAGATCTATTAAGTTATAAATATTTATATGAGCTTAGTTTTAAACCTATTAAAAAAGTATTACCTTTTTTAATATCAAATACATTAGAAGCAGATTTGCTTATTACATTGCGTGAGCTTAAAATTAATTATATAATTGTTTAGTTTCAATTATTAATTTTTATTCATTATAATTTATGAATATTGTCACAAAAGAATTTACTTTTATGGACGCTGATGGCGCACAGTCAAATCAAGCTCTGATTTCTGTAGGTAGTGGAAATAAAATAGCTGTAACTATGATTGATGCCACATGCGACAATGCTAATACTGTTGACGTTGGTGTACGCATTGGTTTTGCAGCTGCAACCTTAGGCGCTGTTTCAACTTCTGGTGTATCAGGTATTGTTCTCTCTCATCCAGGAATTGCCTCAGGTTCAGGTATTGTTAGGGGTAACGGTTCGGCTGTTATTGGTTTGGGTGGTGACGGTGAAGACCTGCGTATTACTTCAGAGGATCCTACCGGAGGGAATCTCCGTATTACTGTATCTTACTTTATTATTTCATAATATGGCTGAAGAATGGGACTTGTGGGCTAAGTTTAGGATTGAAGATACATCTCACAATGTATTTTTAATCCCTATTACAGATACTCAAAAGCCTATTACTGAAATTGTTCAGTCTGGTATTATTCCTTTTCCTACCCCAGAAACTACTTTGAATTTTTATGGTACATTCGGCGATGATATTTTGTTAGAAAATGGTGACTCAGAAACTATACGATGGGCTGGTGCTGATGTTGGCGATCTGCCAATCACAAAAAATATTCGCACATTTTTGACTCCAGTAGGACTAATGAATAATATTTTTTCAGATAATTATACAACAATTTTGCAATTTAGAGCTTGGCGTCTAATTGAAGTCGCAGGTTCTTATTCAGTTCGACTATATATCTATATATACCATGTTGCAACCGATTTCACGGAAACATTACTTGATAGTGTTTCGCAAATTTTATCGAACACTGAAACTACCTATCAAAAAAGCATAACTATCGATCAATTATGGTCAGCAAATGAACGTCTCAAAATATATGTTACCGCTTTTTTTTCCGCTCCAGTTTAATTATATTATTCTATTTACTATGCATATTTTTTGGGATTCAATTATACATTTCTGGTGGGGTAAACCATATCAACCACCACATTAAAGTTATCCACAAAAAAAATATATGCGTATAATTTTTTTTCACGTAAACGGCTAAAAAATTATACGCATATATTTTTAACGTCAACGTCAACGTCTTTTTCGGGGGGGGGACTTTTTTAAAGTCAACGGCAAAGAAGCAGAAGATCACGCAAGGAAAAGGAAAGAGGTATACGACGCAAATCTAAGCGAGATGCGAGGCGGGGAGCACGACAGGGGAGGTGAAACAGTTCGCAATATCGTAACCGTGCGACGTGCCGAGCGACGAGCGACCAGCGCGCACGTTTTCAACGAGCGAAGCGAGGCGGGGAGCGAGCGGACTTATCCGCGAGCGACCTGCCGAGCGAAGCGAGAGCTATCACCAACGGGGGACGCCACGCTTTACGGTTGTTCCATGCACGGCAACAAGTTACCCCCCCGACAATAAGTAACGGGGGACGCCACGCTTTACGGTTGTNNNNCGGTTGTTCCATGCACGGCAACAAGTTCCCCCCCCGACAATAAGTAACGGGGGACGCCACGCCTTTCACGGGCCGTACACCCACGGCGAGCGAAGCGAGCGGACTTTTTTTTATTATCCCCAGGTATTAAACCATCAAAAATATATTTTACCCCCCTAAAATCTAAAATATGGAAGCCGTTTTCCCGACGGAAAATTAAATTATTCAATATAATGAATTATTTTAATGCCCAAGTAAATATATAGGGATCCCCCATATAGCAAGTAGAAAGCATCAACAAGCTCAGTTTTTCTCATGAGCGACTTTTTTAGTATCCCAAAACTTAACCTTTAAATCCAAAACAGATAAATAATAAAAGAAAATAATAAAAGTAATTTTACTTTTTACTTTTAATTCACGAACTTATTAAGTATACTTTAAAGATTCTTTTATTATCCTACCATTTATTATTATCAACAACAACAAACCCCCCCTTAAATTTTTTTCAAGGACAAATGTAAGTTTCACACATACAGCTAAGTTATGCGGAGCGAGCGAAGCGAGCGACCAACACGGGCGAAGCCCGTGCACGTGCGCAGCACGTGCAAACATTCGAGCGAGCGCAGCGAGCGACCAACACGGGCGAAGCCCGTGCACGTGCGGAGCACGTGCAAACACTCAAGCGAGCGGAGCGAGCGCACGCACGGCGGGCGATCGTCACGCACTCGGCGTCGGCAGATGGTTCGGGGGTTCACGTCGGCGTCGGCAGATGGTTTCGGGCGTCGGCAGATGGCTCTCGGCGTGGGCAGATGATTCGGGGATTCACGTCGGCGTGGGTAGATGGCTCACCCAAAAGCCTTCCGGTTCGCCTTCTACCAACACGCCAGGACGTTCATCCCCTCATCTTCTGCCAACACGCCAGGAGAGCCTTCTGCCAGGACGCCCAGATAGCCTTCTGCCAGGACGCCAGGACGCTCACCCCCTCACCTTCTGCCAGGACGCCAGGAGTGCGTGACGATCGCCCGCCGTGTGTGCGCTCGCTTCGCTCGCTCGAATGTTTGCACGTGCTCCGCACGTGCACGGGCTTCGCCCGTGTTGGTCGCTCGCTTCGCTCGCTCCGCATAACTTA
>SMTZ1_10007882_pt1 | contig 10646 bp, 2 predicted proteins | sample DeeMarSWOR136_30_FD_25667 | JGI IMG/M metagenome (IMG submission 25667) | reverse complement strand
CACTCCTCGCTCTCTCAGGGTAAACGTACCAATTACTAATACAGGAACTATAACAGCGACTGTACTATGGGATATCTCCTTTTCACCAAAATCTACCGGACCTCCATGGGCATATGTGGTTTATGAATTTATAGGTGGAACCACTACCCCAAATCCGATAACAATACCTGCTAGTAGTACAGTAACAGTAACTTCAGAAATAGTACTAGGGTATAGTAACCCGGGCATCTGTACCTTGACCGTGACTGTAACAGACTTGACATGTGCAGGTAGCATACCTATTACAAGGACTAATGATGCACGGATACAATTCCTATTATGGAGCATACCTTAATAAAAAGCCACTCTTCTTCTTTTTCTATTTTTTATTTATTTTTTAAAAATGATATTAGTTTAAGTTTTTTCCCTCAATTAAATAACCATGTTAATAATTAGCATGCTCCTGTCGGGATAAGGGCATGAATTTACCAGTAAAAAACAAATTTTAAATTTGTTGAATAGTTTTTTGATTTTTTGTAATTTATATAAATATAAATTAGTATAAATATATTTTTTAAATTGATATTATAAATAACAATTGTTAATTAAATATTTAAATTAAAATATTATTATATTAAAAATTTTCAATAGATTTATAAATAATTGAATGATTAAATTTTTTCTGAACTTTTTGTTTGGAGGAGGAAAGAAGAGAAGATATTTTAAATGGTGAGGTAAATTTTTAAAAAAATTTTCTGTTTTTTAAATCTACTTTTTACTAATTTTATGTAATTAGATGTTAAAAAAAAAATCGATGGATTTTAATGGGTAAGGCGGAAAAAAAGAAATCCTACCTTGCAAGGTAAAAAATTGGAAATAAAACTAGTTAAAAATATATGAAAATATGAATTAGGAAAGGGAGAGGAAATATGAATAGACAAATAAAAATAGGTATAAATGAAAAAAGGAAAAATATAAAAACGAATTTGAACAAAAAACAAAAGCTTATTAGTGGAGCGTTAATTGCTATAACTCTAATACTTATGGTGTTAGCCTTCACTAGTACAGCGCAGGCTGGTACTACTAAAACCTGGACAAATGGACATAGTACAGGTATATGGAATGATGCCGATAACTGGAATCCGAGCGGTGTTCCAGGTTCAGGCGATGATGTGATTTTCCACGCTGATTATGACGCTGATTGCGATATTGATATATCGCCTACAGTTAAATCTTTAACAATCCAAAGCGGTTACAGTGGTACTGTTGACCTGGCTAGTTATACTTTAACTTTAAGTGGCGATTTTGAAATTGTGGGTGATACCTTTGATGCAGGCGCCGGTAAAATAAAGTTCACTGGAATGGATACTACAGTTGATATAGGTAGTACTCATCTATATGACACGGAAGTTGCAAAAAGTAGCTATGGTGATTTAGCAATAATTGGAACATTGAACGTGGATAATGATTTGACTCTGACAAGTAGTGGCTCAACTCAACTTAATAGTGGTACTATTGCTGTTGAGGGTGATGTGATTACTACAAACAATGGTATAAGTGGCTCTGCCACAATAAAATTCATTGGTTCTGGTGATCAAACTCTTGGTGCTTCTGGTGGAACAGGTCAGCTTCCTCATGTTGAGATTGCAAAGACAGGGGGAACATTGACTATACAAGACACAATCGAAACTATAGGAAATTGGAAATATACCTCTGGTACTGTTAGTGCTGGTACAAGTACAGTTAAATTCCAGGGTGGTGACACAACCGTTGATGCAGGTAGTATGTCGTTCTATAATTTAGTTTTGGATAAATCAAGTTATGGGGATCTTACGATCGTTGGTACGGTAGATATAGACAATGATTTGACACTACTCGGTTACGGTGATTCTCTTCTCAAGACAGGTACTTTAGATGTTGGTGGTTCCATTGTAACGACTGCTTATGTAAGTGGCGATGCAACTATCTCGCTTAATGGAGCCCATACAATCAACGCTGGTGGACAAAGTGGTGGATTACCAGATCTTCTGGTTACTGGTGGAACTGTTGATGCCTCAGGAGCTACCGTATTACGTGTACGCGACTTGACTGTATCAGGTGGAACTTTTACAGCACCTTGCCCAGGAACTCTTGAGATTTCCCGCGACTTCACGGTAGGTGGAGGAACATTCACCCACAATAGCGGGACAGTAAAGTTCATTGGAGGTGATGGAACTGTTTCAATCGGTAACACACACCTTTATGATATAAAAATCTCGAAGGGTAGTTATGGTGATGTAACAGTTAGCGGACAGATGATTATTGATAACGACCTGATTATTATTGGCTTTAGTGACAGCAAAATCAACAGCGGTACGGTTAAAGTATCAGGCGATGTTAAAACCTCAATTGCTGGTTTTAGTGGATCTGGAATAGTTGAAATGGTCGGCAGCAGTGCAAATCTCGAATCAACTGTTACCTGGGGTGGTGTGCCAAATCTAAAGATTAACAAAGGCACCTGGGAGACCATTACAGTGATTGGAGACGTAAAAGTAAATGGCGTTCTCACTATAACCAATATAAACTCAATCAACGGAGGAAATATAAGAGTATTGAGTGATATTGTAACTACAGATACTGGAGTTACTGGTACAGCTACAATTAAGTTATATGACGAAGGACCTTGGAATCCACATTATATCAACAATGGAGGTCAGAACGGTGAACTGCCCAATTTATATATCGTGGATGGTTCTCTAAGTAGTAACCACGGTCCAGTTTATGCCCAGAATGCTGGCTGGCTAGGGGTTCAGAGCTTTATCATGACCGGCGGTTATTTCAAGGCACCTTCTACAACAATGTACGTTAGTGGAGATTTTGATGTAGATAGTAGTGCAACTTTCGTTCATAACAATGGCTTAGTAATTTTCGACGGTGGTGGTGCTAAGATCATTGATACCGACAGCTCGACAAGCAATACATTTTATAATATGAAAATTGCTCTTGAAAGCTGGTCATCTAGAACAGTTTATGGAACAGTATATGTTGACAATGATTTTTTTATTGCTGGTAGCAGCTCAAGTAATCTTAATGTTGGTACGATAGATGTCACAGGTAATGTTGTCACAACTACTTACATCGGTGGAGATGCAACGATCCATATGAATGGAGCCCATACTATCAATGCTGGTGGACAAAGTGGCGGTATGCCTAACCTTCATATTACCGGAGGAACTGTTGATGCCTCAGGAGCCACAGTTGTCCGTGTTCGAGATTTAATACTAGATGGAGGAACATTCACTGCTCCAGGTACTGGTAATAGGCTTGAGATCTCAAAGGACTTTACAAAAAATGCAGGAACCTTCTTACATAATAACGGTCTTGTAAAATTCATAGGTGGATCAGGAATTGTAACGATAGGTAGCACACATCTCTACGATGCTGAGATCAGTCTAGAAAGCTGGTCTGCTCTTACAGTTAGCGGTGAGATGTATGTTGAGCACAATCTGTTTATAACTGGTAGCGGCTCAAGTAATCTCAATGGTGGTACAATTCCAGTATGTGGCGATGTTAAAACTTCAACAATAGGTTTTGATGGATCAGGTCTAGTTAAAATGATTGGCGGTAATTCCAACCTTGAATCAACTGTCACATGGGGATGTGTGCCAAATCTAGAGATTTATAAAGGCACATGGAACTCAATTACAGTAATCGGAGATGTAAAAGTAAATGGTGATCTCACCATTACTAGAATAAACCAGATTAATGGTGACAATATAAGAGTATTTGATGATATTGTAACCACAGATACCGGAGTTACCGGTACAGCAACAATTAAGCTCTATAGAGAAGGTTCTTGGAATACGCATACAATTAACGCTGGAAGTCAGAGTGGTGAACTACCTAACCTACATATTGTCAGCGGTATACCATCTCACTATGCTACAATTGCTTCAAGTGCTGGTTGGCTAGGTGTTCAGAGTTTTATTATGGATAGCGGGGCTTACTATTATGCACCTTCTTCAACAATGTACGTTAGTGGAGATTTCGATGTGGATGGTGGAGCAACTTTTGTTCATAACAATGGACTCGTAATTTTTGATGGCAATGGTGCCAATACTATCGATACCGACAGCTCGATGAGTAATACGCTTTATGATATGGAAGTCGCTCTTTCAAGTTGGACAACTAGAACAGTATCTGGGACGGTGTACGTTGACAATGATCTAACAATTGCTGGCAGTAGCTCTAGTAATCTTAATGGTGGCACGATTGATGTCACAGGTAATGTTGTCACAACTACATATATTGGTGGTGATGCAACAATTGAGGTTAATGGAGCACACACTATCAATGCTGGTGGACAAGCTGGTGGACTACCAAACCTATTAGTTAGTGGTGGAACCACTGACGCCACAAATGCTGGTGTATTACGTGTTCGGGATCTCACTATCAGTGGTGGTACATTTATAGCACCAGATAACACTGGCAGACTTGAAATCACTCGCGACTTTACAGTAGGTGGAGGAACATACACTCATAATAGCGGTCTGGTCAAGTTCATCGGTGGTTCTGGAACTGTTTCCATTGGAAGCACACATCTATATGATGTAACTATATCATTAGACAGCTGGGCAACTATAACGATAGGTAGCGAGCTTTCCGTAGAAGGTGATCTAATCTTACAGGGCAGCAGTTCAAGCAAAGTCGATAACGGTATGATAAAGGTTGAGGGTGATGTCATCACAACAAATACAGGTTTCAGCGGATCTACTACCATAATGTTCGTCGGTAGTAATGACCAAACCCTCGGAGCTTTAGGTGGAACCGGCCAAGTTTCAAATGTAGAAATAGATAAATCAAGTGGAACACTAACGATAGAGGATACAATTGAAGTAGTCGGAGATTGGACCCATACCTTAGGGACAGTAGATTCAGGAACTAGCATAATAAAATTCCAGGGAGGAAGTAAGACTGTGGATGCTAGTGGTATGACCTTTAACGACGTTATATTAGACCTAAGCAGCTGGGCAGGTCTCACGGCAAGTTCCCAGATGGATATCTCTAGTGACCTGACAATTCAAGGAAGTACCTCAAGTCAACTCACAAGTGGAACTATAGCGGTTGAAGGCGATGTAACAACCACAAATAATGGATTCAGTGGTTCTGGGACCATAAAGTTCGTCGGTAGCGGCACCCAAACACTCGGAGCCTCAAGTGGAACTGGTCAACTACCATACGTCGATATCGCAAAAACCGGTGGATCGTTATCTATAGAAGACACCATAGAAGTAGTCGGAGATTGGGATTATACATCAGGTACTGTGAACTCTGGTTCAAGTACTGTTAAATTCCAAGGTAGTGGCAGGAGCGTAAATGCAAACGGGATGTCTTTCTATAACGTCATAGTGAATCTCGGTAGCTGGGCTGGCTTTACCATAGAAAGCAACCTAGATGTTAATGGTTATTTCACATTGCAATGTTCAAGCACTGCAAAATTAATAATGGAACACTCTGGAGCTGACATCGATGTGACAGGCGATGTTGACCTTAATGGAGGTGGCATAAGAGTCGATTGTCATGACTACAGTACCTCTGATAACCTTATTGTCTACGGTGGTACTCTATCAGGGACATTTTCAAGTGTATCATTGATCAACAATGCAAATGGTCTGTCATTAAACTACGGTGATGGTTCAGATGATGCAATATCAGTTGGTCCATAAATTCAGAGCAAAATAAATAATAAAAACTAGAGCTAATGACTAATTGACACCTTTCGCAATTTAAGCGGCCTTAGCCCCTATACAGGGGGGCTATCTATTTCTTTTTTTAATTTGTTATATTAATAATAAAAATTGTTAACATCTCAATCTCAACTCATCTTTTAATAAAATAATATTATAATATAATTTTTTTTTAACCGAAAATATTTATATTGATAATTATATTCACAAAATCCTATCCGATCCAAATATTGATGGGTTAAAAAAATAGCGCCGAGATGGGGCGCAGAACTTTGGGAGAGGTAAAATTAGTACAAATATCTCTATTATTAAAACAAATACCAACAAACTCCTAATCTCAAAGGGGAGGAGGTGATATAAAATGAGAAAAACAATTACGTTTGGTACAGTCTTTATCTTGATTTTTTTTGTGTTTATACCAATGCTAAATTTCAGTGTTCTTGCTGATCCTGGAGCCAAGACTTGGACTGGTACAATCTCAAGTTCTTGGAATAATCCAGGTAACTGGAATCCGAGTGGAGTCCCAGGTTCAAGCGATGATGTGGTCTTCGATGGGACATCCACTGCTGGTTGTTCCATTGATATATCACCCACAGTAAAATCTGTAACAATCCAAAGCGGCTATACTGGAACTGTAAGTCTAGGAAGTAATACATTGACTATAAATGGTGATTTCACTATTTCTGGTGGAACCTTTGATGCAGGCAATGGGAAGGTGAAGTTTGCTGATGGAACAAGCACTATTACAATAGGTACTACACAACTATATGATGTCCAAATCGCTCAAAGTACTTACGGGAATTTTGAAATCGTTGGTGAGTTGTCTATTAACCGTGATTTGACTATCTCTGGAGTTTACAATATTAACGGCGGTGATATAAACGTTGTTGGTGATATTGTGACTACAGATATTGGGGTTACTGGTACAGCAACAATTAAATTTACTGGTGGTACTCATAATATCAACGTTGGTGGTCAGAGTGGTGAACTACCCAATCTACTAGTTGAAAGTGGATCATCTGTTGATGCCTCATATGCAGGTTCTTTAGGAGTTCAGAGTTTCACAATGACTGGTGGTACCTTTGGTGCACCCTCCACAACAATGTATGTAAGTGGAGATTTTGATGTAGATAGTGGAGCGACGTTCAATCATAACAACGGCCTTGTCATCTTTGATGATGGCGGTGCCATGACTATTGATACTGATAGCTCCATGAGCAATACACTTTATGATATGAAAATTGCTATTGGAAGCTGGTCATCTAGAACAGTATCTGGAACGATATACGTCGACAATGACCTTTACAATGCTGGCAGTAGCTCAAGTAAATTTTATGGTGGAACCATTGATGTTGGAGGTAATATAGTCACCACCACATTAATCGATGGAGATACAACGATTCATATGAATGGAGCACATACCATAAATGCTGGTGGAGAGAGTGGTGGTATTACAAATTTGCATATTACTGGTGGAAGTGTAGATGCTTCAGGTGCTACAGTGTTGCGTGTAGTTGATTTAATTCTTGATGGAGGTACATTTTCTGCACCAAGCCCTGGAACGCTTGAAATCAAACGTGACTTCACAATAAGTAGTGGAGTATTTACTCACAATGATGGAACTGTAAAGTTCTTTAACGGCTCTGGGAGTGTTTCGATAGGAAGTACGCACCTATTTAATGTTATTATTGATATGAGTAGTTGGTCAAGTTTAACAGTTAATAGCGAAATGTATGTTGAAGGTGATCTGACCATTGCAGGTGCAGGCTCAAGCACACTTAATAGTAGAACTGTTGCGGTGGAAGGCGATGTGACAACCACAAATAATGGATTCAGTGGTACTGGTACAATAAAGTTTGTTGGTAGTAATTATCAGATTCTTGGTGCTTCAGGAGGAACAGGGCAGCTTCCTAAAGTCGAAATAGAAAAATCCGGAGGAACACTCGAAATACAAGACACCATAGAAGTGGTTGGTAGCTGGACACATACTTCAGGTAATGTAGACGCAGGGACTAGTACTGTGGTAATCCAGAACGGTAGTAAACCTATTGATTCAGAGGGTATGGCATTTAATAATTTTAGAGTAAACCTTGACAGTTGGGCAGGTTTGACTATTGTCAGTAACTTGGATATCGATGGTGATTTTGTAATGGACTCTCCAGGCTCTGCAAAGTTAATCATGGAACATGGTGGAGTAGATATCAATGTAATCGGGGATGTAACATTAACCTCAGGCGCATTAGTCGTTAACGTTCATAGTCAATCCTCAACTGACAATTTGATAACATATGGTGGTACACTTACAGGTACATTCACTAGTGTTACACTTCAGAACAATGTTAATTCTTTAGTTTTTGATTATGGTGACGGTTTAAACGATGCCATTAAACTTGTTGGAACAAGTATGCCTCCAGTTGCAGATGCAAATGGGCCATATTCATGTTTTGAAGGATCAACTATAGAACTTGATGCATCCGGATCAAATACCCCAGATGGCACAATTGTATCATACGAATGGGATCTCGACAACGATGGTGAATACGATGATGCAACAGGTGTTACGACATCAGCTAGTTGGAATGACGATGGTACTTATACCATCGGCCTCAAGGTAACCGATGGCGATGGGGAAACAGATACCGATATTGCTGAAGTATCTGTAGATAATGTCGCACCAACAATTACATCTTTTACCGGGCCAATCGATCCAGTTAATATAAACGATCCAGTGGAAGTAGAAGGTGTCTTCACTGATCCTGGAACATTGGATACTCATACAGCAACAATAGATTGGGATGATGATACAACATCTTCGGGTACAGTAATTGAGACAGATGGCAGTGGAAACGTTGACGGCTCACATTATTACGACCAACCAGGAGTATATACAATTACACTCACCATTACAGATGATGACGGAGATATTGATTCAATGACAATGGATTACTATATTGTGGTTTATGATCCAAGTGCTGGATTTGTAACTGGCGGAGGATGGATTATGTCACCAGAAGGGGCATACAAAGATGATCTAACATTAACTGGAAAAGCAAACTTTGGATTTGTCAGTAAATACAAAAAAGGACAATCAACACCAGACGGAAACACAGAGTTTCAATTCAAAGCAGGAGATTTGAACTTCCATTCGACTGAATATGAATGGTTAGTAATTGCTGGATGTCACGCTATATTCAAGGGTTCAGGAACAATAAATGGCGGAGGAAACTTTGGATTTATGCTCACTGCAACTGATGGTCAGATCAACGGTGGCGGCGGAGTTGATAAATTCCGTATAAAAATCTGGGATAAAAACAACGGTGATTCTATTGTTTACGATAATAACATTGGCGAATATGGAACTGATCTAGGTGGCGGTCAAATCGTCATACACACAGGATAGAAAAACAAATTATATTTAAAATATAAATAATGGAGGTTAGAGGTTCATACTAATTCCCATTTTTTTCTTTTTTTATTTTCATAATAATTATTAAAATCGGGATAAAAGCAAGAAATTACTAGTAAAAAATAAGCTTTTATATCTGTTGAATATTTTTTAGTTATTCATAATTTTTTAAAAATGAAAATAATCGTAACAAATTATATTTTTAATTTTGTTTTTGTATATTCTTATTCCTTATTTTTTTCATAAAATTTAAATTAAAATATTTTATTAAAAACCTGAAAAAAATATATTTGGGGAGGAAACAAAATTATGAAAAAAAGAATTTTTTATAAAAAAAAGCTGTTGACAAACACAACCTCAACAATGTCGATATTAACAATTGCTATTTTAATTATTAGCAGTGCTTCAATATCATTAGTAAATACTATTAATAAACAAGAAGATTTGGAATTAAATGAAAAAGATATAGCTATACTTACTGGTTTACCACCACAGGCAAAAAATAAACAGATTTCATCACCTTTAAGTCCTATTAATATTAAACAAAATGCAGGTGGTAATCCAATGCCACTAACGATACTACCAAATACTATGTACGGTTATCAAGCACTTCCGTGGAAAGCATTTGTTCATTTCCCATTAAATATTCCTGGGACTATACCTATAACAACAATTTTGAGTAATCCTCCAATTTATGATTTATTTCTTACTGGTGGCACATGGACAAATGACGGCAAATGGCTTTGCTGTGGATATAATATCGGTGCTTTATACGAGATAAACCCAGATACCGGTATCATATTATCCTATATTGGTGGTGGTGATAGTCTTAATGGCTTAGCATACGACCCAATAAATAATAAATTGTATGGGGCTTCAAGTGATAAACTGTATGAAATAACCATAGATACTGGTGAACAAACACCTATTGGGTCTTTTGGACTTACTGATAGTATTATAATTGGTATTGCATGTGATTCAAGTGGTAATATGTACGCATGGGATGTTAAATTTGAAGGGGATTCATATATTTATGATGTAGACAAAACTGATGGTTCAGTCTACAATCCTCGTTCTTTGGGTGTAACACTTTGTTTTGCACAAGATGGTGCATTTGATTATGATACTAACACTTTATTTTTATCTGCTTATATAATAAGTTCTCCTTATAACGGATGTTATTTATGCACAGTTGATATTATAGATGATGAAAATGTAGTATTTTCAATTATTGGTCAATTTGAAGGAAATGCTGAAATAACTGCTTCGGTTATTCCATATGAGCCCACCATTTTGTTAGACGCTATAATCGACATAGACCCTAATCATTTAAACTCAGGTGCAGGTATGCCTTGGATTACTTGCTATATCGAACTCCCAGCTGGTAATGTAGCTTTAATTAATAAGGCTTCGATACGTTTGAATGGACTTTTAGGATATGATTCAACTGGTCCATCCTCAAATGGGTTAACCGATGAAAATGGAAATGGTGTTGTTGATATGATGGTAAAATTCGACAAAGATGCTGCTGTGGG
>SMTZ1_10008109_pt1 | contig 10647 bp, 9 predicted proteins | sample DeeMarSWOR136_30_FD_25667 | JGI IMG/M metagenome (IMG submission 25667) | reverse complement strand
ACGTAGGCGCTGCCCCCAATTCTTATGCCGCAATAGGATAGATATTTGTTCACTCCCTTCATTGTCATATTTATGAGTTCTACGCGATTCGCGCCAACTACGTTAATGCAGTGGTCGCCGCCGGCTGCATACCAACCTGTCTCTGCGGATTACAGAAAATAGAGGGGTGTGTCCATTTTCTGCTTTATAAGTGACCCAATCTGCATACGAAACGTTACTTTGCTGAAACTCACCGTAGTTTCCGCTGCGCAGTATTAGGGTATCGCCGGCTTGCACGATGGACTGTGCTTTTTCAAGTGTTTGCCACGCTGCACTGCTTGTACCGGGATTACTGTCATCACCTTTAGCAGCATCAAGATAATAGGTAGCCGCCCGGCTTGTACCGGGTAGCGATGCGGTAATGATGAAGAACAGAGATAGAGTGAACGATGGTAACCTAAACACAGGAAAAGGCCTTGACAACGCACACAGGATGTTTCTCCTACCGATAACTACTGAGACCGGTGCCGGCAAGAGTAGGGACACAATCGTTAAGATTCTCAGAATCGCCATGTTGGCCGCTCTTGAGCCTGCTCTTGCCGTACAATGACAGCCCTTATTACCTACAATTATTATATCATATACGAAGAGGGTTGTCTACAAAAAGAACCGATGAAAATGACAAAAGTTGTACCGAAACCGGGTCAAGAGTCTGAAGAAAGGCTGAAAAGTTGCCGTTTTGGCTCTTACAGGCTGGCGGATGTGTGCTGGGTGGGCGCTTCTGTCTTTGATTGCGGTACGCGTGCTGAAGGTTTTTGTTAATGGCGAGAGCTAAGTCAAGCTCTTCGTAAACACACGAAAGGGCTGCAAGCAAATGCTCACAGCCCTCTTAATTCTTGGTCCTGGTGACCTACCTACAGTGTTCTTCGTCTTCTTAGCCAGCCGACAAGACCTACACCAATGCTACCGAGCAATATGGCGCCCGGAGCAGGAACGACGGAATAGACCATATTGTCAAGAGCGAACGTTTCCTGGACACCGGAAAATTGGCCGCCGTCGGACAGACGCACCGCGGTAAACGGGGTGCTTGAGACAACGCCCCAGAATCCTCCCGCGTAACTGTTGTCAATCGTTAGTGGTGGGTTGACCGCAGTTCCGTCGAGCGACACAAGAATTCCATGCCCCGGTCCCGTAGGACCCGCCAGATCCCAGTTGCCACCAAATCCATAGATGGTGGAGGTAAAACTGATGGTAGTCTGGTACAGGGGGGAGCTGTCCACTACGTCGTACCAGCGTTGAGACGCAATACTTACATAGCCCCCAGAGCCGCTGACAATGCTGACTTCGGGGTTCAGGGTAGAGTCCTCGAAGAATTCTTCCTTGTAACTGCCCACAGCGGCCTCCCAATTGGCCCGGTTAGTGTACTCCGTAACGACTGCACTGGTACTACCAGCCGCGACAAAAAGTATGGCACAAATCGTTAACATCTTCTTCATGCGATTCCTCCTTTCTCGATGCTGTCACAAAGTTGCGTTTCACCAAGCTTTCTCGAGATCAACACCTCCTTTCGTCAACTTACTTGGTTGCAGAAACATCCGTTTGTATAAACTTATCTCACAAGGGTGCACTGGCGGACCCCTTTGGGGGCTACGCCCATCTGAGGTTTTCTGCGAGAAACAGTTGCTTCTGTGGCAGGAAGCTGGGCAAGGAATGCAAGAAGGTGTGTCTATCCTCATGTTTGCACACGGGTAAGAGAACCAACCATCTATTCCTTTTGGCTAATGCCACTCCTCCGTCTCCTCACAGAGGCCTCATCCTTAAGGACATAACTCGCTGTCCACCCCGACGGTCATAATCAGGGATGGTACTGTACTTGTCGAATTATGTAGTCACTTTCTATTGACACGGAAATTGGATGTCACGTCAAGAACAAAAAATTCAATTTTGGTAAAAAAACTTTTTTTGGGTGACATTAGTTGTAAAGGCAACCAAAATTGGAATTAAAATGCCACCTTTGGATTAGTCCAAAAGTTGCATGTAGCGCAGGCTCGTTTCATTGTGACTAAGGTATCTTGGTAGAACCTACAATATTCACCGTCTGCGTAACCAGATGACACATCCTACGCCGGTGCTGCCGAGCATAAGAGGGCTGTTCGGGTTGCATCTGCCAGCTCTTCATTTCGTGTGGTAATTATCGCCTGCGCGGTGGCAGAGGCACGGGCGTAAGACATTTTAGCCAGTGGCGGGACATAATCTCATAGTCTGCAAAGTCAATCCTACAATCGCCGTTTATGTCGCCTGCGATTATGGTTTGGCAGATAGGACCGCCGAAATATGATTTGCTTGCTTCGGCGGTGCCGCCATAGGCTCCCATGTTGATAATGCCGCCACTGGGGAATGGCCCGTTTCCGATTGATGAGATGGGATCACCAGCATCAATGCAGGGACTTGTGACGTCATCCTCTATCCAGCTTGAGCTGCTTGGGTCCAATCTGCCAGCTTGAGATTTCAAGTGATAGTCACCATCTACCCAGAAATCGTCGCTCGGTTCGTCGGGTGTTCGATTTGGGTCCCAATAGCCCGGTTTGGCGAAGCAGGGGTCAACGGTCATGTTGGTTGCGCCGGGCCAGCCGTCCTGAATGTTGCTGTACGTTGCTGCCGACACGCCGCTAAGCAGATGCATATATATTTCCTGTGGTGTATCAGCCCAGAGGATGCAGTTGGTCATAGTGGCGGAGCCTTCCTGGTCCATGTATATTGCGCCGCCGTTTTCTCTGGCCGAGTTGCCGCTGAATGTGCAGTTTGTCAAGGTTGGACTGCTGTGGAAGCTGCACATCCCGCCGGCTTGCCTATCTGCCAAGTTGCCGGTGAATATGCAGTTCGTCAACACTGGGTTGCAGTTGTCATTGTAGATTCCACCGCCGTCGCAGCTTGCAGAGTTCCCGCGGAACTTGCAGTAAGTCAGAATTGGGGTGCTGTGGTACCAGTTTTACATCGCACCGCCTCGGGCCAACCACCCTGAGCCACGCAGATTTCGACGGGCTTGTCGGTGGAGCTGGCATCAGTCAGAGCATCCTGCAAGTAAATATGCTGGCCATTTCTGAACCTCCTTTTACCGCAAAATGACAGCCTCTCTTGAACAAAACCATTATATCGTATCTGAAAGAGATTGTCTACCGGCAAATGCGATGGAAATGACAGAAGTCGTACGCAAGATGGGCCGAGAGCTTGGAGAAAAGCTGAAAAATGGGTGTCTGGGCTTTTGTTAGCTGGGGGGTAGAAGGTTTTGAATTGGCCCGGAGAATAAAATAGAATAGTATTGCCCGATTTGAGATGTCCTTTTATACGTTAAGGCCAGATCCTTCGTCCCGGCACGGTAAGACTCAGGATGACATGAAACGAACGAAAATGACAAAGCAGAGGGGCCGGTTTTTGTGGTGTGAGGCCTATAAGACCAAACGGCCAGTCTGAACTGATGAGGAGTGACTTCATGAATCAAAGAATGAACCGACGGCAGTTTGTGAGGCTGGTTGCAGCAGGTGCATCGGCGGTGGCACTGCCTGGATGGCTGAGGTGTGTGTGGGCGAGAGTAGGTGACAGTAAGCGTCCGAATATTGTTCTTATTATGGCTGACGATATGGGGTATTCCGATATCGGCTGCTATGGGGGTGAAGTGAATACGCCGAACCTTGACAGGCTGGCGGCTCGTGGTCTTCGCTTCGCGCAGTTTTATAATGCGGCTCGATGCTGTCCTACACGGGCGTCACTTTTGACCGGGCTGTATCCACACCAGGCGGGAGTTGGCCATATGGTCGGCAACAAAGGCTATCCGGCTTATCAAGGTTATTTGAACGAGAGGTGCGTGACAATCGCTGAGGTGCTGAAGCTGGCTGGCTATCGAACGCTGATGTCCGGCAAGTGGCATGTTGGGGAAGACAGGCCGCATTGGCCAATCGACAGAGGATTCGAGAGGTACTTCGGAATAATCAGCGGCGGAGCCAATTACTTCGATATTACAAAGACGAAAGCGAAAGGCGTTAAGCGCAAAATGGCAATTGATGACAAGCCCTACACGCCGCCCAAAGACGGTTTCTATATGACGGATGCGTTCAGTGAGAATGCTGTGAAGCTCGTTGACAGGTATGGGCGAGGGGCAGAGCCGTTCTTCCTCTACCTGGCATACACGGCACCGCATTGGCCACTGCACGCCTGGCCTGAGGATATAGCGAAGTACAAGGGCAAGTATTTGAAGGGCTGGGACGAGCTGCGAAAAGAGCGCTATGAGCGAATGATAAAGATGGGGTTGATAAGTGAGAAGTGGAAGATGTCACCGCGCGATACGGTGACGTGGCCATGGGTTCAGGAGAAGGACAAGAAGCTAATGGATTTGAAAATGGCTGTTTATGCAGCCCAGATTGAGCGGATGGATCACGGCATCGGCAGAGTGCTCGATAAGATCAAGGAGGTGGGGGCTGAAGAGGATACTTTAGTCATGTTCTTGTCCGACAACGGTGGGTGTGCTGAGGGAGGCCCGACAGGTTTTGACAATCGCAAGAATGGGCTGCCGCCCGGAGGTGTAGATTCCTATATGAGCTATGGGCTTTCCTGGGCGAATGCGAGCAACACGCCATTTAGACGGTACAAACATTGGGTGCATGAAGGCGGGATCGCCACGCCTTTGATTGTATGTTGGCCGGCAGTAATCAAGCAGGGCGATTCCATTACTCACCAGGCCGGTCATATCGTTGATGTTATGGCGACATGCGTTGAAGTTGCAGGGATCGAGTACCCCACTACATACAAAGCAAGAGAGCTTACGCCGCTGGAAGGAAAAAGCCTGCTGCCGATATTCGAGGGCAAGAGACGGCAGGGACATGAGGCTATTTATTGGGAGCATGAGGGCAACCGGGCGGTCCGGCAGGGCAAGTGGAAGCTTGTTGCTGCTCACGGCAAGCAGTGGGAGCTCTATGATTTGGAGGCCGACCGTACGGAGCTTAATAATCTGGCTGAGAAATATCCGCAAAAGGTTGAGCAGTTAAAGGCTCTGTATGAGAGATGGGCAAGGCACCGGGGCGTCCTGCCATGGCCCATAAAGAAGCCCAAAGCAAAGACTAAGGCTGCGACACTCTGAATGCACAGTGAGAAGAGAAGCTCGGCAGTGTAACTCAACACGGTTGGGAAGCCTCATATCAAATATGAAAAGAGGAGTTCGATTCGGAGACAAGGCGTGGAAAGAGGTCGGCTGCTTTTTATTGATAACCTGAGAATCCTGCTTATTACGCTGGTAATCATGGTACACCTGTCCGTTACCTATGGGGGTGTCGGCGGGTGGTATTACAGGGAGGACCAACCGGATACGATTTCATTTGTGGTTCTGACATGGCATAATGGTGCAAGCCAGGCCTTTTTTATGGGCTTTCTTTTCATGATTTCGGGCTATTTCACTCCCGGCTCGTATGACCGCAAAGGCCCCTGGCGGTTTCTGCGCGACCGGCTGCTGCGCTTGGGCATCCCGATGCTTTGCTATGACTTCGTGGTCAACCCGCTTCTTGCTTACCCGCTGATTCAGGTCGGTGCTCAAGAATCCCGCGGCTCTTATTTTGAGTTACTTGCCCGGTATTATAGCACGTTTCACATGGGCACGGGGCCTTTGTGGTTTGTTGAAGCCCTATTGATATTCGCAATTCTCTATGTTCTATGGCGGGCAGTGACAACATCTAAACGCGAGGGCGGTCAAAGGAGATTTCCAACTACGAAGCAAGTCACACTTTTTGCTTTTATCCTTGGTACCGTTACCTTCATTGTGCGGATATGGCTTCCCCTTGGCTGGGCCTTCGGACCTTTGAATTTGCAATTTCCCTTTTTCCCTCAGTACATTTGTCTGTTTGTTGTTGGAATTCTGGCATATCGCAATAATTGGTTTATGCTCATTGAGGTAACCATGGGCAGAGTTTGGCTGACCATTGCCATAATCTTCATCGTCATACTATTTCCCGCTCTGTTCGTGTCAGGTGGAGCGCTTAACGGCGACGTATCGGCATTTGCAGGTGGCGTTCATTGGCAATGCTTTGCCTATGCGCTCTGGGAGCAATTTGTTGGCGTGGCGATGATAGTCGGTTTGGTGGTGCTGTTCCGCGAGAAACTTAACCTCCAGGGAAGACTGGCAAAGGCAATGTCCGCAAGCGCATATACGGCATATATTATCCACGCTCCGGTTGTCGTTTTCCTGAGCCTTGCTATGAGAGACGTCCAGCTATACCCGCTTGTTAAGTTCGCTTTGGCTGCGCTTATTGCGGTGCCGGCTTGTTTTGGACTCGGTAACTTAATCAGGAATTTGCCGCTGGCGCGGAGGATATTATAGCTGTGCACGTGCTGGAGGAGCGGCAACAAACGTTTTAGCTGAGACACGGTGACTTTCAGAGTATCAGCATGGCGTCGCCATACGAGTAGAAACGGTAGCGCTGTTCGATAGCGTGTTTGTAAGCAGTGAGTATGTCCTCGAGTCCTGCAAGGGCAGCGACCAATGCGAGCAAGGTGGAGCGGGGCAAATGAAAATTCGTTATCATTGCATCAATGATTTTGAATTTATAGCCGGGTTTTATGAAGAGGTCTGTTGTGTCGGTGGTGGCTTTGATCATTGCACGTACTGCTGCTGTTTCCAGGACCCGTGTCGAGGTCGTGCCCACAGCGATTATTCGTCCGCCCTTATCTTTCGCGGCGTTTATTAGCCGGGCATTTTCCCGGTCTATGCTGAATCGCTCCCGGTGGATTTGGTGGTCTTCAAGATTATCTACAGTTATCGGTTTGAACGTCCCCGGTCCTACGTGCAGGGTAATGTAGGCAAGGCAGATGCCAGCCTGTCTTAGTTGTGTGATCAGCTTGTTTGTGAAATGGAGTCCTGCTGTCGGCGCTGCGACGGCACCGGCTTTGCGAGCATAGACCGTTTGGTAGCGTAGTTTATCCAGCGCTGCAGCAGTGAGGTTATCGTCCCGTTTGATATAGGGCGGCAGGGGTGGAAAGCCTGTCTGGTCTAAAATAGTTTGAAAGTCTGTCTCGGTTTCCATCCTCAGGCGGCACCTGCCATCATGCATTTTTTCGACTACTTCCGCTCGACAAAAATCGGTCTTTTTTTTGCTGCTAAGGCAGATATGCTCGCCGGTTTTTACCTTGTGGGCACCTTTAAGCATCACTTGCCAGATACCTTCTGAGCTTTCGGCCAGAAACAGTCCTTCGAGTTTTGCGCCGGTGCTGCGTCGGGCGAAGAAACGTGCCTGCAAGACTTTTGTATCGTTGAGTACGAGACAATCACCGGGCAATAGAAAATCGCCAAGCCTGCTGAATTGGCTGTCGATGATCCGCCCGCTTGAGCGGTTTAGCACGAGCAATCGCGAGTCACTCCGGACGCGGAGAGGCTCCTGGGCAATCAGCTCAGGCGGCAAGTGATAATTCAGCTTTTCTGTCCTCATAACCAAACATTATAAGACCGTTGGCAGAATAACAAAAAAAATTAAGCCCAATAATAGGCTGATTTGGGCATCTGAATGACGATACGGGATTTCTGGCGAAATAGGGTGCGTAAAATAGACGATAGCAACGGCGCAAGGCACGGCATCAGCAGGGCAATTCAACGTGCGATGATAGCTCTCCAAGGGTAAGAGCAATGGCTTCGAGACAATATTTTGAACAAACCGCAACTTCAATCGCTGCTTTAGGCAGGGCCGAGCTCAAGAGACGAATCAGGGGCTTCCGAGGACGATTCAAGCTGGATTTTACCGAGGATTACCTCGACAACCTTAGCGTTGACAGATTAAGGCATATCCTTTTGGCAGCACTGATAAACGCGAGCCCCCGATGACTGAGAGGCTCTTGGCGTCCTGAGACGGTATTCATCGGCAAGCGAATGGATGTATCGGTCGCCTGATAGCGGTCAGGATTTGCCCTCCACCGATAGAGCAATAGGAAGCCCGAACTCGAAGCAATAAGGCTGTGGATCACCGCCACGGCTTTTTATGCGGCCAACCATATTTCTCGAATTGGCCAAATTCCTTTTCTGAGTTATCGCTGGGGTCCTCTTTCAGTGCTGAACGTACTTCTTCGACGTGGGCGTCTACAAAGACCGCATTGACTGTGCCGCCATTTAGGTTTCCACTTGGGGCGCTGTGGAAGGTGCCGAACCAGTCACGGCCGTCAGGGCACAAGGCATTGTCGTTGAGCACCCAGGCACAACCGGGCCTGGTCCACATGTTCTCCTCCGAGAAGAAAAAGACCTCGGATTTGCTTCTCGTTATCTCAGCCCTTTTATAGACCCCGCCCCCAGTTCCGGAGCCGTGCGGGTCTCCCGGCTTGGAACCGAGGTAGGCGTTCATACTGTAGCTGTAATAGGGGATAACAGGTATTGAAGGGCGGTGACTGGGATGTCTTTGACCTTCGGACTTGGCGATGATTTTGAACGATGGGCATAGATGGATTTTGTCTTCTGCCAGGTAGGGCCAGAACGGGCCATCGGCCGGGAATCTCGGATCGTGCCATCGACAGAAACGTTCGTAACCGCCGGTAGGCTGCTCTGTCTTGACGAGGGAGGTCCAGGCATACGGATAGCGGTCTTCGTGGTCGTCTAAATAGAGGGCCTGGGCAAGGCCGTATTGGCGCAGATTGGCTCTACAGGTCATTTCCCTTGCCTGTTCCTTCACTTTCTGCAGTGCCGGCATCAAAATGGCCATCAATAGTGAGATGATAGCGATTACCACCAATAGCTCTATTAACGTGAAGCCTCTTCGCCTATCCATTATTTCGTCCCTTGTATATCTTTCAAACGTGTTATCTTTCGTAACGCTGTAATAATTCAGCAAAATCAGTGCCTCTGCTTTTGGCAATCTGTGACGCTCAGTACTGCTTAGTATGTGCGCTCCATTGTGGGCACTCGAAAAACAGCTCGACGGGTAGCCCAGGTGCAAAATCGATACGCGCAAAACACTGACTTATCAATCATCCGGCATACACATCAATGGCCTGACCTTGCCCGTGCAGCCTAATGGGTTCCGCAGAGACTGTCATTTGGGCTACATGGTTGGTGGGTCGCTCTGTAATCTTCCCCACACAGCCCTCTGCACCCTGTGCAAATCTTCCCATTCCTCGGGTGTTTCAGGCACCATCTGGTGGGCCGGGTTTGCCATTTTTCCAGTGTCTATGGTCTTTTTGCCCTTCCACTTCCAGTAGTCTACGCTGCCATCTGCCATTGTGACGTTCGTGCCCTCACCGTGCCGGACGTGCGGTGGGTCCCACCATCGGTCGGCCTCGTAATGAACGGCGTAACTATCGGGTGTTACGCGGCCTTCATCAAGAAAGACCATTCTATACGGATAGCGGGAGGCACGGATCTCCGTTCTCTTTTTGACCCACAATATGGTCCTGCCGTGTCTCCTTCCCACGTTGCCGACGTAAGTCCCTGACCTGCGAAGCCCATTCATAGCGTCGGTTATGGAATAGGTTCGTCTTTCTCCTCGCACACCGGTCGGGCAGCGGTAGACCTTTACCTCTTGCGTGTAGGCATACAGCGCGCCGGCTCTGATGGCTTTTATCTGTATCTCGTCTGGCAGTTTACCACCGGACATGTAGCCGCCGGCGCAGTCGTCGCCTGTCCACCATTTCTCACCCCTGTGGTGGCCGCTCTGGGGTACGGGCGCGTAGCCGTCACTACCTTCAGCTGCCTCACCGTTGACGATCTTGTCGTCATTGTCATCTGCATACATAATCCAGCAGAATGTGAGCTGCTTCATGTTGTTAAAGCAGGCTGCACGCTTAGCCTGTTCCTTGGCCTTGTTCAGGGCGGGGAACAATATCGCCATCAACAATGCAATAATGGCAATTACTACCAACAATTCAATTAGCGTAAACGCCTTTCGTTTGAGCATGACAACATTCCTTATTAGATATTCTTGTTACTGTGCATTTCGTAACGGTATTTTGCAGGTTCGGCGAAATTAGCACCTCTGCTTCTGGCGATGTTTATTCTCAGTAATCCTTAAAACGTCTCATCCATTGCGGCCACTGGTCCTGCGTGCAGCCGCCGGCCGTGGTCCATCGACCATTGATGTTGTACTCGCGATGCCACTTAAGTGTCCACAATTCCTTGAGTCCAATCTTTCTGACGGTCCAGTCCATGAAAAGGCTGTTTACGAACCCATCGTGTCGGTTGACGCAGACCCGGTTCATCTCGTTTGTACCTGGTGTATCGGCTGGCCCCGCCTCGCTGGGCGGAGGTTGATCGTCCTGTAAGGGCCAGGAATCGACCCACCAGGAGCCTGTAAATACAGGTATGTTATTAGTGCTCCTCTGGTAACAACTATACCAGTGCCGTCGTCTGCCGGTGGCCGGGTCGTTGTCGGCACGGCCCCAGCCATTGTTTCTGTTGCCGGCCACTCTGGACGCCACGATATTCAATACCCAGCCATTGAGTCCGTAGCTGCCGACATCGCCGGCGTTCTGCCAGGCTACAAAGGACCAGCCGCCTCGCGGAATGCCTCCGGCCGGCATTGGCTTTCTGGCCTGTGGGCAAAGCCACATCTTGATATTCTTAGAGTAGGGTCTCATGGTTTCCCGCCAGAATTCGCCGGAACCCATGTTGTTGCGCGAGCCATGCAGCTCGCCGGTGAAGAAGTAGCCGTTGTT
>SMTZ1_10033633_pt1 | contig 10648 bp, 9 predicted proteins | sample DeeMarSWOR136_30_FD_25667 | JGI IMG/M metagenome (IMG submission 25667) | reverse complement strand
GTGTGGGTGTAGGACCATTGGCCGAAGGGCCTTGGATTTATCCAGATGGAGTGGGGGAAGCTCTCGGCTATGAACCGTAACCGTTCGTAGCTGGGCTTCCCGGACCTCTCCTCAATGTAGATGGAACCATCGGTGGCCATGAGTTCATAGGGAGCCATGCTCGCGTCGCCGACAATGACGAACCTCGTCTCCGGGTCCAGACGCGCCAGCTCATCCACCGGGAAAGCCCTGTACCGTCTCTGAGGATCCTCCCACAGGAAATCGTAGATCGTGTTGTGAAAGAAGAACGTCTTCAAATCCTTGAACTGGGATCGCGCATAATTGAAGAGCGTTTGCACTACCTCGACGTAAGGATCCATGGACCATCCGCCATTGTCTATGGCCAATATCACCTTCAATCTGTCTTTAAGGCTTCGATCAAATACGATCTCTATTTCGCCGGCATTCTTCACCGTCTGGTAGATGGTCTCCCGTATGTTGATCCTGTCCTTGGGGCCATAGGGCACCATATTTCTCAGCCTCTTCAGGGCTTCACCCATTTGGGACTGTGTCAATGGACCTTCCTGCGAGTAATCGCGGTACCTTCTCTCCATGGCCACCTTGACGGCTGATTTGCCCCTGGAGATCCCACCAACCCTCATTCCGCCCGGATGGTATCCGGAATGGCCCACCGGGGAGGTCCCCCATGTTCCGATCCATCTGCTCCCTCCATGGTGTTCCCCCATCTGCTCCTTCAATCGTTCGAGGAAGTAGTCGAGCAGCTCATCGGGGCTCAATTTAGACAGGTCTTCCTCATGGATCCCGAGGGCAGCCGCCAGACTTCCGGGATCCTTCAACCACTCTTCAAGCAGGGCCCGAGCCACCTCCGATAGTTCAAACTGTTCCGGCTCCTTGAGATCAACCCCCTCGAAGTGATGGGCAAATACCCGGTCATAGAGGTCGAAATATCTCTCGCTCTTGACCAGAATGGCCCGGGCGGCGGTGTAGAGATCGGCTATGGAATTAACCAGGCCCATGCTGAGGGCCTTTTGGAGCCTCAGGAAGGAGGTCGGCGATACCGGAATGCCCCCTTTTTTCAACGAGTAGAAGAAATCGACGAACATTCGAACCTCCGGAATCCCTCACATCCTGAACCGGGCAACACTATCCCGGGCGACAAAATAATCGGGGCTCTTTTTGAACAGCACGCCCAGGTAGCGAATATCGCCGTCAATCAAATCCTGGGCCCTGAAGTCGGGATCAACTCTCAGTGCCCTAATCCAGTTGATAAGCTCCCTGGTGGCGGGCTTTTTCTCAACACCCTTACCCTGCTGATATCGGGAAAATGAACCCCGATGATCCTTCTCATCATGTCGGGGTCTGGAAAGGCGATGTGATGGAAATTGCAGCGACCGAGGAATGGATCGGAGAGGTCCTTTTTGGCGTTGGAGGTGATAACAACCACTGGCCGAAATTCCATCTGGTCCAGGATATCCAGCATATCGTCCTGGAAGTCGGAATCAGCCTTATCGATCTCATCTATCAACAGGACCACCCTCTTATCCGATACGAAGGCCTGGCCGATTTTGCCCATCTTGATATAGTCCTCGATATTGCTCACATCCCTCTTCGAGTCCCCAAATCGGCTGTCATTGAGGCGAGTCAACGTATCATACTGGTATAGGGTATCCAAGAGCTTCATGCTCGATTTTACGTTCAGCACAATCAGCCTCATGCTGAGCGCCTCTGCAATGGCGTGTGCCAGCATGGTCTTGCCAGTCCCGGGCTCGCCTTTGAGCAGGAGAGGCATTTCCAATGCGATGGAGATATTGACGATTTTGGCCAGCTCTTCATCCAGCACGTATTTCGATGCGCCGACGAATCTGTTGGTTTGATCCTCATCATGCATAGTACTGCTCCTTTTACGGAAAGGGATTTATGCACGTAGCGAAATGGATACTTTCGCCGTCATCTATTGCTTTTAAAGCGATTTTTGGAACGTAATATATTTCAAACTCCTTTGCAAGATCCCGTGTGTGTTCGCTTGAAATGGTACCTGCCCGAAGGGAATCATCCGAATATTTCATCTTGATCGAGTAGACAATATCTTCAAATTGGTTTCTCATTGTCTCAAAGGTTGTAGTTTTACATGTTGCCGTTATTACGATTGAGATACTGCTTGATTTCCGCATCTGATATTGAATGCTTCTCGTTCCCTGAGACAGGAAGGGGAAGAGGTCCGAACGTGCCGCGGCAAACAGGGAACTAGGCCGATTTGCTCCGCAGCACAGCGGATTCAAGATCGAGCAGGGTCCTTTTCCTGTGTAAGCCGCCCCCATAGCCAGTAAGTCCGCCGTCCGAGCCGATGACACGGTGGCAGGGCACTATTATGGAGATGGGATTCCTACCATTCGCCTGGCCCACGGCCCTGGTGGCCTTGGGTTTTCCCAGGGCCTGGGCTATTTCCCCGTAGGAGCGTGTTTTTCCGTAGGGAATGTCGCACAGCAGCTCCCAGACACGAAGTTGAAAGGCCGTGCCCCTGAGGTCAAGAGGTACGGTGAACTGACGAAGCTTGCCCGCAAAATAGGCGTCAAGCTCCCGTGCAAGAGCCGCGTTATGTTCGTCTCCCCTCTCAAGGCGTATGCCATTGCGCTTCCACCGGGCGAGATGCCTTTCCGCCCTCTCCTCGGGCCCGACACGGATCACGCCTCGATGAGAGCTGACCAGTGTATAGGTGCCAAGAGGACTTGTGTAGGATGACACGAAGAAGGTTTCGGGGGGTTTGGTCCCTTGGGTTGCAGCTATCATCTCGCCCTCCTTTTCGCAACGATTTATCCGCGTCTGCTCTATTTCTTAATAAGCGTTCCCGGGACTATCCCGTCCTCACCATATTTCTCCGAGATTTTGTCGAGGGCGATGCCGAGCCTCTTTCTTCTCGGGACAGGCGATTTCCTCTGAAACAGGGAAAGCTGTGTCCCTCCCTCTTGGGGGCGCAACTGAGAGACGGATATCCCGAGGAGCCTCGCCGGCCGTTTTCCCACCTCCGTCTTTTCCAGCAGGCCGCAACATCGCCGGAATATCTCCCATCCATCTTCCGTAGGCTCGGGGAGCGTCTCGGAGCGAGTTATCTGTACGAAGTCGTTGTATTTGACCTTCAAGGTGACCGTCCTGCCCACAACCGCTTCGCCGCGCAGGCGCCGCGAAACCCTGGTAGCCAGGGAAAGAAGTTCCCTTCTTGCTGCCTCCATATCGAGAAGGTCGGAGGCAAACGTGTCCTCGTGGCCAATCGACTTCACCTCTCGGACTAACTCCACGTCCCGATCGTCTATTCCCTGGGAAAGGAAGTGCAAATGGTCGCCGTGCTTGCCGAAATTTTTCTCCAACACCTCCAGGGGAAACCGGCTCAGATCACCTATGGTTCGGACCCCAAGGAGCCCGAGGCCTTTCTGGGTGACCTTCCCTACCCCCCACAGCTTATCGATGGACAACGGCTCCAGAAACGACCTCACTTCGTCTTCACGGACGATCATGAGCCCGTCAGGTTTGCCGAGTTCGGAGGCGATCTTGGCCAGGTACTTCGACGGTGCAACGCCCGCGGAAACCGTGATGCCGACCTCCTCGACAACCGCCCTCTTGATCGTCTTCGCAATTTTTTCCGGGGGGCCGAAGAGCTTCACCGAACCCGTTACATCCAAGAAAGCCTCGTCTATGGAAAGGGGCTCAACCAGCGGCGTGAATCGGCAAAAAACCTCGAAGACCTGCTCGGAGACCTCCTGGTATCTGGACATCCTCACGGGAAGAAAAATCCCCTTGGGGCAGAGGCGCATTGCCGTGGCCATGGGCATGGCCGAGTGTACCCCGAATTTCCTGGCCTCATAGGATGCCGAAGACACCACCCCCCTCTTCCTTGAGCCACCGACAATTACCGGTTTTCCCCTCAACGAGGGATTATCCAATACCTCGACGGCCGCGTAGAAGGCATCCATATCGAGATGAATGATGGCTTTTGACCACGTGACGTTTTTCACTCACTCACCCACTTCAAGAAGAATTCACCTGATATCAATATCCTTTCAAAATATGGAAAAAGGGGGCCGGTGTCAAATCCACCCTCATTGCAACTTCGTGCCGTAACCCTTTACTTCCCTCAACAGATGAGGTATATGACGGAGGAGAGGGGAGGGTCACATGTTGAAGGGTTGTTGCCGAGATCCCGGGAGCGAACATTACTCAGTGCTGCGGTGCTGCAGTCATGCGGTGTTGCAGTCGAAAAGGCGAAAGACGTTTGAGGTCAGAGGGGAGAGGCGGAAGGCGAAATGTCAAATGAAAAAGGTGAAAGGCTAAGGTTGAGGGGTGGCGGGAGAAGGAGAAATGTCCAATGACAATGAGTTGGTTGGTTGTATTAGTTTGATTGGTTTTATTGGTTAAAAATGGAAAGTTCAAATGTCAAAATCCAAATGACAAATGACGGGGTCCGAAAAACGAGCACGAGCATGATCCTCTAACGCGATCTGCCGTCCGCCGTCTTTCTTGTCTTATCCGCGGTCATCCGTCTGCGGTCTTCGGTCGTAACGAGCACGGACACGAAAAACGAACACGAGAGTCAATGTCAAAGTTCAAAATCGGGAATCCCTGGAAAACCGGAAAAACGAACTCTGAGCGAAGGGGAATTTGGGGAACATGAACTTAATCAATGAGGAGGTTTAACAATGGGCGAGAAGATGCCGAGCCGAGATGAGGCCTGGGCGCTGCTCAAGGAGTTTAATCAGAGTGACAGCCTGATCAAACACGCCCTCTGTGTGGAAAGTGTAATGCGCTACATCGCCAGAAAAAAGGGCGAGGACGAGGACAAATGGGGAGTCATCGGTCTCGTTCACGATCTCGACTATGAACGCTTTCCGGACCAGCACTGCACGAAAACCCATGAGATTCTCACGGAGAGGGGATGGCCCGAGGAGTACATCCACGCGGTCGTCTCCCATGGATGGGGTCTCTGCTCGGACGTGGAACCGAAAAGCGAGATGGAAAAAGTGCTCTACGCCATCGACGAGCTGACAGGGCTCGTTACTGCGGTGGCTTTGGTCCGACCATCAAAGAGCGTCATGGATTTGACCCCCAAGTCGGTGAAGAAGAAATGGAAGGATAAGGCGTTTGCCGCAGGCGTCGACCGTTCCATAATCGAAAAGGGCGCTGCCATGCTCGGAGCCGATATATCGGAGCTCGTCGAGGATACGATCATGGGCATGAGGGAGGTTGCCGACCCCATCGGCCTCAAGGGAAATCCCTAGCGGCATCCCGTAGAACTGCCACCATTTCTCATCCCCGTCTCACCCTGTCCCCGTGAGGTGAGAGACGATTCTCTTTCGCAAAGATTGAACGGAACGCATAACGGTGATTATCCATGACAAGCATTTTTTACGGCTGGTGGATCGTAGTCGCTTGCTTTCTGATTGCCTTCTATATCGGGGGCGCCTGTTTCTACGGCTTTACCGCCTTTTTTGAGCCAATAGTTGCGGAGTTTGGCTGGAGCTACACGCAGGTCTCAATTGCCTTTTCGCTACGCGGCCTTGAAATGGGGATTCTTGCCCCAATCGTCGGATTCCTCGTTGACCGCTTCGGTTCAAGAAAGCTGGCATCCGCCGGCACATTTATCGTGGGGGGTGCCCTCATCCTTCTCGGCGTGACCAGCTCCCTTTTCATGTTTTATGCCGCTTTTGTCCTGGTTCAGGAAAAATGTGGGAAAGGCGATGGGAATTGTAGCATGCGGATTCGGCGCTGGAGGACTGCTGGTCCCAGTTATTGTCCGGCTCATTGATCTCCATACATGGCGTACCACGCTGATTATCCTTGGCCTGGGAATGTGGGCGCTGGGAGTTCCTCTGTCATTCGTGATCCGTAACAGGCCGGAACAATATGGTTCCTTCCCCGATGGAACGGATCCGGCTGAGCGCAGCTTCAGCCATGGAGGCGACCCCAAGGGGGAGCCTAATGTCAAGGAGGTTCTCAAGGGCAAGAATTTTTGGGCGATAGGGGTCACCGAGGCAATCCGGATGATGATCGGCATGGCGGTAGTCACTCACGTTATGCCGTACCTCAGCAGTATTGGCATATCACGATCCACTTCCGCATTTGTGGCGACTTCCATTCCCCTATTCAGCATTATCGGAAGGCTTGGTTTTGGCTGGTTGGGCGATATTTTCGATAAAAGATACGTGTTGGCCGTAGCTTATTTTCTTCTCGGCACAGGGATGCTCGTCTTCTCCTCCATTCATCTGAACTGGCTTATCTTCCCCTTCCTGATCCTTTTCTCCCCTGCATTCGGAGGAATTCTATCGTTACGGGGGGCTATCGTGAGAGAGTATTTTGGCAGGGCCTCCTTTGGGAGAATAATCGGACTAATACTGGGACTTGCCGCAATCGGCGGCGTTATTGGCCCCTCTGCTGCTGGATGGACATTTGACAACCTGGGGGGGTATCGTCCCATATGGTTCCTCTTTGCTGGAACTACGGTCATTGCGTTAATGCTGATATTCCGCCTTGAGGCTCCCTCACGGGGGCAGAAGGCGCAACTTACCTGCGAAAACTCACCCAAAGCCACGTTTTGAGCTCCCCTAGGATCGAAGGTAGGATGCCCCATTGATGTCGACGATGCATCCCGTCAGATAATCAGTACCCTCAGAGGCTAAAAATACAACTGTTCGTGCCACCTCTTCCGGGGAAGCGACGCGGCCGAGAGGACTCTGGGCTCGAATTGCATCCCCCTTCGGGCCTGTGAGGTCCGGGGACGACATGTCCGTGTCTACAAACCCCGGTGCCACCACATAGATAAAAATATTGTGCGGGGCGAGCGCCTGGGCCATGGATTGGCTGAGGGCATTGAGCCCCGCTTTGCTCGCTCCGTAAGCGGGAGTTTCGGGCTCGCCTCGAAAGGCTCCCCTGGAGGAGACATTGACGATTTTTCCTCCGCCACATTCCCTCATGTGCTGAGCGACGCAGAAGGATGTATTTGCCGGCCCCATCAAATTCGTGCCAATATTCCTCTCCCACGTTCCCTGCCACTCTTCATAAGTCAGTTCAATGATGGGATACGTCTCGTATATCCCCGCGTTGTTTACCAACACGTGAATTCTTCCCATTTCGCGGATTACGGTATCAACCATGTTTCGAACGGACTCAGGGGCGGATACATCGGCTTGGACAAGGAGGTGCGGACCACCGGCAAGACCGCTCAAAGTCTGCTCAGCCGCCTTGCGGTTCTGATGGTAGTGAACCGCCACCTGCGCGCCCGACGCCGCAAATTCATGCGCAATCGCGCGCCCTATTCCCCGTGAAGCCCCTGTAACAAGCACGTTTTTGTTTGCAAAGCTATAGTCCACGCCATCCTCCATGTTCGATGGAATCAATTCCCCGGAGTCTTCAGCCTCCTCAGGCTCTGGGCCCACGCCGGTTTAGCTGATGACCTCCAACAACGTGACTTCTGTTAGCTTTTCCAAGAGGTCCTTTCCCTCTTCCCTCCAGGCCTTACGAAAAGCAGGCTACCCGATGGCCCTGTCGCATCTCCACGAGATCGGGCTCATGGACGCTGCACATCGATTTTGCGGAGGGGCATCGAGGGTGAAACCGACACCCGGGCGGAGGATTGATAGGGCTGGGCACTTCACCTTTCGGCATGGGCTGGGTTCTCCGATATTTGGGATCGGGAACAGGCACGGCGGCCAAGAGCGTAGCCGTGTAGGGATGAATTGGACGCTTAAACACCTCCTCTAAAGGCCCGATTTCAACGATTTTGCCCAAATACATGATGGCTACACGATCGCAGATATACTTGCATGTTGCCTGCACCATCAACTCCAGGATCATCGCGCGGACGGAAACGTCCGCCATAGCGATGGGCTCATCAGCCACCACGAACTCGGGATTGGTCACCAGGGCCCTGGCAATCACGACCCGTTGTCGCTGACCTCCAGAGAGCTGATGGGGATACTTCTTATAGAGGAAAGACGCAGGGGTTAGGCCGACCTTTTCCATTATCCGAAGCGTTATCGCCTCTCGCTCAGCCTTACTATGACGGTTGTGGATGGCCAATGGATGGCCAATGGCTTTGCCAATGGCCATCCGAGGGCTCAACGAGGCATACGGGTCCTGAAAAATGATCTGCAGTTTTTCCCGCAACTTCTCCATCTCTTTCCCAGAAAAGGAGAATATGGATCTCCCGTTATAGAGGATCTCCCCCGAGGTCGGTTCGAGAAGCCGCAAGACGAGCCTCCCCGTTGTCGTCTTGCCACATCCGCTTTCCCCGGCCAGCCCCAGGACCTCCCCCTTTTTGATGGAAAAAGAGACGCCGTCCACCGCCTTGACAAACCGTTTCTCCTTCGCCAGGAGGTTGTCAATAACCCCCTTTTGGAGGGGAAAGTGTTTCTTCAGATTGTCAACTATGAGCAATTCTTTCATCTTGTCCCTTACCCATAAAGCCAACACGTAACAAGGCGACCGTCTTTCTTATAAATCTCGGGCTTTTCGCCTCGACAAATCTCCATGGCACGGGGGCACCGCGGATGAAATACGCAGCCTGACGGCGGATTGACCAGGTCAGGGGGACTTCCTGGCATGGTCGCAAGCTTAGGCTGGTCAAGCTTGATGTTCGGTATAGAAGATAGGAGACCCTGGGTGTAAGGGTGGAGCGGATCGTCGAAGATCTCTTGTGCCTGCCCTATCTCGGCGATGGTGCCCCCATACATAACCGCGATGCGGTCGGCCAACTGGCCGACAACCCCCAAGTTGTGGGTAATCAGGAGAATGGTTAAATCGTATTGCTTGCGAAGATCATTCAAAAGGTCGAGAAACTGGGCTTCCACGATCACATCAAGGGAAGTCGTCGGTTCGTCGGCGATCAAGAGGTCTGGGTTCAGGATGAGCCCCATCCCGATCATGATGCGCTGGCGCATTCCTCCCGACATTTGATGAGGATATTCGAGGAGCCTCTCCTGGGAAATGCCAAGGCTCTCCAACATCTTCTCCGCCCTCTCCAATGCTGCCTTTCTGTCCAACTCCTTTTCATGAGTCAGAAGCGTCTCGGTAAACTGATCATCAATACGAAAGAGGGGATTGAGAGAGGTTAAGGGATCCTGGAAAATCATGGCGATCTTGCTCCCCCGCAGGGAAAGGAGCTCCCTCTCGCTCATCTGGACAATGTCCTTCCCGTGGTAGAAAATTCTTCCGCTCACGATTTTCCCCGGGGGCCTGAGGAGCCTCAAGATCGAAAAACCAAGGGTGGATTTGCCGCACCCCGATTCCCCTACGAGGCCCATCACCTCCCCTCGTTCCAGTGTCAGATTCACGCCCTCCACTGCACGAACGGTTCCAATACTGATGGGGAAGTGCACCGTCAGATCTTTGATCTCGAGAATCGTCTCCACTATCTCATCGCTCCAGAAGCCTTGGATTCAGAATCTCGGCCAGGCCTTCGCCTAGCATGGTAAAACCGAGGGCAAGGACGGAAATCATTGCCCCGGGAAACGTGATGAGCCACCATTGGCCAGAGGGAAGGAACTTCTTTCCCATGGCCAGGTCCATGCCCCAGTCCACGATGATGGGGGGAAGTCCAAGGCCGAGGTACGTTAAGGCGGCCTCGATCATGATGGCATCGGCCACATTTAAGGTGAACACAACAACCGTTGTGGCGATGACATTGGGAAATATATATTGCCATAAAATGGTCGAACCGGAGGCGCCGATAGCCCTGGCCGCCTCCACGTAAAGTTCCTCCTTGATGGACAGAGTTTGACCCCGGACCAACCGAAAGTACGTCGGGATATAGATCACGGCGACAGCCAGGGTTATGTTGATGACACCCGGTCCCAACATGGCCGCAAAGGCGATCGCCAGTATGAGACCCGGAAATGAGTAGACGGAGTCCATAATGAGCGAGAGAATCCTGTCGAAGATGCCTCCCCAAAAGCCCGAGATGAGGCCAAGGACAATACCGAAAAAGGAGGAGATAATTGCGGCCAAGACCGCCACCCGGAGAATCGTTTGGGAGCCGTAGATGATCCGCGACCAGACGTCCCGCTGGAGGTTATCCGTGCCCATGAGGTGTTTCCCGCCCGGCGGCGCCAGCTGGGGTCCCGCACTCTGATTATAGGGACTGAAAGGGGCGATGACACCTGAAAATAGGGCCATAAAAACAATGGCCAGCACGATGAGCGCTCCGGCGACCAGGATCCACCACTCCACACCGTATCGTTTCCCCAAACCCATGAATCGGGAAAGCGCCAGGGCCATTCCTTCTGCTGGCGAAAACCGCATCTCTCCTCCTAGTACCGAATTCTCGGATCCACTACGGCGTAGATGATATCCACGACAAGGGAGACCATGGCCACTATCAGTGCAAACATGATGATCACCCCCTGAATTGTCGGATAATCCCGCAAATAGATCCTCTCCAAGAGAAGCCGTCCCATACCGGGCCAGGAGAAGGTCGTTTCCGTCAGGACGGCACCCGCCATGAGAAGGGCGAACTGGAGCCCCATCATGGTCAGCACTGGAATGAAGGCGTTCTTGAGGGCATGTCTGTACACGATTTTGCGATGGCCAATACCCCGTGCTTCGGCAGCGATGATGTAATCGGCCTTGAGGACATCAAGCATATTGGCCCGGGTGAGCCGTATGA
>SMTZ1_10035709_pt1 | contig 10649 bp, 9 predicted proteins | sample DeeMarSWOR136_30_FD_25667 | JGI IMG/M metagenome (IMG submission 25667) | reverse complement strand
CAACCCCAGAGCGTTCTGGTGCAAATAGAGGAGGAGGACTGGTTCGACCTGCTGGACGAATCCGCAAAGACAGTGGAAATAGGGGCGAACGACGTTGGGGGCGTGGAATTCAAAATCAGGCCGAAAAAGCTCGGAATCAACGAATTGAAGGTCATCGCCAGGAGCGAAGAGGCTGCGGATGCCGTGATCAAGACCCTCATCGTCGAGCCGGAGGGCGTCGCCAGGGAAATTGTTGAGAACCTAGTTCTTTCCGCTGGAAGCACCGAGTTTGTGAGCACCTCCGTACCACCGTTCGTGGTTGTGGATTCCGGCAGGGCGTATGTGTCGGTAACCTCCAGCTATCTGACTCAAACCATCGAAGGGCTGGAGGGACTTATCCAGATGCCGTTTGGCTGCGGCGAACAGAACATGGTTGTGTTCGCTCCCGATGTCTTCATCACCAAGTACCTTAAAGAGAGCGGACAGCTCAAGCCGGAGATAATGGCTAAGGCAGAGAAACTGATGATCACCGGCTATCAAAGGGAGCTTACCTACAGGCACAGAGATGGCAGCTTCTCCGCCTTTGGAGAGAGCGACGAGGAGGGCAGTCTCTGGCTTACTGCTTTTGTTCTGAAGTGCTTCTCTCAAGCCGTGGACCTGATCTATATCGATGACAGCATCCTGGACGAGGCTGAGGACTGGATCACCGCTCATCAGAATGCCGATGGCTCCTTTGATCCAGTTGGCTTTGTCTGCCACCAGGAAATGATGGGCGGCCTCGAAGGAAAGAACGCTCTCACCGCCTATGTTGCCATAGCTCTGCTGGAGGCAGGGGAGAAAGTCGCCTCAGCCAGAGCGATCGACTTCTTGGAAAGCGAGCTTATCGAGATAGAAGACGCCTATACCATGGCGATCGTAGCCTATGCCCTTGAGCTTGCCGGAAGCGGCAGTGCCGATGAAGCGTATGAGAAATTGATGGGGCTTGCACAAGAGGATGAGAACGGCCTGCACTGGGGTGATGTAGTCGAGCCTCTACCAGGGCTTGAGGGGGAGGAGATTCTGCCCCGGGGCCCGATGATGCCAAACAGGAGCGTTGCCATCGAAGCTACCGGCTACGCTACCCTCGCCCTGATAGAACATGGTGATGCATTCAATGCCTCCCGAGCCGCAAAATGGCTGGTGTCCCAGAGAAATGCCTATGGTGGCTACGGTTCTACCCAGGACACGGTGGTTGCCTTGCAGGCCCTCACCGAGTATGCCACCGACGCCAGGGCTGATGTCGATCTGAAGATAAGCATAGAGGCTGGGGGACAAAAGAAGGTACTCACAGTAACGCAGGATAACTTCGATGTTCTTCAGATAGTGGAAGTACCCGTAAATGAAGAGGTCAAGATAAGCGTGGAGGGGAAGGGGGAGGCTATAGCTCAGGTAGTCGAGAGATTCAACCTCCCTGAAGCAGAGCAAGGGGACAAAATCCTGAAGATAGACGTTGGCTACAATACCACTCAGGTCGAGGTGAACGACCTGGTTGAAGTATCGGTGGAGCTTGAGTTCGCTCCCCCCATACCCATGGAGGCCGGAATGGTGGTGCTGGACGTGTCGGTCCCAACCGGCTTCGCCCCTATCTTTCAGCTTCGATGTAAAAGCGATGTATCCCGTCAAGGCCAAGGGCGTCAGCTCCCAGGCCTATTCCTACTACAAGCCGGAGATAAGGGGGGAGACGCTTGGCCAAGCGATGGTTGTTTCGGAAAGCTAGCGGGAAGGCTTACTGTCGGCGGAAAATACTGTGACGTAAATGGGCGACACTCCCCTGAGAAAAGGCTTCCATCGAGTAGGGGAAGCCTTTTGATTCTTTCTAAGTGGGCTGAAAAGAAATAACCGCCTTTTGAACGTGCTACCCCTTACTATAGTACCTTTAATTTTTCTTCTCTGGTGTGGTATAATTAGAATGGCTATGCTGTAGGTGAGAAGAGAGATGCCGAAAATATCTCGAAAATTGATTATCTGGCTCACGATCCTGGTGGGGGTGGTAGTTATCTTCTTTCTCGTTATCTCGCCCGGGGGGGGTGGTGGTAAGAGCCTCAGCACAGGGGAAGTGATCGCCCTGTTACATGGCCGGGGTGGGGAGGTCACTATCAAAGGAGAGACCTCGCTTACTGCGGTCATAGACGGCGAAACCTACAAAACCACTATCCCTGCGAGCTTTGACGCGTTCGAGGAGTTCAAAAGCGAGATCGACCAGGGAAACGTGAAGCTTACCTACGCCAAGTCCAGCGGATGGGGCAACTGGGGAGGGATACTGATAAACTTCCTGCCGCTGATCCTTTTTGGTGCGTTGCTCATATTCATATTTCGTCAGGCGCAGGGCGGCTCGAGTCAAGCCATGTCCTTCGGCAAAAGCAGGGCGCGGCTGGCTGGGGGCGATAGGCCTACGATCAGCTTCGGTGACGTGGCAGGAGTCGAGGAGGCGAAGCAGGAGCTAGAGGAGGTAGTGGAGTTCCTCAGGTACCCTGAGAAGTTTATTGCCCTAGGCGCACGCATCCCGCGTGGGGTACTGCTCATTGGTCCTCCGGGTACGGGCAAGACCCTGCTGGCGCGGGCGGTTGCCGGGGAAGCGGGGGTTCCTTTCTTCTCCATTAGCGGCAGCGAGTTCGTTGAGATGTTCGTGGGGGTGGGCGCTTCACGGGTGCGCGACCTCTTCGATCAAGCTAAGCGCAATGCGCCGTGCATCATCTTTGTCGATGAGATCGATGCCGTGGGCCGTCACCGCGGCTCCGGTCTGGGCGGCGGTCACGACGAGAGGGAGCAGACGCTCAATCAAATCCTGGTGGAGATGGATGGCTTCGACTCCAGCACCAAGGTAATCGTCCTCTCGGCCACCAACCGCCCCGATATTCTCGACCCGGCGCTACTGCGCCCCGGCAGGTTCGATCGCCGCGTGATCCTGGATCAACCCGACATAAACGGCCGAAAGGCTATCCTCGAGGTCCATGCCAAGGGCAAGCCACTGGACCCGGATGCCGACCTGGATGTTATCGCCAAGCAGACCCCGTTTTTTAGCGGCGCTGATCTGGCGAATCTGGTTAACGAGGCTGCTCTGCTGGCAGCGAGGCGCAATAAGAAAGAGATTGGTTTGGATGAGTTCCAGGAAGCAACTGAGCGCGTCCAGCTCGGGCCGGAGCGCAGGAGCCGGGTTGTCAGCCAGAAGGAGAAGGAGGTTATCGCTCACCACGAGGCTGGTCATGCTCTGGTAGCCCGTATGCTGCCCCATGCTGACCCCGTGTACAAGATCTCCATTGTGGCCCGTGGTATGGCTGGTGGCTACACCAAGCAACTCCCCACCGAGGATCGCCACCTTTACTCCATAGCACAGTTACGGGACACCATGACCACCTACCTCGGGGGACGCGCCGCCGAGGAGATCATATTCGGGAATGCTGAAGTGACCACCGGGGCGAGTAGCGACCTGGAGCAGATCAGTGCCATTGCCCGCAGGATGGTCAAAGAGTACGGCATGAGCGAGAAAATGGGTCTGCGCACCTTTGGCCGCAAGGAGGAGCTAGTCTTCCTGGGGAGGATGGTGGATGAGCAGAAGGACTACGGCGATAAGGTTGCTGATGAGATTGACGACGAGATCAGGAGACTGATCGACAATGCCTACGCCGAGGCCAAAGATATCCTGACCAAGAACAAGGCCAAGCTGGTTCAGATCGCGGAGCGGTTGATCATTGAGGAGACGCTCGAGCGCGAGGCGCTCGAGGCGGTATTCAATGAGCCGGTGCCTTCATCTCAACCGGTTGCCGTGAAGGCCAAGGCCGGGAAACCAGGGCGAAAGTCACACACGGCGGAAGGCGACTCAAAGGACGAGACTGCCGTTAGTCATAATTAGAGAGGAGCCTCGGTTTAGGAGAAACGTAAAAAAAGGGGCTGGCCTTTGGGCCAGCCCCTTTTTTTACCCCCTTGGTAATACCTCAGCCATTCTCTTCACGCTCCTCGCGTTCCCAAATCGGCTTGGTGAAGTGCTGCAGGAACTCCCTTTTCATTTCGTCGCCCATTTGCTTGATTTGCTTCTCTGTGCTTTTGGCAAATTCCTCAAGTTCGGCCATATCGATCTCCACCCCGAGAAGTTTGGTCAAAACCCCGAGCACCGCCTGAGAAGCTCTCGGATTCGCCATCTTGGCTGCATACTTCACAGTCTCCCCCAGCAAGCAAATAGCTTCGATATTCCTTTCCTTGGCAACCCCGAGCAATAAGCCGTTCAGTCCGGCTATGTAGAAGTCTCCTCCCAGCACTACCTCAAACTCCCTCAACTCCTCAAGCAACTCAGGGGAGCTGGCTGCTCCCAACACTCTTGGTTGGTCGGGATGGTATTCGGTGAGGGCAGCGGCGAGGGTGTATACTCTTTTCACCCCGAATTTTTGCGCCACATCTAACACCATGCCAGCATATTCATATGATCCAGAGGCCGGCTGTGCCTCCGCCAGGAAGAAAATTATGTCTTTTCCCTCGCCCCCGCTTTCCCAGTAGTAAAACTTGCCCTCGGGGAATGTCGGCATCTCTATCAAATTGTCTTTGATGAAAACACCGCCCAGGTCGAAGAAGCCCGAGGGATTGATCTCCGCGAGTTCCTCCGCTTTCAGCTTGTCCTTTAGATATGTGGCGGCGATTAATGCCACGTTGCCCACGCCAGGCCAGGCAGTAACCAGGCAAGGATCGGCTAACTCAGGCTCTCGGTAGAACTTGACACACTTCATGTGCCCCCCTATTGCCTAATCCCTAATCCTGATTCATAAACTACTTCCCGATGCAGAACCGGCTGAAGATAGTCTCCAGAAGCTCCTCGGTGACTGTCTCCCCTGTTATCTCTCCCAGAGCGTTTATGGCTGCGGTGAGGTCGATGGTGACGAAGTCATCGGGTAGGCTTTCTCCAATAGCGGTCTGGGCTTGGTCTAGATGCTCCTTTGCTCTCAGCAGCGCCTCTTTGTGACGAGGGTTGGTCACCAGCGAGGCATCTGAGGTAATCACCCTGCCCCCTAAGACAGAGTTCACCATTCCGTTCTCCAGATCGGTGAGCCCTTCCCCGGTGAGCGCCGAGGTCGAGACCTGTAGCCAGGGCAGCACTGTTTTCTCAGCGAGAAGATCGATTAGTTGCCTGTCTGAGTCGGTTAGCGGCTCGCTGGAATCGAGTACAAACAACACGAAGTCGGCTTGGTCGATCGCATTCTTGCTTCGTTCCACCGCCAGGGTTTCCACCTCGTCCCTGCTGTCAATGATACCAGCGGTGTCAATGAGAAGGAATGGCACGCCTTTTAGATTTACCACTTCCTCCAGAGTATCGCGGGTGGTGCCGGGGATGGTGGTGACAATCGCCCGACTCTGGCGTAGCAGGCGATTCAAGAGGCTTGACTTTCCTACGTTGGGTCGTCCCACGATAGCGGTCCTCACCCCTTGTCTATAGACCATGCCGGCATCGGCGTTGGCAATAAGGTCCTGTAAAGTCAATTGCGCCTTCTCCAGAGGCTCAGAGATGTCTTGTTCCTCAACCTCGTCGTCGGGGAAGTCGATCCTGGCAGTGAGATAGGCAAGTATCTCCATTAGGCCGCTGCGCACTTCCTTGATCGGCTCCGAGAGTTTGCCCCCCAGACCCTGCACAGCCAGACGGAGGCTGGCCTGGGTTTTGGCTTGAACCACGTCCAAAACCGACTCCGCCTGCGCCAGGTCTATCCTGCCGTTGAGGAATGCCCTGAGGGTGAACTCGCCGGGGTTAGCCAGCCTGGCACCGTAGCGCAAGGTTAGCTCAAGGATGCGCTGTAGAGGCAGAGGCCCCCCATGGCAGTCGATCTCGACGATATCCTCCCTGGTATAGGTGTGGGGTGCCTCCATGTAGGCCACGAGTACCTCATCAACAACCTCTCCATTTTCGGGATCGGTTATGTGCCCATAGACTAGACGTCGGTTCGCTAGCGGCTTGGGGAACAGCCTCTGGGTAATAGGCCGCGCCTCCTTCCCGCTCAACCTCACGATTCCGATCCCGCCCTCGCCTATAGGGGTGGATATTGCGGCAATAGTATCCTGATACACAGCTTGTCAGTATGATACATCTTTCGCTCATCCTCATCAACAAAGGTAGGGGCGACCCGACGGGTCGCCCCTACCTTGACGGACAAGATAGACAATGATATCGTATAACGATATCGCTAGCCGATATTAGAGGAGGTTGGTGTGCTTAAGGACTTCTTTCTGGGCTTCGTGAAAATTCACGTTCTCTATCACGCTTCAAGGGAGCCGATATATGGAGTTGAGCTCTTAGAGGAGCTAGGTCGGCATGGCTATCGGCTGAGCCCTGGGACTCTCTATCCCACCCTTCACCGGCTTGAGAAAGAGGGATATCTCTCCGTGCGGAAGAGAGTGGTCGACGGGAAGGTGCGCAAGTACTACACCATAACGGAGCAGGGGATGGTGATTCTCAGCGAGGCAAGGAGGAAAATCGCTGAACTGGTAGACGAGGTGCTCCTGGATAGGTAAATCATGGAACAGAACGACAGAAGAAAGGTCTTTGGGTTCAGTCGCAATGTCTTCTTCCTGGGCGTGGTGAGCTTCCTCACCGATGTCTCCAGCGACATGATCTTCACCCTCGTGCCCCTGTTCCTGTTGAACGTGCTCAGAGTGGGGACGCCCGTCATTGGCCTCATCGAAGGGATTGCCGAAGGCACCGCGAGCCTGCTCAAGGTGCTCAGTGGCTGGCTCAGCGACCGTTTGGGGCGCCGGAAGGGCCTGGCTGTCTTTGGATACAGCATCTCCACCTTAGCCAAGCCCTTCCTGTACTTCGCCACCACCTGGGGTGTGGTGGCGGCAGTGCGCTTCGTAGACCGGGTGGGGAAGGGGATTAGAACCTCGCCACGCGATGCCCTGGTTGCCGATTCCGCTCCTCCTGAGGAGATGGGCAAGAGCTTCGGCCTCCACAGGGCTATGGACACCCTAGGCGCCGTCCTTGGTCTCTCTGTGGCTGCCCTAATTGTGTACCTTGTGCAGCGAGGAGGGCTTGAGCTCACCAGGGATGCGTTTCAGACTATTGTGCTCGTGGGGATAGTCCCCGCAGTGCTTGCTGTATTCGTGCTCCTATTTTTCGTCCGGGAGCGGGGCAGGAGAGCTGATTCTACAGGGGTTAGCTGTTCGGCTAACGGGCACCCTTCAGGCGCTGTTCCGACCAAAAAGGGTTTCGATTTCCGCTTCAAGCTCTTTCTGGCGATAATGGTCGTGTTTACGCTGGGCAACTCCAGTGATGCCTTCCTCATCCTGCGCGCCCAAAACCTGGACTTCTCGGTTCCTCAGATCCTCCTCCTGTTCGTGGCCTTTAACCTGGTTTATGCTTTAGCAGCTTTGCCCGCAGGGCTGGTTTCGGATAGGCTGGGGAGGAAGGGTGTTATCGTCGTTGGCTGGTCAATCTACGCCCTTGCCTATCTGGGGCTTGCTGTGGCATCGGCAGCGGAGAGGAGGGGCACCGCCTACGGGCTCTATCATACGGCTGTGGGGCTCTCCCTGCTGCCGGCGAGCCTGATTGCAGGCTGGCTGTGGCATTTGATCGGGCCGGAAGCACCCTTCTTCTTCGGGGCGGGGATGGCGGGCGTGGCCATGCTGGGGTTTCTCTTGCTGATCAGAGAATAGAAGCCTTTCCGACCATCGTGGCGCAAGAGGGGCATCCAGCTTGCTTCGACTTGACGAGTTGGGGGAAATTGGCGTATTATTCGTTTGGGAGCATTTTTTGGAGGAGAGATTCATGGAAGATAGAGTGGCGATATTCATAGATGGGAGCAACCTGTATCACGCTCTGCGTGCTAACTTCAGTCGCTATGACCTCAAGTTTGCCGAGTTTATTAGTAAGCTCTGCGGGTCGCGGCGCCTGTTTCGAGCCTACTACTACAATGTCCTGCAAGACCCGAGCCAGCGGGCTGATGCCTACCGTGAGCAGCAGGAGTTTCTCAACAATCTTCGTGAAACGCCCTATCTAGAGGCACGCCTGGGGGGCACCAAGCTGGCGCAGGGTATCCCCGTGGAAAAGGGCATCGATGTTATGCTTGTCACAGACCTGCTGCATTTCGCCTGGAATGACCGCTATGACGTGGCGGTTCTGGTAAGCGGGGATTCAGACTTTGCCTATGCTCTGCAAGCGGTGAAGAACATGGGCAAACACGTTGAGGTGGCCTATTTTGAAAGCAATGTGTCCCGGGACCTCCTGGATGTTGCGGATAACAAGCACCTGCTGGGCCGAAACTTCCTCAAGGGGTTGTGGACACACAAGCGACCTCCCAGGCACAAGGGAAAACGGCCAAGCGTGGTGGCAAACAGAGGTGTCAGCACTTAAGGCCACGGATGCGTCTCGTCCCGTCAGACTAGCCCAGACTTTTGAGAGCCTGTCGAAACATGGAGCGGTGGTGCTTCTCCCTTTCGAAGGCTATCCTAAAAGAGTTTGTGGCCTCCTCTTTCCCTTCGCTCTCCGCTTCCTCGATAAACTTGGGGTACATCGACAGGATCTCCAGGCTTTCCCCTTCAGCAGCCTCTCTAAGGTTCTCCTTAGTGCTTTTCACAACACCCATGACCTTGAGATGGCTCAGGGCATGGACGATTTCTGCCCCTGCCGCTTCCCTGAAGAGTTGCGCCATCTCCATCAATCCCTCCTCCATAGCCCGGTGGGCGTAAGCTAGGTATTCAACATTGGTCTGGCTTTCACTGGCGAAAGCTCTCTTGAGGTTCTCGTCCGTTTTTGACACAGTCCACCTCCTGCCTTTTTCATACTCAAGGGTAGCGACGCGTTCCGTCTGCGCCTATTCTACCAGTTCATACGACTTGCCTATCAGATTTCCCATCTGCAGTTGAGCACAGCTGAGACGGCCGGCGCAATGGGCGCAAGTCTCCGTGCCCAAGCCAACTTCGCGCAACTTGCCCTTGCGCACCAAAAATTCTAGCATTCCATCCAAAGCGCTTCGCTCAACGCCCGTGCGCCGGCTCAGCTCATTCAAGTCCAGCGGCCCTCTGGCCTGCTCGAACTCCTTCAGTATCCTCGAAAGCATCGCTCCACCTCACCAGTAGCGTTTATCCCCTCCTTCGGCCTAACAGGGAGTAAGTAGTGGTTACGACCACAATGGCTGTAAGCCCGAGGGCAAACACCAATTGCCAGACAGGGACTGGCTCTGCCTCCCCTTCCTCAACCTCGAAGAGTTCGTCTAGCTCCCATGTCAGGAAGTTGTCCCTGACCTCCTCCCACTGCGATGCGAATTCATCTTTTTCAGCCTCCGTCGCCTCGCCCACCTTCACCTTTGTTCTCAGCTCGAAGAAGCCGTCGGGATAAACCCCCTCCAGGACATGGGTTTCAAAGGTCTCTCCGGTGTCCGTGTTGGTGAACTCGTACCAAAAGGCGTCCAGATCGAAATTCTGCTCACTCATCCCCTCGGCCATCTCAATCTGGGCCTCACCACGGGAGAACGCCCGGGTGATATACTCGAAGGTAGCCCTGCTGCCCTCACCGGGGTCGCCGTACCTGACAGCGAAATCCGCCAGGTTGGGCACATCCTGCGGCCAGAGCTGGGAGAATGCTAGCTGCAGCGCCCTGAAGGTGAGCACCTCACCTACGGTGAGGCTGCCGTCGGGTATGACTTGACCATCAACCTCGATCTCGATCAGCTCATTCCCCTTGCTATAGCCCCTGAGATCGTCTTCCTCAACGACAAACTTATATAGTTCTTCATCCTCATCGAATATCCAGATAGGCAACAGGTCCACCTCATCAACCGTGCCCGAAGCACCGGAGGGCACCTGAGCATAGGCGGGCGCGGACAGCAGAGACACCACCAAGACGACTGCAGAGACCAGTGCAAGAAACCTTGCTCCACAGACTCTATGTAGGTTGTGTTTGCTCATATCATTGCCTCCTTATCCTAACCATCACCATCCGAAGAGCCTGCCGATTTGATAGATGAGCACGGCCACAATCCAGCCTAAGACCAGGGTATAACCGACGACGAAGCCGGTCCATTTCCAGGAGTTGGTCTCCCTTTTGATGATGGCGATGGCGGCCATACACGGGACATAGATCAGGCACATGGCCATGAACGCATAGGCAATAAGGGGTGTCCAGCCCAGCTCAAAGCCGATGACATTTCCCAGTCCTCCAAGCTCTTCGGCACCGGTAAACAGGGTGCCAAAGGTGCCCACCACCACCTCCTTGGCCAGGACGCCGAATACCAGGGTCACCGCCGCCTGCCACTGGCCAAAGCCCGCAGGGCTGAATATCGGTGCAATAGCTCTTCCTATAGGCTCCAGGGCGCCCGTGTAGTCCAGGAGCCAGATGAGAACCACTATGCTGAAAATGATCGTCCCCGCCCTGATCAGGAAAATCCTTCCTCGCTCCCACATGTGCGTCACCACCCCGATGATGGTGGGGATGCGGTAGGGGGGTAGCTCCATCACGAAGTGGCCGCTCTCGCCGGTGATCAGTCTCTTGCGGAAAAACCAGGCCATCAGGATGGCCAGGATAACTCCTATAACATAGAACGAGAAGACCACCAGTCCCCGGTGAGCTGTGAAGAACGCAGCAGCGAACAGCGCGTAGATCGGCAGCCGGGCGCCGCATGACATCAAGGGGCTGACCAGGATGGTTACCAGCCTGTCCTTGG
>SMTZ1_10022558_pt1 | contig 10649 bp, 11 predicted proteins | sample DeeMarSWOR136_30_FD_25667 | JGI IMG/M metagenome (IMG submission 25667) | reverse complement strand
CTGAGTATAACCACGCTCGTCTGTTATTCTCAGGTGATATCTGATTGCTCTCTCACTCAAGAAAACTCCCTCCTGCTCAAGTTTGCGAGCAATGGTAATTGACCCGAGTGGTTCAGAGGACTCACTCAAGACCTTAAGAATAGCTATTATCTTTATTTCTGTTTCAGAGCCAGAAACTTGTACCATCAGAAGCTTCTTTACTCCTTTGGACAGTCTTCAAGTTATTATAACACGCCTGTCACGAAAGCTGAATAGTACAGTGATTTGCAGCTTAATTACCAATAAAGCAGCATAGCAAATCACTACATTTGACGAATACCTAAATGGCCACTTGCCCGCATCTGTGTCTCTACCAAAAGCTCTATAGTCTTTATTCGGCGTCCGGAGGTTCTACTCACGTAACTTCATATACATTGCTTCCATATCTTCAAGCCAGAGTTTCGCCTCAGCATCTGATGGCATTCTCCAGTCTCCCCGGGGAGACAAACTCACAGAGCCAATCTTAGGCCCCTCAGGCAAGCATGTCCTCTTGAACTGGTTGGCGAAGAATCTTTCTATGAAACTTCTCAGCCACTTGTGCAGGTCGTCAAGCGTGTATTGACCTTCAAAGAGTCCTTGCTTTCTTACTTCGTTAGCCATGTAAAGAATCTTGCTCGGTCTCATTCCGAAGCGAATGAAAGGATACAGGTAGAAATCGGCAAGCTCGATCGGACCGATAACCTCCTCACTCTTTTGTGCTATCTGCCCTTCTTTAGGACGCTGAAGCTCTGGAGAGATTGGTGTTTCCAGGATATCATACAAGACCTTTTGGGCTGGCGAATTAGAGAACTCTTCATCGGCAACCCAACGTACAAGGAAACGGACCAGCGTCTTGGGCACCGATGTACTGACGTGATAGTGCGAGATATGGTCTCCAGCGAATGTGCACCATCCCAAAGCAATCTCAGTGAGGTCACCGGTTCCCAGTAGAATCCCATCAAGCTGGTTAGCTTTGTTAAAGAGAAATTCTGTACGGTAGCGAGCCTGAACGTTTTCAAAGACTACGTCTTCTCGTCCATCATGGTTAAGGTCTCTCAGGTGTGACTTGCTGGTTCTGGTGATGTTTAAGCTGGCAAAACTGACCCCTAATGCCTGGCATAATTTTGTGGCATTGACTTTGGTTCTAAGGGTAGTCCCAAAACCGGGAAGAGAGAAGGCATGGACATTCATTCGTGGTAGCTTGAGGAAATCCATTGTTTTTACGGCGGCTAAAAGTGCCAGCGCCGAATCAAGTCCTCCAGAAACCCCTAGTACTAGTTGGCTCCTTTTGGCACCGACAAGTTTCTGGGCCAGTGCCGCCACTTGCATGGAAAAGATTTCGCGGCACCTCTCTACCCTTCTAGTCGGCTCTCTTGGTACAAAGGGATGGGGGTCAAGCATTCGCTCTAACCTCTCAGGGTGAGGGTTGCTAACCTCTGTTTCAATCGCTCGATATGCTTTCACTTGTGTAGCCATGTCACGAAAACTGGTCAATACGCGGCGGTCATGCGCCAGCCGTTCAAGGTCAATATCTGAAATTAAAAGCTGAGAATCTGGTGACAACCGCTCCGATTCCCGTAAAACTACCCCATTTTCTGCTACGAGGGCGTGCCCGCTATACACCACATCGTTCGAAGACTCTCCGATACCAGATGACACATAGCAGTAAGCTGCAATACATCTGCCTGACTCTGAAGATACCATTATCCTGCGCCAGTCCGCCTTGCCCAGTATTTCGTTGCTCGCTGAAAGGTTAATCAATACTGTTGCCCCGGCCAGTGCCTGGTATTCATGCGGCGACAACGGGACCCACAGGTCTTCACAAATCTCAACCCCAATGGTGCCTGAGTCAATTCCCTTAAGCCTGAAAAGAATGTCTGTGCCAAAGGGGACTTGTTGTCCCGCCAATTCGATTGCATCGGTTTGCCCCTCCCTGCTGGGAGAAAACCAGCGGTCTTCATAGAACTCTTTGTAGGTAGGCAGAAGAGTCTTGGGTATGACTCCGAGAATGTAACCGGAGTTCAATACTACCGCACAGTTGAAAATGCTCTGCTCCACGACCAACGGCATCCCTACTATCACGACCATGGTGCTCTTGGAGCTTTCATTTAATACCTCATTTAGGCCTTCTTGCGCTTTTTTTAATAACGCTTGGTGCTGAACCAGATCGCCAAGAGTATAGCCGGTTATAGCCATCTCCGGGAAGGTTAGTATCTGCACATCTTGCTCACTTGCTTTTCTCATGGTATTTATAATGGCTCCAACGTTAAAATCAACGTCAGCTACACGGAGCGCTGGGAGCGCTCCGCCGATACGTAGAAATCCAAGAGTCCTGCTCAATTGAATGTCTTCGTCCACTGTGGTCTTCTTCCTTTCTTCACCACATAAGGATTGTCTAGACTCTACAGAATAGGTAAGTATCTCTTAAGCTCGTATTCGGTCACCTGAGTTCGGTAGTGATTCCATTCTATTTTCTTGTTCTGGATGAAAGCTGAGAAGACATGTTCACCCAAAGTCTTTCGCACCAACTCGCTTTTCTCAGTTAGCAGTATGGCTTCCAATAGGCTGGCAGGTAAGGTGCCTATTCCTCTTTTCTGCCTTTCGTCCTCAGTCATCTCATATACGTTTTCTTCTATTGGCTTGGGCACCTCATATTCCTTTTCGATACCTTCCAGCCCGGCGGCCAACATTACGCTGAAAGCCAAGTAAGGATTGCAGGCAGGGTCAGGAGACCTGAATTCAATACGAGTCGCTTTTTCCCTTCCGGGCCGGTACTCTGGGACTCGGACTAAGTCGGAGCGGTTACGCCGTGCCCAAGAGAGGTATACTGGTGCCTCGTAGCCGGGAACCAGGCGTTTGTAGGAGTTAATCCACTGATTGGTAACAGCGGTAAGTTCAGGAGCATGTTTGAGTAGGCCAGCTATATAGTACCTAGCTATCTGGGAGAGATGATATTCGTCATTCTTGTCGAAGAAAGCGTTCCTCTCTCCCTTGAATAGTGACTGGTGTACGTGCATACCACTGCCGTTTATACCGAAAACCGGTTTGGGCATAAAAGTAGCATAGACGCCGTACTTCAAGGCTACCTCTTTGACCACTAAGCGGTATGTCATCACGCTGTCGGCCATGGTCAGGGCATCGGTATACCTCATGTCTATTTCATGCTGGCTGGTAGCAACCTCGTGGTGGGAATATTCAACGCCAATACCCAGTTCCTCTAGTGCCAACACTGTGTCCTTCCTCATATCGATGGCCGCATCACGTGGAGTCAGGTCGAAGTAGCCTCCCTGGTCTAGCGGCTCGGTTCCCTCAGAGTCTCGGAAATAGAAATATTCCAATTCTGGCCCCACATAGAAGGTGTAGCCTAAATCAGCCGCCCGCTTCAAGTTTCTTTTCAGGATATACCTGGGGTCACCATCAAAAGCCTCACCTCCAGGCCTTAAAACATCACAGAACATTCGGGCGACAGCACGGTGCTCTCGGGGTTGCCAGGGCAGCAACCGGAAGGTGTCAGGGTCGGGTAGGGCCACCATATCACTTTCATCGATGCGGGCGAATCCTTCTATTGACGAACCATCAAAACCCATTCCCTCCTCCAACGCCCCTTCCAGTTCCTCCACAGTGATATCAAAACTCTTGAGCATCCCCAGGATATCGGTAAACCATAACCTGATGAACTTAACATCGTGCTCCTTTGCCATCTTCAAGACATAATCCTTAGCTTCTTCTCTACTTTTGTTAATCATTGTTACCTCCTATTTGTAATGTTTGTGCTCCTTTAGATAGCATATTAACCTGCATTTTCAATTTTTCATTTACATGTCCTCCGCAGTTTGTCTAGATTGCGTTTTCATCTCTATCGCCGGTCCTGACACGCACTACGTTCTCCACTGGCAGGATAAAAATCTTGCCATCACCAATCTCACCTGTCCTACAAGTCTTGACAATGGCATCTATTACCACCGGCACATCCTCGTCGAGCAACACCAGTTCAATCTTGATTTTGGGCAGCAAATCCACCCGGTATTCTCCCACTCGCCATTGTAAGGGAATTCCCTTTTGCCTACCCCGGCCGCTTACCTCGCTGACGGTCATACCGAAATAGCTATTCTCTTCAAGAGCCTTCTTGACAGCTTCCAGCTTTTCTTCCCGAATAATAGCCTCTATCTTCTTCATCGGAGTAACCCTCCGTAAGCCCTTTCACCATGCTGTGATAAGTCCAGTCCGACCGTTTCTTCCATCTGCCCCACTCTAAGTCCGACAGTAACATCAACCAGTTTGCCCAATATCCAAGTAACTACAAAGGCATAAGCACCAACTGCAACAACACCGAGCAATTGCTTTATGAACTGCACTCCGTTACCTGCAAGCAAACCGTCAGCCCCCGCGGAATTGACAGCCATAGTGGCGAAAATGCCAGTTGCCAGCATTCCCAAAATCCCACCCACGCCATGTACTGCGAACACATCCAAAGAGTCATCGAAGCCGAGCTTTGTTTTTAACAACAGCATGATATAGTAGCAGACAATAGCCGCCACCATGCCTATTGGGATACCCGCCAGAGGCGTCACAAAACCGGCGGCGGGGGTTATGGTAGCCAGCCCAGCAATAGCGCCGGTAACGGTACCAAGAACACTCGGGCGGCGGTAGAGCCAGCTAATCACCATCCAGGTAAAAGCAGCAGCTGCTGCAGCAGTATTGGTGGCAACAAAGGCACTGGCGGCTAGACCGTTGGAGGCCAAGGAACTACCGGCATTAAAGCCGAACCAGCCGAACCAGAGTAGACCAGCACCAAGCACTACCATAGGTATATTGTTAGGTTCCATAGGCTGTTCTGGGAAGCCCCTACGCCGGCCTAATAGCATAACCAAAGCTAAGGCTGAGACACCGGCATTGATATGGACGACGGCACCGCCGGCGAAGTCAAGAACGCCAAGGTTAGCTAGCCAGCCACCGTCACTCCAAACCCAGTGGGCTATAGGACAGTAGACCACGGTCATCCATAGAGCCGAAAAGATGAGCAGGGCACCAAATTTAATGCGCTCGACCACGGCGCCAGTAATCAGGGCTACAGTGATAATAGCGAACATACCCTGAAAAACCATAAAAGCCAGGTGAGGTACCGTGCTGGCGTAGACTGACGATGGCTCTTGCCCCACGCCCATCAGACCAACAAAATTGAGCCCCCCTATAAAACCACCGTTGTCAGAACCAAAGCTCAAGCTGTAACCGTAAAGTACCCAGAGTATCCCAATTAGACCTAGAGCGGCAAAGCTCATCATGATTGTGGAAAGCAAGTTTTTACGCCGCGCCATCCCACCATAGAATAGAGCCAAGCCGGGTGTCATTAACATGACCAGCGCCGACGAGATTAAAATCCAGGCAGTATCACCAGAACTAACGGGCATCGCCTACCTCCTTGCTCTTTCTTTCAATATAGCCCGTTATTGTTTCCAGCATATTACAAACGTGTTAAATTTGTGTTACATAAGAGAGTCAGGCGGCTACACAGCCTTTCGAAACCTGTAGCCAATGTTTCTCACCGTCTCAATGAAGGTATGTTTTGAGTCCTCGATCTTACTTCTAAGTCTTCTTATGTGGACATCCACCGTTCTATCGCCACCGTAGTAATCGTAGCCCCAGACCTTATTGAGCAGTGCTTCGCGAGTATAGACACGCCCTCTGTTGCTTGCCAGAAACTTGAGTAACTCATATTCTTTAAAGGTTAGCTCTACCACCTTACATCCCATAGTTACCTCGCACTTGGCGAGGTCTATTACCAGCCCATCACATTTTATTAGCTCACCGGTATCCATGTTCTCAGCCCTATGATTAAGAAGCCGTTTTATCCTCAACACCAGTTCCCGGTCATCGTAGGGTCTGGTGATGAAATCATCAACACCGAGGTAGCCACCAATGCTATCGAGCGTCTCTTCATACTCTGCATTAATTCCTCTATTTCTGTATTAGCTGAATAACCATCCATTTCCACTATGACCAAATTCGGACGGCGGGCAATAATCTCCTTCGCAAACCCGTTGCCGTGAGGAATAATAGAGCATCCAAAGCCGTTTCGGATAAGTCCCGAATGTAGCTCTGCTAGTTCATTACTTTCTTGAGCTATTATTAGCAGGTTTGGCATTGCCTATCTCCAATCAATATGCATAGAGCCTTCCATAGGGTCGGAGCCAGCGAGGAAAAAGTTTGATAAAATTACGGTTAAAAATCTCTTCAATTTCGTAGCTAAAGTAGGCAGAGAACTCGCCAACCAACGGGCGAAGAATCTGATAGTCCTTCTCTTCCAGTTCAGCGATGCCGACTTCTTTACCGAGTTGGTAATCCTCGACGCTCCCCCTCAGGTAGATGACACCACCATGCATTCCTGTACCAATAAATCTAGCTTTGTGATATTCTCCTTCGCCTAGATTCAGACCCAGCAGAACTAAGATGCCTCCAGCCATGTACTCGCCAAGGAAGTCCTGTGCAGTGCCACCGATGACGAGCACGGGCTTCTTTTCTTGGTACTCCTTCATATGGATACCCGCTCGGTAGCCGACATCTTCCCGGACAAAGATCTTCCCGCCTCTTGCCGATAAACCAATGATGTCTCCAGCGTGACCGTGAATAATTATCTCTCCCTCATTCATAGTATTTCCGGAGCCGTCCTGCGCATTGCCATGCACAATAATCCGCGGGCCATTCATAAATGCCCCAAGGTCATTTCCTGGACTGCCAAATATCTCAATCTCCACCGGCTTATCTAGGCCAGTGCCAATGTATCTCTGCCCATAGACATTGTGGAGCTCTATTCCCTTGGTGCCATTTGAAACCACGCCTCTCAATTTGGCATTGAGGTCTCGATAGTAAATGCCAGTGGCATCTATCTTTAGCACCGAGTCTCCTTTATCTGCCATTTTCAACTCCCTGCCATCCTAACACCTAAGACTTCGAGTTCAGTATCGGATAGCCCTATACCCCTTAGGTGCAAGCGATTACCCCGCAGGCTTTCAAGGGCATTGACCCCCAGCCCACCCAGTATATCCTTTAGCTCAATGCTCCAGCCTCGAAGCAGATTAGCCAGCCTGCGGGCTCCAATATCCGGGTTAACCCTCTTGGTCAGTCGAAGGTCAGTGGTGCAAATGCCCCAAGCGCATTTCCCGGTGTGACACTGCTGGCAGACATGACAGCCCATGGCAACGAGAGCTGCTGTCCCAATATTAACGGCATCAGCACCGAGGGCAATTGCCTTGGCCACGTCACCGCTATTCCTTATGCCCCCTGAGACGACAATAGAAGCCTGGTTTCGTATTCCCTCCTGCCTCAGTCGGCTATCTACCTCGGGATGCCAACATTGTCACGAATAATCTTGGGGGCAGCGCCCGTAGCTCCTCTCAGTCCATCAAGGACAACAATGTCGGCACCGGCTCTCACTATGCCACTGGCAATGGCAGCCGAGTTATGGACAGCAGCGATTTTCACCGATACAGGTTTGCTATAGTTTGTTGCCTCTTTTAGGGCGTAGATAAGTTGTGCCAGGTCTTCAATAGAGTAAATATCGTGCTGTGGAGCTGGTGATAGCGCATCAGTTCCCTGGGGAATCATCCGCGTTAGCGATACCTCACTGCTCACCTTTTCCCCAGGAAGGTGTCCACCAATTCCGGGCTTTGCTCCTTGGCCAATCTTAATTTCAATTACTCTAGCCACATCCAGGTATTCAGCATGGACACCGAAGCGTCCTGAAGCTACCTGAACAATGGTGTTGTTTCCATACTTATATAACTTGGAGTGGAGCCCTCCTTCGCCAGTGTTCCATAAAGTACCCATCTCGGTAGCTGCTCTAGCCAAAGATTCATGTACGTTAAGACTAACCGCACCGTAGGACATAGCAGCAAACATGACCGGAACCTCCAGACTTACCTGAGGGGCCAATTCTGTCTTTAGATTGAGGGACTCAAGGTCGAGTTCTACCTGGTCAGGTTTTCGTCCCAGATGGGTGGTAAGCTCCATTGGCTCACGCAGCGGGTCAATGGACGGATTGGTCACCTGACTGGCATTGAGCACCAGATGGTCCCAGTAAATACGCTGGCCCTTATCATTACCCATGCCGGTAAGAAGTACTCCTCCAGTCTCTGCCTGCTTAATGATGTCCTCAATAACCTCGGGACGCCAGTTATAGTTGTCCCGATAGTCCAGAGGGTTTCGGCTGATGGTTAGCGCTTGGGTCGGGCAGAAGAGAACACAGCGATGGCAGCCAACGCAATTCTCTTCACGACTTCTCACCTCATCGTCTTCGGCATCATAGTAGTTAGCGCCGAAAGAGCACTGGTTGACGCACACCTGACACTGGATACACCGTTCAGGGTCTCGTTGTACTAAAAATTTTGGAGCTAGATAGGTCTTCATTGTCTTTTCCCCTAGACTCTTATTGGGATCCCGCGTTTTGCCAGGTATTCCTTGATATCATTGATAGAGTAAGTCCCGTAATGGAAGACGCTAGCAGCCAAGACTGCGTCTGCCTTACCTAACACTAGTGCCTGATACAGGTCTTCCGGTGTGCCGGCACCGCCACTGGCAATAACCGGCACGCTAACTGCCTCTGAAATGGCACGGGTAAGCTCGGTGTCATATCCCGCCCGATGTCCATCAGCATCCATGCTTGTGAGTAGCAGTTCACCAGCCCCGAGTGCTACCGCCCTCTTTGCCCATTTGATGGTATCCATTCTAACAGGCCTCTGGCCGCTATAGGTGTAGACTTCCCACCAAGGTTGGCTGCCTCCATCCACTCGTTTGGCGTCTATGGCAACTACAACACACTGGCTGCCGAATTTGTCAGCGCTTTCTCTAATCAGAAGGGGATCTAGCACCGCCGCTGTATTTATCGAGACCTTGTCAGCTCCGGCCAGCAGCATGCGCCGCATATCACTGATACTGCGAAGCCCCCCACCCACGGTGAGTGGCATAAATACTTCCTCAGAGAGGCGCTCAACAACCTCCACCATGGTCTCACGTCCTTCAGGGGTAGCTGTTATATCGAGAAAGACCAGCTCATCGGCGCCTTCCTGATAGTAGAAGCTCGCTAGCTCTACCGGGTCACCAGCATCGCGTAGCTCAACAAAGCTTTTCCCCTTTACAACCCGGCCGTCTTTCACATCAAGGCAGGGAATAATTCTTTTTGTCAGCATGTCATATCGCCTCAGCGGTCATTACTGTTTCCTTAGTGGCTATCGGCTGTGGTTGGAATACCGTCTTTAGCCTGCCAATAACTGGTTCGCCACCCATAGGAATCCACGCTCTGTCCAGTTCCGGGCATATCAGGCGGATAGCCGACTCCTCGGACGAAAGGTACAGCATATCACCCTTTTCACCAACCGTGAGCGGTCGCAGCCTTATGCGGTCGGTCAGCCCAATCATCTCACTTTGATGAGCAATTATTACCGTGAACGGCCCATTCAAGAGCAGACTGGCATACACCTGACGCAGCGTTCGCATTAGTCTCTGCCCTCCTGATGGCATGCGCTGAATATCACTCCAGAAGGGCGGCGCCAGTATCTTGGCCACTATCTCTATTGGCAGGTTGTGCTTGCGCATAAGCAGGTCAACAGCGTAGGCTACCACCTCGGTGTCAGTCTGCATGGTGCAGTGATAGCCGAACTGTTCCAAGTAACGCCGATTTATGCCATAGGATGAAATCTCTCCGTTATGAACCACTGTCCAGTCTAGAATACTGAACGGGTGAGCACCCCCCCACCAACCAGGAGTATTGGTTGGGAAACGGCCATGTGCCGTCCACATATAGCCCTTGTATTGCTCCAGGCAGAAGTAGTCGGCTATGTCTTCGGGGTAGCCCACACCTTTGAACACCGCCATGTCCTTACCGCTGGAGAAGACAAAGCTATCGCACAGCTTGGTATTTATGGTCATCACTTTTTCCACGACGTAGTCATCCGGCAGTTGTTGTTCGGACTGGCATTGGCCTACCTCAAGAAAGTAGCGCCAGACTATTGGTGTGTTGAGAATTTTTGGGGTCGCCCTTGTCGGCACCTCTTCCTGGTAAATGAGCTCAAAGTTCTCTTTAAGAAATGCTTCTGTCTCTCCCTTCCCCTCAAGGCTAAGGTACATGATATGGAAGGCGTACAGGTCAGCACATTCGGGATATAAGCCATAGATGGCAAATCCTCCACCCAGGCCGTTGCCACGATCATGCATGTTAGCAATTGCCCTGATGACGCCTTCGCCGGAAAATCTATTGCCTGAGATATCCATGGCGCCGAATATCGAGCAGGCGTCAATTACCTTGTCATCGTTGTAGGGGTTATTTACTTGTCCTATATCTTTCATGGCTGTTCCTCCTGGAATCAGAATCTCACTCTCCTGCGAGGGCCTCCTCAGCCTGCTCATTAGGGGTTACTGAAGAAGCGAGTAATGATGGTGGGATGGCTAGGCGTGGTCGCCAGATTTCCTCGGGGAGGGAGGCGATACCGAAATCGTCAGCACCCAGAACTTCCTTGAAGCCGCCAACGTTCACCCTATCCCTCATAAGACTGTAGATGATGCCCGATTTCTCAATGTCGCCGGCAAAGACTAGGCCCACTATTAGTCCGTCCTTTAAAACAACCTTCCTGTAAATATCG
>SMTZ1_10007879_pt1 | contig 10649 bp, 11 predicted proteins | sample DeeMarSWOR136_30_FD_25667 | JGI IMG/M metagenome (IMG submission 25667) | reverse complement strand
TTGGGACGTCAGCCATCAACTTCTTGCCGCCGACAACCACGCAGCCCGCCAGTTTCGCCGTAGTCAAATCGAATCCGCCTGCAAGAAGCGTCTTCTCAAGGTTCTTTTTCACTGCCTCGGAAAGCGCGAACTTGTCGCCGAATTCACTTACCTTCGTCAGACCCATTATCGCGCATCCGCCCGATTCCAGAATGCTGTGATAATCCACAGGGTCAAACGATGTATACTGGCTGCTCAGGGAGCTCAGCCGGTTGAAGATATCAAACAGCGTTGCGACAGTATTGTTGATGCTCGGCCAGAATGACTTCACCGTCATTCCCGGATACATCTTGTTGATTTTGTCATTGTCTACTATAATCAAGGGTGATATCTTTCCTTCAGCCGCCATCTTACTTAATTCCGAAGCGCTGTTATACGCATTCTCCGCCACCAAAGGAGAGCTCGCTTCACCCACCGTCGGCAGCGTCATAACTGCGCCTACCTTCTTGTCGGCGTTCTTCAGTCCGACATAGCGGGCGTATCTTTTGGCTATCTCAATCAGGCCGGCAACACTTCCGCTGCCCGTGCCGCCGCCGGCGCCAAAGCAAACCATGATATGGTCAACTTGAGAGCCGAATGTCTGCCTCGCAAGGTGCAGTATGTCCTGCTGATACTGCTGAACGGCTTCTTTGCCTCTTGCCATCTCCTTGCCGGCGCCCTTTTCACCTATGTCCATTAGGAACTTTTGGTCCTGCGGAATCTCAAGCAAATCCAAATCATGGTGAGTCGTGTTCACAGCCAGAACCTTCTTGTAACCCAGGTCATAGAAAGACTTCACCAGTCTTCCACCGCACTGACCCGCCCCAATCCAGGCGTAACGGGTAGAGCCCCGGATCTCATCTTTAACACCGGTCTCCTCCTCGATATTGATTTCATATTGTTCCAAATCTAAAGTGGGCAGTACCACCTCGCTGGAATCAGATTCCTCTTTTCGGTTTTTTCCTGATTTCTTTGCCATTTCTATTTCTCCTGGTCTAAATAATTTAATTATTCGTTAATCCTTTTTCCCAGCCGCTCGGTTGCTAAAGACTCCTACTGAGTTTCCACACAATACCGCTTTTTATCGACCTGCTAACTGGCCTGCATAATCGCTTTTTTCCCGCTTTTTCGATTTTGTCACAAACAAACGGCTATAGGGCCGTTTACTACGGGCTGCATAATGCAAGGGTGGATTCCCCTTTTCCTTGCAGCAAGTTTACGTCCGATATTTCCTTTGTGGTAAAATTCTTAATCGGCGGAATGTGAACGCAAGGGTACCTGATGGGAGGCGATGGCTCTGGAAAGCCCACTGGTAATGGCGGAGATGTTGTTTAGCTCCTCGAGGTTCAACTTGTTTTTGGATGAGCGGTAAATCAGTATAAAGCCCAATGACGGGCCGAGAAGGCCAAGCGGAATTGTTACTGCTGAGACTTTATTTAAGCAGGCCGGGTTGCCCGCAAGACCCATTGAAAACATGTCATCGAGCGTGCATATTTTGTTCGACTTGCATATATTTTCCACGAGCTCGGGGGTGAAGCAGTTCTCCAGCTGCTGTTTCTCAGGCATAATTGGCCGGTCGGTCTCGAACATGTGCAGTTCGAAGTTCTCGGCCTTCCGCAGGAAGAAGGCGATGTTCGCGTCGGAGATTTGGTCTTTGATATGTTTACCAGCGGCAAAAATGAGGCTGCTTAAGTCGGTTGTCCCAATGATTGTCTCGTAGAAGTTCGCAGTGAAACTTATGGTGTTCAATCTTTTTATGAAGTCCCTCTGGGCCGTGATGAGGTCGTTGCAAAGTATATCAATTTTTTTGGCCTGCTTTTTGCGCTCTTTGTTGAGCTTTTTTGTAAGCAGGCGCAACCTTCTATGTCGTTGTTTGTGGTTCATGAGGCCTTTGTTTTTTTTCTAATCAAGTTTACGATGGTTCCCGGATTTTAAGTTCGGCTTATCAGAAAGGGGGCTTTAGGCGCAGGAAAATGTTCAAAAGTCGCCTGAGCAGTAGCCCTATAAATAGTCGGTTATTAGTTTGGAGGTGGTTGCAGACCTTATCGAGTTGTATATTGACTGAGGTAGTTGTTCTTTTGTTTATCGGGATTTTCGGACTTATTGTTCGTCGTAGCCTCGTACTGAAGCAATCGGCTGTGGGTAGCACCCTTGTGCTGATTCCGAGTGAGGGAGGTCTGCGTTCTTTGCCGGAGGAGTTTTAAGTTTGTTATGCAGTTCGAAGAGGTCTGTTCTGTGTTTCGGTGAATCTTAGGTGTGGCTTTTTATCTTTGTTCTACTTCGTCTCGCTAAATTCTTTTATGCGGATATTTTTATACCAAGCCTCGCTGGGCGGTCCGGCATGGATTTGCAGGCCGATGATTCCCGTCTGCTCGATAGTGTCGTCCGGTTCTGCGTAGTCAACTGTCTGGTAGCCGTTTATCCAAAGCTGGACTCGTTTGCCGTTGCACCGGATGACATAATCGTTCCAATCGGCAAGTCTGAGCACTTTGTCTAATTCTTCGCGGTTTGCGTGGGCAAGTACTCTTCGGCGGCGAGACTCGTCGTACAGACAGCCCCAGTAATGCTGGCCCATGTCCGCCTGGTAGCCAATCATCTCGTGGTGGTTCGGGATGCGGCGGCTGCGTATTTGTATCCCTGCGTTGGCACCTTCCCCCAGCAGCTTGACCTGCAGGCGAAGTTCGAAGTCGCTGTATTCTTTCGTCGTACATAGGAACTCGTTGCGTGGGACTTCCCTTCCAAGCGAACCGCCGACGATAGCACCGTCCTGGATTCTGAAAACATGAAGGTTTCCCTCCCAGCCTGCAAAGGTCTTGCCGTCGCAGATGGGGACAAATCCGCTGGTGTTATCTGGATATATTGCGGTCTGCGGCGCGGGCTTTGTTTGGCAGACTGATTTTTTAAGCGGCTCGATGTAAACATTGCGAAACTCGATTGGTCCACCTTCGCTCTGCAAGCATATTTTTCCCGAGCTGACCGTCGTTCGGCTTGCTTCGTTTTGCAATACACTGTTGATGAAGATACGGATTGTGTTCTCGCAGCAGAAGATATCTGCTGCGTTCCATTGGCCTATCGTTTTTTCACTGCTTTGGGCTTTTTTTGGAACGCGAATCGACGATTTGTCCACACGCTCCTTAAAATCGGTGTTCCCGATTGCATGGAAGTCTCCCGCCCTGCCGGACATCAGCTGGCATTCGATGCTGTCGGGCCAGAGCTTGTCGGGTTCACTCATGTGCATAAGTATTCCGCTGTTGCTGGGTCCTTCAACCCAGCGCCATTCAACGTGCAGCTTATAGTTTGTGTAATCAGCCAGCGTCCGCATGTAGCCGAAGGGCTTTCCCGTACAGTGGATAACACCGTTCTTGGCAGACCAAACTGCCGCCGCATCTACGCTTTTGTCCTCGACAAACAGCTTCCAGTCGGTAAAATCACGACCGTTCCAAAGCATCGTTTTCTCTTGGGGGGTGAGTGGGCATTTTGCTGATTCCACAGGCTGCCGTAAGCCATTACATCCAGCTGCTGTCACAATGAGGACAGTCAAAATTAGTGCCAATATTTCCATTATGGTGAAACTGTTTTTATTTTCCATATTGCGATTGTCCTCAAAATTCTTTGTTTGTCTTTTCTTTGTGATACTGCTACAGCTAAGGTACGAGGGGCTTATTTAACTGGAGCATCCAAGAACGGGCTGTCCTGCCCTTAATCTCATAAACCAGCCCTCTCATTCTTAATTTATCTTTGTTGTGTTGTCCAGAGATTTTGTCGCGGTCAGTATAAAAACTTGTTTCGTATAGCAATTTAGTTCGGTACGATATGGCGCTCCTTCATTTTAGCAGGATGATTTATGACAAAACAAAAAGAGGCTTATCTTTATGCTCTGGCTACGGTTTTACTGTGGTCTACCGTTGCCTCCGCTTTCAAGATTTCACTGCGCTATTTGGACGTTGTTCCCCTTTTGTTTTATTCGGCAATTGTATCAACAGTTGTTCTTTTTTGCTGTTTGTTATTTCAAAAGAAGGTGAGCTTGCTCAGGACGCTGGCCAAGAGAGATTATTTGCATTCGGTCCTTTTGGGCTTTCTTAATCCTTTCCTTTATTACGTTGTTTTATTTAAGGCATATTCGCTGCTGCCCGCACAGCAGGCCCAGCCGCTAAATTTTATTTGGCCGGTAATGCTCGTTCTGCTCTCAATACCTTTGCTAAAACAGAAGATTAAGCCAATGAGCATTCTTGCAGTCATTATCAGCTTTTTCGGCGTCTTTGTAATTTCCAGTCGCGGGGATATTTTGGGGTTTAGGTTTACCAATCCTTTTGGCGTACTGTTGGCGACGGGAAGTTCGGTTATTTGGGCATTGTTCTGGATTTATAACATAAAAGACAGACGCGATGAGGTAGTGAAATTATTTCTTAATTTTGCGTTTGGGTCTGTATTCATATTTTTTACGATGCTGCTTTTTGCAAAAGTGGAGCTTCCAAACCTTTATGGCATGCTCGGCGCAGCCTACGTCGGCTTGTTCGAGATGGGCATTACTTTCCTGAGTTGGCTGAAGGCATTAAAACTGTCAAAAACAACCGCGCATGTTGCCAACTTAATCTATTTGGTTCCGTTTCTTTCCCTTGTGGTGATTTATTTTGTGGTGGGTGAGAAGATTCTTGTCTCAACAATAATAGGGGTGCTTTTCATTGTGGGGGGTATTGTATTACAGAATTTTTCAGTTCAGTGACATGTGTCTTGTTTCTGTTTTGCCGTCTTATATTTTTAAGCTCTTATGCTGTAGTTTAATCTGATTTTGTAAAGAACAAACGCTTTCCCGGGGTGTTGAGAGGTATTGTTGTCCAGGTGCTGGTTTGGAATTTGCTGTTTGAATTCCCTGAACCCTCGAGGTGTCTCACTGTAGTTGCCACGTTCGCGACTGTATCTGCTGGGCCGTGAATGCGTACGTCGTAATGGCGTAGCCTTCCGCGTCCAAATGGAAGTTTTTGTTATCCATACGGCACCCTTCGAGGACGAACTGATTGATTTCCTGCCCCTGAGGATGCGACTGCTGCGTTATGGAAAGGATGATTTCAAAGGAGCTGTTGGCATCCATATGGTCGTTTAGCAACTGACTGTTTGGATGCACGGTGATGCTGCCGTTTATATTCATCACTCCAACCTCGTCGTCGCTGGGTCGGCGGCTCCAGGATGCATTGTACGAAAAGTCCTTCAGACCCTCTATCTTCTCTCCGTCGAATGATATCTCTGCCTTGTTTGTTGTGAGGTCCGCTGCCTCGGCGCTCTGAATGCCTCGCGGAGTCAGATGAACTGTCAATAGCGCGCCGGCACACAGGCACGATACTACTAACAAGCATATTTTCCCAAGCCGTTTCTGCATGGCAAATGCCTCTTTTCGCTTTCCAATATGCTGACTTGGCCAGCCAGTTTAGCGGTTTCGGCTCTAATCCGGCTAATTCACATACTATTGAGTATAAGCAAGTTCTTGGTCTTGTCAAGGCACGAAACCCGAATAACTTGGATTTTTTCGCGGTGGGACTGTCTCTGCCCTGTGTTATCGGAACGGGCGAAACTGCGAATAAAGTACCATTCTGAATCTGTCGAAATATATTCATAATATATTAAATAGCTGCGGGGTGAGAATATGGTTTTAAAGTACATGACGTTGAATACTGGTTTGGCGGAAGATGAAGCTGCGCGTCCAGCGGGGCCGGCTGTCCAGCAGGCAGCGAGTGCATCCCGTCCGAATAAGAAAGTGAAGTTTTTGCTGCTGTTGGCGGTTAACGCAGTTGTTTGGATTGTGGTTTACAACATTTGGGCGGGCGAAGCACAGATACCGCTTTGGGAGTTCTTGACGACCAACAGGGGGATGGTAACGGGGATAATGTACAATCCGGAGAATCCGTGTGCTATAGTGCAAGGCGAAGTCGTTCACGAGGGGGATACGGTAGGAGGCTACAAGGTCGTCAAAATACGCAGGGAAGAAGTCGAATTTGAAAAGGATGGGGAGATTTTCACAAAGCGGGTGCAGTGACAACCGAAAATCCTTTTGAGGGGGGACGTGTTACCGCCGGGGCGTTAAGCCAAAAAGTACCGTCCGTTGTTTTATGCCCAAAGAGATTCACTTGGTCATCTTCCCAATCAATGCGTGAGCGGCCCATCAGGCCTCTTGCTCTGAGAGGAAACTGCCAGGTTCGTTTTATCCATGGTGACCCGCCCTCGGCGACAGAAAGCCAGCCGGTCAGTTTCCTTTTAGCAGTATATCATCACATTTGATTGCGAGCAGGGCCCTGTGCCTGGCCTCTTCCTCAGCCAACTCCAAAAGCATCTCGCGGAAGTTTTCATTTTCAGTCATTGTCGCCAAATCGAGGTAAAACCTCAGTGACGCCTTTTCGTTTTGCACTGCTAAATTGAGTAGATTCTGATAAGCCGCGTTCGGTTCGGGCTTAATGTCCGCCTCATAATAGCCAGCTTCAGGCCAGACCACACTGACCGCTGTTGTCGCCACCTCGCCTTTTTTCATGACTTCCAGTTCCAGCCTGTCCTTGTGCTTTAATTCTTCCCTGGCGAGATATTCGAAGGTCTTAATCAGCGTTGGGTTTTCTGTCTGCTCGGCCGAGTCCATATAAAACTCGTAGGATTCCACCTCTCTGGCAATCGCAAATTCCAAAACATCGCGCCCGGAACAAAAATTTCTCATTGTCTGTCTTTCCCGGCCCGAATTCGGCATACTTGCTTCTCGGCGTTGCGTTACGTAGGTCGAACAGTAGGTCGTATCGAATGCGTGGATATAACGCAGGCGGCATATATAGTAGAGTTACGGCAGGTTACTTCTTCGGGTATATGCCGAGCCCCATGTCAATGAGCAGATAATTCTGGACGAACCCCGGCTGGTCCTCAAAGACTATCCTGTGACATTTCTTGCAGCTGTGCGTTTGAGGCATGCGTCCCAGTTGCGAAGCCAACCGACTGCCCTTCTTATTGATTTCCACAATCCGCGCTGTTGTTGTTTGTTTTGAGTTGAGCTTCTGGCCACACGATGTGCATCGCCCTGTTAACCGTCGGTAGAAGCGCTTCATCTTTTCTCCTCCGCAGGAGATACTTGTTTTTGTATCGAGCGAAATATGTGGTCATACCGCTCTGGTACTGACAAATGCCGTTGGGAAGTGATTTCCATCGTTTCTCACTCCTTTACTGCCTTTTTGCATCAAATCGGCAAAAGACGACACGATAATACCGCCCTTTGCCCGGCAGTCAAGGAAAAAATAAAAATATCGGATTTTAATCTGCTAACGTTGGTTTTTTGTTGCCGGGACCGGTTTTGTGGTGATTGGTGCGGGCATAAAAATAGCGGGCTGAGGCCGGAGGGAGGAAGAGGAGTTAAAACCCCAGCCCGCGCAGAATCCATTCAAATATAATACGAACGCTCAGGAACGAACGTTCGATGAAAAATCCACGGCTGGTTTTTATGATTAAAATAAGCCCTAAATTGTGAAAGAGTGGGGTGCGATGTCGTCTTTCACTGCTTAGTTGAGTGCTGAAAACGCTGAGTTTGCCGGGTTTAGTCCTGATTTATTCGGTACATCCTCTGCGCTTAACTCTTGCGCAACAGGCAATTTATTTACATGGCAGCAGGATTGTTACGGTGGTTCCCTCGCCGAGCTGGCTTGTTATCCCGAGTGAGCCATTGTTTAGTTCGATGATACGCTGGGCGTGGGCAAGCCCCATTCCTCTTCTTCTCCCGGCGGGGCTGGCAGAGAAAAATGGCTGCGTTGCCTTTTTAAGGGTTTCGGTGTCCATTCCACAGCCCGAATCGGTGATTTGCAGCTTCACAAAGTCGCCTGATTCGTCGATAACGGCATCGACCTTTATTGGCCCGGTACCTTCATCGTAGGACTCAAGAGAGTTGGAAAAAATATTTGCAATCGCCGACGCGATTTGTGCCGAGTCTACAAAGGCATTTTCCAGAGCTTCGCTGATGTTGGTTTGGATATCGAGTTGTTCGGCATTTTGTTTTTGTGCGGTTAACTGTGTGGCTTCATCGAGCAACTGTTTGATATCCGTGCTGACGGGTCGGGGCTGCGGCGGTTTGGCAAAAGCCATCAGGTCATCGATAATTGCAGATAACCGGCCGGCATTTTCTTGAATCTGTTTTAAGACTTGTTTTTTTTCGGGGTCGGTCTCACTCTTGGCTAATATCTGTGCTCTGCCTGATATCACCGAGAGAGGGTTATTTAGTTCGTGCGCTGCACCGCCTGCCATCTCGGCCAAAGCAGTTAGCGGAGTCGCCCTGAGAATCTCCGTCTGTGTTTGCTTCGGTGGAGTTTCCGTTGTCGTCTGTGGCTGGATGTCGGCAGGCCCGGTGACCAATTGAGCAAACTGCTCGGCGAACCATTGATGGCTCGCGGCGGCAAAGGCCATACCCAAAACGGCTCCTGCAATTGAAGCAGTTGTTCTGAAGTTCTCCTCAAGCTGCTCTATTTCTGCAGGATAACGAAGCTCAAATACAATACCTCCGATTGCCTTTCCGTTGGAAAGCAGGGGCACCAATTTTGTCCGGCTCAAGTCAAAATCAACATCTAACTGCTCAAACAGCCAATCGGTATTGGATTGAGCATCGACAATCGCAAAGCTGTTGGCTATCGCTTGGGGTACGACCGGCATATCGGCAGGCGCATTCAAGCAAACAGTCTTTGTTTGCGATGGGCTTTGCACGACAACGGCTTTTAGAAGTTGCCCCTCGCGCGGAGCAACTAAGTACAAACAGACGAGGCCTGTTTGATAGAACTTCTGCCAGCGGGCAGCGAAGTTTTCAGCTATATCTATCGGCTCGGCAAGCGCGTTTATGCTCAGCAGGAAATCTGTTGCGAAGTCCAGATGACTCGAAGCAGTTTGCAACTGGCGATTTTCCAGTAACAGTTTACTCTGTTCCTGCGCTAATCGAACGGCGGTGGTATGGACGGCGTTACAATAGTTGTCAGCGGCGTTTGGTAAATCCAGCGCCAAAACTGCTGATTTTTGTCTGACGTTCTCGGCCAGATTCCCGCGGATTTGCTCTAAGTGCTCCGTATCAATCGCAAGTGACGATGCTATTCTATCTGCTGAATCGGTTGAATTATAGCTACCGGACTGGCCTATGTTGCACTGTCGAGCAACTAAATCAGCTAACTGCACGATTTGAGCAATCCTTGCGTCGGGCGCATGCTCAGAGATTACGCTGGTGTCGCTGTGGTGCAGCCAGATAGCAAGCATAATCTGGTTTGGCAGGTGCCACTTCACAGCCAGTCGTTTGCCGAGCAGCGTATGGTCGGTGCCGAGGTGTTGTTGTTCTACGGTACACGTAGAGGCTTGTTGCGATTTTGCTTGTTCGATTATACCGGCAAAACTTCTCGGCATCATCTCATCAAGCGCGAGTTTTCCAATATCATGCAGGAGGCCGGCCGTATAGGCCAATTGCGAATCTATTTCGTACGATGCGATTCCGGCAATATCTTCGGCGCAGCACGCTACCGCAAGACAGTGTACTGCAAGCTGTTTTCTAAACAGCGCGCGATTATCGTCACCGCCGAAGCCCGGATAGACCTTTACAGAGAGAAGAGCGTCGCGAACCAGATGTGCAGGAAGTTTTTCAAGTGCCGCGCCGACTGGAGCGTTTTCACCAGCAGTCCGCGGACCGTGCTGATGCATAACTGAAAGAATCTTGGCAGAAAGGGCAGGGTCAGCTTGGGCTATCTCGGCCAAATCTGACGGCGACCACTGCGGCTGCAGGAGCTTGGGGAAACATTGAATTGCAACTGACGGCAAAATCGAAAGTGAGTCAAGTCTTCGGATGACAAGTTCTACTTGGTCGGGTACGGTTGGGTCGGCGGGTCTTTCCAACATTTAATTTTGTCCTGCTGTGGTATTTAGCCAGCACACTACTTGCTATTTTATCTGTAAGAGGCCAGCGATTTTGTCAGTAAGTTCACCGATATTGAATGGTTTTTTAATGAAACCTTCAGCACCGGATTTAAGCAGATGGTCGATTTCATCCTGTTTTACGACGCCGCTTACAATGATAATCCTGATGTTTTCGAATTCGGGATTTTTTCTTATCGTTTGGCAGACGACGTTGCCGTTTACGTCCGGCAGCATGTAATCGAGCAAAATCAGGTCTGGCCGGAACCGCTGGGTGGCTATTCCCGCGTCGTAACCGCTGGAGGCAGTCTTGATTTCAAATCTGCCGTCCCTGGCAAGAACGTCAGCTATAAGCTCGACGATTTCAGCGTCGTCATCGACAATAAGAACTTTCTTTTTGCCGGACTCAATATTGTCCAGAGGGATATCGCTTTCCTTCATAAATTTTATGAGGCTGTGGCGTGGAATCCTGCGGAATCTTGAGCCTGGAACGCGAAACCCCTCCAGCCGACCGGAATCAAAACACCTTATGATTGTCTGCTGGCTTACCCTGCAAATCTCGGCGGCTTCGCCAGTCGTAAATAAATCCTTCATTTTATCCATCCCTCGTCTTTTAACAAAATCCTTCTGACATAAGGTTTCCCTAAATTACCTTCTTGGCCTAATTTAACTACTTGACTTTGCAATTGTCAACAATAAAAAATATTGAAAAGCGAGCTTTCGCCTCTGAAAGTTCACGG
>SMTZ1_10007878_pt1 | contig 10649 bp, 6 predicted proteins | sample DeeMarSWOR136_30_FD_25667 | JGI IMG/M metagenome (IMG submission 25667) | reverse complement strand
GAAACCGTAATATTGAGAGGATCACCAGTATCCGCAAAGTTGGTTTGCATCACCCGCTTTCTGAGTCGCTCGGCGAAGACCAATGCCCCCTCGGCATCGGTTTCCGGCAAGACTATCACGAACTCCTCACCGCCGTATCGCGCCGCCAAGTCCACCGAGCGCACCTCAGTCCTCAGGAGATCACCGATTTGGCGGAGCATGCTGTCCCCTACCAGGTGCCCACGAGAGTCATTCACATCCTTGAATCGGTCGAGGTCAATCATCAGCACACTGAACTCTGTCTGGTAGCGACTGACACGGTTCAGTTCTCGCTCGAGACGCTCCATCAACGCGCGGCGGTTGAGACAACCCGTCAGAGCATCGATGGTTGCCAACCACCGGTACCGTTCCTTGTCGGACTGCACTGTCTCCAGTTCGTAGGCCTTCTCGATAGCGTTGATCGCCGTTTTTATGACCTGGTCGGCAAATGCCACATCGGATTGTGTCAGCGTCACACCCTGGTCGAGAGTGCGGAGGAAGAACACCCCAGATTCCGCACCTTTGAGGCTGAACGGGATGGCAATCACTGACTTCGTCGGCACCTCGATTCCCTCTCGACGCCAGTGTTCGCGCACCTCTGCATACAGTGAATCTTGTTGCACATCGGTAACCAAGACCGGCTGGTTGGTGGCCAGAGCTTTGCGGATCTCGGGATACCCATCAAGCTGTATCTCCAGATTGCGTAGCATCGGATTGTCTGAAGCCACTACTACGAGCCCAGTCTCGCCACCCTCCTGTGGAATGACCAGGGAGCACTTGGTGATGTTCAATACGTGTGCCACTCTTCGGGCCAAGATGTGGTAGATCTCTTCAGCCTTGAGTGCATCAGTCACCTCGTGCAAGATATCCACCATCTCCGCCCGAATAGCCGCTTCCTCCGCCCGTGCCTTAGCCTCGGCGGCTCGCTCACGAGCCTCGGCTCGCGCCTGTCGTAACGCCATCCCGGTTCGAAGATGCGCGTCGACGCGGGCTAGGAGTTCCTTGACCCGAAACGGCTTGGCAATGAAATCGGAGGCACCAAGCCCGAGAGACTTCACCGTACCGTCCTCGGGCGACATCGAGGAAATCATCAGAACCGGCAAGTCACGCCATCGATCGTCGCCCTTGATCTTCTCGAGGATTTGCAGCCCGTCCACCTTGGGCATCATGATGTCGAGCATGAGAAGGTCGGGGGATACTTCGGACAGCCGACTGAGCAGAGTACTGCTGTCTGACACGGCGACGACGTCGTGACCCCTGTCCTTTAGTATCCAGACGAGCGTGTTGAGCAACACTTCGTCATCGTCAGCGACGAGAATCGTCGCTCCCTCTCTGGTTGTCATTGTCGAACCGTCATATGTCCTTGGCTAGCGCTGAAATCACCGTTGGATCTGCGTTGCCACCGCTGACAACCAACACAGTCGGACCCGCCGGTTGGAGAACACCGCTACGAATTGCCGCCGTCGTCACCGCACCGGAGGGCTCCGCCATGACCGCCTGTTCCGACCTCAGCCAGAGAGTCGCCTCTGCTATTGCTGCGTCGGTAACCACAACCCCGTCAGCCCTACCCCTCAGATGCCTGAAGGTAATGGTCCCCACAGAAAGTGGAAGTAAGCCATCCGCTATGCTGCTTGTGCGTTCGAGTCGCACCGGGTGACCTGCCGCCAGTGCAGCGTTGAAGCTGGCCGCTTCCTCGGGCTCGACCCCGGTGACACGAGCCTCGGGCCGCAGATGGGCTATCGCCGTAGCCACGCCCGCCGCGAGGCCACCGCCCCCCACTGGCACCACCACATGCTCCACATCGGGTAGCTGCTCCGCGATCTCTAGCCCGACTGTACCTTGTCCAGCCACGATGTCCAGATGGTCGTACGGGGGAATAACGGTGAGCCCCTCAGCCTGCGCCAATTCGATTCCCCTCGTGTGACGGTGCTCTGAAGTAGTGCCGGCGAAGACCACCTCGCCTCCCCAACGTCTCACTCCTGCCACCTTCAGGGGCGGCGCGGTTTCCGGCATTACGATGACCGCGCGGACACCGACACGCTGGGCTGCAAAGGCTACCGCTTGGCCGTGATTGCCGCTCGAATACGTCAATACCCCGCGCGCGCGGAGTTCCGGGGGTAACCGGCGAACCGCGGTCCACGCACCCCGTAACTTGAACGCTCCCGTAGGGTGCGTGTTCTCGAGCTTTAGATATACCGGGACACCCGCGAGGTCTGTGAGCGCCGACACAGGCATCAACGGTGTGAGTGCAGCGACGCCGACCAGCCCGCGAGCCGCTTCCCGGATCGCCTCAAGCGTAATCAGAGGCTCAGAAGAGACTTGGGTGCCTGCTTGGCTTGCTATGACGACTCCTCCGCGACAGCCGCGCTCGGCGCGTCCTGGGCATCCGCCGCACTCTCTTCCTCCTCTTCCTTGACCACACGTGCCACATCCATCACCGCATCGCCCGGGTCCAGGTTCATGACCCGGACACCCTGCGTATTGCGACCGCTGACTCTGATACCCTCGACCGGGACACGAATGATCACTCCCTTGCGCGTGACCATCATAAGCTCATCGTCGGGGAGCACCTCCTTCAGAGCAACAATTGAACCCGTCTTGGAGGTTCGTTTGAGCGTGATGATGCCCTTGCCACCTCGCTTCTGTACGCGGTAGTCACCTAGAACCGAGCGCTTGCCCATCCCTCTCTCGCTCACCACGAGGAGCGTGGAGTCCCGGCGAATGACAACCATCTCGATCACCCTGTCCCCGGACTCGAGCTGGATCCCCCGCACCCCGGTGGCAGTTCGACCCATTTCGCGTACGTCCTTCTCGCTGAATCGGATGCTCATTCCGTACGCGGTGGCAAGGACAACGTCGTTGGACCCGTCGGTGCGCTGGACGTCGATCAGTTCGTCTCCCGCCTCGATGTTGATTGCATTGATCCCCGTCGCTCGCGGATGGGCATACGCCGCCAGGCTGGTCTTCTTCACCGTGCCCCCGGCCGTGGCGAACATCAGGAACTGATCATCGCCAAACCCACGCACCGCCACGAAGGCGGTAATGCGCTCCTCCGGCTGGATACCAACGAGGTTGATGATCGGCCTCCCACGAGCTGCTCTCCCACCCTGAGGGATATCGTATACCTTGAGCCAGTAGACACGGCCCGTCTGGGTGAAGAACAGGACATACTCGTGAGTCGAAGCCACGAAGAGATGCTCCACCCAATCGTCTTCCTTAGTGCCCATACCGTTGAGACCGCGGCCGCCACGCCGCTGCCGGCGGTACGTGGTCACCGGGATTCGCTTGATATAGCCGGAATGCGATATCGTGATAACCATATCCTCTTCGGCGATCAGATCTTCTACCGAGAAGTCACCCTGATCTGCCACGATCTCGGTGCGGCGAGCGTCACCGAATCGCTTGACCACTGAATCGAGCTCCTGCTTCAACAACTTGAGTCGCTTCGGCCTCGAGGCCAAGAGTCCCTCGAGGTCCTTGATCAGGGCTTGCACTTCCTTCAGCTCGTCTTCGAGCTTGTCGATCTCGAGCGATGTGAGTTTCGCAAGCCGCATGTTGAGAATGGCCTCGCTCTGCTTCTCGCTCAGTTCGAAGCGCTCACGCAGTGCCGCATCCGCCGTCTCCACGTCGGCTGACCCGCGGATGATCTTGATGACCTCATCGATGCTGTCGACCGCGATCTTCAGACCTTCGAGGATATGCTCCCGTGACCGGGCCTGGTCCAAATCGAACTGCGCGCGACGCGTGATCACATCGTGGCGGTGATCCACGAAGTGCTGCAGGATCTCCTTCAGGTTCAGCACCTTCGGTACGCCATCCACGAGAGCCAGCAGGATCGCCCCGAAAGTCGTCTGCATCGTCGTCCGCTTGTACAGTTGGTTCAGCACGACGGTCGGATTGGCGTCGCGCCTGAGCTCGACGACGACCCGCATCCCGTCCCGATCAGACTCGTCCCGCAAGTCCGAGATGCCGGTGATCTTCTTGCTGCGAACCAGGTCCGCTATCTGCTCGATCAGGCGCGATTTGTTGACTTGGAAGGGGATCTCCGTCACCACGATCATCATCTTGCCCGAGGATTCCTTCTCCTCAATCTGAGCCCGAGCCCTGACCGCGATCCTCCCACGACCCGTCTCGTAGCACTCCTTGATCCCGTCCCGCCCGTAGATGAAGCCGCCGGTAGGGAAGTCAGGACCGTGGACAAAGCGGCGTAGCTCCTTGACGTCAGCGTCTGGGTTGTCAATCAGATGCTTCAGGGCATCAGCCACTTCTCCCAAGTTGTGGGGCGGGATGTTTGTGGCCATCCCTACGGCAATACCCGACGAACCATTGACGAGCAGGTTGGGAACCTGCGACGGGAGAACGGTAGGTTCTTGCAGCCGGTCGTCGAAGTTGGGAGCGAAATCGACGGTGTTCCTATCGATGTCCTCCAGCATGGCCACGGCGATCGGCGTGAGCCGCGCTTCGGTATAGCGGTAAGCTGCCGCACTGTCTCCGTCGACCGACCCGAAGTTACCTTGACCGTCCACCAGCGGATAGCGCAGGGAGAAGTCCTGCACCATTCTGACCAGCGAGTCATACACCGCCATGTCGCCGTGTGGATGGTACTTACCGAGCACGTCGCCCACTACGGTAGCGCTCTTCTTGTGCGGCCGCCCTGGCTGGAGGCCCAGTTCATTCATGGCGTGGAGGATGCGGCGATGCACCGGCTTCAAACCATCTCTCACATCGGGCAGTGCACGCTGCACGATGACGCTCATCGAATAGTCAATAAACGATTCCTTCAGCTCGTCCTCAATCAGACGACTGAGAATGCGTTCGCGTTGATTCGGGGCTGTCATTTCTTTCCCGGTTGGCATTACTACAAAAGGGGCCGATTTCCGACCCCTGGAGGTCCATACAATATACCGCTTCGTAGGGCTCTAAGCAATTCTGATGCCGCGCTGTAAGCTATTGTACGGACGGTAGTTACGGTTGACAACGCGGGGCAAGGTTTCTCAGCGGACCCGCCGGCCTAGCGGCATCCCGGCGAACATCACATCCCGCTGGTCCCGTCGGTCGTCGGGCACAAAACCAACCCCGGGGCGGAAGCCCGGGGCTTCTCACCGAAGAGCGGGAAAGGAGGAGACGTCGGACGGAGCGGACTACCTCCGCTCACCAATCGGTTGAAGCTTGCCGGTCTCCTCGGCACCCCCTTTCTTGGTCGTAATGATCACGACGCCGCTGGCTGCACGGTCACCGTAGAGCTGCTTGACGGTCTCTCCCTTGACCACCTCGATGCTTTCGATGTTCACTGCATCAAGGTCAATCATCCCACGGGCCACGATCACTCCGTCTACGACATAGAGCGGCTCCTCGGCCTCCGATTCGCCCTCGCCGCCAACGAAAACCACCGGATTGCCGCTTCTGACGGCTGTCGTCGTACCCTCCGCTGCCTCGGCCAGGAGCCGAGCCTTGGGTGTCTCCATCTCAGCAATGGAAACGGCGTCCGGTTTCTCTTGCCCGGTCGTAATGAGTACGACGCCGTTGGCTGCCCGGTCGCTGTAACGCTGCTTGACGGCCTCTCCCTTGATCACCTCGATGGCCTCTACGTTCCGGGGCTCGATGTCGTCAATCATCCCACGAGGCACGATCACGCCGTCGAGGACGAAGAGTGGCTCTTCATTGTCGCCGACTACCTCCTGCAGGAAGACGAACGAAGTGTCGGCGCCTTCGGCAACCAGGCTGGCTTCGGGCATCTGTGTCTCCACGATGGAAACGGTCGGCGTCTCGCAGGCCAGCAAAGCGAACGTTACGGCGAGCGCCGCGGCGCTGACCGCCCGCGCCAGTCGCATGCGTGGTTTCCAGGTCATGAGATGGATCCTCCTTGCCAGCGAAGAGGTTTGCTCGATGAAGGTCAGGGCCGGCAGGTGGTGGCGTGCAGAACGGCCTCCGACCTCCAGCAAGAGAGAGCTGTAGGCGAGCACATCCACGCCGCGCCGCAGCATTCGCTCGTCACAATCGGCCTCGACCGCCAGGCGCAGGCGTCTCAACTGCCACCAGAGAGCGGGGTTCCAAGGAGCAAGCAACACGACGAGTAACCCGCCGATCATGAGCGGCAGGTCCCCTGCACGCAGGTGCTCCTCTTCGTGCAGCGAAATGAGCCGCTGGAAGTCGTGCTCCAGCTCGAGCACCCAAGCGGGAATGACTACCGATGCGGCACGAATCCCGACCACCGCAGGCCCCACGTCAGCGCTCAGCCAGGCAGTGCTGCCGCCCACACTCACCCGCTCCCAGCCACGTCTTTCTCTGGCCAGCCGCTGGGCCGATCGCAAAAACAGGACAATGAGGCCGCCGGTCATGGCGCACCAAACGGCCAACAGCGGAGTGTCCATCCTGGCTGACCACGGCTCGGGAGCAGCAACGGAACCAATCATGGGCGGCAGCACCAGCGTCTCCACACGGCCCACGAGACCTCCCACCAGTGAGTTGCTGAGGACCGGCTGCCGACGAGGGGTTACCAGGCCCGCAAGGGGCAGGGCAATCGAACCCGCAAGGGCCACGATCCAGACGCAGCGCGCCGATCGGCCGTACACCCGAAGGCTGGCCTCAGTGGCCGCAGCCGCAAGCACCAGCAAAGTGGCGGTCACCAAACCGAACACCATCAACTGGACGATCATCGCTCCACCTCCCCCAGACGCTCGTCCAACATCCGGCGAATCCGCCGCAGCTCTTCTTCCGACACCGCCTCGTCCGATAGCAGTCGGGCCACCAGCAGCTCCCGCGACCCCTGGTAGATTTTGTCGAGTATACGGCCCAGGACTGTGTCTCCAGCTTTCGTCGGCTCGACAGTTGGGAAGTAGCGGAACGCCTTACCCTCCGACTCGTGCCGGACATGTCCCTTGGCCTCAAGCCCCCTCAGGACCGTCAGCACTGTCGTGTAGGCCAGATCCTCCGGCAGGGCCTGCAGGACTTCGGCAACCGTGGCGGATTCCCGCTCCCACAGGACCGCCATCACATCCAGTTCGCGGTTGGTCAGGTGAAGGGACATGAGTTGACTCCAGTAATGCTTTGTCATGTGGTCACTTAGGCTCGGAAGCACTCGCCTCACACCAGTACAGGCGCGAGTTGCTACTACATACTTAGTAATTCGTAGAAAGTTCCGCAAGGGGCTGTGGACGCTTGGGGAGGGGAATGAGCGCAATTGCGTCGTGGGAGATGCGGTGGCCTAGTGTCCCGGGACCTCCGGCTAGTCCCTGTTCGACGGCCCTGCGGGGCTGGCCGGCACCCATGCCATCCCATCCGGCTCGTCTCCTGTGACGATCTCGCCAGCCAGTTTCCAACTGACCAAGTCGATGATCGACACTTTGTCGTCCGCCGTGTTCGCTACGTATGCTGTCTCATTATCGGGCGTAATCAGAATCCCAACCGGAAAAGCACCGATTTCCAGCCGCCGCACCACTCTCCATCCGACCACGCTGACCGCCACGACTTCACTGCCCCGGGCATTGGAAACCAGCAGCTCAGCGCCGTCCGGACGCATCTTGACCCGGATTGGGAACTCGCCCACCGACAATGTCCGGATCACCTGACCGCTGGCAGCATCGATCTCCGACAGGGTCCCGGCCACGCGATTCGTCACATACACGCGATTTCCATCTGGCGACACGTCGATACCCTCAGCCCCAGCGCCTGTTTGGATATGGGTCAAGACCCGTCCCGTTCCGGCGTCGATCACCGTTGAGGTTCCACTGCCGATGTTGGCGGTGTAGACCCGCTGATGTTCCTCCGAAATGGTTACTTGGTGGGTGACTTCCTGCGAAGTCCGCACCTCATTGAGAATACGACGCCCGATCGGATCGATGTGTAACACGTGTCGTGATCCTTCGGTGGTCACCCAGATCGTGCCATCCGACGCAACTACGATTCCGTGTGGCCGCGTGTGCGGAGACAGGGAGATGGCACCTAATGACCTTCCCCGCTCCAAGTCTATGATCGTGATCGTATTGCCGGGTTCCGAGCCCGTGCCGTAATCGGTGACGTATGCCAACAGGCCGTCGGGGGAAACGGCAACCTCGTGCGGAGCGAACCCGGTAGGGACCACGCCGAGTTCTTGCCGAGCAGCCGGGTCGACAATGGACAGGGTGTTGGAACTCTTATTCACGATCAGCAGCCTCTGGGCCGCCGTCTGTTGCGGCACCGCACCGGACCCAGCGACCAGGAGCACCAGAGCAGCGACAGCAGGAAGCCCAGCTGCACACCTAGGCGGTCTATTCAATCTGTTCCAGGTCAGGTCCCCTCCTAATCGTCGAGCGGGTAGATGATAAGGCTCGCAAGAGGATCTCGGAAGGAGTATTGCCTGGCTGCTGCGCGCTCGCCGACCGCACACGAGCACAGAACCCAACAGCCACCGATGGGTGTTCAGCGGTAGCTACGGTACGTGTATCCTGGCGCTTACCACGTAGGGAACGTCCAGCTCATCTCTGGTGACTCCATAGATCATATCGTTCCGGAACAGGGGCGTCGGATATCGCTCCAGAGAGAAAGCCAGATACAACTGTCCGAGGTACCGCCCTTCCGGATCGAACACGTCCCAGATACGCCCGCGGTCTTCTTCTGATGTCACCGGCGACACCCAGATCCGCCCGACATCATCGTGGAAGAACGTGTTGATGGCCGGTTTGGTGCTGGGGAAGCGAGTGCGGTCGATCTTGCCACCCTGGCGGGTGAACCACCGCATGTCTTCAACGGCCGCTTCCACGTCGGCTGCAGTCACCGGTAGGTGTTCATAGTCGCGCGAGATGATGCGGCCCGTGTCGCCCTCTAGCGATTGCTGCAGAATCCGATATTCGCCGGTGTTGGCAACCCAGATCTCAGGTCGCGGAACGGGAATGAACTTCCACTGAAAGTCCGTAGTGAACGGGACCCTGGACTGCATGATGGCGTTCTCCGAGCGGAGCACGAAGAACTCTCCTTCTCGCTCCCCGGTTGGCAACCTGAACGTGTCAACGGGTTCCATTGATGGACTGTATCGCACCAGAACGAGTTGCCGGTTTGGATCGGCCTCGGTGTCGATGCCGTAGTTGTAGAAGTTGCCCTCCAGGTCGAACCCGCCGGGCCATGGACTTATGATGACGTTGCCGATGGTCCTGTGCCCGGCGACGTAGGTCCCTGAAGTATCGAACGACGATATTCGGGAGTTGCCGGGATCGACCACCCAGAGTTTCCGATCCGGACCCCAGGCCATTCCGATCACCTGCTCGAACTCGCCCGGTCCACCGCCCTCCCGCCCGATCGTACGGATGTGGCGTCCGGTGGGATCGAATATCCGCAGCTCGAGTGCCTGGCGATCGAACACGTAGAGGCGGCCGTTCGGATCCACCTCCACAGCCGCGATACTGCCGAACATGTCGGGGCCGCCGCCCTGGAGGGTGCCGATGCGGGATTCCTCGGTCACTTGCCACGCGGTTTCCTCGTCCCACACTCCCGTAGCAGGGTTGTGCACCGCTACCGTCCCGCTTGCCAGTGTGTCCATCGTGCCACGCCACACCGCCGTTGCACTCGGATCCGCCGGGCCGCAGCTGACGGAGACCTGCAGCGTCAATATCACCAGAGCGAGACTGATGGTCCGCAGGTCAGCTGCAACGCTGTAAGTTATCTGCAACTCCCCTCTCTGCGTCGAACCCCAGGTTGCCACCCGGGGTCCAGTTCGACTGGTGTCCCTTCTACGCTCGTTCTGCCTGCGGCCATGACGGACTCACCCCAACAATCCAGCCGACCGGCCCCTCGGCTCACGCAGCCTTCACAGCACTGGCTGCTTTGCCCCCGAACATCGCATATCCAGCACTGAAGACTTGAGTCCGATTTGAATGAACGCCGCGCTCTCTACTCTTCGTTGTGCACGCCGATCCTCTAAGCTAAGGCGGGCTCCGCCACCGGTCGAGCCGCCATCAACCGCCGCTTTTCCGGCCGCAGCTCAAACATCAAGTACAGCGCCGGCGTGACCGTGAGAACCAGAATGGTCGAGCTGGCCAATCCCCCAATCAATGCGTATGCCAAAGCATTCCATATGTTGGCATCGGCATACTCACTGAATAGGACGAGAGGCAGCAGGCCGAAGATCGTTGTCGTGCTGGTCATGAGGATCGGTCGTACCCGTTCCAGCGTTCCGTGCAGAGTGGCCTCCTGCAAAGCCAGGCCTGCGTTGCGTCGCAGATGGTTGATGTGGTCCACCAGGAGTATCGCGTTGTTAACAACGATCCCGCCCATCATGATGACCCCGATGTACGCCTCGCGCGTGAAACTCGCATCGGTGTAGAAGAAGACCAGGAACACACCGATCAGTGCCATCGGTACTGTCAGCAGTACACACAACGGTTGTCGCAGCGATTCGAACAGTGCCGCCGTCACCATGAACACCAACACCAATGCCACTGCTAGCACGGCCCAGATTTGCCTCTCTTCCTCCCAGTCCCAGCGCCACTCGTCCCGTCCCTCGATCTTGTAGCCGTGCGGGACCGCCGTAGCGGCGATGACGGCTTCCTGCACGCGGTCTCCCAGCTTGGAGGGGCCGCGGAACTCGTAGCTCACATTGCGGCGGTACTGTTGGTCCTCGCGAACCACCCGGTTCAACACTTGTCGTTCGGTCAGTGTCG
>SMTZ1_10008135_pt1 | contig 10651 bp, 11 predicted proteins | sample DeeMarSWOR136_30_FD_25667 | JGI IMG/M metagenome (IMG submission 25667) | reverse complement strand
CGCGCGAAAAGATTATGTAGTGAATAGAAGTACGCTAAATCTAACACCTTCGATCATTAACTCAAATACGACAATATTATCTAAATTTGTGACAAATATGTCGCAAACATTATATTAACATTCCTATTTCAATTCTGTAAAATCAAAATGGAGAGTTGCGCGCGCTTCATTCCCAAGGGATTTTTCGACCTACGCATTGTCATATCAAAGGAAAAAAGGGGCTCTTACGTGTGTCAACCTACCGCAATGGCAAGAGCGGGGTTTAAGGATTTTAGGACGAATACCTACCTCGGCAACATGGTATTTAGGGTGAATCTTCCCGCACCAGTTAAGAGGGAGGCGGCAAAATGCGGGGAAGCACTTGGTCCAAGTGTAAAAGCTGGTGTAGTAGCTCTAGATGCCATGCCTTCTTTCGGAGAGGAACCCTTGACTGAAGAGAGGGAAATTGCAACATGTTTTGATTCACTTGAGAAACCATTTGGAGAAGTAAGAAAATCAAAGAATAATCCACATAAAAAGACTAATTTCAAATCCTATACTAGAGATGTGGAAGACGCGTATGAGCGATATATGTCTACCGAGGCGTATGCAATCATACAGAAGCACATACAAAAAGGGCTCGATAGAAAAAAGGATTCCATTGTGTTTCATGAGGGTAACTCTTGTCCTGAGTTCTGGGAACAGACCAGAATCGTCGGAGGTATAAATGTAGGTGAACTTCTTTTAAGATGCGCTCAAAGTTTACTCGATTTCTGATAATGTTTTTTTAATTTACCTTTCGCCCCAGAGTGCCTGCTTTAAGTTCATTAGTTTTCATTTCAAGGGCATTAGCTATGTGTTCAATGTTATTATTATATTTCTCAACAATTTTTACTAAAGAACTTCCCACTATCGCGCCATCCGCCCCGTTTTCTATTATCGTTCTCACATGCTCAGGCTCTGAGATCCCAAAGCCTACCGCAAGGGGGATACGTCCTCTGATCTGAGGTAAAATCCGATGCAAAGTGTCTATTGTGAGTCGATGTACACTACCTCTTGCACCTGTAACTCCAAATATTGAAACCATGTAGAGGAAACCAGAAGTAGCGTCGATAATCTTCTCCAGCCTACCCTTCGTTGTGTTGGGTGTCACCATGAAAATCGTGGAAATCTCATGAGCCTCAGCGAGTCTCTTGTATTCTTCCGCTTCCTCCACAGGCAGATCGGGTACAATTACTCCATCAATCCCATATTTCCTCGTAAGATTGAAGAATTTTTCAAGACCCATACGGAAAATTGGGTTATAATATGTCAACAAAATCAGGGGAGTTGTATTATGCGTATCCTTGATCCTTCCAGCAATCTCCATCACCATCTTCGGTGTTGTGCCTGCTTTCAAAGCCCTAACTGAGGCCGCTTGGATCGTAGGTCCGTCTGCGATGGGATCTGAGAAGGGTATCCCCAACTCAATGATATCCGCCCCTCCACTTATGAGGGACTCGACGATCTCAGGCGTGTGCTCAGGATTAGGGTCTCCACCGCAAACGTATGCTATCAGAGCCCCTTCCCCCTTTTTCCTCAGTCCTCGCAGGCATCCCTCAATGGCATTCATATTTCAATCCCCAAGTAATCCGCAACTACTCCGACATCTTTGTCGCCTCGACCAGACAAAGTGGTCACTATAATGTCATCTTCACCCATCTTCTCCCCCAGTTTAATGGCGTGAGCCAGGGCGTGTGAGGACTCAAGTGCTGGAATTATACCCTCAATCTTAGACAATTTGAGGAACGCGTCTACTGCCTCGTCGTCAGTGGCTGTAACATAACTGGCTCTCTTAATCGACTTGAGAAATGAGTGTTGAGGCCCAGCTCCTGAATAATCCAAGCCGGCAGCGATGCTGTGGGTGTTCATAATCTGCCCGAACTCGTCCTGAAGCACATAGGTCCTCATCCCGTGGAATACGCCTTCTTCACCTGCACATAGGGAAGCTGCATGTCTACCCGTCTCGACTCCGCTTCCTCCCGCTTCGACGCCATACATCTCCACCTCGAGGTCGTCTAGAAAGGGGTGGAAGGTTCCCATCGCGTTGCTACCTCCCCCAACGCAGGCGACCAGTGCATCAGGGAGTCGACCCTCCTTGGCCAGCATCTGGCTTCGTATCTCGTCTCCAATGACTCTTTGGAAGTCTCTCACTATGATGGGATAAGGGTGCGGCCCCACTACAGATCCTATTAGATAATAGGTCGTCTCAACGTTTGTGACCCAATCTCTCAGAGCCTCATTGATGGCGTCCTTCAATGTCTGGGATCCCGACTCCACGGGGTGAACTTCAGCCTCTAGCAGCTTCATACGGAAGACGTTCAGTCTCTGCCGTTTCATATCCTCAGATCCCATGTATATCTCAGCCTTCAGACCGAGTAACGCACAGGCAATAGCCGTAGCGACTCCATGTTGTCCCGCTCCAGTCTCAGCGATGACCCTTCTCTTTCCCATCTTAAGGGCAAGTAATGCTTGCCCCAGAGTGTTGTTGATCTTGTGGGCTCCTCCATGAGCTAGGTCCTCCCGTTTCAAGTATATTTTGCAGCCCACCATTTGGCTCAGTCTCTTAGCGTAGTAGAGAGGGGTGGGCCTCCCAGCGTAATCCCTGAGAATTGTCTGGTACTCCTCTTGGAATTCGGCTGAATGGTAGTTACTATCGAAGGCTTCTTCCAGTTCGCTTAGGGCAGGCATCAGCATCTCGCTGACATATTGACCCCCGTATTCCCCAAATTTGCCTCTCTTCAAGGCTTCAGCCCCTTCACCCGCTCAATGAATGCCTCAACCTTTTTGGGATCCTTGATACCAGGGCTCGACTCAACACCAGTACTTACATCAACTGCATAGGGCTCTACCACTTGGATGGCCTTTTTAACGTTCAATGGGGTCAATCCTCCGGCCAATATCAATTTTTTAGGATGAATGGTTTTGCGAATCTTACAGCAGGATTCCCAGTTTTGAGTTACTCCGGTTCCCCCGAATTTACCTGGAACGTAGGTGTCCAGTAATATTGTGTCAAAGCCCTGAGTTGACGGAGGTTCAACGAATTCATTAGACTTTATTTTTATAGCCTGAATTTGTTTTGCACCTATTTTTTTTAATTCATCAATTTTTGTGTTGGTTAAGAAGTCACCATGTATCTGGATAGCGTCGGGATTCACCATTTCATATATCTCTATGATCTCCTCGAGGCTGCGTGGAACCATCACTAAAACGCTTTTCGTGAATATGGGTACCTGACTGACTAGTTTCCGAGCATGCTCAATTGGTATATTTCTTGGTGATGATGGTACTCCCACTACGAAGCCAACGGCGTCTGCTCCAGCGTCAACTGCGTGGATGAGGTCTTCACTACGTGTTATTCCACATATCTTTACCTTTACAGACGCTCTCATGCATTCACGAACCTCCGCACAGCTTCTCCTATGTCCTCAGACGACATTATTGCTGAGCCTATGAGGAAGGCATGTGCTCCCCGGGCCCTTAGGAACCTGATGTCCTCAGGAGTCCTTATTCCACTCTCGCTCACGATGATCCTCCCGAAAGCATCGACTTCCTTCAGAATCCTCTCAGTGACCCCTAGATCCACCTCTAGGCTTCTTAGATCCCTGTTGTTGATGCCCACAAGGTCAGCTTCGCTTTGAATTGCTGAGCGGAATTCATCAGCTGTATGAGTCTCCAATAAAACTTCGAGGCCTAGGTCGTGTGCCACTTTTATCATCTCGTTGAGATCGCTTCCACAATGACCGCGGTCAAAGAGGGCTTTTATCAGCAATATTGCATCAGCGCTTAGCATAGAGGCGGCCTCAATCTGCCTGTGGTCCATTATTATGTCTTTCATAAGGACCGGAATTCGCACGGACTTTTTTACTGCATGAATAAGTTTGAGGTCTCCCCCAAAGTTCCTTGGCTCTGTCAGTACAGATATTCCTATGGCACCACTGGATTTCATCTCCTTTGCTACTTCAATGGGTTCGACTCCGTTTCTGATCGTGCCCATTGAGGGAGAAACGGTCTTTATCTCAGCTATTACAGGGTTCCTTTTTTTTAATTCGATTGCTTCTTTCAAGCTGATTTTGGGTAAAGGTGGAATATCCTTGACATTGTAGTATCCATCATTTATTGTTTGATGGGCGTTCTTCGCTAGAACGTCAAGGAAGTCACCCAAATCTGCTTTCCAACTCCTCAATCTTGGAGATATCTCCTCCTGAGGCCGTAATCAGGGTTCTCAACCTCTCGTATGCAGCGCCACTCACTATCGACTCCTTCGCTAACTCCATTCCAGATTGGAAGTCTTCGACTCTACCAGAGACAACTATACCTGCGGCACCGTTCACGAGCACCATCTCAGTTCTTGGCTCGTCAATTTTGTTGATACCCCTGAGTATTTTATAGATTATCTTGGCGCTTTCATCGGGGGTGGTTCCCCTGATCTTCTCTGGTTTTGTCTTTCTGACTCCGAAGTCTCTGGGAATCATCTCAAACGTCTTCACTCTGTTTTCCTTCAGCCATGAAACTCTGGTCGCCCCCAAGGTAGAGATCTCGTCAAGACCGCCTATACCATGGACCACTATGGCCTCTTCGCACCCTAATCGCTCCAGAGAGTGAGCTACAGGCTCGGTTAGTCTGTAGTCGTAAACTCCGAGAAGCTGGGCGTTGGCTCCTGCAGGATTTGTAAGTGGTCCAAGAATGTTGAAAACTGTCCTGATGCCCAGGTCCTTTCTTACGCCGATGACATGCCTCATTGCCGGGTGGAATGCCGGGGCGAACATGAAACCCACACCGATTTTCTCAATTATTCCCTCAACTGAGCTGGGATCCATATTGAGATTGAATCCCAAGTGCTGAAGAACATCGGCGCTACCGGACTTGCTGGTGACGGAGCGGTTGCCATGTTTAGCTATGTGGACGCCAGCCCCGGAGGCGACGAAGGCAGCTGCAGTGCTCACGTTGAAGGTATTCAACATATCCCCTCCGGTTCCACAGGTATCGACGAGCCGTCCCTTTACATGCGGGCTTATTTTAGTGCAAAAATCCCTCATAGCTGAGGCGAGGGCTGATATCTCGTCGATGGTTTCTCCCTTCATCCTGAGCGCTGTTAGAAAAGCGCCTTTCTGGGCATCTGTGGCAGAGCCTGACATTATCTCTACCATGGTCTCTCTCGCTTCCTCGAAGGTGAGGTTCCTGCCCTCTACTAGCTGGCCTATGGCTTCCTTGATCATCTTTTATTACGCCTCCAGAAAGTTGGCTATCATCTCCTTTCCAGGAACGGTCAGGATGGATTCTGGATGGAATTGGATGCCCTCAATTGGATACTCTTTGTGTCTTACGCCCATTATCTCGCCATCATCAAGTGCGGTGGCTGTCACCTCGAGGCACTGAGGTAATGTATCTCTGTCCCCCACAAGGGAATGGTATCGAGTAGCCTCCAGAGGGTTCTCAATATTCCTGTATAATCCCCTTCCATCATGCTTGATTAAACTCGGCTTACCGTGAATAATTCTTCTCGCCCTGACCACCCGTCCTCCATAGCTGGCTATGATTCCCTGGTGTCCTAAACAAACGCCTAGAGTGGGTATCTGAGGGCTCATTCTCTTGAGTATCTTTGAGCAGACGCCGAAGTACCTTGGATTCTGGGGGTCACCCGGCCCTGGTGAGATTACTATTCTCTCGGGCTTGATCTCCATGACTTTTTCTAATGTTATTTGGTCGTTCCTGTACACCATGGGATCTCCTCCCTGTTCTCCGATGTACTGTACGAGGTTGTAGACGAAGGAATCATAATTGTCGATGACAAGGACCTTCATCTGTTGTTGCCCCCCGATTTCTCAAGGGCCTTCAAGAGCGCCGCTGCCTTGTGATCTGTTTCAAACCATTCGTTTTCAGGGACGGAGTCAGCGACTATGCCTGCTCCAACTTGAATACTTGCTTTTTTCCCGTCAGCTACGAGGGTTCTGATAGTTATGGCGAAATCAGCGTTACCATTGTAGGAGAAATATCCCACAGCGCCTGCGTAGGGTCCCCTTCTAGTTGGTTCGAGTTCCTCGATGATCTCCATGGCTCTGACTTTTGGCGCGCCAGATACGGTCCCAGCTGGAAAGACAGCCTTCAGGGCATCAAAGCTATCCAGTTCCCGACCGATAGTACCCCTAACCTGGGTGACAATGTGCTGGACGTGACTGTACTGGTGAACTGTCATGAACTCGGGAAGGTGGACACTACCGTACTCAGAGACCTTACCAATATCGTTCCTCGCCAGATCCACTAGCATCACATGTTCAGCTCGTTCCTTCGGGTCGCTCAGCAGTTCCTCTGATAACCTGGCGTTCTCAACAGGATCAGCGACATTAGGTCTGGTTCCCGCAATTGGGAAAGTATCGACGATATCTCCTTCTACTCTCACCAGCATCTCAGGGCTTGAACCTACGATTTGACGGTCACCCATTTTGAGGAAGTACATGTATGGAGAGGGATTGATCTCCCTTAGGGTCTGGTAGAATGCCAATAGTTCGCCTTCGAAACGGAAGTTCAACCGTTTTGATAGAACTACCTGAAAGATATCACCTGAAGCTATGTACTCCTTGGCTTTGGTTACTGCGTTCTCGAAACCCTCTTTAGAGTAGTTGAACGTAGGAGTATCATAAGATAGAGGGGTGTAATCAGTGGGGTTGCTGATGAACTTTAATGTCTCATTGAAGCGGCAATTCCCCGTGTAGTAGTAATACGCCTTCTCGTTTAGATGATCGAATACTATTCCATCGTCGTAGACGCCCATCTCAATATCTGGGAATTCTAAGTCATCTGTTGTTCTCTTGGGTAGTTTCTCCCAACGTCGAATGACGTCATAGGAGACGTATCCCACTGATCCTCCCACGAGTCTGAACTTGTCGAATGCGACTCTTCTTCCCTTGATTATTTTCTTGACTGTCTGAAGGGGGTCTTCGATTGCCTCAACGGTCTTTTCACCTGTCGTTGGGTTAGTAATAGTGGCTCTATCATCTCTTGTGGATACTATGAGACTGGGATTGAATCCTATGAAGGAATACTGGGCTAGCTTATCAGGGCCTTCGATCGACTCAAGAAGGTATGCATATTGACATCGTCTGTAGAGGTTCTTGAAAACCTCAAGAGGGTTAGCCTCGAATGGAAGTTCTAAAAGGCTAACATGATTGACTGGGTTTTTCTCTTCTATTATGGTCTTGTTTATCATGAGCTTTCCCTTCCAGCCTTTGATAGTAGGTTTTTGATAGCATTGAAGACGCGTTCAATTCCTTCTGCATCAAGACCGTATTCAATAGCGAGTTCTTGTATGTTATAGAAGATTACTTCGTCAAATGTATTATCTGAGTCTATGGGTGACAAACCCTCACGGTAAGTCTCGATTCTCTTCGATGTTCGAATTAATTCAGCGATCTTTTCTATGATCTCAGAATCTATATTGTTAATTTGATTCCTCAGATCTTCAAGCTCTTCATTGTGTGACATTATTTTTCTCCCTTCTTGAGGGTAGTGAAATGTGGAGACCTTGCTGGAGCGAAACTGGAATTGAGAAATTACACCATCTCCATTCGCGTGCGAGGGAGAGGTTTCCGACTTGATCTCTATCCTGAGTTCTAATCGTCTTTTTCAAGAAATTCCAAAAGGGGCTGAACCCTTCTTTCTTTGTTGGCTCATCGTCTACTGGTCTACCAAGTATTTCCCGCGTGCGGAATATCGTATCAGATTTGTTTAATATATCATCAAAAACGATCTTAATCTTTCTCTCTTGGGTTTGCGAGGTTACTTGGAGGTTAGGTAGAATTATCTTGCGTAGAGTCTTTTCATCCTCATCAGGGAGGATGAACCTATCCAGTCCGAGCGATACACACTCATACCTCCGAAATTAGGTAATACTATGAATTTTATTGCATCTTAAAAATCTACTGGACCATTTTACTTGTCCATTGGAACAATTCTATCCAGTTTTGAATCTGCGTGCTCTATTTTTTATTGAAAGTTACCTCTTTTCTTATCATATATTATTTTTCTTGAGAGCTTGCAGTACAATAAAATTCTAATTTGTGAAGCATGCGAAGCCGTTACTTAGATGGTCTTTAGAAAGGCTATTCCTTTTTCCGTGATGGAGTACAGGCCTCTTTCGAGGCTTTCTATGTAGCCCTGTTTCAGTAGCCATTTTATCATTATCTGGGCCTGCCATGGAGACGACGATTTCTTCACAAATATCTTCGTCAGCTGTGTCCATCTCATAGGGTCCTCCTTGAGTTCATCTAACACAATTCGCCCGCACGACGAACGCAAGGAAAAAACACACAGACCAATTGCCCGAAATCATCGTTGATCAAGAATCGCACGTACGACCTGACAGACGAAGACATCAAACAGATATTGACAGGACAAATTCCACAATGAAAAGCAAGGGTAATCATGAAAAATCGAGTTTCCCGGGAAGCGAAAGGCCACCGAAACTCGATGAGTGAGACCGAATTCGAGAGCACTTTCAAATAGTATACGAGGCTTGTAGATTCTTCCCGGGAAGCTGCAGTGGGAATTCAAGAGACCTCCCCAGCTTGAACGCTGTTGAGTGATCCAATTCCAAAGCCGAGTCCATGGGCCGCCTTTTTCCCTCGAAATCCCACTCGCGCGCGCAGCCAAATATCTCATCTAAAAACCGTGCCCTCGGGGAAATAGCAAGGAATTCAATAAAATGATGACATCCATTGGCGATCTAGTAATCGTCTTTGCTATTGTCCTTTTAACCGCGGTACCACTAGCTAGTTTTCCTAAATCCTCGCCACCGATAATTCGGGGTAATCTGTTCAAGTCCTCATCTCCAAGGCGATCTAAATGCTCACGCACCCAACGACTGTTCCGGATAAGTTCACCCCATTCCCCATCGAAGCGCCTTTCATACATTGACAGCCTAGAAGCCGACACATCTCCTTCTTTAACAGACTGCGCAGCTACCTCTCCCGATATCCGTCCAGCTCTGATTCCAGATTGCACTCCAGCACCTGTCAGAGGCATGAGTTGCCCCGCTGCATCACCAACGATCATCACCCCATTATCAACGATCTTATTCAGAGTCCCTGAAGCAGGACAGATGCCCCCGGTTACCATCTGTATCTCAGCGCTCCTAAATCGGGCATCAGACTCAACAAATTTCTTCAGATACTCTATCGGGAAAGTCTCGTGGATTCGTCTCACTCCCAAACCCACGTTTGCAACCTCTCTAGACTTTGGGAATACCCAAGCGTAACCTCCAGGAGCGATGTTCCCACCAAGCAGTACCTCCTTTACTTGTGGATTTAGGTCGAGACCGCCAAGTGTAAACTGGGCGCATGTATAGACATCTGAGAACCATCTGCTGAGGCCCGAGGTAATTCTCACGACAGAAGCATGTCCATCTGCCCCTACAACGACTTTGGCACTGATCTTCAACTCGGTATCATAGTTATTCGCTATCACTCCGTTTACTGTATCTCCCTTCTTGGTGACTGTTAGGGCCCTAGTATTGGTCATCAGGTGGACACCGGACTTGACTGCCTTCTCCGATAAGGCCAGATCGAAGAGATCCCTGTTGATGATGAACTCACTCCATTTTGGGCTGACAAGCTTTATGTAGTTCTTGTTGGGGGCGATGATCCTTGTCTCAGTTATCTCTTGACAAACAATGGGAGTTTTCACCTCGAGTCCACTGTCTTTTATGCATTTGAGAGATAAGCCCTCAGCGCAGAAAACGGGGGAGCCAACTTGTGGATGTTCCTCAAGTAAAATGACATTTGCGCCACATTCGGATGCAGTCTTGGCTGCAATACATCCAACCGGTCCTGCACCGACGACTAACACATCACAGCTTAAAGAACGCATTCCACTGCTTCCTGACTTACGGCACACTAATTTGAGTATCTAAGTGGAATTGAATTATTAATTGTAGTTAGATTGAACGCGCGCGTTGAGTAAGCTCTTGAAGCTGATTGTGCGTTAAAGTCGTGAGTAACTTTTAACGAGTGAAAGACTCGAAAACGTATCATACTAAAGCACAAACGAATTCTTGTCGCGCGCAGGTGGATTAAATAATTCATTTTCAGTAGCGGCTTAGGGCCATATGTCCGGTTGGTCGAAGCCTCAGATGCCCTCTCTGAAAAATCCCTTCCCCCATCACATCACCAGCACAGAAGAACACGCCCAAAGAACACACCATAAACCAATACAGAACTATGGCTCCAGCTAACCCTGACCCTCAACACCCATCCACCCTCACGCAAAGAAAGCCACGCTCTGAAGGAGCTCAGGCACACCGATCCGATGCGCGGCTATCGCAACGTCATAGACCACCATCAACACTAGACTCACGTGAATCGAGGCGTTCTCCAAGCCCTGCCATGTGAGACGCCCATACGCCAACCTGCACTTCACCCTGCCGATGAAGCCCTCCACCACCGCCCGGAGCCTCTTGTAGACTACACGCTTGTGTTCGGGGCCCTCCACATCGATACGGTCTCTGATGGTGAGAACGTCAGCTGGATTGTCCCTGCCCTTCATCCGCCTCCAGGCGACGAGGGGAGCCGTCCTCCGGGCCTCCAGGACATCGAAGACCCCGCGGGACTCGAAGCCGCTGTCCCCGGCCAGAAGCTCC
>SMTZ1_10021709_pt1 | contig 10654 bp, 13 predicted proteins | sample DeeMarSWOR136_30_FD_25667 | JGI IMG/M metagenome (IMG submission 25667) | reverse complement strand
TAATTAAAAGGAGAAGCCTTTGCCACCAAAATTTGTATTTCTTATGATGTTGAGCAGTTTTGCACTCTTATCTTCCAGTCTGATGGGTCAAGATATTATAAAAACGCTGGAAATTAGAGAAAAAGCTCCTGATTTCATGCTCACGGGAACTGACGGGAAAAATTATAGCCTGGAAAATTTTTCACAAGCGTATGTTTTAACGATTATTTTTACAGCTAACCACTGTCCTACTGCCCAGGCTTATGAAGATCGTATCATAAAACTTGTTGATGATTATAAAGATAAGGGTGTTGCGGTGGTTTGTATTTCCTCGAATAATCCGCAAGCTCTCAGATTAGATGAAATGGGGTATACGGATTTAGGTGACAGTATGGAAGATATGAAAATCAGGGCAAAGGATATGGGATATAATTTTCCATATCTATATGACGGTGATCATCAGACAGCTGCAAAAAATTATGGCGCCCAGGCAACACCGCATGTCTTTATTTTTGATAAGGAAAGAAAATTATGCTACCAGGGTAGATTTGATGATTCGGAAAAGATAAAAAATGTGACTACAAATGATACTAGAAATGCGATTGATGCCATTCTGGCAGGGCAGAAAGTAGCGGTGCAAAAAACAAAAACGTTTGGATGTTCTATTAAATGGGCATATAAAAAGAAGTCTGCTGAGGAAGCTGTGGAAAAATGGAACAATGAAAAAGTGGAACTTGAGATGATTGATTTAGACGGTGTTAAAGACTTGATAAAAAACGATTCGGATAAATTAAGGTTGATCAATATGTGGGCAACATGGTGTGGACCCTGCGTTACCGAGTTTCCCCAATTAATTGAAATAAACCGCATGTATCGCAACCGGGAATTTGAAATGGTTACTATTTCTACCGATGATCCTTCGAAAACTGAGCAAGCATTAAAATTTCTAGAAAGGAATTATGCCTCGACCAAAAATTATCTTTACAGTATGCAGGATAAATATAAATTGATCGAAATAGTCGATAAAGAATGGCCTGGTGCTATTCCATATACCCTGCTGGTCAAACCCGGAGGTGAAATTATATACAGAAAATTAGGTATGATCGATGCTCTTGAGTTAAAAAAAGCAATAGTTAGCTATCTTGGAAGATATTATAGATGATGGTCAAATCTATATGTAAAGTATCGTTGTCCCAGTTATTATGGATGCTGTTTATAGCCATCCATTTGAACAGGAGGAAAGTAATGAAAAATAATGTATATCTTTTGCTAATTTGCATTTTTACAACATCAGTTATTGCGCAAGAAATGAATCAAGCGGATATGGAGAAGGGCTTTAACTTTATAGAAACAAAAATTTATTCACAAGAGGAAGACACCCAAATTTTAGAACTATATCAAGGACTTCGTGTAGCTGATGTGTCTGATGGAATGGATATGGTGGGTTTACCCGGAACGGGTTTAGTCGATCCTGCCATTCATCCGGCCTGGCTTGATTTGGAGAATTTGTCACATCAATTCAGGGGTATTGCCATCACCGCCCGTTATGTGCCAACCCAGCGTTCTACCAGACCCGACCCAGGCCAAAAATTTGAGGAATGGGAAGGTCATTTTTATAATGCATATTCACATGAAGCCTTTACAGAATTAATCAAACCAGGCACGGCAATTATGATCGACGATGTAGAGGATAAAGATATCGGCTCAATTGGTTCCTGTAATATCCTGAATTGGATGAAGTTGGGGGCCGTCGGTGTTGTCACCGATGCCTCATCCAGAGATACCGATGAAATCGCCATTCAGAAAGTTCCGTTATATTTAAGAAAGAAAGGACGCGGTATCCGACCCGGCAGAAATGAATTGGAATCTGTCAATCGTCCCGTGGTTATCGGTGGTGTGCTTGTATGTCCGGGAGATGTTGTTGTTGCGGATGGAGATGGGGTAATCGTCGTACCGAGGCATGTTGCCAAACAGGTAGCGAAATTTGCCCGTGCAATTTTAACTAAAGATAAATCTGCACGGAAAAATTTATATGAGAGTCTGGGAATGCCTTTAGATAAGACGGTTAAATAGAACTTAAAAATTAGGGTCCTTTCCAGTCAGAAACTATATTTCTATTGTGATTTCGGGCGCCACTTTGCGTTAAGGGAAAGAAGGATTATATGCAAGCATTTATAAGTCTCAAAAGGCCACATATATTGTTTAGAAGGCAAAATGTGATCATTGCTATAGTGTTAGCGCTGCTGGTTTTAATTCAATTTTCACATGGCCAGGATAACCGCATACCATTAAAAAACGGGCAGATGATTTTTGCCAGCGGTATGAATATGGCCTGGGGAGATTTTGCCAAGGATGCCGTAAATCTTAATGTGAAAACTTTTAAAAGAGCATTGAATGATATTTCATCCAATGGTGGAAATTCAATGAGATGGTGGGTTCATGTTAACGGAAGTGCCAGTCCAACATTTACCAATGGTATGGTTTCCGGTCTTTCAACGGAGATAGAAAATATTAAACAAGTACTCGATTTTGCTTATGAGAGAAAAGTGGTAATATGTTTGGTCTTATGGTCATTTGACATGCTGCAAGATCAGGATCAAGACCAGGCGGCTATGCGCAATATAGTAACCGATACTACCTATACACACGCCTATATCGATAATGCCTTGATACCTTTGGTTACTGCTTTAAAAGGTCATTCCGGTCTGCTATGTTGGGAGATATGCAACGAACCTGAAGGAATGACGACTCAATTCGGTTGGACGCCGACCAGAGTCGATATGAGTGACGTACAACGGTTTGTGAATTTATTAGCAGGGGCGATTCATAGAACGGCTCCCAATGAACTGGTTACCAATGGCAGCTGGTCTTTTCGCGCCAATTCTGATATCGGGGATTATTTTAATTACTATAAAGATGAGAGACTGATTACAGCAGGTGGAGATTCATTGGGGGTACTCGATTTTTATCAGGTGCACTATTATGACTGGGGAAAGACCGACCTGTCCCCCTTTCATCATCCGGCATCTTACTGGAAGCTTGATAAGCCGATTCTCATTGGAGAATTTCAGGCAGATGGACCCCTTGATAAAACACCGCTCGAAGCATATAAATATATGTATGATAACGGCTATTGCGGAGCATGGTCATGGACCTGGACGGGACATGATGGTAATGGTGATGTAAATGACGCAAAACCGGGGATGCAATATTTACGGGATCATTATCCGGAGGATATTGTGAGTACCTTTTTTGACGGCATTGATTAATTCTACGAAGATACACCAAATTTATACCACTTGGTACCCTGCCTCCGTTGCCTGCACTTTATACTTTATTTTTTTGTTTCGTTCATAAAAGTGTGATACTTTATTAATATTACCAGATCATTTAAAAAGCTGCTATAATCCTAACAAAGCGTGTGTTAGGCCGGTTTTGAAGAAATGTTCGGCGTATGCAGAAATGCTTTGATTTGAGGTGACCTTGTATGAATAAGCCTATTCGCATCTTTATTGCAGACGATAATCGTCTGCTTCGTGAAGGATTGGCCTCCATGTTAGCAGAAATTGATGATATGACTGTGGTGGGCATGGCTTCCAGTGGCAGTCAGGCTCTGGATCAAATCAAACAACTGCTGCCGGAGGTAGCGCTAGTCGACATTGGTATGCCTGATAAAGATGGGCTCGATGTGACCCAGGCGCTGCACAAAGATTTGCCTACTCTTAAAGTTATTATTTTAGGTATGCCTGATTTAACGGATGAAATTATGGCTTGTATCGAAGCCGGGGCCGCGGGATATGTGCTAAAAGAAGCTTCGTTCGAATACCTCGTAGAAAGCATACGGTCTGTGCAACGCGGTGAATCGTTTTGTTCGCCGCGTATGGCCGCCTCTTTGTTCTCCCGTATAGCAGAACTTGCCGGAGAACGAATAGCGGAAAATTCTATAAAGCTTACCCCGCGCGAGGTAGAGGTTATCAATAAAATTGCCGATGGATTGTCCAATAAGGAAATTGCCGAACAACTATACATTGAAGAACAGACGGTAAAAAATCACGTCCATAATATCCTCGACAAGCTGCAACTGCATAATCGTCTTGAAGCGGTGCAATATGCGCGCGAAAGAAAACTACTGAATAAAAAATGATGCCAGCCTGAATTTTCAGAAAGTACTAGTACTTTTATATCTTTTATCCTAGCGGGGTTCACTTAAACGATAGTCCCGCCCCAGACCATTTTTGAACCTTTGTGTCCATAGCATACCCTCTAAAATTGTCTAAATTGTACTCTGAAATATTGATATACTAAAATCATCAAGAAAAAATTTTAATCAAACCCGGGAAAAATTGCTGAGAATTAAAAGAAGTTTATCGGAGGATCAATACTATCAATCAACTCTTCGCGCATACAAGCGGTAATAAGAATTTTTCTTTAGAAGTAACTGTAATCTCTTATGTCAAATTATTTCTAAAAGAACTATAAAAAATGCGAAAAATTAAAGTCATGTTAGCCAGCCGTCCCAAGATGATATCCGATGTAATCCGAAGCATAATTGAGCGTCAGCCGGATATGATAATGGTAGGAGAGGTTATCGATCCTATCAAGCTTTTGTTTACCATCAGGGAAACACCGGTTGATGTGGTCATTGTAACCCCGCTTAAGGTGAACGGCGAACCGAGAATCTGCAGTCATTTACTGGCAGAGCATCCCCACCTAAAAATTATAGTTTTAATGGCTGAGTGTAAAGCAGCCTTTTTGTATGAATCGGATTCTCGGAAAAAATACATCGATGAACCGTCTGTGGATACAATCATCGATATCATCAGGGAGTCTCTGCACTAAATCACTGGATGAAGCCGATGTGGAGATATGAAAAGTATATAATTTAAGTAATGAATAATATATTCTATCAAGAGAAAGGAAAGACAAAATGGGAGATAAAGGCAAGAAGGATCAGGAAAAGAAACAGAAACAAAAGGCCAGAAAGGCGGCAGCCATAGCCAAGAAGAAAAAAGAAAAAAATGAGAGAGAGAATTTTTCATTAAAATTATAATACAGGAGATCAGAAATGAATATCTATGTAGGAAATTTAGCTTTCAAAGCTAATGAAGATGATTTAAGGCACGCGTTTGAATCCTTCGGGGAGGTTACATCTGTTACTATTATTAAAGATAGGTATAGTAGCGAATCAAAAGGATTTGGATTCGTGGAAATGCCCTCTCCTGCTGAGGCGAAAGCTGCAATCGAAGGACTAAATGGGAAAGACCTTAAAGGTAAGAGTCTTAATGTGAATGAGGCCCGTCCCCGCACCGACAACCGAGGTAGTAAAGGGAATAAAAGAAGAGGATATGGCGGTGGGCGCAGGTTCTAATCAGTAGTATCGACATTTAAAGCTGTGATCATAAAAAGTGGTCGACATTCAATGTTTAATGTCAATTTTAATTGAAGCAGGATATTATGTTAAAACAATTCTTAGAAAACATCATTAAACCAATAGTAGACCAACCTGATAAAGTAAGAATAACCGAGATTGAGGGTGAAGCAGTTTGTATTTATGAGTTGAGGGTTGGTGCCGGAGACTACGGTAAAATAATCGGAAAGCATGGACAAAATGCAAATGCGATAAGAACAATTCTTAGTGCAGTTTCAAGGAAAAACGGTAAAAGGGGAGTTCTTGAAATTCTTGAATAGAAATGCTTTTTTTTGATCAAATTTCACTATTTATTGTTAGGCAATATTACCTTATTTTTGCAGTATCATTTTCCCAATCCGCTGCTTTGCCGGCGTTTGCAGTACGTAAAAATAAATACCCGATGACACCGAGTGACCGTGCTGGTCAGTGCCGTCCCACGTGTAGGTATAAGTGCCGGCCGGCAAAACACTATTAAGCAATTCCCTGACAAGATGGCCCAGAATATCATAGATAACAAGACTTACATTTCTTTTATCCGGCAAATCAAACCGAATATGTGTCAGCGGATTAAACGGATTGGGATAATTACGGTATAAACGATAGGCCGCTGGTAAAGTGTTTTCCCCGCTGGTGGCATGTATCCCGATAATAAATGCCTGGAAGATCATCCCCCCGTCCTCACTGCTGATTGTGCCTGATATTGCCTGTATCTCATCCACAAATATTCTTTAGTACTCTGCATCATTATCAGCTTACTTTTAGCGATGCAGGTTCAAATAAACTAAATAACTCAGATCCAATTCACAAGATAATAATTAGATTATTAATATTCATAATAAATAGTAATACCCTCCCAAAATAATAATCTTATAAAGGGTATATTTCTTATTTCGCACTTCAGATATATTATTTAAATTTTATATGTAGAAAAAGTACATATTCAAATTGTGATACCTTTTCTTGTAGTCAAGTTATGTTGGAGATTATTCAGATGATGATTTATAATCGCAAATAGTAAAACTATTACTATGAGGAAAAAAATGATACATGCAAAAAGGGCAAAGTTAACAGAAATATTAAAATCCCTTGCTACCAACTATCACATGATTAAGGTAAAACCTTCTCTGAATTTATTCATGCTGCAATATATGAAAAAATTTAGAGTAATCAACCTTGGAGGAAGTCTGGTAATCCATTCCCATTTGCCTCCGCTTAATAGTGAAGCCTATTCACGTTTTGTTAATGAACATCTTTTGAGTAAAACAAACGGTCCCTCTCATGCACAAATTGGATTAACCAATGCCTGCCCGCAAAATTGCCGGTACTGTTACAATAAACAGCGCCGGGGCAAAACAATGGATACGGCAACAATCATCAGGCTGATCCGGGATCTGAAAAGGATGGGTGTGTTCTGGCTTGGTTTTACCGGAGGGGAGCCGCTGCTTAACAAAGATATTGTAAAGATTACCGAAAGTGCTGGTAATGATGTTGCTCTCAAATTATTCACCACAGGTTGCACACTAACCAGGCAACTGGCTTCGGACTTGAAAAAAGCAGGATTACTGTATGTAAGCGTGAGCCTTGATCACTGGCAGGAGGAGCAACATGATGAAGGACGCCGCTATCCCGGCGCCTTTCGTGCTGCGCTCAAGGCAATTGATATTTTTAAAGCAATAGGGGATATCCATATCGGTGTGTCAGCAGTTCTTTCCAGAGATATGATCCGTAACGGACAGGTAGAAGAGTTCCTGCAATTCCTGATTGGTCTGGAAATTCATGAAGCCTGGTTGAGTGAAGCCAAACCTTCGATAGACGCTTACTGGAACGAAGAACTGGTTATAACGGAAAATGATCGAATAACCTTATCCCGCCTCCAGGATCAGTATAATAAAGAAGGAAATATTACTGTAAATTACCTTGGTCATTTCGAAGGGAGAGAGCATTTTGGCTGTAATGCAGGTCATAAAATGGTCTATATCGATGCTTTTGGAGAAGTGAGTCCATGCGTATTTACCCCGATGACTTTCGGTAATATTAAAGAAAAATCAATAGAGATCCTTTTTTCACAGATGAAACAATATTTCCCGTCGGAAGAGTGCTGCTTTATTAATAAGAACTATAAACTTTTTCAAAAATACATTAAAGATAATTCTATTGTATGCCGGGAGGATTCATTTGCCATGATGCAGGAAGTTGATTTCGGACCTCTTTCCAGTTTTTTCCAACTTTATTATTAATAAAGAGTGATGACATGAAATATTATCGAACATTCAGTTTACTCATGGTTATTATATTTGCCGGGGTGGGTTTCATTTTCCTTTTCCTTCCTGATGGTGTTCTGGAATTTTTCAATGCTATTGCCACATATACCGGAATGAAACTGTCTCCTGTAACGGGAGTTGATTTTTATCTCATCCTTGCTGTCGGATACATGTACCTGGTTTCATTACTGGCTTACATGATGTTTAAACATCCTGAGAATCCGTATTTTCCGCTATTATTAACCAATGCCAAGCTTGCCAGTTCCGTCTTGTCTCTTTGCTTTTTTATCTTGCACCAGCCTTACCCAATCTATTTGACAAACTGCATTGTTGACGGCTTGATAGGCTTGCAGGTTTTATATTTCTATCTTAAACTAAAGAAAAGGCAACCATGAACCTGCTGCTGAATATCGCCCGGATATATATTCCGGCTTTTATCAAAAAAAAGAAGGTACAGGAACTATTCGAACTTACTGCAGAAGCCTTTCAAAGTGATTTGCCAGCTATAAAAAATCTTTCTTACTCTGACTGTCTCAAAGCTTACGCACATTTCAGCAAAACAAAAGCAGAGGAAATAATCAGGCTTCATAATGACCCGGATGCGATAAAAAAAAGACTCTACCAAAACGCATATCACATGGGAGAGAAACTGCGCAAAGATTTCCGTATCGAAACAAAGACAGATGTAATCCGTTTAAGCAAAATTCTTTACAAGATACTCAGGATTGAATTTTTTGGAAACCCCTCCGGTGAAGTGGTTATCAAGCGCTGTTTTTTCAGTCAATTTTATACTCCGGATGTATGCAGGATCATTTCCTCACTGGATGAAGGTCTGGCTGCCGGTCTTTCAGCAGGGGGGAGGCTTGACTTTACAGAACGGATAACTGAAGGGAAAAACTGCTGTCAGGCAACCTTTCACATAAAGGACATATTATCTTGAAAAAAGCAGTTGTTGTCGGCAGCGGTGCCGCAGGAGCCACTGTTGCCAGAGAGCTACAGGAAAACTTCGATGTCACTGTTCTGGAAGCAGGTAAACAGTTTCGTCCTTTCCCTTACTCGCTGACGCTGCTGGAAACTTGGCGGAAATCAGGCCTGTTTTTTGATGAACGGGAAATTCGATGCCTATTCCCATCCATGCAAATCAGAAAAACAGACGAAAAAATGGTACTGGTGAATGGAATCGGAACCGGCGGTTCCACCACTATTTCAACCGGTAATGCGCTACGCATGGACCGGGATTTGAAAAAAATGGGTATCGATCTCAGTGATGAATTTGAGCAAATCAACAAAGAGATCCATATTTCCACAGCTCATCAGAAACACTGGAATAAAACAACCAGGCTGCTATTTAAAACCTGTGAAGATATGGATTTAAATCCACAACCTACTCCCAAAATGGGTAACTACGAACATTGCAAACATTGTGGCAAGTGCATTTTTGGTTGTCCTGCAGGTGTAAAATGGGACAGCAGGCAATTCTTACAGGATGCCGTAACAAGAGGCGCAAAACTGATTACCGACTGCCATGTCAAAAAAATTGTTATTGAAAACGGAAATGCAAAAGGTGTAGCCGCAGGTACGCGTTTCACCTCAACATTCTTCCCGGCCGATGTTATCATAGTTTCTGCCGGAGGATTCGGCAGCCCCGTCATTCTGCAAAATTCAGGAATTGAGTGTAAAGACGGATTATTTGTCGATCCGGTATTATGCGTGGCGACAGAACGGCAGGGGGCACTACAAAATAAAGAAGTTGCCATGCCCTTTTTTGTCCAGCAGAATCATTTTATGTTATCACCTTATTTTGATTACCTGAGTTTTTACTTTAATAAGAATTGGCGCAAGCCCGCTCGTAATATATTAAGTTTAATGATCAAACTGGCAGATATCAATAAAGGGAGGATATCCGGTAAAAAAGTGGATAAAATACTAACAGACCAGGATAAAAAGCATCTGCAGCAGGGGGTAGATCTCTGCACTGAAATTTTCAGCAAGCTGGGGATAAAAAAACAAGATGTGTTTTTAGGGACGCTCAATGCGGGACATCCAGGTGGAATGTTTCCACTGAGCGAAAAAGAGGCGCAAATTTTTCATCACGCAGTCTTACCTGAAAATCTCTTTATTGCCGATGCAACATTAATACCGAAATCACTGGGAAATCCACCAATGCTTACCATTATCGCTATAGCAAAGCGAGTGAGTCATCTGATTAATAAGAAGATGTCATAAACTTATTTGGTCTGTTGATGATACTGCAATCGTATAAGTGTTGTGTCTTTGAATAAAGATTCTTCGACCTTTGACCTCTGTATTAGATGTACCAGTGTATTGAGAATAAAACGTTCTTTTTAAAACTCCTATATTATCCTGATCATGATAATAACGTCTTCTCAATCCTCATTCTATCATCCACACGCCAATGATTCCTCATCTTTCACATAAATCCTCTTCCCTGCGATTACCGGGTGAGCGTAGGTTGGTTTGTCAGCAACTTTAATATGAGCAAGTTCTGCATATTCCTTTTCATCAGGCTTGAAGGCAATCAATTCGGCATTGCTAGGAAGAGCTAAAATGACCGAACCGGCATCAAGAATGGCTCCGAAATTCTTGTAATCGCTGTCGTCGATCCAGGCGGTTTTACCGGTTCCGGCGTTCATACAAAATAATTTTCCACGGTCTGACAGGCCGAACAGCCAGCCATCCTTAAACACCGGTGTATTGTATGCTGTACCCAGTTCCTCGTTGCTCCAAAGCTCTTTGGCAATAAAATTATCACCCTCTTTGTGAATCTTCACAGCCCTGGTGCCTTGACCCTGTCCTGTAAAGATCACTGTTTGACCATTAACGATTGGGGTAGCAGAGTTATAAAATCTACTTTTTGTGGGGGACGGGATTTGCCACAAGAGTTTTCCATCGGCTACAGCGACGCTGACAATATTATTTTCCGTCTGCACAACAATCATTTTTGTTTTTTCCACTGTCATCAGGACGGGTGAAGCATACGCCG
>SMTZ1_10016426_pt1 | contig 10654 bp, 11 predicted proteins | sample DeeMarSWOR136_30_FD_25667 | JGI IMG/M metagenome (IMG submission 25667) | reverse complement strand
TACAAGTATCAGAGACAGATCGACTCGGGGGAAAAGGTGATCGTGGGAGTCAACAAGTATGCGACAGAGCATCCCCCCATTACGATCTGGAGAATGAAACCTGAAATTGAACAAAGACAACTGAAGAGGCTCCGAGAGGTAAAGGAGACGCGAAACAAGGCTAAAGTGAAGGAATGTCTTAAACAGATCCGGAAGGCCTCGCAAGACGAAGAGAACCTCATGCCTCACCTCATCAATGCCGTCAGGGAATACGCGACGATTCAGGAAATCTGTGACGTCTGGAGAGACGTGTTTGGCCGATACGCAGATCCAGGGTACTTCTAACCTCCTCCCCTACCCTCCCCCGGTGGGCGAGGGAGAGGGTGGGGGCTGAAGTGAAGAGTAAGGATGAGCACGGCGCGGAAGATTCGAGTTCTCATTGCAAAACCAGGGTTGGATGGACATGACCGCGGCGCAAAGGTAATTGCCAGGGGATTCCGGGATGCAGGTTTTGAAGTGATCTATACGGGACTACATCAGACACCCGAGCAGATTGTTGCGGCGGCCATTCAAGAAGATGTGGATGGGATCGGATTGTCAATCCTCTCAGGAGCCCATGACTATATCTTCCCGGAGGTGATTCAACTTCTTAAAGAGAAGGGGGCGGAAGATATTGTCGTTTTTGGAGGAGGGATTATTCCCGAGGAGGACATTCCTGCGCTTGCTCAATGTGGAGTAAAAGCCATCTTCGCCCCAGGCACTCCCATTGAGGACGCTGTGAAGTGGGTACGGGAGAACATCAAACCACGCAAATAGGAGTGATGACGTATGAGTTCTGAGTATTCATTCTTTTACTCAGCACTTGAACCCCAGAACCTTCAGTTTAAAAAAGAGGGTGTAAAGGTTCTTAGAATTATCAGTTAGCAGTTAGCAATCGCCAATCTTCAATTCAATTAAACCAATCACGAATAACCGAGGAGGGAGGAGGGAAACGGATGATCACGAAACGAGTTGCAATTGTTGGGATAGGGACAACAGGATTTCGTGCCACCACGCCTGATGTCTCCTATAGGGAATTGACGTATGAGGCCGCGATGAAGGCCTACCTCGATGCGGGCATCGAACCAAAGGATGTCGGTTCCTTCGTCAGTACAGCCGAAGACTTTTTTGAAGGGTATAGCATTGCTGATGAATATTCACCAGACCAATTGGGTGCGGTCCTCAGACCCATACACTGTTCCTGGTGATTTCATCCAATCTTTAGCGTCAGCTTACATGATGATTCTTTCTGGCATCGGCCCAATTTCCGTTGCCCAGGGATTAAGCAAAGCCTCTAATATGTTGACGCTATCAGAGATGGTCACATTTGCTATGGACCCCATCTACAATCGGCCCCTGAAGGAAAGTCCCCATGCTGTGGCAGCTATGGAAATGGCGAGGTTTATGTATGAAACTGGGTCAACTCGAGAGCAATGTGCTAAGGTTGTGGTGAAGAACAAAAAGAACGCCTTAAACAATCCTTATGCTGGGCACGGTGTTCTCATAGATTCGGACTACGTTCTCAATTCCGAAGTCATCTCTTATCCATTGACCCAAATGGACATCAGCCCCCATTCCGATGGGGCAGTGGTAGTTGTCCTTGCTGAGGAAGAGACGGCAAAAGCTCTCTCTGATAAACCCATCTGGATCAGGGGGATTGGATGGTGCTCGGATACACCAGGTCTTGAAACCCGAAATTGGGGAGAAGCGATCTACGCTCAGATGGCTGCTGAGATGGCTTACAAGATGGCTGGGATTCGTTATCCGAGAAAGGAAATCGATTTTGCAGAGATCAACGATGAATTCTCTTATAAAGAACTCCAACATCTTGAGGCGATGAGGATCTGCAAAAAGGGAGAGGCCGGTCCTCTGACAGAAATTGGAGGGACGGATATCACAGGAGAATTTCCTGTCAATGCCTCTGGAGGTTGCCTTGGCGTAGGGAACCTCTATGAGCTCAATGGCGGACACAAGGTCCTTGAGGTAGTTCGTCAATTAAGAGGTGAAGTAGGTAAAAATCAACTCAAAAATGTGACCACAGGGCTGGCTCAGAGTTGGAGGGGTGTCCCAACCACTACTGGAACAGTTTTGATCCTGAGCAATTGAAGAGGAGGTGATGAGGATGAGAAGAGTTGCCATTGTTGGAGCAGGTCTAACGAAATTTTATCGTAATGTTCAGGAAACACCCAAGGAACTAGCCTATGAAGCTACGAAAATGGCATTGGATTCCTGCGAGATGAAGCTTTCGGATATTGATTGCGTTGTGCACGGCACAGCACCGGATGCCTTCGATGGTATTCATATGAAAGGAGAATACCTTTCGGATGGTTCTGGGGCTTACCGGAAGCCTTACATGAGACACTATGTCGGCGGTGGAACAGGAGTGCTGTCACCCATCCATGGATGGTTCCATGTCGCATCGGGAATGTTTGATACCTGTTTGGTCGTTGCGGAGGAAAAGATGTCCTCTGCCTATCCTCATCCCGCAGGTGCATTTCTAACCATCTTCGACCACACAACAGAACAACCCCTCTACCCAACTCTCATCTGGATCTTTGCCATCGAGATGAACCGATTCATGACTACCTGGGGATATAAGAAAGAAGATATTGCCTTAGTGGCTGTGAAAAATAAAAAGAATGCAATGGACCATCCTTCTGCCCAATTGGGCGCTGAAATCACAGTCAAGGATGTCGTCGATTCCGAAATTATGGCCTGGCCAGTGAATCGGCTCGACATCAGCCCGACCAGCGACGGCGCAGCTTGTATTGTATTGGCCGCTGAACATGTGGCTCGCCGTGTGACCGAGAAGCCCATCTGGATTGATGGAGTGGGTTGGGCATTGGATACGGCTTATTGGTGCACCCGTGATCTGTACTATCCTGACTACGTGGAGGTCGCTTCCCGACAGGCGTACAGAATGGCTGGAATTAAGGAACCTTCAAAAGAAATTCATATTGCGGAACCTTATGATCCCTTCACCTATAAGGAACTCCATCACATCGAAGGTTTGCAACTCTGCAAGAGAGGCGGATCGGTTCAAATGCTCTTAGACGGAGTCACACAAAGGACAGGTAACCTTCCATGCTGCCCATCAGGAGGAGCATTAGGTGTTGGGAATCCCATCGCCGCAACAGGCGTGATGAAGATCATTGAAATCTTCTTACAACTCAGAGGCGAAGCAGGAAAGAGACAGGTCCCTGGTAGACCGACCTGTGGGCTGGCTCAGGCGTGGGGCGATTTGATGCAAGTGGGAACCGTCGTCGTGATGAGAAGTTAGGAAAAGGGGGTGAAATCATGGAAATTTCGGATAAGATGGTAGCTAAAACGGCAACCAAATTGAGTGCCGATGAAATAGCAAAGGGAAAGGTCCTCTCTGTAAAATGGACGCCTAATTTAAAATATGCGTGGGACAATGGTCCGGCAATCGGCAGATATTTGGCAGAACTGAAAAATGGAAGGATCGTTGCCAAGAAGTGTGATAAATGCCATCGGATCATGATCCCGCCCAGAATGTTTTGTGAACTCTGCTGGGTGCCCACCGGAGAATGGCTTTATGTCAAGGACACCGGCATCGTCAATACCTGGGTAGTCAGTTATGTGGATTGGAAAGCGGGCCGTCTCGATATCAAAGGCGGAGTCCGACCTTTCACACCCGCTGTGATTGAAATCGATGGCGCCTCCCAAGGGATGGGGATTCTTCATCACTTAAACGAGGTAGATCCCTGGAAAATCACCCGAGGGATGAAGGTGAAGGCCGTGTGGAAACCGCCGGAAGAGAGGACTGGAGCGATTACGGATATCAAGTATTTTAAGCCAATCTAGTAGAGGTTAGAGGTCAGAGGTTTGAGGATTGAGGCGAAAAAATTGTTGCCTTCAACCTCTAATCTCAATCCTGTAACTTTTCATTTATGGAGGTGAGCTTATGGCATTGATCGAACGATTTCAGAAGACAACAGATATCACTTATTGGGAAGGTCAAATACCCATGAGTTATATCTATACCGTCGGAAGGGCGGGCGAGAAATTCTTCCGGGAGCTCATAAACGGGAAAATTTTGGGTGCCAAATGTGATGCCTGCAATATCATCTATGTCCCTGCCAAAATATTTTGCGAAAAGTGCTTTGCCAGGTTGGAGGATAATTATCTGGATGTTGGAACAAAAGGGAAGGTCTATACTTTCACGGAATGCTATGAAACCTATGAAGGAACTAAGAAAGAAAAACCCTCGATTGTTGCCGTGATTCAGGTTGACGGGACTCAGGGTTACCTTGTCCATTGGCTAGGAGAGATCGAATTCAAAGAGGTTTGTATCGGAATGCCAGTGGAAGCGGTCTTTAAACCGAAAAAAGACCGAGAAGGAAGTGTTCTGGATATCAAGTATTTTAAGCCAATTAAATGAGCATAGTGCATGGGGCATAGGGCATAGCGTGTAACTCAGCCCTTTAGGGCTGATACTCAGGGCTAAAGTCTTGAATTACTCTATGCGCTATGCGCTCTGCCCTTTGCGAAGTTATTGGAGGTTTCTATGCCACTCGATTTCGATTTAACCGATGAACAAGAGATGTTAAGAAAAATGGTCCGAAACTTTGCTGAAAAAGAGATCGCTCCCATTGCTCAGGAACTTGATGACAAAGAAGAATTCTCTTATACCTTGACCAAGCGGATGGGCAACCTTGGTCTTTTTGGTCCCTTCGTTCCTGAGGAATACGGTGGAAGCAACGTTGGTTATGTCTCATACATTATTGCTCTGGAAGAAATTGCGCGAATCGACGGTTCCCAAGCTGCCACCCTTGCTGCTGGCAACTCGTTGGGAATTTCACCCATTTACTATTATGGCAATGAGGAACAAAAACAAAAGTGGCTTCCTGACCTCTGCTCAGGAAAAGCCCTTTCCTCCTTCGGCTTGACCGAACCGAATGCGGGTTCCGATGCAGGAGCCTCTAAGACGAACGCAGTTTTGTTAGGAGACCATTGGGTGATCAATGGCTCAAAAATTTTTATTACGAATTCCACCACCGACATCAGCAAAGTCTGCGTGGTTCAGGCAGTGACCGGGAAACGAGAAGATGGAAGGACCGAACTCTCTTGCATTCTCGTTCCAAACGGAACACCTGGTTTCACGACCAAGACCATGCATGGGAAGATGGTTTGGAGATCTTCCAATACAGGGGAGCTCTATTTTACGGACTGTAAGGTTCCCAAGGAGAACCTGCTCGGCCGGCGGGGAGATGGATTCCATCAAATGCTGGCTACCCTGGATGGGGGAAGGCTGAGCATAGCCGCCATGGGCCTAGGGGGTGCGCAAGGTGCTTTTGAATTGGCTCTAAAATACTCCAATGAGCGAGAGCAATTCGGAAGACCAATTGGTTCATTCCAAGTAAACGCCTTTAAATTGGCAGACATGGCCACAGAGATTGAGTTAGCAAGGCTATTGCTCTACAAGGCCTGCTGGTTATGTGAGCAACACCGTTCTTTCTCTATGGAATCAGCGATGGCAAAGCTGTTCTGTTCTGAGATGTATCACCGCGTCGCCAATCAGGCGGTTCAGCTCCATGGTGGATATGGTTTAATGAAGGAATATGCCGTGGAGCGTCATTACCGGAATCAGAAACTCCTCGACATTGGCGAGGGGACTTCCGAAGTTCAGCGGATCGTCATTGCCAGGCATATCGGTGTCCCCGGAAGAGCCTTATAATTAAGAGTTATGAGTTATGAACTGCAGATTTTATTTTTTGGGTTTCGACTCTCAATTCCAAACTCTTAATTCCTCATTCTCAACTCTAAATTCTTAATTATGGGTTCCCATTTATTCATTGCCTCTTTTATCCAATTTTGATATTTTAGTCCGATAATGAGTTTGGCTAAGAAAATCTTAGAGGGGGATATTAGGGCTGCTTCGAGATTGATGAGGGACATCGATGATCGGATCCCCTCCGCCTTTGAAGCACTCAAGGAACTCTATCCCAAGACAGGAAAGGCCTACATTATCGGAATAACTGGCCCTCCGGGTTCTGGTAAATCTACCATCGTGGATAAGATGGTCGACATCTTCCGCAAGGAAGGGAAGAGCGTTGGGATTGTGGCGGTCGATCCGACCAGCCCTTTCACGGGAGGGGCAATCCTGGGGGATCGGATTCGGATGCAGCGCCATGCGACGGATGAAGGTGTTTTTATACGTTCCCTGGCGACTCGCGGATGTTTGGGAGGACTTTCTCGCTCCACTCAAGATATTGTCAACGTGCTGGATGCTATGGGCAAGGATATCATCTTGGTTGAGACAGTGGGCGTTGGGCAGGATGAGGTCGAGATCGTCAATACGGCACATACCTCCATTGTTATTCTCGTTCCCGGTTTAGGAGACGATATTCAAGCCATCAAAGCTGGGATCATTGAGATCGGGGACATATTCGTCATCAATAAGTGTGAACGGGAAGGCACGGATAAGACGGAACGGGACCTTAGGCTCGTTCTCGAAATGGGAAGAAAGAGAGAGGACGGCTGGGACCCTACGATCTTTAAGACAGAGGCGATTTTAGGAAAAGGAATTTTTGAACTGGTCTATGGGATTTACTGCCACAGGCAGATGCTGGAACAAAGTCAGGCTTTAGAAAAGAAGCTGAGAGAAAGGACAAGGGCAACCTTCTTAGAGATTCTTCAGAGCGAGGTCATGGGCCATCTCATCGAAAAAATGGAGAAAGAAGAAAGATGGGAGCCCCTCATTGATGACCTGATGAAACGCAGGAAAGACCCTTACTCCGTGGTAGAAAAGATGATGGCTGAAGAACTCAAAAAGCACTAAACTCGAAATTCGAATGACCAAATTTTTGAACACATTTCGTGAGTCTTCCGTCTTAAATTCCCCATTTCGGTCATTTAAAATTGTTTCGAATTTCGACATTCGTGCTTCGTATTTGAATTATGGGGAGGGAGGAATGGTTCATGGGGTCGATTGAAGGCATTCGAAAGGAGTTGGAGAAGAGAAGGCAAGAGGCCTTATTAGGCGGCGGCGAGGAAAGAATTCGCAAGCAGCACAAAGATGGAAAGCTGACTGCCCGTGAAAGAATTAATCTTCTCTTCGATCCTGGGACATTTGTTGAGCTGGACCGCTTTGTCACTCATCGCTGTACTGATTTTGGAATGGAAAATAAAAAGTTTTGGGGAGACGGAGTTGTCTCGGGTTACGGGAAAATTGATGGTCGTTTGGTCTATGTCTTCTCCCAGGATTTCACCGTATTTGGTGGAGCCTTGGGAATGGCCTTTGCAGAAAAAATCTGTAAGGTGATGGACCTTGCGATGAAGACAGGGGCTCCGCTCATCGGCCTCAACGATTCCGGAGGGGCCAGAATCCAGGAGGGCGTTGAGAGCTTAGCTGGCTATGCTTACATCTTTTTGCGAAATGTCCTTGCCTCAGGGGTTATCCCTCAGATCTCTGCTATCATGGGACCCTGTGCAGGGGGAGCTGTCTATTCCCCTGCCATGACCGACTTTATCATCATGACAAAGAAGACGAGCTATATGCACATCACCGGTCCCGATGTGATCAGGGCTGCCCTCGGTAAGACAGAGACTCCAGACGGAAGGCCTATTACCTCTGAAGTGTTAGGTGGGGCAAAGGTCCATATGGAAAAGAGTGGCGTGGCTCATTTTGCAGGAGAGAGCGACGAGGATACTCTTTGCCTCATCAAAGAACTACTTCGATTTTTCCCACAGAATAATCGGGAGAAACCCCCCGTGATCGATTGCACCGACGATCCAAATCGAATGGACGAATCATTGAAGACGGCTGTGCCAGAGGATTCCAAAAAAGCCTATGACATGAAAAAGATCATCCTTGCCGTCGTAGACCATGGCTATTTTCTTGAAGTGCAGAAGGATTATGCAAAGAATATCGTCGTCGGCTTTGCCCGTTTTAATGGGATGCCTGTAGGAATTATTGCCAATCAACCCAATTGGTTAGCGGGGTCTCTTGATCCTGATTCCTCCGTCAAGGCAGGCCGGTTTGTCCGCTTCTGTGATTGTTTCAATATCCCTCTCATTACCTTTGTTGACGTCCCAGGTTTTCTCCCGGGGATGGATATGGAAGAAAGAGGAATTATTCGACATGGATCTAAACTCCTGTACGCCTTCTGTGAAGCCACGGTGCCAAAGATCACGATCATCACTCGTAAAGGTTACGGAGGAGCTTACGACGTCATGTCCAGCAAACATATTCGCGGCGACATCAATTACTGTTATCCTACAGCCGAAATTGCTGTCATGGGCGCAGAAGGTGCGGTCAATATTATCTTCCGAAACGAAATTAGCCCTTATAAAGCTGCTGAATTAGGCTATGTCGATGAGATCATTGAGCCTGAAGAAACCCGGCCCAAAATCATTCAAGCCTTGGACGTCTTGAGGACCAAGGTCGATACCAACCCTTGGCGAAAACACGGAAATATACCCCTGTAAATGAAATCGTGAGGCGTCAGGCGTTAGACGTAAGGCGTATCCAAAATCATCCTTGATTTGCAGCTATCCCTCACGACTTGCCACTTTCCACTTGCGAGAGTCGAGGTGAATATGGCCAAAAACATTCGAGAACAATTGGAGAGGTGGGAAAAAACGACTCTGGACAGGATCATCTCAAAGGCGCCTGAACGTGAACCTTCCTTCAAAACGACTTCTGGCATTGAGATGAAGCGCCTCTTCTCTCCCCTTGATACGGAAGATCAAGACTACTGTGATGATCTGGGATTCCCCGGAGAATACCCTTTTACTCGTGGGGTCCAGCCCACCATGTACCGGGGCCGCCTCTGGACAATGCGTCAATATGCCGGATTTGCAACGGCTGAGGAGACAAATAAGCGATACAAGTATCTATTAGAACAAGGGCAGACGGGCTTAAGCGTGGCCTTCGACCTTCCCACACAGATTGGTTACGATTCTGACCATCCCCTGTCTGAGGGAGAGGTTGGAAAGGTCGGTGTTGCTATCGATACACTGAAAGATATCGAGATCCTTTTCGATGGGATCCCCCTAGATAAGGTCTCCACTTCGATGACAATCAACTCCACGGCCGCCATCCTTCTGGCGATGTACATTGGTGTGGCTGAGAAACAGGGCGTGAAATCTGACGTCCTTCAGGGGACGATCCAGAATGACGTATTAAAAGAATATGCGGCCAGGGGGACTTACCTCTCGAATCGATGCGCATCGTCACAGATATCTTCGCCTTCTGCAAGGATCGTGTCCCGAGGTGGAATACAATCAGCATCAGTGGTTATCACATGCGCGAGGCAGGGTGCACAGCTGTCCAGGAGGTGGCCTTTACACTGGCAGATGGAATTGCTTATGTCCAGGCCGCCATCCGAGCCGGTCTCGACGTGGATTCCTTCGCTTCTAGGCTCGCCTTCTTCTTCTGCTGCCATAACAATTTCATCGAAGAGGTTGCAAAATTCAGGGCCGCTCGAAGACTATGGGCAAGAATCATGAAAGAGCGTTTCAAGGCAAAAAGGGATGACTCCTGTATGTTGCGGTTCCATACCCAGACGGCAGGCTGTTCCTTAACGGCCCAGCAACCCGATAACAACGTGGTAAGGGTTGCCTTCCAAGCACTAGCAGCAGTATTAGGCGGAACCCAATCGCTCCACACCAATTCCAGAGACGAAGCCTATGCTCTGCCCACTGAAGACTCCGTGCGGATTGCCCTGAGAACCCAGCAAATTATTGCTTATGAGAGTGGGGTCGCCGATATGATCGATCCTCTTGGGGGTTCTTATGCGGTCGAAACCCTCACTAATGAAATCGAGCGAAAGGCCATGGAATATATCGAAAAGATCGAGGCCATGGGGGGGGCCATCAAAGCCATCGAATCAGGTTACATTCAGGGAGAGATTGCGGAGAGCGCTTATCAATATCAAAAGGAGATCGAAAGGAAGAAGAGGATTATTGTGGGCCTGAATCAGTTTCAGGTTGGGGAAGAGCCCTTGAAGGATATTCTCCGTATTCGACCGGAGGTTGAGCAATATCAGAAGGAGAAACTCTCAAAAGTAAAAAAAGAAAGGGAGAATGGAATAGTGAAGCAGACCTTGGCCAATCTGAAAAAAGCGGCTCAAGGAACGGACAACATTGTTCCGCCTATCTTAGAAGCCGTCAAGGCCTACGCCACGATAGGCGAGATATCGGATACCTTAAGAGAGGTCTTCGGGGAATACCGTGAACGATAATCGAATGCGGAGTGCGGAGCGCGGAATGCGGAATGAAGGCAAAAACAATTCAGAAATATTGTTTTGTATTCCGAAATCCGCATTCCGAATTCCGCACTAGGAAATGGGGGTAAGAGATGGCTCGCAAGATTCGAGTGCTCATTGCAAAGCCAGGATTGGACGGTCACGACAGAGGGGCAAAGGTGATTGCTCGAGCCCTGAGGGATGCTGGGATGGAGGTCATCTATACGGGTATACGACAGACTCCTGAGCAGATTGCAAATGCAGCCATTCAGGAGGGAGTGGATATCGTAGGCCTATCAAGTCTTTCCGGGGCCCATAACGCCCTTTTCCCAAAGGTGGTCCAGATCCTTAAAGAGAAAGGAGCTGAAGAGATCATCGTCTTTGGAGGTGGGATCATTCCTGTCGATGATATCCCAGCTTTGAAA
>SMTZ1_10007870_pt1 | contig 10654 bp, 8 predicted proteins | sample DeeMarSWOR136_30_FD_25667 | JGI IMG/M metagenome (IMG submission 25667) | reverse complement strand
AAAATGATTGGCGTGGATAGAACGATCAACATTATTCACAGGAGGACGGGGGCGGAAGTCGTGCTGGGTCTCCTGCACAGGCTCAGCCTCCACAACTACGCCCTTGTTATAGAAGACCACCAAGACATCCTGTCGCGGGTCGGCCGCAAAGCCGCCTCTTTAGGAGAGGCGCTTCTGAAATCTTTGGAACAACTCATTTACCAGGGCCCAGAGCAATGGTACCAGTGGAAAAAGTACGCGGACGTGGACGGCATGCTCGTTAACTCCCTTGGCCAAGAGATCACAGTAACCTCGCCTTTTTTGCCTCCAGCCTTTGGTGATGCGATGTAGATAAGGCTTTGGACCTCATAGACGCTTCCGATCCATTATTCCAAGGTGGATAACATTGGAAAAAGAGATCTGCTGCATCAATACCAAAGCCATTTTTGAGTATGTCAAGGCGCATAATCACGGTGACTGCTCTGCCCTGTTAAGGGCTTTGGATCCCGAGATTGACGCCCTGCCCAATCCTGCCGCCTTTTTCGAGGATTCCCACAATTGGACTTCCTGCGAGGTGGTCTCCAAGCTTTTCGAAAGGGCCAAAGAGCTTCTTGACGATAACCTGGTGGCCCAGAAGGCAGCCCAATATGCGGTCGAGCAGACAGGGCTGGGGTATATTCAAAGGATTTTCGTCAAAGCCTTTTGGTCCACCAAGACGGCCTTAAAGCATCTCCAAAAGATCAATGACAAATTCAACCGGAGTAAGCGGGTCGAGCTCGTGAGTATTCGGGGAAATGAGGCGATAGCTCGGTTGTACTGGGATCCTCAGATGCCCGTCACAAAGGATATGTGCCTCTACAACCAGGGCGTGTATCAGTATATGCCACTTATTTGGGGCGGGGCTCCGTTGAGCTTTAGAGAGGAATGCTGCTATTTCGAGGGGGCCGAATATTGCGAATACCATCTCAGGTGGTCTGCCAGGAATCGGTTTCACGAGACCTTGTCAAGGTTTTTCAGGCCGAGATCCGTGCTGATGGAGACCCTCAAGGAGGTGGAAGAAGACAAAAAGATCATTGAACAAAAATACGAAGAGGTGAACCGCCTCAATGTAGAGCTGAATCAAAGGCTTAAACAGCTGCTGGCTGTTCAGGAAACAGGAAAAGCCATCCTTGCGGTTCTGGACATCGATCAATTGCTCAAAGTGATCATGAACCTCCTATCCAACGTATGTCTCCTGAACCGAGCCATTATTATGCTCGTGAACGAAAAGGAAGAATGTCTCGAATACATCTACGGTGTGGGATTTGACCAGGAGACCTTTAAAGCAATCAAGGACTACAAAGTCCCTCTTCACCGCGTCAGTAACATGCTTGTCAGGGTGACGAATACAGGCTGCTCGGAATATATACCGGAGGTAAGGAGTTCGAGCTTGAAAAAAGAGAATGTTCTCCTCGCCCACGGGAAACCCATTTCTGCTTTTGTCGTTCCCCTGATCACCCGGTCAAAGGTTATCGGGGTCATCGCCACGGACGGGGTTGAAGGGAAGGGGGTCCCGGAGGAGACCCGTGAAACGCTTGAGATTTTTGCACCGCAGATTGCCATTGCCATCGAAAATGCCAGGCTTTACAGAAGCCTGGAGGAAAAGATGGAAGACCTGAAACGATCCCAGGCTTTGCTGAGCAGGGCGGAGAAGTTCTCTTTTTTGGGGAACCTTGCGGCCAGGTTGGCCCATGAAATCAAGAACCCTTTGACTGCCATAGGGACATTTATCCAGCTGCTGCCCCTGAAGTATGAGGATGCGGAGTTCAGGGAAGATTTTCACAAAGTTGCCATGGAAGAAACCATGCGCGTGAACCGGCTCATCTCGGAACTCCTGGACCTGGTAAAACCGAAAGAATCCCATTTCGCCTTCAATGATCTTCATGATCTTATTGAAAAAATGATCCTTCTTATATCGCCTGAGAGCAAAGCCAAGAGAATTGAGATTGTCCGTCGATACGACAAGAATATGGGCGACATATGGCTGGATAGTGAGAAGATGAAACAGGTGATCCTCAATCTCCTTTCCAATGCCGTCGAATTCACACCCATGGATGGAAGGATTGAGATCGCGACGAGGTGTCGGGCAAAAAGGGGCCATAAGAAGCTCGTGCGGGTCGAAATCAGAGACAGCGGTATGGGTATTCCGGCATCCATGATGGACAAGATCTTTGAGCCCTATTTCACAACAAAGCACAGAAGCACAATGCACAATGGGACCGGGTTGGGCCTTTTCATTGCCCATCAGAATATGCTGGACCATGGGGGAACCATCGAGGTTCAGAGCAGGGAGAGCGAGGGGGCGACATTCATTCTCACTCTGCCCAGCCGTCCTGCATGAAAACACCGTATAGAGGAATCAGGGTTAGACCGTGAACATAGACAAGATCAATGTGTACCAGGTGACGCTCCCTTTCGCCGGGGATTTCTCCATATCTCGGCTGCAGGGGCTCTCCTCAACCAGAGTCATCGTAGAAATCATACCCGAGGGCGGCACGATCCAGGGGTATGGTGAAGGCGTTCCCATCGCCTTTGTAACCGGAGAAACCCCGGATTCAACGATGCAGAACACGACTTCGCTTGTTGCATCAGCGCGTTTTCCTTGGCAATTGGACCATGTTTCTGAAGTATGGGATTTTGTAGACAGCCTGTTCATGGGCAAGGAGTGCCACGCCGCGATTTGCGCTGTGGAAATGGCCTTGCTGGATGCTCTGGGAAAAAGTCAAAACACCGCGGTGGTGGACTATTTTCCAAAGGATTTCCATACACCCAAGATACGCTATGGAGCATCAATTACCCTCGGAGACAGAGAAAGAATCACCCAATTGTGCAGCATGATCAAGAGCCTTGGCATCAATCACTTGCGTATCAAGATGGGGCATGAGTTCGAACAAAACAAAGCGGCCATGGACATCGTCGGCGCCATGTTCGACAATGGTTGTGAATTGAGGATCGATCCAAACGGCGTTTGGGATTATGGCCTGGCCTTACGACACATACCCCTTGTGGACAAATACGGGGTGAAAGTTGTTGAGGAACCGATGGTTCGAGATGAACCGGGGTTTGCTGAATTTGCACGGATTCTTTACTCCAAAGGGGTTCTACTCATGGCTTGTGAATCGGCGCCCACATTGGATGACGTGGAAAGGATCGCGCAAGAGGGCTACTACAATATGGTCAATGTTAAGCTGTGCAGAAGTGGTGGATTTCGAAGAACATTCAGGTTGATCGATCGTTTGCGCCAGCACAAGATCGCCTTTCAAATCGGCTGTTCACTGGGCGAAGCAGGACTTCTTTCTGCAGCAGGGAGGACACTGGGGCTCCTCTGTAAGGACGCCCTCTACTATGACGGTTCCTATGACGCCTTCCTATTGAAGGAGAACATTACCGTTGAGGATGTGACCTTCGGGCCGGGAGGGGAGGCGGGTCCCATACCCGGACCTGGATTGGGTGTGGCGGTTAGCCGGGAAAAGCTGGAGCGCCTGAGCGATGCTTCAAGCAGAATCACCATCAAAAGACCCTAGGGAAGCTTCGCCTCAAACCGATCCATCCTCCGTAGCCCGCCCTCCATAGCATTGCGGCGGACGGGCAGGCTGCTGCGGACACCGTCGGCCATAGCCTTTGGCGTCGGACGAGGACGGGCGAGGCTTTCGCCGGGGACGGCTATTCCCCGAAGCGGGACAGCCAAGAAAACAAACCCCAGCAAGAATGACCCTTGCAGTCCCAATCTCTTTCTTCAAGAGCATCTCCATTATCTCCGGAGGCGCTGGTTTGATCTTTGAGGGTTTAGCAAACCGAGGTGGATGTTGGAAAGAGAAATTCTGCCAGGGGTTAGTAGGCATCAACCCTCAAAGATCAAACCAGAGTGAAGTCCGGAGGAATCTTTTCTGGGAGATGCTCTTGAAGAAAGAGACAGGGACTGCATTCGGATGAGAGCCCTGAGCCTTCGGCTGAGATATCGCTTTTCGGGGAACAGCCATCCCAGCTCGCCAAAAACCCTGGCCCAGATCTGGCACAAACTCAGAGGTTTTACCGGCTTTCATTGGATCATAGCACGAAGACGATTGACGTTCATGTGAAAATCCAGCTTTGACCATTCCCTCTTTGGGAATGATCATAGAAATTTCTGGGACGCGAGACTAAATCTCTATTATTTTTATGAACAAGGGAATTCGTTATTCTCAGTGGAGTGCAGAGCACCGGCCAACCCTTCAGAGCTTGGTGGGGAAGCGGGTTTTTCTGCTTTTCTCTGGAGGAAAGGATTCATCGGTCTGCTTGAACCTGATTTCCAGGGCGAGCCAAGAATTCGGCTTTGGTTTCGAAGTTCACGCAGGCGCCTATCCGGTTCATCGATACAGGAATCACGAAAAGCGCAGGATCGAAGGCTTCTGGAAGAAACAGGGAGTGAAGATCCAGTGGCATCGCGTAGAGGAGACGGATGATGCCCTCGAGAAGGCATCGGATCCTTGCCCTGTGTGTCAGAAGGCGAGAAAGAAAATGCTCCACAGCATTTTGAATGAATCGGTGGAGGATTGGGAATCGCTTGTTATCATAGCCAGCTACACACTGTGGGACATTGTCAGCTATTCTGTGGAGCATATGCTTGGCCATGTCTTTTCCAGTCGCGTAAGCAAGGGGGCGGATGCAAAAGACGCCAGGTTCATGGAAACGGCCCAACGCTTTTACCCTGTGCTCAAGATGAAGGAAGGGTATACGGTTTTCAGGCCCTTGCTCACATACAACCGGGATGATATTTTACAGGCATTGGAACAGGAAAACCTCCCCTTCCTTTCCAACCCTTGCCGGTACAAGGACTTTAGGCCCAAGAGGGTCTTGGAGGGCTACTACGAAAAAATGGGGATTCGCTTCGATTACGATCGGGTTCTTGAGTTTGCCAAGAAAGCCTTAGACCTTCCCGAGATCGCCATATATGAAGCCACGGATAAGGAGGCTTACTTCAAGAAGATCTTCTGAGCCCTGAGCTGGTGCCTAGCGCCGCCATGTGCAGGTCTCATCGAAGCAAAAAGATCCCTTTCATTTTCAACAACGATTTCCTTCCCGATATATTTGGTCACCATGTCACTTGACCCTCGCAGTTCTCGCCCCTATGGGTGAGGAAACCGCATAAAAAGATCCAGGCTTCCGAAAAGGTGTCCTGGAAAAGCGGTTGGGTTGGGAAGCGATGACCCCATGGGAAATAGCAGGATCAGGCTTAACGCCTGCGGCGCCGGGCCAGTTTTCGACAAAGGGTCGCGACTATAGAACAAAGAACCTGGCCAATCCTGAGATGCAGAGGTTCGGCCCTATGACCTGTGGAGGAGCACCCGAGGGAGAAAGACCATCTACAAAATAGTTGTTGAAATAAGAAAGAAAAAAAGTTAACATTATTAATAACTTGCCCTGGGGCGGCCTCTTCGTGGCCTAAGGCACGACGGGTCAGGACGCATTGCAAGGGGGAAGGGAATGACAAAGCGAAGCATCGTGGTGGTGGATGATGACCAGACGGTACTCACCATTATTTCTGCCTTTCTGTCACAAAGTGGGTACGAGGTCCTTACGGCAAAGGACATTTCCGCCTGTATCGATGTGTTCAAAACCCGTCGAGATGAGATCGACCTGGCCATGATAGACGTGAAAATAGGTCGGGAAAGCGGATTTGACCTCGCAGATATCCTTGAGCAGGATTTCAAGTTTTACGACCAGGTCTTTATGACCGCCTTTTTTTGGGAGGAAAAAACCCTCGAAGAGTTGCTGGAAAGGGGAAAACCCTATTTTGAAAAACCGCTCAAACTGGAAGGAGAGGTCCTGCCTTTTTTGGAAGAGTATTTTGGAAAGGACGAGACCATGTCCTGATCGGATCATTGATAAAATTAGTCAAGGGAGTGTGTGGATATGAACACTTTCAGAAGAAGGCGGTATATCGTAGATCGCGCTTTGCAGTACCGTCTGCTGGTGTACAATGCGATTTATTTCGTGATCATTGTTCTCTCCATCGGCGTGGCGCTCTTTCTACCTCTTTATTTTCAGCTGTCCAACCCGGCCCTGACGCCGGCGCAGCAAGGTGAGGTAGCCGGGAGGGTACTTTATCTCCATGGCAATTTGTGGCCCGCGGTTCTGGTGGTCTTCATTATTTTGAGCATCCACTCCATCCTGGTTTCCCATAGAATCGCTGGGCCTTTGTACCGATTTCGGCAGACTTTTCAGCAGATTATTGCAGGTGATATTTCAAAAATGGCGAGAATTCGCAAAGGCGATTTGCTCGCAAACGAGCAGGAAAAGATTGCAGAGATGATGGCCATGCTTCAATCCAGAATCGGGAAAATCCGAAGCGAGCAGGCTGCCGTGGAGAGGGTGTTGGATGACCTTCTTAGAAATCCTGGAAGCCAAATGGAAGAAGGGATAAAGGCTAAGATCGCACAAATCCAGTCTCACAATATGGCGCTGAAAAAAGAGGTCGAGTACTTCAAATTATCCGAGGACCCGGCTTCTTAAAACCCATGAGGCCCGCCCTCTTGTTCCCCTGAGGCGCATTCTTTTCTCAATGGAAGCGACCCCGGGGACCGGCATTGCTCTCTGCAAGAGCGCATGGACAGGCAACGAAATCTTGGATGAGCCATGGTTTTCGAATGAGCCTGCTAATGGGTTTGGGCATGATGCGGCCTGGATACCTCCTCTGTAAAGGAGCCGAGTGAAAGCCAAGGGAATGAGATCCTCTAATGTTTGCAAAATTATATTGCGCTTCGCCCCTGCGGCCGCGAAAATACGGCAGTGGAAACAGTCTCGGCACATCAGGGTGCTGGGTTTCACACTTCTGGAATTGTTGATCGTTGTGGCCATCATGTCCACGCTGGCTACCATTGCGGTTTACCACTACAGGATTTTTATCGAACAAACACAGGGGATTCGAGCCGATAGTGATATTGAGGCGATCGCGAAATTGATTGATGAATTCAGAGACGATAATGGTCGCTACCCTGACAGCTTGGACGAACTGCGAGGGGGACCCTTTATCGACCCGTGGGGGAATCCTTACCAGTACGTGAATATTGCCACAGCCCATCATAGCGAATGGCGGAGAGACCGGAACAACAAACCCATAAACACCTATTATGACCTGTGGAGCAATGGACCGGATGGTGATTTCAGCGTACAGATTAAGGGAGATAAAGCGCGGGATGATATCATTCGCGCTTGGGACGGTCTGTTCATAGGTAGCGGCGAAGAACTGGACGAGCTGTACGGCAAACCCCGGAAATGGAGACATCCCGACGACGACACCCCGCCCGTTGAAGGGCCACCCGGCCAGGAGAAGAAGGACGAAGACGAAGACAAAGACAAAGACAAGTAGTCGACTTACGATGGAAAACAGGCAGAGCATCGCGGGATGTCACCCCTTCACCGAGACAAGAGTTGAATTCCATCTGAAAACATGCAAATTGACAAGGCTTTCTTAACCAGCAAGGTCGCACGGCGCATTTTTTTCCTTTTCATTTTCTGCGCGCTCCTGCCCCTGGTCATTCTTGCCGGTATCGCTTTCAAGACAGTGAGCTCCCAGCTTTCAGAGCAGGCCATCAAAAGGCTTTGCCAGGACTGCAAACTCAAGGGCCTGGAAATATACAACAATCTCATGGTCATGGACACCGCCTTAGGCATGTTTGTCTCCTCTTTGAAGGAAGGCGCTGGCGCCGGCCTCCACGTCCCTGAAACCGGAGCCGGAAAGCCTTTTAGAACCCTCCAAGTCATCGGCGGCGAGCAGCAAGGGGCGCGCCGTGCTCCGGAAACGCTTCAAGGCCTGTTCGAGCCCACGGTTGAGGAGCTCGATCACATGAAGATGGGGCGGAGCCTCGTGTTCACCCGGCAAGGCCCTGGAGGAAGGCCTAGGATACTCATGGCGCGGCTTGTCGACCCCCAACGGCCACAGGAGGGTGCGGCCCTTGGGGAGGTAGAGCCCGGGTTTCTGTGGGGCATGGAGAGTGAAGGGGACTTTATCGGCGAGATGCCCCTGTTCGTGATCGGGCCGAAAAACCAAGTTCTTTTTTCTGCGCCCCAAGATTTCAACCTGGACCGAGCAGGTCTCAGTATCATATCCCACTTTCCCGTCACGGGCAGTTTTGAATACGAGTTCAGAAAAAAGCGTTACCTGACAGGCTACTGGACCCTTTTTTTGAAGTACCACTTCTTCATCCCGGGCTGGACCATTGTGATGAGTCAGTCAAGGGCAAGGGTTTTGGAGCCGGTTGGACATTTCAAGACTTTCTTTTTTCTTTTTGCCCTCCTCACCTTCCTGGTGGTCTGTCTTCTGAGCGTGACCTTGATTCGAAAGAGCCTGGTTCCTATTGAGACCCTTCGACAGGGCACGGAGGAAATCGCTAACGGAGAGTTCGGCATCGAAGTGGACATCCAGAGCGGCGATGAATTCGAGAGTCTGGGCGAGGCATTCAATGAAATGAGTCGAAAACTCAAAGAGGGCAGGGCGCTGCTGGTTCAGTCAGCCAAGATGGGCGCTGTGGGCCAGATGGCCGCGGGTGGGGTGCACGAAATCGGCCAGCCCCTGACCTCCATTTCCGGGCTCATCGACTTACTCAAGATTTTGAAACCCACCGAAGAGACAAAAAAGCATCTGGACCTGATGAAGAGCGAGATGGACCGACTGGTGGGCATTATTTCGCGGTTCAAGACCTTTGCCCGTGTGTCAGAGGAAAAAATGATTCCCCTTGACCTCAACCAAGTCGTGGACGCCACCACCGCCCTGTTGGTTCACCAAATGGAGATGAAACACATGGACTGTGTGGTGGAAAAGACAGAGATCTTGCCGAACATCATGGGGGATCAGAACAGTCTGCAGCAGGTCTTGATCAATCTCATGATCAATGCTGTAGATGCCCTGGAAGAGAAAAAGGAAGGACCCCGTACCATCCGTGTGAGCACTTCTTTGGACGGTGACAAGGTGCTACTGCGCATAACAGACAACGGTGCAGGAATCCCCAAAGACATACAAGAGCGGATCTTCGACCCGTTCTTCACAACCAAAAAGGAAGGGAAAGGCACCGGTTTGGGCTTGGCCATCATCGGTTCGATCCTGCACCAACACCATGCTTATATCTCTGTGGAAAGCGAGGTTGGTTCCGGCACCGCCTTTGTCATCGCCTTTCCCGTTTCACAGTAGACGAGGGGAGGAGGCGTGATATGTCCCGGCGGTGGGCCATCTTTGCCCTGGCATCCAGCAACTTTTTTCTTTCCCAGTTCTACCGGGCTTCCAATGCTGTCATATCGGGCCAACTCCTGCAGGACCTCTTCCTGGACACCAAAGGTTTGGGACTCCTGTCCGCCTCCTTTTTCTACGCCTTTGCCCTGACCCAGATACCCATCAGCATTTTCCTAGATAGAGTGGGTGCGAGGCGGATGATGAGCGCCCTGTCCCTTCTCGGTATTCTGGGGGCCCTGGTCTTCTCCTGGTCAAACACCCTGGGTGTCGGCGTTTTGGGCCGAGTCCTGCTTGGCATCGGCATGGCGTGTAACCTGATGGGAACCCTGAAACTTCTTACCCTGTGGTTTGGGCCTCTCAGCTTTGCCACCCTGTCGGGCGTTGTTTTTTCCATCGGCACAATGGGAAACATGATGGCCACAACCCCGCTCGTCCTCCTGGTCGGCAAACTGGGCTGGCGCACCACATTCCAACTGATTGCCGGGGTCAATCTTCTTTTGATCGTGCTTTTCTACATCATCGTGCGGGACAGACCGGAGGGAGGAGGGGAAAAATGGTCTGGACCCGAGGGGGCGGGAAAGTCACAGGGGACCTTTACCAGACTTCTTCTTCTCTTGAGGCAGAAAGACTATTGGATCATCTCATCAGGAACCTTTGTGAGCTACGGCGTTTTCGCGGCTTTTCAGACCCTTTGGGCAGGACCCTATCTCGTGGAGGTCATGGGCCTGTCGGCCATAAGCGCAGGCAACACGATTTTTGTCATGAACGTGGGTGTGATTGCAGGTGCCCCTCTGTGGGGGGCCCTATCAGACCGGCTTTTGAAGACCCGAAAATGGATAGTCATTGCGGGTCACGTCGTCCTCGCCGGCATCATGGGCACCATGGCTGTGCTGGACCGCGGAATCGCTTGGATTTTGCTGGCGTCTCTCTTTTTCAGCTTCGGTCTTTTCCGCATGACCGGTGCCTTGATGTATGCCCAGATCAAGGAGCTTATGCCCTTAGACATGGCAGGCACGGCCATGACAGGGATTAACTTTTTCACCATGATCGGGCCTGCCATTTTTCTGCAAGGACTGGGTACCCTGATGCAGGCTTTCTACCCGGCTGCCGCAAGGGGGCAAGAAGCTTTCGGCCTTGCGCTTTTTCTTTGCTCGGCCTCTCTTGCCTGCATATGTTTTATATACGCATTTACGCGGGATACGAGGTCATCAAAGTGAAGAATGAGGGGCCTTCTAGGGGTGGATTAGTGGAGTGATGAGATTTGCGATTTTCGATTGACGATTTCAGATTGAGTTCAAGGTGCGAGCATTCGTCAATCTGCAATCGAAAATCGACAATAGGTGACGCTCCAGTACTCCAAAACAGCTCACACCAAAAGATTCCAAACCACTGAGATTTAATTTGTGTGATGTATAGCTTTCTGAGGAGAAG
>SMTZ1_10011631_pt1 | contig 10656 bp, 14 predicted proteins | sample DeeMarSWOR136_30_FD_25667 | JGI IMG/M metagenome (IMG submission 25667) | reverse complement strand
AGGGACGGAGCGCTCTGGACGCTATAGAGCTAATGAACATCGGCGTCAACTACATGAGGGAGCACGTCATCGACAAGGCCCGAATCCACTACGTTATAGAGAAGGGCGGAGGGCAGCCCAACGTCGTCCCCGACTACGCGCGAAGCTGGTACTACATACGAGCACCGGAAAGGGACCAGGTTGAGCATATCTACGAGTGGATGTTGAAGATAGCTAAGGGTGGGTCGAGTTCATCTCAGGCCTCTCAAACAAGATACCAAACAAGACACTCAGCGATGTCGTCACAGAAAACATGAGAGAGATAGGACCGCCGGAATATACTGAAGAGGAACTGGAGTTCGCCAAGAGGATTGGAGAAACCGTGCCCAAGCAGCATAAAATGGACTCATTGAGGAAAAGGGGCGTCCCCAACTGGGAGAGATACAGAGACATCGACCTCTGCAGGGATGTACTAGATCCATGGAATGAGGGAGAGGTCGGAGCTGGCTCGACAGACGTCGCCGATGTCAGTTGGAACACCCCCACGATGGAGTTCAGCACCACCGCCACCGTGCTGGGGACACCTGGGCATTCTTGGCACTTCGTGGCTACAAGCGGCATGAGTATCGGGCACAAGAGCCTGATATTCGCGTCTAAGGTGATATCGGGATCGGCTCTGGATCTGATTCAGAGACCGGAGCTCCTTACTAAAGCGAAAGAAGAATTAATAAGGCGCCTCGGTGGGCGAACTTTCCAACCTCCTGTACCAAAGAATCACCTGCCTCCTTTGAAGGCAGCAATAGAAGCAGCTAATACCCTTTCGTAATTTTAAAAAAAATGTAACAATAAAAAAAATAGGGTTATTTCAACCCAAGTTCTTTCAAGTGGTTCAGAACGCCGTTCTTGAGATAGATCAAATCATTACCTATTGTGATAAAGTTGTATCCCTTCTCCATCCTATCTCGTATCGTTTTCCCTGAGCCCAGATGCACGCCGGCCGCCTTACCAGCTGCCTTCGTGGCGTCAAACACTTTGTCGATGGCCTTCTGAACATCGGGATGAGAGTGGTTTCCCAGATGGCCGTAGGAGGCGGATAGATCTGCGGGGCCTATGTACGATACGTCCACGCCCTCCACAGACACAATGTCCTCTATGTTCTCGACAGCCCTCTTGGTCTCAATCTGACAGATGACAAGTATCTCCTCGTCAGCAGTTTTCAAGTAATCTGGGTCAAACATCGAAGCTCTCCGGGGGCCGCATCCTCTGAGGCCGCCAGGTGCGTACCTCGTAGCCTTCACAGCCGACTCGGCCTCCTCCTTCGTGTTCACCCAGGGAACAACAACACCATATGCCCCAACATCCAAGGCTCTCTTGATCGCCACCAGGTCGTTCCACCAGACACGTATGATTGGGGTAGTCCGATCGCCCCTCATGGCCTGCATGAGTGTCTGGGACTTATAGATGTCTAGCGGGCTGTGCTCCGTGATCCAAGTCCCGTACACCTGCTCATCTCTCTGAAGCCTTCGCTTTAACTCGTTCCTCAATTCCATTTCACCAAGATTCCTATTACGTCGAGTTAACGTCTATTTATTACTACTGAATTGACTTACGAGTACGACTGAACAATAGAATGAGCTCACTTTGTATAGTGTCTCGAATATTTAGAAAATATGATCAAAGCTCTTCGGAGGACGTTTTATCCTTGATAAACCAGTAGGTGAATTGTACGACTTTGTAAAAAGCGTATACGCCGAATATGTTCGCGCCAATTAACAGAGCCAATCTGATGGGGTCACTGAGTTCCAATAGTGGTCACATCCTTTCTATTAGTACTCGAATATAAATGCTGACTTGAATTAATTACATTTGAGATAACGCTAATTCCTATACAAGAAATGAATAGACTACCTTTTCCAAGTGGAGCGGTTTATTAATCATCGATACTTGAAAATTATCGAGTTAAAATGGCCGAACGGATTTCGGGGAAGATACAGGCCGCGGATTGGAAATCAGAGAAGCATGTTCCTGCAATAACATGTCCAGACGAGGTCAAGGCAGGTGAATGGGTTAAAACCAGCGTCGCAGTCGGAAGGGAGATAGAGCACCCAAACACTACGGAGCACCACATTCGATGGATAAGAGTCTTTTTCGTTCCCGATGGAGGCAAGTTCGCACACGACCTGGGTCTATTCGATTTCAACTCTCACGGGGAGGGTGCTGAGGGACTCAACAAAGGCCCCGTGCACACTCACCCAGAGATCTCCTTCTCATTCAAGACAAGCAAGTCAGGCACGCTGAATGCCGTATCATACTGCAACATACACGGGCTTTGGGAATCATCGAAGAAAATCATTGTAGCTTGAGAATCATCGATAATAACAACCCTTTTTTTATCGAAATACCCCCCCAACCGCTGGCTAAATTATCGCAGCGAGACATCCCTGAGCTATTACTGCGACTACAAGATATATCAGCTAACGACAATTGTCGTGGTCGTTTTCGCGATGCAATCGAGTCGACGGATCTTCCAGCTGATGATCTTCTTTATTTCCTCCATTGAATTTGCCTGCAGACAAGCAACAAAGTCATATTCGCCCTGTACGGCAGAGATCTCCTTCACCTCGGGCAGTTCTCTGAGCGATGTTAATACAGCGGCCTCTTGGCCTTTATTTGAATTTAATAGGAGGTAAGCCAACGCCAAGATTGATACTTCCTAATCCGACTCAATATGACTATATAGGCAATATAGATTATATAGTTATTGGTGTATTTCCTCATGCATTCGTGGCTACTCGTCCTTTAAAACTAATTGAAAGGCAGCAATATCTGGTAGCCCTCTATTAACTAAAAAAAGGAGTTTAATTTATCGACTATCTATTGTTTCTCTAGATAAGTAACGTTATTTACTACGGAGACTCTGACACCTTCCAGTTTCCTAGCTTCAACCCTTTTCTTAAGCTGAGTTCTCAAATAATTGGCATCTTTCCCCTCAGCCGCAACCATCACAAGATCTTCATTACCCTCTATAAAGGCATCAATAATTGGATCGTACTTACTCCCTTTACGGTATCTTCTAGAAGGTTTCTCATCAACGGGCGTCAACTCGAATTTCAACTCATCCACCTTTCTTCCATCATTACTTTTTCAATTCAATATATAAGATATAGGGTTGTAGAACTCAAAAAAATCTCTTAAAAAGATAACATATAAGCTGTAATTATGGGTCACGGTTTTAACTAGTTTGTGTTTTAAACAAGCCTCCTTGATGGTCATATCAAAGATCATTCCCCTCATATTTTACATCATAATAAAAGATACGACAGGTAATACAAAATTAAAGTCCTGAACGAGTTGCATCTTTACGTATTTCGCTTTTCAAACCGAAGAATAATTAAATTCCTAAACAGTTGGGCCTTCCTCAGCCCCAAGTGATAAAACCAGCAGAAAGACACCCGAGGAAGGCCCAGCTTATATAGCGTTTTGTTAGTTAATAAAACGAGATGAAGGTAAATTCCTGAACTATGTTATTTTATTATTGAGGCCTTTAGTCAACAGGGTATATCGAACTAATTTTGAGATTAATTATATGGGGGTTCTCAGCTCGAGATCAACTCGGACACCTCGCCCCCTCTCAAACCTGACCGACAGCGAGTTGAACATGGTCTCGAAGATCCTGATCTTCCCGTAGCGTTTCTCCCTCAGGAGCCCCATCTCTGTGAGGCTCCCGAGATGGCGCTCAACGCTCGTGTAGTTCATGCCCGTCCGTCGGCTGATCTCGCTGATGTTCAACTCGCTGCTGTCGGAGAGGACCTGGAGAACCCTTATCCTGCCGCGGCTCCCGAACAGCAACTCAGGGTCCAACCCAGGTTTATCCCTGTTCAATGATGCGGGTCACCTCCCTCTCCAAGTCCTCGACGGGCACCTTGAAGAGGCTTATGAGCTGCGTCCTGCCCTTGTCCGATGCGTGGATGTTTGTGGATATGGCCTCCAGGTCGCTCAGCCTGCCGAGGTACTTCCAGAACTGGGTGTGCCCCCGGGGGTCCTCGCCGTACTCCTCGCAGACGACTCTGTAGCTCAGCTCCACCTCCCCTGTGGTCGCCTTCGGCTCCCGGCTGTGCTTGAAGTGGCGGGCGATGCCCAGCAGGACCAAGAGCTCGTGGCGGCTGAGCGTCTTGATCTCATCGGTCTTGAGGGTGGAGAAGACCTCGGCCGCCGCCTTCCTCACGTGCTCCGGGAGGACCTCTTGGGAGTAGGTGGCGTCAGCGTACTTTCCTGCCCTCCAGAGCAGGTCGATACCGTATCGGGCGTCTCCCCTCTCCGAGACGGCTAGCTCTCCCATGTAGGTGAGGATCTCTTCGGAGACGGCTCCCGGCCGGTACGCCATCTCGGCCCTGCTCGTGAGGATGTCCACGAGCTGGGGGTGGGTGTACTCGGGCATCTTGATGATGTTCCTTTGGAGGGTGCTCAAGGTGCTCCGGTCCAATCCCTGGAAGACCTCTGGGCCCTTGGAGATGCAGATAAGGTTGAGGCGCCTGGGTCCCTCGAGCCGGGACTCTTGAACCCGGGTGAGGTTGTAGATAGCGTCTCCCCCCTCCTTCTCGATGAGGGCGTCCACCTCGTCGAGGCACAGGACGAGCTGGGTGTCCTCCTCGTCGAGGATGCGCATGAGGGTGTCTAAGAGCTCGTCGGCAGAGAAACCCCTGTCGGGGAAGGTGGGGCGGAGCCTCCTGACGGCGCGGTTGAGGGCCATGAAGAGGCTGCCCCGGACCTCCCGGCAGTTGACGTGGATGTACCTGACCTTGACCCTGCGCCTCGCGCCCTCGGCCTCCAAGTCCCTGCCGAACCTCTGGGCGAGAGCGGTCTTGCCGCTTCCCACGCCGCCGACGATGACGGCTCTCTGGCTCATCTCGTAGGGGGTATCGATGATGAACCTGAATATCCCCCTGAGGAAGCGGAGCTCGGATTCTCTGTGGAGGAGCTTGGAGGGCACGTAGTTGAGGTCGAGAACTCCCTCGTCGACGAAAACGCTCTTCTGGCTCACAGAATCCCCGCGCGGTGTTCACCCATCAACAATTTATGCTTTACGTAAGTCAGAACATATAAAAAGTGGAGAGGTGAGTGAAAGTGTGCAACCTCCTCCGAAGGTAAAAAATCTTCTCAGAGGTCGTTTATCTCTTATAGTGTTAAATCTAGAGCTTAAGAAGGATATCTGGAGTTTCACATTTGGCTCGCAGGCTTCCGACAGGTAAAGTACCAGCAGAAGTGCTGAGAAGGTTGGTCTTCCCCTACTGTGGCGTAAAATCCGATAGGGTAATTCAGGGTCCCAGAGTGGGGGAGGACGCAGCAGTGCTTGACATGGGTGACAAGGCCATGGTAGTGAAGGCTAACCCCATTACCGGCGCCGAGTCTAGGATAGGCTGGATCGCAGTTCACGTGAACGCCAACGATGTAGCCACGTGTGGCGCACAGCCCAGATGGTTCGTCTCCATAATCCTTCTACCCGAAGGAGCGGAGGAATCACTTCTAGAGAGCATTATGAAGGACATCCACGAGGCCTGCTGCGACCTGGGCATAAGCCTCATTGGAGGCCACACAGAGTCCGCCCCCAACCTCGATAGGCCAATTATCGCGGGTTTCATGATGGGAGAAATCTTTAAAGAAAAATGTGTAACGACGGGAGGAGCTAAGCCATCAGACGTGGTGATCTTGACAAAGGGGGCTGGCATAGAAGGCACCGGCATCCTCGCCACAGACCTGAGAAAAGTCCTTCAATCAAAGGTCAGCCATGAGATCCTCAATGACGCTGCAGAGCTTCTCACTCAGATAAGTGTAGTCCGAGAAGCCCTACGTGCTGTCGAGGTTGGGGGGATACATTCACTCCATACCCCGACAGAGGGGGGAATTTTGAACGGGATCTGGGAGATGACTGAGGCAGCTGGAGTTGGAGTTAGAATAAACGAGAAAGATATCCCCATTGCTGATGTAACAAAAAAAATATGCGATGCCCTCGATGTGGACCCCCTCAAGCTGATGGCTTCGGGAGCCCTCCTAATCGTGGCAGATAGGGTAAAGACCGGAAAAATATTGACAGATCTAGAGAAAAATGAGATCAATGCCTCCATTATCGGGGAGATAGTGGAAAGAGACGAGGGAAGATTTCTCAACAGAAAAGACGGGAGCAGAATCTCAATAACGGCAGTGGATCAGGACGAGGTTTACAGGATACTCAATATCTGTAGTCGCTCCGAGACTTGAACCTGTATGTCGTTTACTCATTTAATCTAACTCTCCCGATGAAGGCGAATGTCAAATATATCAGTCTGGGGTATGAGGGATAGCGACTAAAATGGAACCCGCTCTCAGGGGCATTGTGGAGAAGATCATTGACATAAACCTAGAGGAGGATAGCCTGTCGAAAAAGGTGAACATGTTCGAATACTACAGGGAGCAGGGGATAATCAGCTCTGTTGAGAGTGCCCTCTTCGGCTCCGTCTGGACCAACATCTTGAACACGTTGGTGGACATCAAGACCCGAGCCAGGCAAGAGATAAGCGAGAGCGAGATGGATGAGTTCAAGCGGATAATGGCCTCACGCGCCCTGGAGATAAGGTCCAGGATTAGTGAAATCGCCAACCGCTAGACGTGAAATGTGCGCACTGTGAAATATGACCACTTGGAACGTTTATAGGCGAGATGATTTGTACATTGCCTGTGTAGTCGAATATGTCTCAAGAGTCTGGTCTCCGAGTTATTATCGGTGGTACATTGATTGACGGTACCGGTCGCTCACCTTTGAAGGACAGCGCTGTGTTGATAAGGGATCGCAAGATAGTTTCAGTCGGGAATCGCAATGGATTCGTAATACCTGATGGATCCGAGGTTATTGATGCCAGTGGTAAGACTGTGCTGCCAGGTCTGATCGACGCGCACACGCACTTCCTCAGCATGGGCATCAGGATGATCCGTGAGGTCGATCTCGCCAGCACTAGATCTTTATCGGAAGCCGTGGAAAAGGTAAAGGCTAGGGTTGTGCAAATCGAACCTGGAGAATGGGTGCTTGGAAGGGGTTGGGATGACAGCAAGTGGGTTGAGAGACGCTTCATCAACAAAGACGACCTCGATGAGTTCTCAAGAGATAACCCAATAATGCTGACCCGTGTATGTGGCCACCTTATTACTCTGAATTCTAGAGCCTTGGAGATTACTGGAATCACTGAGGCTACAGGAGATCCGCCTGGTGGGGAGGTAGAGAAGGGCCCAAGTGGGAAACCAACTGGAGTCTTGAAGGACGCGAGACAGTTAGTGAGTAGCTACATCCCATCTATCTCAGAGGAAACTTCAATAGAAGGCCTCTCAAGGGCATGCAATTACGCGCTCAGCCTGGGCTGCACTGGCATACATGACGCCGGAATAAGTTGTCCCGAGATCAAGGTATATCAGAAGGCTGCAGAGAGTGGAGTACTCAAGATTAGATACAACCTAATGTGGAAGGAGAACCTGTTTGATGCCGTTGACGAGCTGAACATCACGAACGGTTCCAGAAGTACCAAAATAAGGCTGGGCCCGGCCAAGATATTGATGGATGGCTCGCTGGGTGCTAGGACAGCCGCCCTATACGAGCCTTATGAAGACGACGAATCCACGAAGGGGCTCCTGATGATGACGGTGGAGGAGCTCGAAGAAAAGGTAAAGAAAATCCATCGGAGAGGGTCTCAGTTAGCCATCCACGCAATAGGCGACTACGGGATAGAGGTTGTTATCAACGCCATCGAGGCAGCCTTGAAAGAGGCCCCGCGCAGGGACCACCGTCACAGGATTGAGCACTGCGAGATATTGACATCCACACAGATTGAGCGCATCAAGCAACTGGGCATAGTCGCCTCTGTTCAACCTAACTTCCCTGGTGAGTGGAGCGGGCCAGGTGGATTGTACGAGAGTCGCTTGGGGTCCAGGAGGTTGAGGCAGAACAACCCGTTCAGATACCTCATAGACGAGGGAATACGCCTGCCCTTTGGTTCCGACGGTATGCCCTTTAATCCTCTATACGGCATCTGGTCGGCTGTCAATCACCCCATTAAGCACAGCCGAATCAAGTTGGAGGAGGCGGTGAAGTGCTATAGCCTCGAGTCCGCTTACGCCTCCTTTGAGGAGGACATTAAGGGGAGCGTGGAGGAGGGCAAGCTGGCTGACATAGTGATACTGGACAGAGATATAACGGAAATGCCCTCTGATGAGATAGACAGGGCCTCAACATATATGACGATAATTGGCGGAGAGATCCTCTATCAAAGGGAGGATTCTCAATCAGCTAGTTGACATTTTTAAATAAATAATGAAAATTGGCCCAAGAAGAGAGATCTAATCATTGTGACGCTTGCGTAGAGGCGGAGACAGCCTGGCCATTAACAGGAATCGCTCGAATATATCCACCCACTCAGCCAGCTCCCTTTCCCGAGCTCTGGGCGACAGTATTCCGGAATCGCCTCCCCTGCCGATCTCTCGGGCTGCCTTAGACTTGTAAACGCTAAGGGTTCTCTCCCCAAATCGGCCCAGCTCCCAGAAGTCCTCGGTCAGGAATACAACCACAGGCACCCTTAGGGCGCCCACAATCCTTAGTTCATCTTGGAGATCCTGAGAGGTTTCCCGGTCGATGAGCCTAAGGCGAACAGTGTCGCCGCACGCATCTGCTATACTCTTCAGATATGCTCCTTGCCTTGAGCAGTCTCCGCACCATGCACCGCAGTACATGAGCACATTCATCTCCCGGTTTAGATCCGAGAGCCTGTGTCTCTGTTCATCTGTGAGGTCTGGTGCCCTCAACTCCGACTGCCTCCATCGGGCAAAATGTTTTTGGTCGGAACTCGATAGATAGGATTTGTAGTCTATAGCCATCTCGAAGTGTTTCCTCCAGAAACTACTTCTCTTGTCGTAGTATGCTGGCTTGTTCAATATTGGTCAACTTTAATCGGAATGGTGCAATATAACCCATTTTGCGTAGAATCTCTAACATCGTTACCAATTATGATATGTATAAAAAGGGATAGGTTTATACGGTTAATGATCTAACAGAGACACTGTAAAACACTCAATTTTATTAGGCGTTCATTTTTTTTAAGTGGAAATCCATACTTAACCGAGGGAGTGCTTGGTTTGGGTAAGATAATGACGGTGGAGATCGTTGTGCGGGGCGACATAGTCGAGAAGAACCTCCTGTTGAAGATGGCTAACAGGTTGAAGGATTCCAAGCTCAGAGCCGACTTCAGTAGTAGCATCTCAGTCCCGCCCTTCTTGAAGGCGGTCGAGAAACGTTATCCAAGCCTAGCTGTGCTATATGTGACTGTGGATATCGAGGACCTCTTCCCGTTCAAGAGGTTGATCGAAGACCTCTGCGATAACGAGGGCTGCAACATAATATCCTTCACTGAGCTGTAGCGAAGGGCCCTCACTTTATGAATTCTATTTAACCAGAGGATTTAACAATGGAACTTGCCCCCCCATTGTTAACAAGGACTGAAATTCGATATAATCGGAGCAATGGTGACTCTAGCAATTACAGGGTTCTTGTTATCCCTTTTAATTAGGTAGTTTGACGCCGAATCTCAATACAGCAAGGCCAATGAAGAAGATCACTATCGAGGCGTAGAAGATACTCGTCAGGCCGTATACCTCTGCTATGAAGGCGGCTACTATGGGTGCCACAGCGCCCATGATACTTCCGGGCAAGAAAAAGAGCGCATAACCAAGCCCCCTCTGGCGACTCGGAGAGAGGCTGGCCATAATTGAAGAGTTCGCAGCCATGCCCAGGAAGTTGAAGAAACCATTCAATAGGTACAAGACAATGAATAAAGATGTATTGGGTACAAACAGGGCTACTGCTAGGCTGATGTATGACAGTGAGAGTACAACCTGAAGCCACTTTTTCTCTCCGTATCTGGCTGCCAAGAAACCCCCGAGAGGAGCGGCTATCAAGCCCATCAGGTAGTTGCCACCCAAGACCAGGCTTGCCCAGTAGTCGGCGACTCAGTAGTCGGCGACTCCCTTCACCTCCACAAGGAAAAGGGTCAGGAACGAGCTGACCATGCCATTAGCCATCATTCTGATTCCTACGAAAACTAGGAAGAGGACGAGGTTGGCAGTGAGCAGAGTTGAGGTCTCTTCTGGAGGTTCGTCGAGCTCTCTGGGATTCTGTAATTCCTTCTGCGGCTCAGCTTTTATCCTAAGTGTCGCGATTGTTCCCAGGATTAGTGGGAAGAACCAGAAAAGGTATACCTGCCTCCAGCCGAAGGTTAAGAGCCCGAGTAATACTGTAACTGATATCGGCCCTATCGCCATACCTAGAGTTCCACCTGCACCGTGGACCCCTAGGGCCTTAGATCTATCTTCTGACCTGAACAGGAGGGTTGTGAAGCTATAGGCTGCCGGATGATAGATGCTTGTATTTACGTATAGAAGACTAATGGCCACGATCAGCATGAGCGGGCTCTGAGATTGACTGGCTAAGACGGCGCCGACAGCCGCCACCAGCATGCTGAGGAGAACCATCTTCTTCGAGCCAAAGCGATCAGACAGCAGTCCTGTTGGAATAGAAAGCACGGCTTGGCAGAGAGGTGGTATCGCCGCGATGAGGCCTATTTGCTGATATGTGAGGTTGAACTCTGCTGGAGACTTGAGTATCGG
>SMTZ1_10023290_pt1 | contig 10658 bp, 10 predicted proteins | sample DeeMarSWOR136_30_FD_25667 | JGI IMG/M metagenome (IMG submission 25667) | reverse complement strand
GGGGGTGGCGCAGCAGGGCCTCGTGGACTACGGGTTCCTGGGCGCCGCCCAGATAGACAGGTACGGGAACCTCAACACCACCGTCATCGGTGAATATGGTAGCCCGAAAGTCAGGCTCCCGGGGAGTGGGGGCGGTAACGACGTGGGCAGCCTCTGCACGCGGACTATCATTCTGATGCGCCACGACAGGCTGCGCTTCATGGATGAGCTGGACTTCCTCACCACGCCGGGGTACCTCACCGGCCAAGGGGCGAGGGAGGCGGCCGGCCTACCAGCTGGCACAGGCCCCTATAGGGTGATCACCCAGCTCGGGGTGATGGGCTTCGATGAGAATAAGGAGATGAGCCTCCTCTCGGTGCACCCAGGGATCACGGTGGAAGAGGTCCAGGAGAACACGAGCTTTGAGCTGCATGTCAAAGGCGAGATTGCGGTGACGGAGGAGCCTACTCGGGAGGAGCTGAGGCTTCTCCGAGAGGAGATCGATCCCACCGGGATCGTGATCGGGAGGTGACGCGATGAACGGGTACAGGCTCGGCGTGGCCGGGTTCGCCCACGAGACTATAACCTTCTGGCCGGGGCTCACGACTCTCGAGGACTTCGAGAGGAACGCCGCCCACGGAGACCGGGTCATCGAGAAGGCGAGGGACACCAACAGCTGCATCGGTGGATTCTTAGAGGTCTGTGAACGCGAGGCTGTTGAGCTACTGCCCGTCTGCGCCGCCATGGGGGGAGCCACTGAGACCGTCGCGGACGAGGTCTACGACTTCTACGTGGGGGAGATGAGGCGCGGCTTCGGCGAGATGAGGGGCGAGATCGACGGAGTGCTGCTGTCTCTGCACGGCGCCATGGCGACAGAGAGCAGGCAGGACCCGGAGACTGACGCCGTCCGGGAGGTCCGCGAGGTACTCGGCTACGACATGCCGCTGATGGTGACTTTCGACCTCCACGCCAACAAGGACAGGGCGATACTGAATGAGGCGACGGCTGTGTTTGGGTACCAGAGCAGCCCCCACGTGGACATGAAGAACACGGGGATGCGAGCCGCCAGGTGCATGATCAGAACCCTCAAGGGCGAGGTCAAGCCCACAGTTGCCCTCAGGAAGCCGGGGATCGTCGTGCCCTCAGTCTTCAGCGCGACCACGGTCTCCCCCGCCAAGGACATAATCGAGAGGGTCCACCGGTGGGAGGCTAAGCCGGGGGTCCTAGATGTCTCCGCCCTCTTCGGATTCGCGTGGAGCGACGTGAGACCCCTAGGCATGGGCATGGTGGCTGTTACAGACGACGACCCAGAGCTAGCGCAGGAGATCGTGGACGACCTCTGCGAACTGGCCTGGAGCAGGAGAAAGGAGCTGACTGGCAGAAGCGAGGCCGCCCTTCACGGCGTCGAGGAGGGAGTCAGCCTCGCCATAGAGAGGGCGAGGAAAGCCGAGAAGCCCATAGTCATACTTGACCACGCCGACAGGAGCAACGACACAACCTTCGTGCTTAGGGAGCTGCTGAAGCAGTGCGCCCAGGGGACGGCGTTCCCCATGCTCTACGACCCGGAGTCGGCGAAGAGGATCGTTGAGGCGGGTGTGGGCAGCACCGTGGAACTGGACGTTGGCGCCACCACGGGCTGGAGGGACGGCGGCAAGGTCAGTGTCAAGGGCGAGGTGCTCTGGGCCGGCGAGGGCAAGTACACTGGCACGGGCCCCATGAGGATCAACCAGGAGATAAACCTAGGGCCCACAGGCATACTACAGGTGGGCGATGTCTGGCTCCAGGTGACGAGCCGCCAGTCCAGCCTAATCGACGACGACCCCATAAAGCAGTTCGGCTACAGGCCGGAGGACTTTGAGATCATCGTCAGCAAGAGCAAAACCCACTTCAGGGCCGTCTACGAGGTGATAGGGGAGGAGATCATAATAATCGACGCCCCGGGGCAGTGCCCGGCCGACCTAAGCGTCTTCCAGTACAGGAACGTCCCTGAGGGCGTTTACCCCATAACCCTCACCGATTAGCCCTATGCTCCTGGCCCTTGACCAGGGCGGTCAAAGCCCTATTCACGAGTGTCTCCACCCCCAGCTTCTCACCGAGTTCCACGACCGCGCCATTGAGGGCGTCGATCTCGGTCTTCCGTCCCCTTTCCACGTCCTGCAGCATCGAGGAGCGGTTCGCCGCCGTCGCCTCTGCCACCTGGTAGACGTGGTCGATGTGGTCAAGTGGGCCCAGGTCGACTCCGTCTGCCTCGGCCACCCTCATGCCCTCCTCCACCGCGAGGCGCATGAGGCGCCTTAGCTCCGGGACTTCGAGGAGCTGGCCATTCCGTAGCCCAGTGAGGGCCGTCAACGCGTTGATTCCGAGGTTCACGAGCACCTTGCCCCAGACGTCGCCCCTCACGTCGTCGCTGACCCTAGTAATGAGGCCGGCCTCGTTGAAGGTGTCCGCCACCTTCTCCGTCATGCTCCTGGAGCCTCTGTTCAGCGCCCCTATCACGGTGGGGCCTACGCCGGCGTGGCGTATCTCCCTGGGGCCTACTAGCGTGGAGCCGTGGGAGGTTGTGCCACCGATGACCCTTCCTACGCCGACCGCCTCCGCGATGGCTTCGAGGTTCCCGAGGCCGTTCTGAAGAGTCAAGACGTAAGTGTCGCCCCTGATGAGGGGCATGGAATCCCGCAAAGCCTTGGCGGTGTCGTATGACTTCACGAAGAGAAGCACGAGGTCTACTCGCCCCACCGTCTCCGGGTTAGTTGTAGCTGGGACGCGTACCACTCTGTCACCTGAGACCCCGGTAATGTTGAGACCCTTCGCGTTGATGGCGTCCACGTGCTCCCTCCAGACGTCGACGAGCGAGACATCCACGCCGGCCTCGGCCAGGTGGCCCCCGTAGAGGCAGCCCATGGCTCCTGCGCCCACCACCGCTACCCGCATGTCTACCCAGTGGTTATATGGGTTAACGGCTATTGTATTGTTTCGGTGAAGCCCTTGGAGAAGGTAACCGTGTCGAAGCTGTGGAGGATGAAGGCCGCCGGCGAGAAGATCGCCATGGTCACCGCCTACGACTATCCTACGGCTATGCTCGTGGAGAGGGCCGGTCTGGAGATTATCCTCGTGGGGGACTCCGTGGGGATGGTGGTGCTGGGCTACGAGAACCCCGTACCGGTGACCGTGGACGACATAGTACACCACACGAAGGCGGTGGTGAGGGGAGCCAAGGCCCCCCTGGTGGTCGCCGACATGCCGTTCATGTCCTACCACGTGAGCAGGGAGCAGGCCGTGACCAACGCCGCACGCCTCATACAGGAGGGGGGCGCCGACGCCGTCAAGCTGGAGGGCGGCGTGGAGGTGGCGCCCACCGTGAAGGCGCTTGTGGACGTGGGCATCCCCGTGATGGCGCACATCGGCCTCATGCCTCAGAGGGCGTCCGTCGGCGGAAGCTTCAGGGTTCAGGGGAGAGACGCCGACACGGCGGCGGCCATAATCGATGACGCTGTGGCGCTGGGCGACGCCGGGGCTTTCTCGGTAGTCCTGGAGTTCGTGACGGCTGAGGCCGCCGAGGTGATAACCAGAACCGTGGAGATGCCCACTATAGGCATAGGCTCGGGTCCGATGTGTGACGGCCAGGTGCTGGTGCTCCACGACCTGCTAGGCGTCTACGAAGAGGCCCCGCCCTTCGCCCACCCCTACGCTGACCTCAATAGAGTCATAACCGACGCACTCACCGAGTACCGGGAGGACGTGCGCTCGGTGAAGTACCCGGGCGAGAAGTTTACCGTCCACATGGACGCAGGTGAAGCAGAGAAACTGAAAAAGAAGAGGGGCTAGTCGAGGAAGCACTTGGGGACGGGGATGCTCTTCCAGAGCTCGATGAAGTCCACCATGAACCCGACGGCCTCTGCCATCCTAGCCTCCGCTTCCTTGGGGTCGGCGGTCCTAGAGTCGGTGGTGGCGTACTGTCCGTTCCTGGTGATGTCCTCGGTGTTGGGGCCTAGGCAAGCGTTGAATACCTGGCTCACCAGCTCGTAGTCCTCCCTGTCCGGGTCCATGAACTCGCGTAGCTGCTCGGAGATGACGACGCCGCTCTCCCAGTCCTCCAGCCTCCACATCTCGCATAGCTCGGGGAAGTAGTGGAGGGCGTACGCGGTCTCCCTGGGGCCGCTGTGGACCTCCAGGTACCTCTGCGTGCGCTCCCGTATCTTCTTCGCGAGCTCGGTCTCCTTGGGGCCCTCGGGGGTGGCTATCATGACGCTGTACTCGCGTTTGGCGAGCTGGGCCGCGTTTGACGCCGTGGTGGGCGAAGCTCCCGATGGTGTCCATGAGCACGCCCATCAGCGTCTCGCTGCTGAAGGTCACCGTGCCTGGGAACGACATGTGGTGGGGGCTGAACCCGGGCCAGCACGGGTGTATGCAGACGCTGTTGGTGCGGCTAGCCACCTCGTGGATAAACTCCCGGCAGCCGAGGCTGTCGGTGCCCAATGGCAGGTGTAGGCCGTGCTGCTCGATGGCCCCTATGCCTATGATGACGACGGGCTCGGGCTCGTTCTCGAGCCAGTCCTCGAAAGCGGGGCGCGTTAGCTCCTGTATCCAGAACCTGGATAGCTTTCCGTTCTGAGACATGATTCAAGTTGATGAGGCATGGGCTTTAACGGTTGCCATGGGTGTTCAAATTTATAGGTTTAAATTGACCTTAACAGAGTCTTCGTTTGAGGGTGTGTGTTAACCGCATTAAGGAAGCACTGGCTGAAGATGCTGGGCCTCCTCGTGGTCGCGTACCTCTTCCTCGGTTTCCCGCCAGGCCTGCCTTCGAGCGGCTCGATCAAGGCTGACTTCGAGAAACGCAGCTACGTGAGCGGCGAGCGGGTCAAGGCCGTCTTCTACATCGAGAACAACCTGCCAATACCCATCAGGGCACCGGGCTACGACGAGGCGAGGTACAAAGTTACGAAGGGCGGAGAACAAATCGGATCAACTGTAAGCGAGGCCGTCACAGACACGCCGGCGGGCTCCATCCATCTTCCCCCGAAGTCGCGTAAACAGATATTCTCCGGGTATGGGTTCACCCCCACGGAGCCCGGGGAGTACGAGCTCAGCGTCACGCTCCTCCGCGACGGGAGCCCCGTGAACCGGGGCGCGGGGGCCGTGGAGGTTCATCCCCAGCTACGCGAGCTCTCTGAGCCCGAGAAGGAGGTGGTCCGGGAGGCCCTCAGGGTAGCGCTGGTCGAGGGCGAGATCCCGGACCATGAGATGATCCTGGAATACGACCCAATAGTGGTGTCCAGAGAGAACCTAGGAAACTATGACCCTGTGCTAGAAGGCTTCAGCTTCCTCGTCTTGACGCCGGAGGAGATCGAGGACAGGCTTTTCACGGAGGGGAACTACCTCTACCTGTGGTTCAAACGGATCACCATGTTCAACGACGACAGCGCGGTAGTGGAGCTCGACAACAGGTGGGTCAGGGGAGTGTGGGGTGGAGTAGGGTACCTCTCGGGCGGCGGGTTCACCGTATACCTGAACAGGGTGGGCGACGGCTGGGAGCACGACGTCGCCAGCTTGTGGATTTCGTGAGCCACAGGGTTAACGTTATGACGCCGATGCGTGCATTGACTCTCTATGCTTGACTGGGTTAACCGGAACGGCAAGCTGCTTCTCGCGGTGAGACCGCTGCAGTCCTTCGCGGCCAGCTTCGTGAGCATCTTCTTCGCGGTCTACCTGAAGTCCATTGGGCTGCCCCTGTGGCAGGTGGGGCTGGTGCTCACGGGCGGCCTCCTGTGCAGCACCCTCTTCAACCTGGTCACGGGGTTCCTGGCCGACAGGGTCGGGAGGAGAAGGATGCTGGTGTTCTTCGGGCTGCTCTCGGCGCTGGGCGGAGCGGTGTTTTACCTCTCGACCCATACGCCCCTCCTCGTCGCCGTGGCGGTGGTCTCCACGCTGGGGTACAGGGGGGGCTTTGGGTCCGCGCAGATGCTGGAGCAGGTCATACTGGCCCAGAGCTGCGACGATGAGCGGCGCACACGTCTATACGCCGTCCGCAGCACCGTAGGGTCGGTGGCGACCGCGGTGGGCTCGCTGTTCACCGGGTTCGTCGTGGTGCTCCAGAGGCTGGGCTACACGGAGTCGGTGTCCTACCGCCTGATGTTCGCGGCCTACGCTGCCCTGAACCTGGCGGCGGTGGTACTCTACTCGCTGCTAAGCGCAGACGCAGAGGTTGAGGTGGTGCGCGAGGAGCAGGCTCCGTTGAGCCCAGAGACCAGGCGGTACGTGGCTCGGCTCTCGATCCTGTTCAGCATGGACGCGCTGGGCGGCGCCTTCATCACGCAGAGCCTCGTCGCCTACTGGTTCTTCGAGAGGTTCGGCCTCGGCATGGACATGATCGGGGCCATCTTCTCGGCTTCCAGCCTACTGGCGGCTGTGAGCTTCCTGCTGGCCGCCCGCGTCAGCGAGCGGATAGGGCTCATCAACACAATGGTGTACAGCCACCTACCCGCAAACATCATGATGGCCTTCGTACCTTACATGCCCACCCTTTCGGCGGCCCTCTTCCTCTACCTCGGCCGCAGCCTCCTGAGCCAGATGGACGTGCCGACCAGGGAGAGCTACACCATGGCGATAGTGAGGCCCGAGGAGCGGAGCCGGGTGTCGGGGCTCATCAACCTCCCACGGAGCCTCACCCTCGCCGTGGGGCCGAGCATCGCGGGCTACGTGATGCAGTTCGTGGGTCTGTCGCTCCCGTTCCTCCTCGCCGGGACGATCAAGGCTGTCTACGACGTGCTTCTCTGGGCGACGTTCAGGGACATAAAGCCCCCGGAGGAGCGGGCCGACGCGTCTCAAGTGAACCGATAAGCCTAATACAAGCCCCTTTCAACACTAGGAGAGGCATAGTATTGGCGAATTCGTTGTCAAGGTTTATGAACGAAGAGAGCCTGAGGAAGCTCAAGGCGCTTAAGAACATCAAAGTCGAGGAACAGGTAACAAGGTTCCTCGAGTTATGCAAGCCAGCCAAGGCGACTGTAATCACTGATAGCCCCAAGGACATCGCTTACGTCAGGCAGCTGGCCATAGACCTGGGCGAGGAGGCGCCCCTGAAGATGAGAGGGCACACCATCCACTACGATGGCTACTACGACCAAGCCCGGGACAAGGAGAACACCCGGGTTCTGCTACCTGAGGGCATGAAGATGACAGAGACCATCAACACCATCGACCGCGAGGAGGGGCTGAACGAGGTCCTGGGTATAATGGACGGTGCGATGAAGGGCAAAGAGTGCCTCGTCCGTTTCTTCAGCCTTGGCCCCACTGACAGCAGGTTCACCCAGTGCGCCCTCCAGCTCACGGACAGCGTGTACGTCGCCCACAGCGAGGACATTCTCTACAGGAACGGCTACGAGGAGTTCAAGAAGCTCGGGGGCGGCGACGACTTCTTCACATTCATCCACAGCGCCGGCGAGCTGGACGAGAGGAACACCACAGTGAACGTGGACAAGCGCCGCATCTACATCGACGTCGTGGACGGCAAGGTCTACACCGTGAACAACCAGTACGCCGGCAACAGCCTGGGCCTGAAGAAGCTGGCGCTCCGCCTATCGATCTACAAGAGCAACCACGAGGACTGGCTCACGGAGCACATGCTCATCATGGGCGTCAGGCACCCAGATAAGGACAGGGTCAGCTATTTCACGGGAGCCTACCCCAGCGCCTGTGGTAAGACCAGCACAGCCATGATCCCCGGCATGTCCATCGTGGGCGACGACATCGCCTTCCTAAAGCGTGACGATGAGGGTAACTGTCGCGCCGTCAACATAGAGGCCGGCGTCTTCGGCATTATCAAGGACGTGAACCCCGTTGACGACCCGGTGATCTACGAGGCGCTCACGACGCCGCGGGAGATGATCTTCAGCAACGTCCTGATCCACGAGGGGAAGGCGTACTGGCTCGGCATGGGCCTGGACGATGACGAGTACCCGACGACGGGGATGAACCACAGCGGAGACTGGTACAAAGGAAAGAAGGACGAGGAAGGCAAAGAGATATCCCTGGCCCACCCCAACGCCCGGTACACCATAAGACTCCAGGAGCTGGAGAACCTGGACCCAAACTGGGACGACAAGGACGGCCATGTCATACAGGGCTTCTTCTACGGCGGCCGCGACAGCGACACCAACGTCCCCATCAGCGAGTCACTGAGCTGGGCCCACGGCGTGTACATGGGGGCCACCATCGAGAGCGAGACCACCACCGCCACCCTGGGCAGGGCGGGAGTGAGGAGCAGCAGCCCCATGGCGGTCATGGACTTCATGGTTGTACCCTTCGGGTTATACCTGTCGAACCACATCAGGTTCGGCAGCAGCCTAGAGAACTGCCCCAGAGTGTTCAGCACCAACTACTTCATCAAGGGCGAGGACGGCCGCTACCTAAATGAGAAGGTGGACAAGAAGGTCTGGGTCATCTGGGCTGAGAGCCGGGTGCACGGCGAGTACAGTGCCATAGAGACGCCTGTCGGCTACATCCCCCGGTACGAGGACCTGAGAGCCCTGTTCAGGAGGGTCTTCGACAGGGAGTACACGGAGGCCGAGTACACCAGGCAGTTCAGCGTCCGCGTCGACAAGTACCTGGAGAAGCAGGCGAGGATGGAGAAGCTGTACGGCGACGAGGAGGGGATACCGGACGAGTTCTGGGCGGTGCACCGCCGCATAAAGAAGCAGCTCGGGGAGCTGCGGGAGAAGACTGGTGAACCGGTTCTTCCACCCAGCCACTTCCGGTGACCCTCTTTCACCTATGTCTGGACAGGTCGCAGGCGTGCATGTGGGCAGCCATGAGGGGCTCGGGGAGCGAGTGATCCAGGAAACAGGCGTCAACTAGCTCGACGCATGCCCTCAGCGTGATCATGTGACCCACCGAGACGTACACAGGCGACCCCGTCGGGGAGGTCATCTTCGCGCCAATCACCTTGCCGCCGTGCCTAATAGGCGTCTCCTCGGCGTCAGGGTCGTCGGGTTCGCCGAATAGAAGCCTCCTGGCCACGCCTATCGTGGGCTTACTTGTCTCGACCCCGATGTGGGATGCCAGCCCGAAGCCCCGGGGGTGAGCGAGCCCATGGCCGTTCACCATCAGGACGTCGTAGCCGGACAGCCTCTGCAGGGCCTTCAACGCTGGGCGTAGCTCCCTATACGAGAAGAAGCCTGGCACGTACGGGAACTCCACCCGGGTCTCCGCCGTGGACACCTCGAGCAAGTCGAGGCTCTCATCCATGACGACGGCGGCCGAGTAGGCGGCCCCGCCCACGTACGAGACGTCTACACCCGCCACTAGCTCGACTTCGTGCTCAAGCTCCACCGCCTCGACCAACGCGGATAGCTCCTTCTGCTCCAAGATAAGACGGTTGAGCTGTTCCCCTGAGAGCTGACCCACATCTTTCTCAAAGCCACGCCTGTTTTTCTATGTATCGCCGAGGACGCGGCGAGCCGCTCCATGGGCCCTCGGTTTCCCAGTTATTCTTATACCGGAGACCCGACACGTTCAATGTATCGAGGCGGACTCAGGTGGGTTACACTGAACGGACCAAGGGATCTAAGGCGTTGAGCGAGCGGGCGGCGAAGGTGCTGCCCGCGGGGGTAAGCTACGCCATCCGCGCGCTGCCGCCGTACCCCTTCTACGTCGACCACGCGGAGGGTGTGAAGGTCTACGACGTCGACGGTAACGTCTACACGGACTACTGGGTGGGCCACGGGGCGCTTATACTGGGCCACAGTCCAGAGCCTGTCGTGGACGCCGTCTCTAGGCAGCTGCATCTTGGAACCCACTACGGGTTCGCCCACGAGAAGGAGATCGAGCTCGCCGAACGCATTGTCAGGCACGTGCCCTCGGCGGAGATGGTGAGGTATACGAGCAGCGGCACCCTAGCGAACCTCTACGGCACCCGCCTCGCCCGCGCCTACACGGGAAGGATGAAGATGCTTAAGGTGGAGGGGAGCTGGCACGGCGGATACGACAGCCTCCACGCGTACGTGACCCGTCCCTTCGGGAGGCCGGAGAGCGCAGGCCTCAACCCCAAGACCACGGAGGACAGCATCGGGGTTCATCACCCCGGAGCCCGGGTATCTCGAAGGCCTCAGGGAGATATGCGACGACACGGGGGCACTCCTCGTCTTCGACGAGGTGGTGACCGGGTTTAGGCTCGGCCTAGGCGGGGCTCAGGGCTACTACGGGGTGGAGCCCGACATGACGATAATGGGGAAGATCATCGGCGGTGGCTTCCCGGTGGGCGCGTTCTGTGCCTCAGAGGAGGTGATGGAGCTCCTCGACCACCGTAAGCACCCGGAGCCCGAGAAGCGTAGCGCCCACGGCGGCACCTTCACTGGGAACCCAATAAGTATGGTCGCCGGCTGCGCCACAATAGACGCCCTCGAAGACGGGAGAATATATAGGCACATAGACGGCCTCGGGGAGAAGATGCGTGCGGGGCTGGACGACATATTCCGGCGGAGCAGGACGCCGGCGTCGGTCACCGGCTTAGGCTCCACGTTCGCAATCCACTTCCAGGAGGAGCCGCCCAGGAACGTGGGAGATACCGCCAGGAACAACCTCGAAGCCACACGGGCCTTCTTCAGCTACATGCTGGAGCGGGGGATCGTGTTCCTGAGCCCCACCGTCAGCCACAGTTGGGTGAGCAGCCCCCACACCAT
>SMTZ1_10012551_pt1 | contig 10658 bp, 10 predicted proteins | sample DeeMarSWOR136_30_FD_25667 | JGI IMG/M metagenome (IMG submission 25667) | reverse complement strand
CAAGGTTGTCGGCCAGCAACTGGCCGACCTCATGACGGAGCTCATGTTCCGCACCGCCAATTACCGTCGCACGCTCGCCGGGGCGCTGCTCGAGGCGCGACGGGTGCATGGCGGAAGGCACGAAATTGCCGAGGATATCGATCGCCGGCCGGTGACATATGCGCGGCTGCTGTCGCGGGGCTGGACGCTGGGCGGTCTCATGGCCCGCGGCACCCGCCGGGGCGAAGTGATCGGAGTGCTGATGCCAGGGAGTGTCGCGACGCTGTATGCCCTGGTCGGCCTGCATGCGCGCGGGCGTGTGCCGGCCATGCTCGACTACACGGAGAATGCCACGGCGTTGCGTGCCGCGTGCACCGCAGCCCGGATTGGCTGCGTCGTCACGTCACGGACCTTCATCGCGGCGGCGCGCCTGGGCAAGCTCATCGATGCGCTGCAGGAGCACTACCGTATTGTGTACCTTGAGGACTTGCGTGACCGGGTCGGCCCGCTCAATCGGCTGGCGGGCCATGCGCGCCTGCTGGCCGCACGGCTCGTCTCGCGCCGCGGCGAGGATGCCCGTGCCGACGATCCCGCCGCGGTGCTGTTCGTCAACGGCGCCGATGGCAAGCCGCGGGGCGTCGTGCTTTCCCACGCGAACCTGCTCGCCAACGCCGCGCAGGCGGCGGCGCGCGTCGATTTCGGCGCGCAGGACGTGATCTTCAATGCGTTGCCGCTCTACACGGCAATCGGCCTCACCACCGGCACGCTGCTCGGGCTAGTCTCGGGCGTGAAGGTGTTCCTGTATCCCTCGGCGCTGCATTTCCGCATTGTTCCGGAGATGGCCTATGCGGTGAACGCCACCATCCTGTTCGGCACCAATACTTTTCTCGCCGGCTATGCGCGCTACGCGCATCCCTACGATTTTTTCAGCGTGCGCTACGTGTTCGCGGGCGGCGAGCCGGTGCGCGCGTATACGCGCCAGCGCTGGGCAGAGCGCTTTGGCCTGCGAATCTTCGAGGGTTTCGGCGCGACCGAGGCCGCGCCGCTCATTTCAACCAACACGCCGATGGATGATCGCGCCGGCACGCTTGGCCGACTGATGCCGGGCATCGAGCATCGCCTCATCCCGGTGCCCGGGATCAGCGTGGGAGGGCGACTCGCGATACGCGGGCCGAACCTGATGCTCGGCTATCTCACCAGTGAGCGGCCAGACGAGATCCTGCCGCCCGCCTGTGAAGCTGGCCCGGGATGGTTCGATACCGGCGAGCTCATGGCGGTCGATGGCGAGGATTATCTCCGGCGTATCGGCGAGCGGCGCCACATGGCGCGCGTTGGCGCGCGATGGGTCTCGCTCGAGGAGGTCGAGGCGCTGGCCGCAGAACTCTGGCCCGACGGCGCGCATCACGCGCTCGCGCTGCCCGATTTTCGCCAAGGCGAATGCGTGGTGCTGGTGACGACCTGGGCCGACGCGAGTCTCGAGGCGTATCTCGCGCGTGCGCGCGCCAAGACGCGTGACCCGAGCAGTGACCCGGTTCATATCATTACACTCGACATGCTGCCGCGCCTGGCTGACGGAACGATCGATGAGGGTGAGGTATGCCGGCGCATCGAGTCGCGACTCCCTGCGCTCATGCAGGGTTATGCATGAATCGCCGCCAGTTCCTGATGGCGAGCGGCGCGCTTGGCCTCTCGACGTGGCCGCTCTCTTTGGAGGAGGGCCTGTGGAATCCGTGCCTCGATGGCCTGCCAAGAGCGCTCGCCGATCACGACATCGTGCGCGCGGCCTGGGAAGGCATCGATCCCGCGGCATTCTGGGACTGCCACGTGCATCTGATCGGCGTCGGGGACAGCAACGGCGGGCTATGGATCACGCCGGCGATGCAAAGTCTCTGGCATCCGGTTCAGTACCTGCAGCGCATCTTCTACCAGAACGCGAGCTGCGCCGAGCGCCAGGGCCATGTCGATGAGGATTTTCTCGCGCGGCTGCTGCGCTTGCAGGCCGAGCTGCCCGCCGGCAACAAGATCATGTTGCTCGCGTTTGCGCATCATCATGACGAGACTGGAGCTGTCGATCTCGCAAGCAGTGCCTACTATTCCTCGAATGCGGCGGCGCGCGATCTGGCGCGCCGCTACCCGGCGCAGTTCGAGTGGATCGCCTCGATCCACCCGTATCAACCCGATTGTGTGACGCAGCTCGAGGCGGTGGTGCGCGACGGCGCGCGCGCCGTCAAGTGGCTTCCCTCGGCGATGGGGATTGATCCGGCCGCGCCGCGTTGCGATCCGTTCTACGCAGCGCTGGCGCGACTCGACGTGCCGTTGCTCTCACATGGCGGCAAGGAACTTGCCGTGCACGGCGGGGCGCACGATGAGTTCAACAATCCACTGCGGCTGCGCCGCGCGCTCGGGCACGGGGTGCGCGTTATCGTCGCGCACTGCGCTTCGCTCGGCAGTTATCCGGACATCGATCGTGGTCGGGACGCTTCTCCGGTCGAGGCGTTCGCGTTGTTCGCAAGGCTGATGGACGAGGCACGCTACGAGAAGTTGCTCTATGGTGACCTCTCGGCGGTTACCCAGGTCAACCGGCTCGGGCCCGCGCTCAACACGGTGCTCGAGCGCGATGACTGGCATGCGCGCCTGGTGAATGGCTCGGATTACCCGCTGCCGGGCGTGGTACCGTTGTTCGCACTCTCGCGCATGGCCGGGCAGGGCCTCATCACCACGGAGCAGGCAGTGCTGTGCTCGGAGATCCGCCGCTACAATCCGCTGCTCTTCGATTTCGTGCTCAAGCGCTGCCTGCGCTCCCGGGGGAAGAGGCTCGCGCCGGGCGTGTTCGAGTCGCGCCAGGTGTTCGGGGCTGGCGAGCCTTCCCGGCGCCAGAGCGGGGCCTAGTGGCGATTCAAGGGCTTAGACCCCGGTAATCTGAACGGTATATCCGTGCGTTCGGGCAGAATCGCTTTGAAATTAGCCCTTTGCCGAGTAGCGCCGGTATAATTTCGCTTGTTTCGGAGCAGGGCGCCCCCATTTTCCCGGGGGCGTATTTTTTGGAGGTCTCATGCCGATTTATGAATATCGTTGCCAGGCCTGCGGGCACCAGCTCGAGGCCATGCAGAAGCTCGCCGACGAGCCGCTCAAGGACTGTCCTTCGTGCGGAAAGAGCGAGCTGAAGAAACTCATTTCCGCCGCCGGATTCCAGCTAAAGGGTACCGGCTGGTATGCGACAGACTTCAAGGGCGGCTCGGCAAAGAAGCCCGAGCCCTCGGGCGACTCGGGGGCCGGCTCCTCCGGCGGCAGCAAGCCCGGCGGCTGCGGTAGCGGTTCCTGCGGCTGCGCCTGATGATGGCTCAACTGCGCCGCTGGCTGGTCGCGGGACTGCTGGTCTGGGTCCCGCTCGGCGTCACGGCGCTCATTGTGCAGCTCATGGTCGATACCATGGACCGCACGCTGCTGCTCCTGCCGCAGAACATTCGCCCCGAGGTGCTGCTCGGCTATCGCATCCCCGGTCTCGGGCTGGTGCTGACGCTCGTGGTGGTGATCGCCACCGGTGTGGTCGCCACCAACCTGTTCGGTCGCCAGCTCTTGCACCTGTGGGAGGCGATACTGCATCGCATCCCGGTGGTGCGCGGCATCTACGGCGCGGTCAAGCAGCTCACCGAGACGCTGTTCTCCGGTTCCGGCAAATCGTTTCGCAAGGTCGTACTGGTCGAGTACCCGCACGCGAACTCCTGGACGCTGGCGTTTCTCACCGGCGAGGGAGGAGGCGAAATCCGCGACAAGACCGGCAAGGACCTGCTCAACGTGTTCGTCCCGACCACCCCGAATCCAACCTCCGGGTTCTTTCTCATGGTGCCGCGCGAGCGCGCCATCGTGCTCGACATGTCAGTCGAGGCGGGACTGAAGATGCTGCTGTCGGTCGGCGTGGTGACGCCGGGCAACGGCAAATCGACGACCCCGGCCGCCTGAGCGAGCCGCTTCATCTTTTCTTTCAGGTAACCGCATGCGTACCCATTACTGTGGCGAGCCCACCGAGGCGATGATTGGACAGACCGTGACGCTGTGCGGTTGGGCGGCGCGGCGGCGTGACCACGGCGGCGTCATCTTTGTTGATCTGCGCGATCGCGATGGCATCATCCAGGTCGTCTTCGACCCCGACCAGCAGGATGCCTTCAAGCTCGCCGAGACAGTGCGCAGCGAATTCGTGCTGCGCGTGCAGGGCAAGGTGCGCGCCCGCCCGGCCGGCACCGAGAATCCGCATTTGAAAACCGGCAAGGTCGAGGTGCTGGCCGCGACGGTCGAGATCCTGAACCGCGCTGATGCCCTTCCGTTCCAGCTCGACGAAGAGGGGCTCTCCGAGCCGGTGCGCCTCAAGTACCGTTACCTCGATCTGCGCCGCGACATGATGCAGCGCAACTTGCGCCTGCGTCACGAGATCGCGAAGACCATGCGCCGCTTCCTCGAAGACAAGGGCTTCGTCGAGATCGAGACGCCGATGCTCACCAAGTCGACGCCTGAGGGCGCGCGCGACTACCTGGTGCCCTCGCGCACCCATGCCGGGCATTTCTTTGCGCTGCCGCAGTCACCGCAACTCTTCAAGCAGCTGCTCATGGTGTCGGGCTTCGAGCGCTACTTCCAGATCACGCGTTGTTTCCGCGACGAGGACCTGCGCGCCGACCGCCAACCCGAATTCACGCAGCTCGACATCGAGACTTCGTTCCTCGAGGAGGATGGTGTGATGGGGCTCATGGAGGAGATGATCCGCGCGCTGTTCAAGGGCGTGCTGCAGGTGGATCTCCCGGCAAGCTTCACGCGCATGACCTACGATGAGGCGGTGCGCCGCTTCGGCACCGATCGCCCGGACCTGCGCGTGTCGCTTGAGCTCATCGATGTGGCGGATCTCATGAAGTCGGTGGACTTCAAGGTCTTTGCCGGTCCGGCCAATGCCCCGAACGGGCGTGTTGCCGCGCTGCGCGTGCCGAAGGGCGGCGACCTCACGCGCAGCCAGATCGATGCCTACACCGCGTTCGTCGGCCAGTACGGCGCCAAGGGGCTTGCCTACATCAAGGTGAACGATGTGACCAAGGGTCGCGAGGGCCTGCAGTCGCCGATCCTCAAGTTCCTGCCGGATGCCGCGATCGCCGAGATCCTGAAGCGCACCGCGGCGGCGAACAACGATCTCATTTTCTTCGGCGCTGACAACGCGCGGGTGGTGAATGACGCGCTCGGTGCGCTGCGTCTCAAGCTCGGCGCGGATCTGGGTCTCACCGAAAACGCCTGGAAGGTCTTGTGGGTGGTGGACTTCCCGATGTTCGACTATGACGCCGACGCCAAGCGCTGGGTGGCGCTGCATCACCCGTTTACCTCGCCGAAGCACGAAGACCTCGACCGGGTCGACATCGATCCCGCCAATGTGCGGGCACGCGCCTACGACATGGTTCTCAACGGCTCTGAGATCGGCGGCGGGTCGATCCGTATCCATCGCATGGACGTACAGGAGAAGGTGTTCGCCGCGCTTGGCATCGAGGCCGAAGAGGCGCGCGCCAAGTTCGGGTTCCTGCTCGATGCCCTGCGCCTCGGCGCGCCGCCGCACGGCGGCATTGCATTCGGGCTTGATCGCATTTGCGCGCTGATGACGGGGAGCGAGTCGATTCGCGATGTCATCGCCTTCCCCAAGACCCAGAAGGCGTCTTGCCTGATGACGGACGCTCCGAGCGTGGTCGACGATGCGCAGCTGCGCGAGCTGCACATCAAGCTGCGCAAGCCGCTGACCGAACCCTCCGGTGCCCCCGTCGAGTAGCGCGGCGTTCAAGCGCCCCGAGTCGGTGCTGGTCGTGGTGCATACCACCGATAGCGTGTTGTTGCTGCGCCGCGTCGATCCCCCGGATTTCTGGCAGAGCGTCACCGGCAGCTTGCGCTGGGACGAGCGTGAGCCGATCGAGGCCGCGCGCCGCGAGCTGCGCGAAGAGACCGGCATCGAGGAGGCCGGGCGTCTTCGGGACCTGCAGCTTACCTATCGCTTTCCAATCCTGCCGGCCTGGCGGGCGCGCTATGCCCCCAATGTGAAAGAGAACACAGAACATGTGTTTTCCCTTGCGCTGCAGGCGGAAACCGATATTAATGTGAATCCTGCGGAGCATGCCGAGTGGGGGTGGTTCGACTTCCGGACGGCGGCCGCGCGCGTGGCTTCGTGGACCAACCGCGAGGCCATCCTGAAGTTGGGATCGTGAGCTGAGCATGGCAACGGCACTCGCCTACGAGCAGTTCGATACGCTGTCCGACGAGGACTGCGACGAGCGCATCGTCGCGGCGAAGCGCGCGCTTGGCAAGCGCGTGGTGATCCTTGGCCACCACTACCAGCGTGACGAGGTGTTCCGGCACGCGGACTTCTCCGGCGATTCGCTCAAGCTCTCGCGCCTCGCGGCCACGTCGGATGCCGAGTACATCGTATTCTGCGGCGTGCACTTCATGGCCGAGGTCGCGGACATCCTCTCGCGTCCCGACCAGGTCTCGATCCTGCCGGATCTTGCCGCCGGCTGTTCGATGGCCGACATGGCCAATCTCGCCGCGGTCGAGCGCGCCTGGCGCGAGCTCGGGCGCGTGCTCGATCCCGATGCCCGCGTCACGCCGGTGACCTACATCAATTCGGCTGCCGATCTGAAGGCGTTCTGTGGTGAGCATGGCGGCCTGGTTTGTACTTCCTCGAACGCTCGGCGCGTGCTGGAGTGGTCCTGGGCCCAGCGCGACAAGGTGCTTTTCTTCCCTGACCAGCATCTTGGACGCAACACCGCCTATCGCATGGGCGTCCCGCTCGAGGACATGGCGGTATGGGACTATGCACTGCCGAACGGCGGGCTCACGCGCGAGCAGATTGAGCGCGCCCGGATCATCCTGTGGAAGGGGTTCTGCTCGGTACACCAGATGTTCCAGCCGGTGCACATCGACAGCTTCCGGCGCGAACACCCGGATGGAAAGGTGATTGCGCATCCCGAGGCGCCGTTCGAGGTCTGCCAGAAATCGGACTACGTGGGCTCCACCGAATTCATCATCAAGACCGTGCGCGAGTCGGCACCCGGGACACGCTGGCTGGTCGGCACCGAACTCAACCTCGTCAACCGCCTGCATGAGCAGTGCCGCGATGAAGGCAAGGTGGTCGAGTTCATGTCGCCGACCGTCTGCATGTGCTCGACGATGTTTCGCATCGATCCGCAGCATCTGGTCTGGACGCTCGAGAATCTCGTCGAAGGACGCATCGTGAACCAGATCAAGGTCGCCCCAGCCGAGGCCGGGCTCGCGCGTCTGGCGCTTGAGCGGATGCTCGAGGTTTCGCCCTGACGAGTCAGGTCGGTGCGACGCGAGACGCCGTCGTCCTGATTCATGGCTTGTGGCTGAATCGGGCCGCGCTATGGCCGCTGGCGCGCCGACTGCGCCAGGCGGGATTCTCGGTCTATCCCTTTTCCTATCCCTCCGTGCATCTCGACCTGCATGGCAACGCCGCACGGCTTGCGGCATTTGTGCGTGGAATCGATGCCGGCACGGTGCATCTCGTCGGTCACAGCCTCGGCGGCGTCGTCATTCGGGCGCTGCTAAATGACTTTCCGGATCTTGCGCCGGGGCGTGTTGTGACCCTCGGGAGTCCGCATGGCGGCAGCATCGTGGGACGCCAGCGCGCGCGGTCGCGGTTGTGGCGGCTGCTGCTGGGGCGCGCGGTGGCGCAGCTGAATGCCGGGGAGCCTGCGCGCTGGCCGGTGCCCCCACGCGAGATCGGCACGGTCAGCGGTACGCACTCGTTCGGCGCGGCGCGGCTCGTCTACCGCAGCCTGCCGAGACCGAATGACGGCCTGCTTACCGTGGCCGAGACGCAATGGCAGGGTGCGCGTGATGCGATCACGCTGCCGGTGTCACATACGGGAATGCTGCTGTCCGCGCGCGTGGCGGATGCCGTCGCGGCATTTCTCCGTCACGGCAGCTTCGCGGCCCATCCGTCCTGACGCTCAGGCGGCGTTCGCGGCTTCGGGCACTTCCGTCACAGCAGCCACTTTCTCGGCGAGTGCTGCGAGGTTGTCGAGCTTGCCCCAGCGCGCGATGCCGTTCAGCGCCAGCGCGGTCTCAACGGCGATGGAGGGGTCGTTGGCGTCGCTAGCGGCCCGCTCGGCGGCGCGCGTCAGGTGTAGAGCACGTACCACCAGATCGGTGCGTTTGCTCATCAAGCTGGTGTCATTACCGCCTGCCTCGCCCCAGGCGGCCAGCGTTTCGAGATCATCGCTTGCCCTGGTTTCCTTCTCGAGCATCTCTCGGGCCACAGCGGTTGCCTCGGCAGAACGGTTCATGCCAGTCACCCAGAGGTCGATCCACTTCTGGAAAGCACGGTCCTGAAGCAGATCGCGCATCACCAGCATCGCGAACTGCAATTTCTGCTCGACCGATACTTGCGGCACCGGCGTCTCTTCCTTGACCACGGTGTAGGCCTGTCCGCTGGCGTTCGGATCGACGGTGAAGTTCCAGCAGGTGATTTCGTAGAGTTTGCAGGCCGCCAGTACAGGCGCTTCGTAGCAGCAGTCGTTCACGAACTTGTGCATGGCCCGTGCGGTCTTGGGGTCGTGAAGGAACTTGCCGGGGGCGAGGCGATGGCGGCAAGGGCTCACGCCCTCGCTGTCGGTCAACGCGTATTTCTTCTTCATTGTTTGTACCTCCGCAGGTCTGGGGCATGCCACCGTCGTTCCTTGTGGCCCGATGCAGCAGCCAAACAGCATTCCACACGGCGCTAGGCATGCCTTAATTGAGGAGTCGACTGTGGTATTGCATCATCTGTGCCATGATCGTCGCCGATCGGCCGGCATGGGGTGGGCCCGGCAGGCATTGTGTTAAACTGGCCCGCCAAGTGGGCTCCGGTTCTCATGCCTGAAGCTCCTTAAAAATCATTCGTTTAGCGGTCTCATTTCAAGGGAAATTCATGGCCGGTCACTCGAAATGGGCGAATATTCGCCACCGCAAGGGTGCGGCTGACGCCAGGCGTGGAAAACTCTTCACCAAGCTGATTCGCGAGATCACCATCGCCGCCCGCACGGGCGGGGGTGACCCCGCGCACAACCCGCGGCTGCGTGCCGTCTTGGATAAGGCCCTTACGGCCAACATGACCAAGGAGACCATCGAACGCGCCATTCAGCGGGGCACCGGTGATCTCGAGGGCGCGAGTTACGAGGAAGTGCGCTATGAGGGCTACGGTCCCGGCGGCGTGGCGGTGATGGTCGAGTGCCAGACCGACAACCGAACCCGCACGGTTGGGGATGTGCGCCACGCGTTCACCAAATATGGTGGCAACCTCGGTACCGACGGTTCGGTCGCGTTCCTGTTCAAGAAGACCGGCGTCCTGACCTACCCGCCAGGCACCAGTGAAGACACCATTATGGAGGGCGCGCTCGAGGCGGGTGCCGAGGATGTCGCCACTGATAGCGACGGCACCGTCGAGGTGATCACGGCCCCCGAAAATTTTGATGACGTACACGCCGCGATGCTGCAAAAGGGCCTCAAACCCGAGCACGCCGAGGTGCAGCAGCGTGCCCAGACTGCCGCACCCGTGAGCGGCGAGGACGCCGAGCGCATGCTGAGGCTTCTCGAGGCGCTCGAGGACCTGGATGACGTGCAACACGTATATTCGAATGCGGATTTTCCCGAAGCTCTGCTAAAGGCGGCGAGCTGATGCGCGTGCTTGGCATCGACCCCGGCTCCCGCATTACCGGTTTCGGGGTCATCGAGGTGTTGCGAAACGGCCGTCTGCAATATGTCGCGAGTGGATGCGTGCGCACCGGCAAGGGCGAGCTTGGCGAGCGGTTGCGCACCGTGCACGATGGTGTCGCGGAAGTGGTGGAAACCTACCGTCCCACGGCCCTCGCAATCGAAAGGGTATTTCTTGCCCGCAATGCGGATTCGGCTTTGAAGCTCGGCCAGGCGCGCGGCGCGGCACTGGTGGCAGCGGCACGCGAAGGACTCAGTATCGCCGAGTACACGGCGCTTCAGATCAAGCGCGCGGTGGTTGGCAAAGGGCACGCGGAGAAGAATCAGGTCCAGCACATGGTAAAGGCGCTGCTCGAACTTTCCGGCACGCCGCAGGCCGATGCGGCCGATGCGCTGGCCTGCGCGATCTGTCATGCCCACCACAGCGTGGGGCTTGCGTCGTTTGCGCGTGGTGTTACCCGGCGCAGCGGTCGCGGCCTGAGGATCGGCGCATGATCGGACGGCTCGAGGGCATCCTGCTGCGCAAGGAGCCGCCTGCTCTGCTGATCGATGTGCACGGCATCGGCTATGAGGTCGAGGCCCCCATGACTACCTTCTACGAACTGCCGGCGGTCGGCGAGAAGGCGACGCTCTTCACGCATCTCGTTGTGCGCGAGGATGCGCATCTGTTATATGGGTTTGTGCGCGAGTCGCAGCGTTGGCTGTTTCGCGAGCTGCTCAAAGTCAACGGCGTCGGCCCGCGTGTCGGACTGGCCGTGCTCTCGGGCCTGTCGGACGCGGAACTGGTGCGCTGCGTGGCGGAGCAGGACATTGCACGGCTTACCAAGGTACCGGGCATCGGGCGCAAGATCGCCGAGCGCCTCGTCATCGAGATGCGCGACAAGCTCGGTGCCGAAACCCCGATCGGTGGAATGCCCGGTTCGGCGGGCGCGTCGGGCGAGGCCGCCGTGCCT
>SMTZ1_10007868_pt1 | contig 10658 bp, 14 predicted proteins | sample DeeMarSWOR136_30_FD_25667 | JGI IMG/M metagenome (IMG submission 25667) | reverse complement strand
ATACGCCCTATCTCGTAGACCTTATCAAAGCCACCGATGATTAGTCTCTTGAGATGAAGCTCCAGAGCGATGCGCAGATAGAAGTACTGGTCTAGAGCGTTGTGATGCGTAGTGAATGGGGTAGCCAGTGCCCCGCCGGCTGACGGTTGCAGTACCGGCGTTTCCACCTCAAGAAAGCCATGTTCGTTGAGGAAATGGCGTATGACAGTGATAACCCGACTACGAATCTTAAAGGTTTCTCTTGATTCGGGGTTGCTTATCAGGTCAAGGTAGCGCTGGCGGTAGCGCGTCTCGACATCACTTAGCCCGTGCCACTTCTCCGGCAGGGGCTTGAGAGACTTGGCTAAAAGGGTGAATTCCGCTACCCAGATAGTAGGTTCTCCGCTCTTTGTCCGAATCAGATTGCCCTCGACTCCAATAATATCGCCGATATCTAAGTTATTAAACAGTTGTATTTGGTCTTCGTCATACTTGTTAATATCTTGGAATAATAGCTGAATCTTGCCAGAACCATCACGCAGGTCAAAAAATGCGCTTTTACCCATAGAACGGATGGCCGTAATGCGACCGGCAACGCTAACTTTTATTGTTTCTGTTTTGCCAGAGGCTTCGTTTTGCGCAAGCATGGCTATAGTCTGCGCAGTAGTATGCGTTCGCTGATAGCGGTGGGGGTAGGGATCGGTGCCGTTGTCTCTAAGCCTCTTGAGCTTGTCCAGCCTCTGTTGCGATATACGTTCCAGCCTTGATGCCATAATTACCCTTTATTTTCAGATAGGATTACAGAAAACGAGAGTTCTATACTCACGATATAACTATTACTGTTGGTTATTATATTTTATCACTCAATAAATTGCCAGTATAACTATTGTTTTGTGTCAAAAGATAGGGTTTGACCTCTTCCCACAGCTTAACATATGGATGTTTTGATAGTATAACCATGTCACTTTCCTCAACAGGTGTTTGCCGATAACGTGAGAGCATAGCAAACTGTCTAGGCACTGACCAGCGCATGAAGTGGTGGATTGATATTTCAGAATGCTCTATCTCAGTTAAGACGGTAACAACACGCCTTCGAATTGAATGGAAGCCACCCCTGGTAGGGAAGGGAATTTGAACCTGTTTACATAACTTCTTAAGCTGCCTGTTTAATCTTCCCTCTGATATGGGGGATAGGGGTGTATTATACAGAGGTACCAGGCTTTGAGGTATAGGCTGTGGCTTTTTCCGCCCACCCTTTTTAGTTAGTATGAGTATTGTGCTCTTATCACCATTGAGGGAATGATGTGCTTGTGTTTTTATTATCAACTCTGCCAGAGTTTTTACATCAGGATTATCTAAATCAGTTTGACCTAATATACCTGCTGCTATAATTAACCATTGCTTTGGGTAAGGGATATAGGTATATACTGTAGGTTCATCATTCCTAATTTCCTGAACTGGAATCATGTCTTTCTTGTAATCAGGATTCCCTATTTCAATATAGGGATAATTCCCAGGCTGAGTTTCCAATATTTTAATTTCATCAAGGTTTCCTAGTTCACGCAATAAATTAACTGCATCCGCTTACTTCCCAGTTAATCCAGATAAGCTTTCCGAATGTAGGGTTATACGTAATATACCAATGCTTTCTCTACTTACTCTGTTCCATGTTATATGCTCAATCATTGTTACTTTACTCCTCCTCTATAATAGTTGGAGAATAACCCTTCTATTAGCCTCAGTCAATACTATATCCTCCTTACCCTTCTTTTTCTTCTATCTCTTGAACCTTTGGGTCTACCCAATTTCTTCCCCTGTGCCCTAGCCCTAGCCATTCCAGCCTTTGTTCTTTCACTCCTTCTCTGGCTCTCCATTTTACTGAGTACAATAGTGGTATAATTTAAGTAGGTGACGGTATGTGATTATGGATATCAAGTTCAAAATTGGTGATAGAGTAATGTATCGAGATATAGGTAAAAAGCCTCTAATAGGTACTATAACTGATGTTACTAGATATGAAAGTGGCGAACCAACCAGATATGCTGTTACGCTAGATGATGGACGGACAATTGGTTGTTTCCCCGATGAGCTTGCTCATTTAGAATTGGATAAATTGTAAGTGTTTATCTTCTATAGGTAATCAGCCTATTTCTGTAATATTAAGTCATTAATCACCCTCAGAAATCCTGAATATTCCCATTCTACTGCATCTTATCCATAAGCTAATGAAATCATTTAATCCTTTGGTTAATAGAGGTTAAAAAGTAAGAAGTGGCAGCGATTGGATTTGAACCTATGATAAAAAGCTTAAATAGTATGATAATATATAAAATAACTAAGTAATAAACTATAAGGGGAGTATCCATGTCTTTTAAATGCATAACTATTACCCTATCACTGCCTCTTAGATCAGGCAGCGTAAATTGCTATCTTCTTGAGGCCAACGATACAGGTTATATCCTTATCGATACTGGAAGTTCAAACAAACGGAAGGAGCTTGAAGAAACGCTTGAAAGAGAAGGCTGTAAACCGGGTAACCTGAGGCTCATTATTATCACACATGGGGATTTCGATCATACCGGTAATGCCTCTTATCTACGTAAAAAGTATGGAGTAAAGATAGCTATGCATCATGAAGATTCAGGAATGGTGGAGCGAGGAAATATGTTCTCTAATAGGAAGACGGGTAATATTATCCTGAGAAAGCTAATAGGAGTGATAACTCCCATCTTATTCGGATTTGGTAAATCGGAGAGGTTTATACCTGATTGCTATCTTGATGATGGCTACGACTTTTCTGAGTATGGGCTGAACGCCAGGGTCGTCCATATACCAGGACATTCAAAGGGTTCGATAGGTATTCTCACAGTAAGCGGCCACCTGTTTTGCGGAGATTTATTTGTCAACGGAGATAAAACTGACAAACCGAGCCTTAATTCAATCGTAGATGATAAAGTGGCAATGGATAAAAGCGTTAGGAGGCTTAAGGATCTGAGAATAAACACTGTCTATCCTGGCCATGGCAAACCATTTTCTTGGGATAGATTTATGCATTTATACTCTATGAGTAATTGATTCGAATTAAACATAAAAAAAGTGGCAGCGATTGGATTTGAACTAACGACCAAGGATTAAATTCTATTACTCGATTATTATTTCAACTCAATCTGGTTTGCCGGACATTTATTTAGGCAGATATCGCATAAAATTACCTTTTTATCTTTTATTACGGCTGCATTATGTGTAATATTAGATAGACACTTGGTATCGTCTCCCATTCGATATGGTTCGAGTATATTTACTGGACACTCGTCTATACAAATGGAACAATCCTTACAGAATGGGCTTTCTTCATCCGGATCATCTTTATTAGTTTCAAGTGGTGTCTCTAATTTCAAAGCTGAAAAGCGGAGTCTTGACCCGAATATTGGATTAATGACAACAGTGCTCTTACCACGTTTGCCTAGACCAGCCTTTATTGCAACGTTTTTCAAGTTGATGAAGGTGGTTGTACCTGATGAAGCATAGCGTGAAGAATAGCCATATTTCCCAATTGGCTCAGCTTCAATACCCGATTCCTTTAATCTGGTTACTATTGAATCTAAGGCTGGTTTAACATATTCTGCGAAACCCCTCATAACTAATCTATTATTGGTTATATAGAAGTCATCTAAATTACGTTGTAGTTTAGATTCAAGACCGAGAATAAGACAACTTCCAGAAGTGGAGATATGATAAATACCAGCTATATCAAAATAGTGAAGCGAATAATCCAATATTTTCTGTGTAAGATTCATTAATAATAAACCTCTAATTACCAGTATAACAAAAAAGTGGCAGCGATTGGATTTGAACCTATGAGCGCTTATGAGGGTTAGGTTCGGGTATCGACTAAAACGCAATGCTACCTTTTTAACTTATCTTCCCATTTCTTGCGGAATTTCCTCACTTTAGGTGCAATCACCATCTGGCAATAGGCCTTATCAGGATTACGTTCAAAGTAATCTCGGTGATACTCCTCAGCACTATAGAATTCCGTGTATGGTTTAATCTCAGTAACAATAGGTTTATCCCAGATATGAGCTTCATTCAGTTCCTTAATAACCTGCTCGGCTATGAATTTCTGTGGCTCGTTATGGTAGAAAATAGCTGAACGGTATTGTGATCCAACATCATTTCCCTGTCTGTTAAGAGTAGTTGGATCATGTATTGTAAAGAAGATTTCTAGAATTTCACGGTATGAAATTACATCGGCGAAAAAAGTAATATCAACAGCCTCCGCATGCCCAGTTTCATCACTACAAACCTCTTTATAAGTAGGGTTAACCTTTTCACCACCAGTAAAACCCGATAGCACTCTTTGTACACCCTTCACTTCCTTAAATACAGCTTCCAAACACCAGAAACACCCACCAGCAAGTGTGGCCACTTCTTCTCTATTCATTTTTTACTCCTTTGGGCTTTGAAACACTTGCATATTATTTTTACTCCTAAAGGGTTATAGACCTTAAGTTCAAAAGATAAAAAAGTGGCAGCGATTGGATTTGAACCAAGAAAGAGGGGAACCAATTCAACTCCCCTAAACATGTTTTTAACATATTATTAAACCTATATTTTAATTGATAAACTATTTCTTACCTAATAAACCATAAGCACCCCAAACAATAAGGAAAATGCCAACTATCCACTGTAGAGCATCATTCCAAGCAAGAACTAGTACACCGGCAACAATAGCAATCAGACCCATAAGTACGTTATCTTTCAAAGCAAGCCTCCTTGATGAAATTAAAGACATTATTATGTAAGTGGTTTTAGTTGTCAATGCATTAATAATGGAGAGAATAAATAAAATTGGTAGCGATTGGATTCGAACCAACGACCAAGGGTTAAAATGATGTAGAAGGTTTGATTTAAAAACCAAGGAGTGTAATTGCTGATAATATTAAATTTTCCACATCTCCACTGCCGACTGAATTTAGTACCAGATTTGGTAAAAAGTATAGACTTGATACCTTGACTATGCTACACTTCCATTATTTCCAATATGGGAGGTAATGATGAAAAAGCTAATCATTACTATTTTAATCGGAGTTTTTCTTGTTGGAGTTTTACCTGGTTGTGGACAAGAGGCCCTAAAAGTCCGTATCGCTACTGATGCTACTTGGCCCCCATTTGAGTATATAGACGAACAGACTATGGAAATCGTGGGCTTTGATATTGACTTAATAAAGGCCATTGCTGAAGAGGCTGATCTTGAAATTGAGATCATTAATGTATCTTGGGATCCTCTGCTAGCTGGCATGGCACAGTGTCAATATGATGCTGCCATTTCCGCAATGACGATAACCGAAGAACGGAAGGAGGCAATGCTCTTTTCAAATCCCTACTTTGAAGCAGGACAGTTAGTTACTGTGCAATTAGATAATACCGATATCAAGAGTAAGGAAGATCTGGGAGGTAAAACTGTCGGTGCCCAGATCGGAACCACAGGCTCTTTCGAGGTCGAGAAAATAGCCGGGGCAACTCTCAAGACCTACGATGATATAGGTTTGGCTATGCAAGATTTAATGAACGGCCAAATTGACGCTGTTATTGCCGATAATCCGTTGGCCATGGGATACGCAAATGCGAATCCAGATAAACTAAAAACAGTAGGCGCAGTATTTACTTCCGAATACTATGGTATTGCGGTGTGCAAGACCAAACCAGAAATACTTGAGAGAATAAATGAAGGGCTGGCCAAGGTTAAGGACCAAGGATTGATCGACGAATTAATCCTAGAATGGCTGGCTAAATAATAGATTGCTATCTACTTCTATATGATATTTGAAGCCAAGTTTAGAAGAACCACGAAAGGGTTCGTATGGGGGAACGACTTAAGCCAGAACCCGGGGGGAGTAAACTAGCATATTTCCCCGGTGCTAGGTGGATCAAACGTATTGATCCATGGTGGGGTCTGGTACTAATAGTAGCTTGCCTGATAATAATCCTCGTTACGGCTCAAGCTGATCCCTTTAGCAATATTTTAAAATTTGTAAGCAGTGGAATAGCTGTAACTGTACTTGTTACGGTAACGTCCTTTTTATTTGTTTTAATAATAGGCATGATAGGTGGCTTGGGCCGCTTATCTAGGAATCCTTTCATCCGTCTTCCAGCTTCACTCTACGTTGAAATAGTCAGGGGGATACCACTTTTAGTGCAGCTTATCTGGTGGTATTTTGCTTTCCCTGTAGTGATTCAGCAAATTGGAGAATGGCTGAATATTAATGCTTTAATTAACTATCGGGCCGATCCTATATTTACAGCCATTTTGGGCTTAGCAATCTGTTATGGGGCTTATATGAGTGAAATCTACCGCGCAGGTATACAGAGTATTCCCAAGGGTCAAATGGAGGCTTCCCGAAGCTTGGGTATGACATACTTCCAATCTATGCGCCATATCATTTTGCCCCAGGCGTTTCGAGTTATTCTACCACCTGTGGGAAATGAAGCAATTGCTCTGCTCAAAGATTCTTCATTGGTAAGTGTTGTGGCGGTGGCTGACTTGACTAGGCGGGGTCGTGAATTCATGGCAGTAAATTTTAATCCGATTGAGGTCTGGACACTGGTGGCTCTGCTCTACCTGGTTATGACCTTGTTCTTATCCCGTTTAGTGGCTTGGATCGAAAAAAAATCACATTTTGAAAGGTAAATATCGAGAATGCCGATTATACAGGCTCAGAATGTCCACAAGTATTTTAGTGAGGTTCATGCACTACAGGGAGTTAGCCTTATGGTAGAAAAAGGTGAGGTGGTAGTTATCATTGGACCATCAGGATCGGGCAAGTCCACTTTACTGCGCTGTATTAACAGATTAGAAGAATATGACGAAGGACAAATCATAGTTGATGGTAATTCTCTGGATGATGTTCGTAATATTAATATCGTTCGTCAAGAGGTGGGAATGGTGTTCCAATCCTTTAATTTATTTGCACACCTTACGGTGATGGATAATCTAACATTAGCACAGAAGGTGGTGCGCAGAAGAAAAAAAGATGAAGCACAAAAAATTGCCATCAATCTCTTGGAAAAAGTAGGGATTCCTGATAAAGCATTAGCCTATCCGATTCAACTTTCTGGTGGTCAACAGCAGCGTGTAGCTATCGCTAGAGCTCTGGCAATGAATCCTAAAATAATGTTATTTGATGAACCAACTAGTGCACTGGATCCGGAAATGATTAAAGAAGTATTAGACGTTATGCTAGCCTTAGCTAATGAGGGAATAACAATGATAGTAGTTTCGCATGAAATGGGATTTGCGCGGGCTGCTGCTAATCGTATGATTCTGATGGATGCAGGGCAAATTGTTGAGGAGAACAAACCGGATGATTTCTTTAAGTCAACCAATAAACGTACCAAGTTATTTCTAAGTAAAGTATTACATATGTTATAGATGCAATATATTTGACCTGCCCTGGAAGTTAAAATACCCCAATATTAACTCAATATCATAACTAGTTAATTGGGGTAGGTCACTTCTATAGCTGGATTGTCTTTGATACCGAGGAAATAGATGAAAACGCAATTACTTGCGCTAATTGCGCTTGTTGCTGTAACTGCAATATGGGGTTCGACTTTTATTGTGGTTCAGAACGCTGTTTCGCAGATGCCGGTCATGGATTTCTTGGGTATACGTTTCACAATTGCTGCTGTAGTGCTTTTTTTATTGCGTCCTAATTGCCTCCGAGGTATGACACGGAAAGGATTTGTACGCTCAATAATTATCGGTTTGGCGCTCTTTTTGGGTTTTATTACACAGACATATGGACTTCAGTATACAGAAGCAGCTATTTCCGGTTTTATCACTGGGATGTTTGTGGTGATTACACCGCTTATCTCTTGGTTATTACTAAAACGTAATATTAGACCAAGTATGTGGTTAGCGGTGGCTTTGGCCACTATTGGTCTTGGAATATTAAGCCTTAAGGGATGGTCGGTCGGAACTGGAGAACTGTTAACACTTCTTTGTGCCATTTTTTTTGCTATCCATATAGTAAGTCTAGGCGAATGGGCAGGCAAGTATAATATTTATGGCGTGGCATTTATTCAAATTAGTGTAGTAGCAGTTATTTCAATGGCTGCTGCCACACCATATGGCATCACCTTACCTCCTAATACAAGTGTCTGGGGTGCTGTGATATTAACCGCAGTATTTGCTTCAGCTATTGGTTTTCTTATCCAGACTTGGGCACAGACTCTCATATCACCAACCAGAACAGCGGTAACATTAACTATGGAACCTGTTTTTGCAGGTCTTTTTGCCGTTCTTATCGGTGGTAACCAGCTAACAATTCGTATAGTAATTGGTGCTCTCTTCGTACTATCTGCTATGTTAATAACAAGTTTAAAGGGTGAGCCTCATCTTAGGACACTGGAACCATAATGTTCTAACCTGCCCCCAATAGTAATACAACTTGTTAACTACTTCTGTTAACGATGTACCTTTGATATAAGCAATATCGATACATAAAATACCCTTCTTGAAGATTGTTTCCATTTATCTATACTTTCCTTCGTAAAATACAAAATGTGTATTTTGTAGTATAAATATCACCTTAGTATTTAGCCAAGTTTAAAAGCTTATAGATTAATAGAGACATTTGAGTTTGAGAATTGGTTTGAGGTACCGGTCTATCTCTTATTAACTCTTATAATGCTGGTAAATCAGCTCTTGTGAAGAAAATATATTTTCTAACACATTTTATTCACGTTTTATTTCAATTATAAACTTCTAGCCGAATGTGATAGTGTTATAATATAAGTATATAATGGTTTATGATTATGACCATCAAGTTTAAAATTGGCGATAGGGTAATGTATCGAGATATAGGTGAGAAGCCTCTAATCGGTACCATAACTGATGTTACAAGAGACGGAAGCGGCGAACCCACCAGATATACTGTTAAGCTTGATGGTGGACGGACAATTGGTTGTATCCCCGATGAGCTTGCTCATTTAGAATTGGATAAATTGTAAGCCTTTATCTTCTGTTGGCAAGCAATCCATTTCTTTTATTTAAGTTATTAAACACTCTAAAATATCTTGTATATTCCTATTCTCCTGGATTTAAAAAGTATGTAATATCACCCTAAAAAATATCGTGCCCATCATTATCACTGTTTTGCAAGGCATGATCTTATCAGTCTTATTGAGATAATCTCTATCCATAAGAATCCACTTATTAACATAAGCAATTGGTCAAGGCCTTTAGCATGTAATCCCAGAGGGGTAAGTGCCCACAACAAAGCAAAAAACAAACAGGCGATTGCTGTAATGGCTGTGTAAACCCAGTACCTTTGCCATTGTGGGTCTGTCCTGAAATAAAGAGAAAAAGAAAAACAACCTATAATAAATGACCCACCTGTTATACCGGCAGCTATATTATGTATTAATTGTGTTAATGTAGTTTCTGCTTCGCTTGTCTGCACCGGGAAAGCTCCTAGTATGAGAAAGAAAAAGCCTGAAAGCCCTAATAAAGCTGAAGCTACAATAGATATTTTGTTCCGTGAAGTTGCGAGGTAAAGCCTTAGAGCAAATATCATTAAGAGAGTACCAAATATTAAGAAGGAAACAGTCTGTAACCATCCATAAGAACCAGATACCAGCTCGCTAACTGTCTCATAAATAGGGTTATGCCCAGGTTGAATGAAATCTATGATAAAGACTATTAGCAGAAATATCATAGGACCTGCGATACCTGCTAGGGCACTAATGCAAATTAAGGTTAGACGATTTGCCCAACCACCGAGAATATACCTTCTATTGGTCATTGACTACCTGCAATATCAAGTATTATGAAATGATTTGTCTGTAATATTAATTGTATCACTTTAAAAGATGCCGCCCTATAACTATAACCGATAATCTTCATGCAGGAATTCCATTATATTAATACAATAATCCAATTTCTTTCTCTTTCATTTTATGGCTTTTTGGGAGTGGTATAATCAACGGAAAGAGCTCAATGGCAGATAGAAAGACGGTCGAGATTCATGGTTTAGGCTCAGTTTCGCTTGAACACAGCAGACGAGCTAAACACATAAATATAAGGATTAGTCCATTCCGGAGTGTTAGGGTAGCAGTTCCTTACGCTTCATCCTTTAAAGAAGCGGAGGAATTTGTCTGTAGTAAAAAAGCATGGGTAAAAAAGCATCTGGAAAAGATAGAACAGTATGAGCGAAAATATAATGAAAATATTAATAAAGCTGATTACATAGATAAAGCAAAAGAAAAGACAGTGCTGATTAATAGGATAAAGTACCTTGCAGGCAAATATGGTTTCTCGTATAACAGAGTGTTTATTCGGAATCAAAAGACTAGATGGGGTAGTTGTTCGAGTAAAAACAATATCAGTCTGAACATAAAACTTGTTAGGCTTCCTGATGATCTTATTGACTATGTTATTCTGCATGAACTTACCCATACTTTAAGAAGGAACCATAGTAAGGCTTTCTGGAAAGAGTTTGATAAACTTGTAGGAAATGGTAGGCAAATGTCCTCTCGGCTGAAGAGTTATGGCATGGAATTATACTAGACATAACCAGACACTTGCAGCTTGTATAATCCAGATAACTATAGACTATCAGTCCATTGCTTAGTCTCGGTAGGAGTTAAAGGAAGCGATTTCTTCCATTGTATCT
>SMTZ1_10009019_pt1 | contig 10659 bp, 11 predicted proteins | sample DeeMarSWOR136_30_FD_25667 | JGI IMG/M metagenome (IMG submission 25667) | reverse complement strand
AAGAGCGGTTGACAAATAGTGGGTTTTGACTATAATTTAGGTCATAATGAGGGCAATAAAGCGGTTTGAGCTGCTCTATGCTGCCCAAGTAAAAGAGCACCTGCAAGCGATTGAAAAGAAATATCATTCACTTATCCGTCGCACTATTGAGACCCGGCTACAATTCAACCCTGATGTGGAAACCAGAAACAGGAAACCTCTAAAACGGCCCGCGGAATTGGGAGCAGATTGGGAGATCCGGTTCGGCCCCGGTAACCGCTTTCGGGTGTTTTACACAATTGAACGAGAACATCGCCAAGTATTCATCCTCGCCGTCGGTATGAAAAAAAGAAACCGTTTGATCATTGGTAGGGAGGAGGTGAGATTATGAGGATTGCGCCAATTGCAGAAATAAAGGCGCATCTTAGCGCCTATCTGAAAGAATCGGAAAAAGGGCCCATTGTGGTTACAAAAAACGGAAAACCTGTGGCTGTGCTATTAGGCATTAGCGATGAAGATGAGATAGAGCGCTTGGTGTTAGCTTACTCGCACAAGTTTCAATCCATTCTGGCCCGAGGTCGTAAGCAGATTCAAGAAAACGGTGGTATAAAACACGAGGATTTCTGGCAAGAAGTCGAAGCTGAGGAAAAATGACGGTTGTTCGTGAAGATAGGGCCAAACCTCGCCTACTGAGTGGAAATCCATACTTTCGCCTACTAACAGCTTTAGACAAGGTAACCGTAGCTGGCCGAACAACCACTTCCCATACGGTTACCGTCGATCCTGCATATCATGAAAAGCTGACTGGCGGCCGCGTGTCAGCGATGAAATTGGTAGAAGTATCATTTGAGTTTCTGCTTAAGCGCGAAAGCAATACCAGCATCTTGAGGACCTTTGACCTTCCGGTCATTGGCCGCTATTTCCCGGAATACGAAACTACAATCCGGGACATGCTCGCCTGTTGAGGGGGGTCAGAGCTTTCATTTTGACAAAGCGAAAAACCACAGTTCAGGTCTGAACATTTGGCATATCGGAAGAACCAACAGAAGCCCGCATATCTTACTAAGGTACCCATCAAGCACCCGATACCCTAGTTCGCCTACAGAGGGGGCTCGTTTTTACTTCGTGTTTTATGATCCCCAATTTGAGGCGGATAACAATTCCCCTGGATCCTCAGGAAAACAGATAGTCGATCTCCAGTTCTCTCATTGTCTCCAGGGTCGGGCCGCCGGTGGCTGGATCCAAGCCTACGATCTCGAAATACTTTCTTTCCAGGGCGTCCATATCCACGGACATGCCTTTGAGCGGCCCTTTGGTCTGCGGCGGGTGCCCGAGGGCTCGGGGGTGCAACCTGGAATTACCTGGGTTCAGGCCTTCACGTACGTTAAAGGCCTTGCGCAAGCACAAGATCCTCTTCCCGGTCTTGAAATATTCATCAGCCGATAGGTCCCAGCCCGTGACGGCATTGAGATACTCGACTGTGGGAAAAAGGATTGTATCCGGGCCGAACAGACATATGCCGCTGGCGCTGATTATCTGCGCATAGTAACTTGTAGCCGTATTCAGGTGAACCATCCTGTCCTCTTTATCCTTGGCCCTTCCGGCCATCCGGCGAACCTCGGGGAACTGCTTCTCCCCGCTCCTAAGCGCCGCGTCCTGATAGCTGGCGATGGTGTGGCGGCCCGGGGTGGGTTCACATTGATAGGAGATGGCGTATCCGTGGTCAAGCCGTGAATCGTGCATGGGCAGTTCCTGGCCGCCCGCGTGTACCGCGAACATCTCAGAGCCTTGACCGATCTTCTCTACGGCCACCTTTACGCCGTCTGCCAGTACGGCGCCGAATCCCTCTCGATTGATTATCATCTCGGTTAACTTGATGATACCATCTGTATTACCCCAGCCGAGCACAAGTCCGCCCGTGGTATCTTTATCGATAATTCCCTCCTCAAAGCACTCGATAGCAAAAGCCACCGTCCCTCCGGTTGATATTGTATCAATGCCTGCTCGGTTGCACATCTCGTTGAGCTCGATGATCGCGTCGAGATCGTCCTGCATCAGCAAGCCCCCGAAGGCGGCTATAGTCTCATATTCAGGCTTGTGTCCCTCGGTCCCCTTAAAGCGCCCTTGTTTTATATCTACAATACCACCGCAACCCAGCGGACAGCCCTGGCAGGAGTACCTGCGTCTCTGGTATTTCAAGACATTTTCGCCGGAGACTCTTTCGGCCTGATCAAAGGTGTAATCCACATATCCAGAGCCCTTCCAATTCTTGATAGGCATATCACCGATCAGGGCGGAGTAAACCGTGAGCCCTGAGGTACCCCACCTCCTGAAAATCTCCCTGACGATACCGCGCTCGGCTTGATAGCGGATACCAGTGACGGCAATGAATCTACTGAGAAAGTCAAGGAACCTTATACTGATCCTGTCCATCAGCCGGGATCTTCGCCTGTAGTCTGACAGAAACTGTCTGGTTATAGCCTTGACTTCATCCGGCCTGGCCACCGGGACCTCCAGGTTGCCACGGAAGACCACGGCCTTGAGGTTTTTGCTGCCCATCAAAGCACCGAGGCCCGATCGCGCCGCAATTCTTCCGCCATCGGTCACCACACCTGAGATCAGAGAGAGCTTTTCACCGGCCACACCGATCGAGGCAATCTGGACCCCCTTATCACCCAGTTCGTCTTTTATAATATCTTCTGTCTCGACGATGTCTTTTCCCCACAAAGATGACGCATCTTTGCTTTCAATACCCTCATTGGTGATGTAAACCCAAACTGATCTTTCAGCATGACCGGTGAAGAAGACTGCGTCATACCCGGTCCGTTTAATTTCGCGGGACAGGTATCCGCCGCAATTGGCGTCACCCCACCCTCCTGTCAGCGGGGACTTGCCGACCACCATAGACCGGCCGGTAAAAGGTGTGGCAGAACCGGTCAGCAGGCCCGAGCAGATTCCTAAGTAGCTCTCGGGAGAAAGGGGATCAACGCCCGCTTTCTGACGTTCGGCGATAATAGCCGCGCCAAGACCGTATCCGGAAAGATATCTCTTATAAAAATCCTCACCTAATTCAACCGTCTCTGTAGTCCTCGCCGTCAAATCCACTACAACGTACTTACCGATAAATCCTCCAGACATAACACCCTCTCTGGTCTTCTCACCCACTGAATATGGGTTTCAGATAGAATATCACACCTGCATCGCTTAGCATATCTCGGTTGCCCTGAGAACTACGAGCCGGCACGGTAGGTGCAACCCGGGCACCTCGCAAACAGGGAAGCCTGTGGATTCAAGGAAGGAGTTCAGTCTCATAATCTTTGCGGCATCGAAGGTGCATTGACACACTATCCATTATGCCTCACCATTTTTTTTCGCTCTTTGAGGTATACGGCTCATGGCGTATTCTGCCAGGGCAGTGATCGTCAGGCTTGGATTAATGCCGGGATTGGCGGGCATAATGGAGCCGTCCACCACGTATAGACCTCGGTAATTGAACGCCTGACAATTCAGGTCAACCACACCTTCATCCGCATTTCGCCCCATCGGGCAGCCGCCCAGAATGTGAGCGGTGCTTGGCATACCGAACAACCCTTCGGTTACTGTGGCACCCGGAATACCATTGGACTTCTCGGCGAACGCGCGGGTTACCTGATAACCGATATCAATTCCTCCAGGAATGGGGTGCTCTTCGTCTCGAATTGAAATCAAGCCACGGCGAAAGAACGTCCATATGCTGCGGCCGTGGCGCACGTGCATATAGTTATCTACGGTTTGCATTACCAGTATGATCGTGGTGCGAAGCGCCCAGTTTGGATACAGAAAGAAGATAATGAAGAAATCAATCGGATGGCGTAGCATCTTACCGAGTATCCTCAGTAAACGGCTGAACGGTCTGCCACCTGCCTTGATAAGGGGTGCGGCCAACAGACGTATCAGTCCGGATCCAGATGGATAGCGGACTGGCTCAATGGTAGTAACCTCATCAGCCTGAAGGGCTGAACCGATTGCCACCCCCTTCGAATAGTCAACCTCGTAGTTGCGAGCCATTGAACCAAGAAGAGTCTCACTATTGGTTCTCACCTTGTGGCCCAGGGTATCGGAGAGTAAGGGTAGTGAACCGGTGACATCCCGGCAGCGTAACAGCAGTTTGAGCGTGCCCAGTACTCCTGCTGATACCACCACGTTGCGGGATCGTACCCGGCGCTCAGGCTTGAATAGCCAGGCCGTTGAACTGCGATAGACGACCTCGTAACGGGCACCATCTGATTGCCCTTGTGGAAGGGGGCGAATATCGCGCACTTGAACCTCGGCCCACACCTGACCGCCCCATTTTTCGGCGAAATACAGGTAGTTTTTGACCAGGGTGTTCTTCGCATTCTCGCGGCAGCCAACCATACAACCTCCACAGAAGTTGCAAGAGCGGCGCGCTGGGCCTTCGCCACCAAAGTATGGATCGGGGTGCTCTTTACCTTCCTCGCCTGACTCACCGAAGAACACGCCTACCTCGGTCGCCTGGAAGCTGTCGGCCTTGTCCATATCCTCAGCAATAGACCTGAGCACCTCGTCCGAATGGAAGAGGCGCGGTGTGTGGGTCACCCCCAACATGCGGCGGGCGGTGTCGTAGTGAGGACGCAGAAGCGCTCTCCAATGGGCAAGATCTTTCCAGTCTGGGGTTTCAAACATCACATCTGGTGGTTCCATCAATACGTTGGCATAGCCCAGGCTGCCGCCACCCACCCCGCATCCGTGAAAGATTAACATGCCCTGCAGATTACTGATCTGAAATATGCCGAAGCTGCGTAGAGCAGGGCTCCAGAGGTACTTCCAGAATTTCCAATTGGTCGTGGCAAAGTCCTGGTCACGAAAGCGTTTGCCCCGCTCTAAGACCAACACGCGGTACCCTTTTTCCGTGAGCCGCATGGCAGACACGCTCCCTCCGAACCCGGAGCCGATAATGACGAAATCAAAGGTCTCCATAATCTGATCTTTCATATGAGCCCTTTCATGAGGTCTGCATAGCCTTCATCCAGCGGCTTTCTTACGTCTTTCTCAATCACAGATCCATCTTTCTGAAGATTAGGAACGTCAGAAGAAATCCAACAAATGGCATAGACGAAATAGATATGAGTGTATGAAGAAGGCCGATATGGTCTGCCAGAACGCCCGTCGGTGTCACCAGGACACCGGCACTGCCCCAGGCAAATCCCATAACCATGCTTGAGGCCATGGAGATATTTTTGGGATATGCCCTCTGACCAAGAGAGATCACCAAGGGGGTGGATGTGAAAAGCACATATGCAGCCAAGGCCAGGAAGACGATACCAACTGAGGATTCCGCGAAAACATAGACCATAAACAACGGCACTGGAACCAGAAAGGAGATTAAGACCACTTTAGGCGCTCCCAATCTTTCCGCCCAGAAGCTGCCGCTCAGCCCGCCGATCCCCGCAGCAGTATGTAAAAAGAAAAGGGTCAGACCCCCAAAAGATAAGGTGTGCCCCTTTTCAGCGAGATAGAGCGGGATGAACGTGCTCAAGGAAACAAAGATATACGCGCGCGCCATCGCAAGCATAATCATGATAACGAGCACCGCCCAATAGGCTCTTCCATTTCCGGAGGCGGCTTTCTGGTGATGCCTCATAAGGATATCCGGTGAGATATAGTTCCATAAAAGAAAACCAATGCAGATACCGGGGATCATCAGATACGAAAGCGTTCGGATGGAACCTAGCTCCACAATCGGTCCCGCAATCAACGCCCCCACTGACACGCCAAGCGCCCCCCCAGTAACGAATAGCGACATACCCGTGAAGGGACGATCTCCGCTTTTAATCCCTATCAAAGCCGCGCCTTGCGGGTGGAAAGCAGCAACGCCTAGCCCGCCGAGGGAAACAAAGAGTATGAGCATCCAATAGCTATCGGCAAAGCCCAGACTGCTCAAAAACACGGCGCCAATCACTGGACCCGATGCCACAAGGACTGTTTTCCGGGTTAGATCGGAGAGGTAACCGAATACTAGTTGGGACAACGAGGAAATGATCACCAATGAAGATGCGATAAATGCGGTTTCAGGCAGACTGAGTCCCAGGGTAATTTGTAACGCTGGTAGCAAGGGCGAAAGTAACCCTGGATAGATATCCGTCACAAGATGTCCTGCTGTCAACAACAACACCTTCGGTCGGTTAAAGGGCAAATCCGAACGCATAAAAATCACCCTATCGCAACAATGGTTTACCCAGCGGCTAGACACATCATGGCGTTGACCAGCTCTTCCGGGCTCAGGGTCACGGGCAAATCCATTATGGGGTCACCGCACTCAAAATAGTGATAAGCAGTCTCACTGCGAGGACTTTTGGGCCTTTTCCAGGATTTCTCTGATAAAGGGGAGAAGATAGAGCTCCTGTTCTGCATGCTTACCAACCCTGACCGGTGGCGGTTTCCACGCTCACTGTAGTGATTTGTAAGCTAATTTGCAAGCATGCCGCGATTTAGGGGCGATTGCTGTTAAAACCGCATGGGTCTGTATTATCTGCCGCTCCGTCTAGTTCAAGATGCGTTAAACAGTTCAGGCAGTATCACAATTATCAGACACTTGAATCCCAAATAGATAAATGTTCGGAAATTAATCCCCATGTCACTATCTACCCTGTGACACCCTTTTTCCTTGACTTTTCAGTTCGGCCTCAGCAACATCTACGAACTGAGATATCCTAGGGCCAAGACCGCGGTGATGCGTGAGGCAGGAGGATTCATGGATAGAGGGTTTAAAGGCAAACTGAGAAAAAAAGAGTTACTTGTGGGAACCGTGCTTGGGATTGCATCTCCGGAGGTGGCAGAAATCATTTCCGAAGTGGGCTTTGATTGGGTATGGATCGACATGGAACATGCCGCCATTGATCTTGTTCAAGCACAGATTATGACCCAGGCATTGAGGGAGGGATGTGCTGCGGTTGTACGGGTGCCATGGAACGATAGTGTCTGGATCAAAAAGACCCTGGACATCGGCTGCGATGGCGTCATTGTCCCTCAGATAAAGACGGCCGAAGAGGCGAAGGCGGCTGTCCAGGCGTCTAAATATCCTTCTGAGGGAATTCGGAGCCTTGGCCTGGCCAGGGCATCCAAGTATGGTATGGAATTCGCGGATTATGTCCGAAAGGCCAATGAGGAGATTGCGATAATCCTCCAGATTGAACATATTGAGGGTGTCAATAACGTTGAGTCGATCATAGAAACCCCAGGAATAGACGCCATCATGATAGGCCCCTATGATTTGTCTGGAAGTCTGGGTCTGATCGGTCAGCTTGACAAACCGGAGGTGGAGGGCGCGATCCAAAAGGTCAAACGGCAGTGCCTTGAAAAAGGTACCCCGGTTGGTATTTTCGCGGACGGTCCTGAATCAGCTCGAACTCATATATCGGACGGGGTGACCTTGATTGGTATGGGAAGTGATTCGGTGTATTTATGGAAGTCAGCGAAAAGCGAGTTGGAACGGTTGTCGGGGTCTCTTTCGGATTGAGGTTTTGTGGCCATGGCGCGTACTTTACCATAAATTAAGATCTATTGCCTCGGGTTCATCATCTAAGCCCACTCATGGTGTCTAACTGCGAAAATGTGTGACTAATCTAGAAAATCCTTAAAGCTCCCAGATTGGCACTGATTTCCCGAGATATTTGGCAGTAATCAATGTTGCATCTAAAGTATGTTGAGTCATATTTTATATGTAATGCTGTAAAAATCCCCTGTACACAACCTGGGTGCATTTTGGTGGAGGGCCAGGAGATTGCCCTCCGGGGCAAACTGACTATTGAGGTGGGCTAGTGGTGGACGCGACCAAAAAACACCAATGGGGAACTTAAATGAGAAAGGGAAGATATTTTATCTTTGTCTTGTTCTTTATTCTGCCTTTCCACGTATTTGCTGTCTGCGCTCAGGAGAGCGGCGCGTTCAGCTCGTATCTTGTAGGGACATACGATCTGAGAAAAGATAGGCATACCTTGCTGCACATAATTAACCCCACAGGGCAAGAGCTATTTTTATATATCTCATTTTATGATTACAATGGAACGACATTGAAATGTATCGAAACCGGGCTCTCCCCCAATGGGCGCCTCGAGTTAACCGTAAAGGCTGATTTGGAGAGGTGGAAAGTCCTTTCCGGTAGGTTCGGGGTAGTCAAGATCATTTCCCTCACGGCTCCCAAGGGAAAGCCCTTAGAGGGCATAGTTGGATTTCAGAGCCACTATTTTAAGAGGCGGTTTTTCGGCGGATGGGCATTTACAGAGAGCAATCTGGCATCTCTGCCAACAAAGGTTCTAGTAGATCATGAGTTCAAAGAGCTCAACAGAATTATGGGAGGATGTCCCCAGTAAATCATGAAGAGGAGTCTTCTAGTCACTGTAGTTGCCGTCCTCTGTCTATCCAGCTGTGCCCATGTCATCTCACATGATATCTTACAAGAGGTAGACAGGGAGATTACCTTTGCTGAATTGCAGAAGGCTCCCGAGGACTATCAGGGAAAGGTGGTCCTTTTGGGAGGGGTTATCATCAAAATGGTCAACAAGAGAGAGGGTAGCCTCCTGGAGATATATCAGACAGAGCTAGACCGTAAGGGCAGACCAATAAATATCGATGTTTCCCGGGGGCGTTTTTTAGCACTTAATGTGGGCCTTCTAGACAGTGAGATCTACCGCAGGGGGCGAAAGGTTACCATCGTCGGGGTTGTGCAGGGCGAGGAGGTCATAAGGTTAGGGGAGATTGACTACCCCTGTCCCTATCTTGTAGTCAAGGAGATTCACCTGTGGGAGGAAGAATGGCCGCGTGCATATGCCCCATACTATCCCTGGTGCTATCCCTGGTATCCATGTGGCTGCCGACCATGGTTCTGTACTTATGGATGGGTTCATTGTTGCTATCCCTGGTGGGGGCCAAGGAGATACCCAGTTATTTATGATCCTGACCCCGACGATCCACCAGCAATAAAAAGCGGTCTGTTTCGTAGGTGGCTAAAGGAGCGACAAGTGCGAGTAGAGAAACAACGACAGCAGTTACTGCCGAATCACCATTCCATTGCGGGGAGGCATCAAGAATCTCAGCGCTCAGTCAGCTCTAAATCGCGCTTAATGAGCTCTTCTTATTCTGCAATAAAGCAAATAAGCAGGGAGAGCCAGGGACGACTGCAGGCTTGGAAAGCACCGCGGATACCTCGGAGCAGCCAGAGGTTTCAAGGGAAGGTCGGTCTCGGTCTCAAGTCGAAAATAGAAAGTCTCCGCAAAAGATGAAAAAAATAACGGCCTTGATTAGTGCATATTTCCTGTTATCAACTCCCAACCTGGCAATCTGTGATGATTGGACAGGGAATCTCAATGTTTTCCTGGGAGCCAAGGTTCTTGATGAGGATGAATGGGAGCCTGTTGAAGAGCAAGAGGAATTCGGCATAAAGGTTGACTTTAAGCAGCAAGGCTGGCCAGTGAGCATTGTCATTGACTATTTATCTTCAAGCGGTGAGGAGACTGCGCTCATGTTTGATCCACTGTTAGGAACTGTCCAATTCGATATAAAGGGAGAGACCTCAGAGCTAAACCTTGGAGTTCGAAAGATATGGGACCAGTCTCTACATACACGTCCGTTTATCGGTGGTGGGATTTCCTGTATCAGTGCGGAATACACAGGCACAGCTCTTGGGATCACAGTATCGGACTCTGATAATGCAGTGGGCATTTGGTTTGGAGGAGGTGTCTATTGGACACTGGCGGATCACTTCAATATCGGTCTGGAGGCAGCCTTTTCAACAGCAGAGGTAACTCTATTCGATGTCGATGCTGATGCAGGAGGAGGACATCTTGGGGTGTTGGCGGGCTTTCATTGGTAATTAGACTTTCTCAAACCACCTTGTCAAAGGGCAGGTAAGGATGGCCCTTCGCCTGTAGTATGCTACTTTTTTGGCAGGAAACCACAACATCTTGAGTCATTAAGCCGGCGTGATTTGATGAGCCTCCGTGATGATTTGTGTTTCAAATATCAGAGGCATGGACATTGAGCGCGATTGGCTATTTCAGCTGAGACTGTCAGAAAAGTCTGATTCTTGAGGTTTTAAGAAAATAGCTGTCAATCATTAAGAAGACATTTTCCAGAAAATATTAAGAATGTTGATTTAATGGTTAAAGAGGTTGATAAGCTCTTAGCCGAGGCGATGAGATAGTGGTCGGTCTTTATAAGGATGGCATCATTAAGAAACGGCCTCATTATCCTGCATATCCCGATCACAATTTTGCATATTTCTCATTTTTTAAAGTAACTTATCCCGAGCGTCAATCATGGCAACCTCTAATTACCTCAAGAACTGCCCTGATCCAGATGCCACAGCTTTCCCGAGTTTTCTCCTGACATGCTCGATTGCAAGTAGGTTACAAGGTTGACGTTACTGTTGGTGATGCCAAGCTTTCGGCGGATATGTTCCCGGTGCCGGTTGACTGTAGCCCAGGAGATACCGCACAGCTGAGCGATTTCTTTTGTCTGTAACCCATTACGGATCATGTTGCAGATTTTCACCTCCGTGGGTGTCAATGAGTGATATTTCTGGGAAAACCTGTTGATGAAAGGTGAGGTGAGTTCTTCGAGGTTGGTTTTCAGTAGTTCTACATACTTCCTCTGAATTTTAGGCAGCTCCAGTTCCAGTGCGTG
>SMTZ1_10007867_pt1 | contig 10659 bp, 10 predicted proteins | sample DeeMarSWOR136_30_FD_25667 | JGI IMG/M metagenome (IMG submission 25667) | reverse complement strand
CTTCAGAATAGGAAAGATTAGTAAATAGACTCTAAAAACAGACAGTTTACATCATAATGTTTGACGATCCTCTGTGGTAGATTTAATGAACACATTGGTTCTATTAGGCATATGTACCTTTAAGCTCCGCAAAATGAAAGAAATACTTGACTATTTGCATTTTTTTCTGTAAACTAGAACTAGTAAAAAAATTCAGCAAAACCCAAAGAGGTTCACATCGCAACTAACGAACTTATCATAGGCAAGAGGAGGAGACAGTATGTCTGAGGGATTGGATGTTATTATCATCGATGATGACGAAAATTTATGTAGAGTGATCTCAGAAATTATAAAGAAATTCTATAGTTGGGGGGATGTAGTTCGCTTTACAAATGCCGATGAGGCAATATCGTACTGTCTAAGTCGTGACACCGGCGTTGCGATATTTGTTGTAGATGTGTTTCTTGGCGAAAAAAGTGGGTTTTCTTTTCTTGATGCCATTTCTGAAAAATTTCCTACGGCTCATGAAGATACTATAATGATCACCGGATATGCGAGTGATGATGTGGTGAATATGTGCGTTGCCTCAGACGTTCATCATCTGTTGGAAAAACCTATTAAACCATACGCATTACAACTGGCTGTCAGGGCCATTGTCGCTAAGTACTTGAAATTTGCCGAGAAGCTCTTGCGTGATCCATCGTTTGCAGACAGCGTCCCACGATTATAAAAGATCCACCAGGTCTGATCGACTCACCATTCTCCCCTTAATAAGTGACAGACTTGAGTCTTCTTCTCTTGCTGTGAGTGCGACATCGCTCAATCTTTATTTCCCTATACCTTCATTAGTCTTGGTCAAACAATGTACTTCACATGGTGCTCGATTGATATGTACCTTCCTTATAAAACCGGAAACACCAATTTTGTTGATGCCTGAGTATTTCCGACATTATACCCACGGCTTGTGTAAAGCCAAAATCTCTATTCAAATCCGATATATTCTCACATCATTTGTTGTGAAGATATGTAAAAGTCTCCACATCTTCTTCAGTTGTTTGACAATACCCAGTCTCTCTCTTATGATAGAAAAGGATTGAAATGACGTCTCAAATACGGTTGAACGATGCTCTTGAAGACAATAGAGTGGAAAAATAATCGGGTCTTTATCCTTGATCAGAGAAAATTGCCAGAGAAAGAGGTTTATATAGAGTGCTCTGAAGCAACTATGGTGGCAGAGGCCATCACGTCTCTGGCCATCAGAGGGGCACCGGCTATTGGGATTGCTGCAGCGATGGGCATCGCTCTTGGGGCGTTAACAATTGCTCATAGGGACTTCCCCTCTTTCTACCGTGAATTACTCCCCATCTGCGATATCCTAAAACTGACTCGTCCCACGGCCATCAATCTCCGTTGGGCCTTACAGAGGATGAAGGGGGTATGTGAAGCTAACAAAGAAATGGATGTGGAAGGTATCAAAGAGCATATGATCCGAGAGGCCATTGCTATACTGGAGGAGGATATAGAAACCAATATAATGATAGGAGAGATGGGGAAGAAACTGATCCGTGATGGCGATGTCATCTTGACCCACTGTAATACAGGAGCGCTGGCAACGGGTGGATATGGTACCGCCTTAGGAGTAATCAGAAAGGCGTGGGAGGAAAATAAAAGGATCAAGGTAGTGGCTACGGAAACTCGCCCCCTCTTCCAGGGGTCTCGTCTCACTGTTTGGGAGCTAAAAAAAGAAGGGATCCCTTTGACGCTTATCACTGATCATATGGCAGGATACTTTATGCAGAGGGGTGACATAAACCTGGTTATTGTCGGTGCCGACAGGATCGCCCGCAATGGTGATGTGGCCAATAAGATCGGAACGTACACTTTGGCGGTACTTGCCAAGGAACATGGCATCCCCTTTTACGTGGCTGCCCCCATATCCACTTTCGATAAGACCATTCATTCCGGTGAGGGCATCCCCATTGAGGAGAGAAATGGAGAGGAAATCACTACCATTTTCGGGAAGAGAATTGCACCCGCGGGAATCAGGGTTCACAACCCAGCGTTTGACATCACCCCATACAGATATGTGAGCGCTATAGTCACTGAGAAAGGGATAATTAGAGCTCCCTTTGAAGACGTCTTAAGGTGCATATGGGGAGAGAAAGATGACCTATAAGAGGACCATCACTCTGATAACTGATTTCGGGTGGAGGGATGGATATATTGGGGCTATGAAAGGGGTAATTCTCGGGATAAATCCTCGGTGCATCATCGTTGACGTAGCCCATGAGATTTCGCCCCACGATATAATGGGAGCCGCCATGGTATTGGGCAATACCTATCCCTATTTTCCTCCGGAAACTATCCATTTGGTGGTCGTCGACCCAGGGGTGGGAGGGAAAAGAAAACCGCTGGTCCTGGAAACGGAGCGCGCCACCTTCGTAGGACCGAACAATGGTGTCTTCGACCAAGTACTAAAAAGGGAAAAGGGGGCACAGGCGTATGAGTTGACGGAAGCGAGATTTCTTCTTCCCCATATCAGCCAAACCTTCCATGGAAGGGATATCTTCGCTCCCGCCGCCGCCCATCTTTCCCTCGGTGCCTCGCCAGCGGATATGGGGCTTAGCTTAACCTCTAAAAACCTGGTTACATTGGGCATACCCAGCCCCCTGCAGGAAGGCGAAATGCTCCAAGGGGAAGTGATTTATATTGACCACTTTGGAAACCTCATTACCAATATTCCACAAGCGATCTTAAGAAAATTTGCACCAGATCAGATGATCGAGATAAAAATCGGTCGTGAAAGGATACGGGGCATCAAGATGGCTTATGCCGAGGCGAGAAACCAAGAGATCATGGCCCTTTGGGGGAGCGGCGGTTTTTTAGAGATCTCGCTCAAGGAGCGGAACCTACACCGAGAGCGAGGGTGGGGGAAAGGAGAACGAGTGAGTATACGGAGGTTGCAATGATTGCACCAAGGGCTAAAAATATGAAGTCCTTCATCGTCATGGATGTCCTCGAGCGAGCCCAAGAGATGGAGCACCTCGGGGAGGAAATAATCCACCTTGAGGTTGGCGAGCCTGATTTTGATACCCCTGAACCTATAAAGGATGCCTGCCTAAAGGCTATCAGAGAAGGGAAAACCCATTACACTCACAGCCAAGGGCTCGCTCAGCTGAGGAAGGCTATCTGTGAGAAGTATGAAATAGAGTATGGGGTAGAGATCTCCCCGGAACAAGTTTTGATCACTTCAGGAACATCTCCGGCTATGCTTTTGCTCTTTTCTGCTCTATTGGAACAAGAGGACGAGGTAATCCTTCCCAATCCTCACTATCCTTGTTATCCCAACATTATCTCGTATGTGGCGGGACGACCTGCCTTTGTTGATACTGAAGAAGAGGAAGGCTTTCAATATCATCCTGCAAAAATAAAAAAACGAATAACTCCAAGGACCAAGGGGATCATCATCAATTCCCCCTCAAATCCCACCGGTATCGTCATGGACCCTGGAAGGATCAAGGAGATCGCCTCATTCTCACCTTATATCATTTCTGATGAAATATACCACGGCCTTGTCTATAAGGGGAAAGAGCACACCATACTTGAGTTCACCGACCGCAGTTTTGTTCTCAACGGTTTCTCAAAGCTCTACGCCATGACGGGATGGCGTTTGGGGTATCTTATTGCCCCCCAGGAATATATTCGGCCCCTGCAAATCATGCAGCAAAACCTCTTCATCTCCCCCAACTCTTTTGTCCAGTGGGCGGGGATTGCTGCCCTCCGTGAAGCGCAAGAGGAGGTGGAAGAGATGAAGAAAATATATAACCGACGTCGTGAGTTTATGCTAAAGAAACTGCGGGAGATAGGATTAGAGGTGGCGGTGGAGCCTACGGGTGCATTCTATATCTTGGCGAACGCTCGGAAATACTCCACAAACTCCTATAAGCTTGCCTTCGACATTCTGGAGAAGGCCAAGGTGGGGGTGACTCCCGGCGTAGACTTCGGGAGCAGAGCGGAAGGATTTCTGCGCTTCTCCTATGCCAATTCCCTAGAGAATATTGAAGAGGGAATGGAAAGACTCCAAAGATACCTAGACGGACTCTAGTTCCTTCAAGGCTTCCTCAAGACAACTGTTTGATTGGGAGAGTTTTTCCATGGCTCCAGTGATCTTTACCTTGACCCGTTCCCATCCAAGCTCTTCTGCTCTCTGCCCCCACCTGCTATACTCCTCCAAGTGGCTCTTATTATGTTCTATCCAGTGTCTGATGATTATCGGTAACCTATCCCGATCTTCCACTTTATTTCCCTCCGTCAGGATTTTTCTTATAAAAACACTCTATCATAAATTCCAACGCTCTACTAAACAATTATCCAACCATCCGTAATTCCTCAGTTATGAGTGGTAAATGTAACAGGTCAGTCTTAGGAGAGATGGTCCTCCTCCCCTAGTAAGCGAAGCATTACAACCATCCTGCCACTCGATACTACCAATTGAGATAGCGCTTCCTAAATTACATCGATTATACTATGATTCATAGGAACCACCATGTTGAGTGATCTTCCAACAGTTAAGGAAGCCCTCTTGTATGAATCATTAAAGGGGGGAGAGGTTCGCTGTGGTCTCTGTGAACGTCGATGCCTCATTCTGCCAGATACAAAGGGGTTCTGTCAGACACGTCAAAATATAGAGGGAAAACTATACACGCTCGTATACGGGGACATCAGTGCTATAGAGTCGAGGCCCATTGAGATAAAACCATTCTACCACTTTTTCCCTGGATCACGTGCCCTCACCTTCTCAACATGGTCCTGCAATTTCACCTGCCCGTGGTGTCAGAATTACCACCTCTCAAAGAGGGCCCCAGAACCCAGAAAGGCAAGATACATCCCTCCTGAAGAGTTGGTTGCGCTGACCACTGAACAGAGAGATCAAGGCCTCTGTGTCAGCTTTCAGGAACCGACTTTGCTGTTTGAGTATGCACTAGAGGTTTTTAAGCTTAGTAAGTCCCAAGGGCTCTATAGTTGCTTCGTATCCAATGGTTACCTAACCCTGGATGCTTTGAGGCTGCTGAAAGAAACTGGTATGAAGGCTATAAATATAGATATAAAGGGGGATGAAGAACTCTATAGGGCATACCTAAAAGGGGCTAAGGAGGAGGTTATTTGGCGCAATGCGCGTGCGGCAAAGGATATGGGAATTCATGTGGAGATGATCCATTTAATGGTAACGGGATTAAATGACCAACAGTATAAAATTGAACGGCTGATCAACCTACATCTGGATATCCTTGGGCCAGAAACCCCCCTCCATTTTACTAGGTATTTTCCAGCTTATGACTACCATCAACCCCCGACCTCGTTACGAGTAATGGAACTGGCTTATCAAAAGGCCAGAGATGCTGGTATCTACTACCCATATCTCGGCAATATCCCAGGTCATCGATATGGAAACACCTACTGTCCATCATGTGGTACTTTAGTCATAGAAAGGACCAGCGATCAGAAAAGAGGAGAATGGGTAAAAGATATGAAGTGCCCTTATTGCCATAGGAATATAGAGATGATCGCTTAGTCCATGACAGGAGTAGTCCGGGATTCCAATACCCCCTTTTACCTTGACATGAGCGGGGTGATATACTATGAGTCATTTCTGTCACATTGATGTCTAATCAGAGAGAATACCTTTTTAATTTGACATCTCCAAGGGTTTTGATATAGTTTAGGTATAAAAGTTGCAAGTAAAATTCTGGCGATGAAATACCTCGTATTGATCGGCGATGGAATGGCTGACTACCCTATGGATCAGTTGGGGGGGAAAACCCCCTTGATGGTAGCCCATACACCTCATTTAGATTTCATGGCACAGGGCGGAACAATAGGGCTTGTCCGAACCATTCCCAAAGGGTATCCCAAGGGGAGTGAAATCGCCAATCTTTCCATCTTCGGATATGACCCTAAGAGATATTACACTGGACGCGGGCCTTTAGAAGCAGCAAGTATAGGGGTCAGACTTGGGCCAAATGATGTGGCCTTTCGTTGCAATCTTGTGACGTTGGAGGTAATTGGAGGGTCCGTGATCATGGGAGATTATAGCGCTGGACATATCTCAACCGAAGAAGGGACAAAGATTATACAAGATCTTGACAGGGAATTGGGGAATTCCTCTTTTCGTTTCTATCCTGGTGTCAGCTATCGTCACCTCCTAATATGGAGAGGAGGTGAAGAGGTGATAACGACCACACCACCTCATGATATTACCGAAAAAGATATTGGATCTCATCTTCCCAAAGGTGAGGGCGCATGGAAGCTGATTCAGCTTATTACTGACGCTCAAATGCTTTTAAACTCCCATCCGATAAACCAGAGAAGGCTTCGAGAAGGTAAAAGGGAGGTTAACTCTATCTGGCCCTGGGGCCAAGGGAAAACTCCTCAGATGCCCTCTTTCTTTGAGAGGTTTGGCGTGAAAGGCAGTGTTATCTCTGCCGTGGACCTAATTAAAGGAATTGGTATTTACGTGGGGATGGAAGTGATAGAAGTACCCGGAGCCACCGGATACCTCGATACAAACTATCAAGGGAAAGCTGAATATGGAATCAGCAGCTTGGATAAGGGGGATTTTGTTTATATCCATGTGGAAGCCCCTGATGAGGCATCTCATAACGGAGATTTGGAGGCAAAAATAGAGGCTATCGAGGCCTTTGATGCAAAGGTAGTGGGAACGATAGTAAAGGAAATAGAAAAATGGAAAAATTATAGGATGATGGTGTTACCTGACCACCCAACCCCTCTCCTTTTACGGACCCATGCTGATGACCCTGTACCATTTGTTATCTTCTCTTCAAAAAGAAATACTACATCGATGGCAAAAGCTTTTGATGAGAGTGAAGCCAAAAAAAGCGGCATCTTTATTGACAACGGTCACGAATTGATGGAACGATTCTTGATGGAGAAGCTTTGAGAACCAAATTCATCTTTGTTACAGGAGGTGTTCTCTCCTCATTAGGAAAGGGGCTGGCCGCCGCTTCCATCGGAGCCCTATTGGAGAGCAGAGGACTCACCATTACACTACTCAAATTTGACCCCTACATAAATGTGGATCCAGGCACTATGAACCCCTTCCAGCACGGTGAAGTCTTTGTAACTGATGATGGAGCCGAAACCGATCTGGATTTGGGGCACTACGAGCGTTACACCCACGCCAAATTGAGCAAAAAGAATAACTTTACAACAGGTCGAATCTATCATTCAGTCATCATCAAAGAGAGAAAAGGAGATTATCTAGGGGGAACCGTACAGGTAATACCCCATATCACAGATGAGCTTAAAAGTACAATCCTAGACCTAGCAGAAAATGTTGATATTGTAATTATTGAGGTAGGAGGGACTGTCGGGGATATTGAGAGCCTTCCTTTCCTGGAAGCTATCAGGCAATTCAAAGGAGATGTTGGGAGGGAAAATGTCTGCTACATTCATTTAACCCTGGTTCCCTATATCAAACCTGCGGGAGAGTTAAAGACTAAACCTACCCAGCACAGTGTAAAGGAGCTTCGAGAGATCGGCATCCAGCCTGATATTTTGCTCTGTCGCACCGATCGCTTCCTCTCTCCCGAGATCAAGTCAAAAATCGCCCTCTTTTGCAATGTGGAGAAAGAAGCCGTCATTACCGCCAAAGACGTTGAGACCATCTATGAGGTGCCCATTGTCTTCCACCAAGAAAGATTGGACGAAAAGATCATCGAGTTTCTTCATATGTGGACCAAAACCCCTGACTTAAGCATGTGGGAACAGATTGTTAAAAAACTTATGAATCCCAAAGATGAGGTGACCATCGCTGTGGTGGGCAAATACGTCAATCTAAAAGACTCTTACAAAAGCTTAAACGAAGCGCTTATCCATGGAGGACTGGCGAATGAATGTCGGGTAAATCTTACGTATATAGACTCTGAGCAGATAGAACGCAACGGAATTGGAGATGACATCTCACAATCCGATGGCATTCTAATACCCGGCGGTTTTGGGCAAAGAGGGATTGAAGGCAAGATTGAGGCAGTCCGTTATGCTCGGGAGCAAAAGGTGCCATTCTTCGGCATATGCCTCGGAATGCAATTGGCGGTGGTAGAATATTCCAGAAACGTGGCCAAATTGGAACACGCTCACAGTGCAGAATTCGACATAGAAACTCCTCATGCGGTAATCTATCTCATGAAGGAGTGGATGAATTACGAAAAGGAGACCATCGAGATAAGGGATGAACAATGCGATATGGGTGGAACAATGAGATTGGGAGCCTATCCGTGTCAGCTTCAAAAGAAAACGTTCGCCCATGATGCCTATGAAAAAGACATCATATTTGAGAGACATCGACACCGCTATGAGTTCAACAATCGCTATCGAGACCCCTTGACAAAGAAAGGGATGAGAATTAGCGGACTTTCTCCAGATAATAAATTAGTAGAGATTATAGAGATCCCTGATCACACCTGGTTTTTGGGCTGTCAGTTCCACCCCGAGTTCAAATCGAGGCTCTGGGAACCTCACCCCCTCTTTCGTGAATTTATCAGGGCTTCCCTAACTGCTAAGAGGAAGCGACGGTGACCAAAGAGGTTTGCATCGGGACAATAATCATTGGTGGGCATAATCCTTTGATCCTTATCGCTGGCCCCTGTGTGATTGAGGAAGAGGAATTCACCATATCCCTTGCCTGGAAGCTGAAGGAGATCTCTGTAAACGTGGGCATCCCCCTCATATTTAAAGCATCCTACGATAAAGCTAACCGTACTTCCCTATCTTCATTTCGGGGACCTGGGCTTAAGGAAGGATTGAGGATCTTAAAAAGGGTGAAGGAAGAAGTGGGGTTACCCGTCCTCTCCGATGTCCACAGGATCAGTGAAATATCAAGGTCTGTAGAGGTTTTGGATATTATCCAGATTCCTGCCTTCCTCTGCCGCCAGACTGATTTATTAGTTGAGGCTGGCAGAATGGGGAGGCCGATCAACCTAAAGAAGGGGCAATTCCTTTCCCCATGGGACATGGTCCACGTAGTGGAGAAGATCGCTTCAACTGGCAACAATCAGATCCTTCTTACCGAGCGGGGGACCTCCTTTGGTTACAATAATCTCATAAGTGATATGAGATCGCTCCCGATCATGCGAGACTTAGGATATCCAGTCATTTTCGATGCCACTCATAGTGTCCAACTCCCGGGAGGTGCTGGGAAGACCTCTGGGGGGAGAAAGGAATTCATCTCATATCTGGCGAGAGCAGCAGTGGGAGCAGGTGCGGATGGAGTCTTCTTTGAAGTCCACCCCAGCCCAGAACAAGCCCTCAGTGATGGAGCAAATTCCCTTGAATTAGATACCCTTCCCCCTCTGCTGAAACAGCTAATAGCTATAGACCAGATCGTAAAGGAAGAGGAAGGATGATCATAGAAAGGGCCAAAAGGGTTTTGCGCATCGAAGCCGAAGCCATCCGAAGGTTGGAGGAGAGGATCAATGAGGATTTTGTGCGGTCCGTGGAGATGATCCTCAATTGTGAGGGTAAGGTGGTAGTGACAGGAGTGGGAAAATCGGGAATTATCGGGAAAAAGATCGCCTCCACCTTGGCCAGCACCGGTACCCCTGCCTTCTTCCTACACCCCACAGAAGGAATTCACGGTGACCTTGGCATGCTCGACAAAAAAGACATTGTCTTGGCCATCTCTAATAGTGGTGAAACTGAGGAGCTTTCCCAGATCCTCCCCCTGATCAAACGATACGGCAATAAACTTATCGTCCTCACCGGAAGGCCTCACTCCTCACTGGCCAATTCTGGAGATGTGGTGTTAGATGTGAGTGTTAAGGATGAGGCCTGCCCTCTGGGGTTAGCCCCTACGGCAAGCACTACCGCAGCTTTAGCCATGGGAGACGCTTTGGCGGTATCCATTTTGGAAAAGAGGGGCTTTAAGAAGGAAGATTTCGCTATGTTGCACCCAGGGGGCAGTTTAGGCAAGAGGCTCTTGCTTAAGGTAAGCGACCTTATGCATGTGGGTGAGGAGTTCCCTAAGGTCTATGAAAATACCTTGATGAAGGAGTCCTTGGTGGAGATCACTTCCAAGAGGTTAGGAGTTACCGCGGTGATGGACGAACATGAGCAGCTTGTAGGAGTAATCACCGATGGTGACCTGCGCAGGGCCCTGGAAAAATATCCTGACCTCCTGAATAGGACAGCATCGGAGATCATGACCAGAAATCCTAAGTGGATAGAGGCAGATGTTCTTGCTGCCCAAGCCGTCCAGAAGATGGAAGCATACGCAATCACTTCTCTGTTTGTATTCAACAGGGCCGGGGAAAGGACTCCGGCAGGCATCATTCACCTCCACGATCTCCTTCGGGCAGGGGTGGTGTGAGATGAAAGAGAGGTTCCCTGATCAGGTATTCAACAGAGCAAAGAAGGTGAGGATTTTAATACTCGATGTCGATGGGGTGCTGACCGATGGTAAAATTATTATGGACTACCAGGGTAGGGAGCTTAAGGCTTACGACGTCCGAGACGGACACGGAATTAAGCTACTGCTGAGGGCTGGGATTGAGGTGGCAATGGTGACGGGAAGGAAGTCATCTGTAGTCGAAAAAAGGGCGGAGGATCTTGGAGTGAAGAGGGTTCGGCAGGGGGCGTACAATAAGGTAGAGGCTTATATGGAGA